>LSQX01036859.1_pt1 | contig 11408 bp, 5 predicted proteins | sample 654561 | NCBI WGS metagenome assembly LSQX01 (sample SAMN04489861, study PRJNA283612) | anaerobic digester metagenome | isolation source: 4 biogas reactors fed with cattle manure at either 37C or 55C with and... | place: Denmark: Kongens Lyngby | collected 2014 | reverse complement strand
TTGGATGCCATTATTCAACTGCCGAATGACAGCTTTTACAACACAGGTATATCTACCTACGTTTGGATTATTACAAAAGACAAACCGGAAGAGCACAGAGAAAGAGTCCAATTGATTGATGCCAGTCTATGCTTTGAGCAGCGCAGGAAACCGATTGGTAATAAACGCGTAGATATCTCCGAAATTTGCCGTGACCTTATTGTAAAGGCCTACGGTGATTACCGTGACAATAGGTATGAAAAAGAAATTGCAGAGGGCAAAACCATAGTCTGCAAGAGCAAGGTTATTGATTCTGTGAAGCTCGGGTATAACAAAATAACGGTGGAAAGTCCTGCAACTGATGAAAATGGTGCTATTATTCTTAAAAAAGGAAAACCAGTAGCGGACAATTCAAAACGCGACACAGAAAATGTGCCACTGGATGAAGATATTGATGAATATTTTCAGCGCGAGGTGTTGCCGTATCGTGAAGGGGCATGGATCGATAAAAACAAAACCAAAGTAGGTTATGAGATTCCTTTTACTCGTACATTCTATGAATACAAGGAACTTGAGCCTGCTGAAGAAATCGCTATGCGAATTAAAAGTCGTGAGGAGTCCCTGTTGAAAAAACTCGGTGAACTTTTTAGCAAGGATGGTGAATAATATGACTTCTTCTTCAAGATATAGTGAAATGAAGCACAGCGGTATAGAGTGGGTCGGAAATATACCAAGCCACTGGAGCGTAAAAACGCTAAATCAGCTCGTATCGCAAGTAAAAAATAAAAACAGCAAGCTTGAAGAAAAAAACTTGCTTTCACTTAGTTATGGGAAAATAAAAAGAAAGGACATTAATTCAAGTGATGGCCTACTACCTGCTTCTTTTGATGGCTATAACATAATAGAAGCAGGCGATATTGTTCTTCGGCTTACTGACTTGCAGAACGATAAAACAAGTCTTCGTGTCGGCTTGGCAACAGAGTGTGGCATTATTACTTCTGCTTATATAACGCTGCGTCCTTTTGATGTGAAGCAATCTAAATACCTATATTATTTGCTACATTCATTTGATATTAAGAAAGGCTTTTATGGCATGGGGTCTGGTGTCCGCCAAGGGTTAAATTTCAGTGAAGTGAAGGAGTTGCGAATAGCATTGCCTTCTCAAGATGAGATTGAAGCAGTTGCCTCTTATCTCGATGTAAAGTGCGAAAAAATTGACGAAGTCATTTTAGAGACGAAAGCAAGCATTGAGAATTATAAGCTATGGAGAGCATCTATTATTTTTGAAGCTGTTACTAAAGGGATTGACTTTGATGTAAAAATGAAAGTCAGCGGTATTGAATGGATTGGTAATATTCCTGCCAATTGGAATACACGAAAAATCAAGCATGGGTTTTCAATATTCTCGGGTGCAACTCCAAAAAGTGATAATCCTGAATACTGGGATGGAGACATTATTTGGATTACTCCAGCAGATTACAAAACAGAGGATATGTATGTTAGTGAAGGTAGAAAAAACCTGACGCAGTTAGGATATGCATCGTGTGGGGCTACACTTGTTCCTGCTGGAAGTATAATATTCTCTAAAAGGGCACCAGTGGGGAAGGTCGCTATAAACAGTAAGGAGCTGTGTACTAACCAGGGATGTTTATCCTGTGTCCCAAATGAGACTGTGTCCGGTGAGTTTTTTTATTACGCTATGAGTGCTTTTACAGATCAATTTGAATTGATGGGCTCTGGTACTACTTTTAAAGAGATCTCCGCAACATCATTTGCAAATTTTGTTCTACCGTATCCAAAAATTAAAGAGCAACACCGAATTGCAAAATATTTAAATGATGTTTGTTCACATATAACATCTTTAATAACAGAGAAAGAATCTCTTGTCTGCGAACTCGAAGCATATAAACAATCCCTAATTCACGAAGTCGTTACTGGCAAGAGAAAGGTGGTCTAATCCATGAATGAATCAGAAAAAACATTTGAAGAATTTATAGAGGCGTACCTCACCTCTGAAGCCGGAGGTTGGCAAAAAGCCACGGACGTGGGATATTGCAGCGAAGAAAGCCGGGGGATGTCACTCGACATTGTGACGCTGACAGACTTCGTCAAAAGCACACAGCCGATGGCGTGGAAACGTTTTGAACGGATGTGTACCATCAGTCCGGTGCGTCAATTCTATAAAGCATTCGAGAATGCAGTGGTTCAGGACGGTTTGATTTCCGTTTTGCGCCATGGATTTAAGCACCGCGGCATTAACTTTCGTGTGTGCTACTTCAAGCCGGAATCCGAGCTGAATGAGTTGGCCGTTGCTAACTATCAAAAAAATGTTTGTCACTGTATCCGCCAATGGCATTATTCGGAGCAAAACAAAAACAGCATCGATATGATGCTTGCGGTCAATGGCATCCCCGTAGTTGCTGTTGAGCTGAAAAACCAGCTAACCGGTCAGTCGGTTGATGATGCTATGCGCCAATGGGCATACAACCGCAATCCAAAGGAGCCTGCTTTTGGTTTCAACAAAAGGGTTTTAGCTTACTTTGCATGCGACCTCTATAATGTATATATGACAACAAGGCTGGAAGGAGCAACGACACGCTTCCTGCCATTTAATCAAGGAAGCAACGGAGCTGGCAATGATGGAGGTGCGGGTAACCCGCAAAATGCGTCCGACAGCTATGTTACTTCTTATTTTTGGGAAGCTGTGCTTCAAAAAGATAGTCTGATGGATATTTTACAAAAGTTCATTAGCTTCGAAAAAACCGAAAAGAAAGAAACTATGCCTGACGGGTCAACGAACAAAAAGGTTGAAAGCAAAATAATATTCCCTCGGTATCACCAGTTGGATGTGGTGAGAAAATTGGTTGATCATGCTCGCGAGACTGGTTCTGGTCATAACTACCTAATTCAACACAGCGCAGGCTCGGGCAAGTCCAACTCAATAGCCTGGACTGCTTATCGCATGGCCAGCTTGCACGATTCCAATAGCGAGGCAATATTTAATAGTGTCATAATCGTTACTGACCGCCGCGTACTGGACGCACAACTACAGGCCACGGTATCCAGCTTTGACCATACCATCGGCAGTGTCGTCACTATCGATGATAAGAAAAATTCCGGCGACCTTCGAAACGCCATCAACGATGGCAAGCGCATTATTGTTACTACGCTACAGAAGTTCCCTGTTATTCACAATGAAGTGGATTCTGCAGTTGGTAAACGTTATGCTGTTATCGTAGATGAGGCTCATAGCAGCCAAACCGGACAGAGCGCATTGAAATTAAAATCGGCTCTTGCTGATGTCACCGATGCCTTAAAGGAATATGCAGAACTGGAAGAAAAAGCAGTAGCAGAAGTTGAAGCTGATGACATTCTTGTGCAAGATATGCTTAGTCAGGGCAAACACAGCAACCTGAGTTTTTTCGCTTTTACTGCAACACCCAAAAGTAAAACACTGGAGATTTTCGGCGAACCGTATCCTGATGGTTCTTTCCACCCGTTTCATATTTATTCGATGCGTCAGGCAATTGAAGAAGGATTCATTCTCGACGTTCTTGCCAACTATACAACCTACAAAATGTGTTATCAGCTTGCAAAGAACGTACCTGAGAATCCCGATGTGCCGACTTCTAAAGCAGTGCGAACAATCCGACGCTATGAGGAATTACACCCGCACAATCTTCAACAGAAAGCGGCAATCATAATAGAGACTTTTCGTGAAGTTACAAAAAAGAAAATCCACGGTAGAGGCAAGATGATGGTCGTAACAGCTTCTCGCCTTGCCGCAGTACGCTATTATCACGAAATTAAGCGTTATCTTGAAGCAAATAACTACGACGATATAGAAATAATGATAGCCTTTAGTGGCAGTTTGAAAGACCCGGATGATCCAAATGGAGTGGAATACACTGAAAGTGGCATGAATGTTGACCGTAATGGAAACCGCATTAGGGAAAGCCAGACAGCCAGTGTGTTTCATGAAGAAGGTGACGTATTGATTGTGGCTGAAAAGTATCAGACAGGCTTTGACGAACCCTTACTACATACCATGATTGTAGATAAGGAGCTGCGGGATGTTAAGGCTGTTCAGACGCTTAGTCGTGTTAATAGAATATATCCGGGTAAAGAAGACACCTACATTCTTGATTTCGTAAACGATGTTGACCGAATCCGAGAAGCTTTCCAACAGTTCTATACAGAGACCAGTTTGGAAGAAGAGGTTAACTTTGACTTGATTTATACAACGCAGAAGATTTTACACGAGTTCGCCGTTTACACTACTGCTGATATTGAAACGGTAGCCAACATCTATTTCGACCCTGATGTACGCAAAGTGAATGCAACTCAGGGGCAAATATCAAATGCACTAAAACCTATAGCAGACAGATATAACAAGCTCAGTCAAGAGCAACGCTACCAATTTCGGCGAGAGGTACGTGCTTTTGCGAAGTGGTATAATTATATTTCACAGATTACTCGAATGTTTGATAAAGAACTTCATAAGGAATATGTCTTATGCTCTTATCTTGGGAAGCTCTTGCCCGCAGACCCAGCACCGGAGTTTGACCTCGATAACCGAGTGAAGCTGGAGTATTATCGTCTGGAAAAAACCTACGAAGGCGCAATAGAGCTTGATGACAAAACTGGTGAATGGCAAGCTACAAATCCGAAGAAAGCCGGCGGTAAACAAGACAGGCTTAGCCCTCTTGATGAAATCATCGCGAAAATCAACGAAGAATTCTTTGGAGAATTCACGGATGCAGACCGCGTAATGGTGGACACGCTTTACACCAAAATGCGTAAGGATGCGAAAGTGCGTAAAGCTGCAAAAAGCAACGACCGTCAAGTGTACGAGAGGAGCCTTTTCCCTGGTATATTCGATACGACAGCGCAAGAGGCGTATTTGGAAAACACCGAGGCATATGAGCAATTGTTCTTAGATGCCGAAAAATATCGATCCATCCAGCAGGCTCTGGCTGACCGTTTATATAGGGAATTGCATAAAGGTAAATAAGAAGATGGTCTGGAGGGGGGAACTTTGAACGATAAAGTAACACGTCAAATAGAAACCATGAAGCGAGGCTATATTCTTGACCCTAACCGTATTTTAGCGGATTACAGAAAAGAAATAGCCGAGATTCGCGGTTATCATGGTCGGGAATTGTTAGAGCTTCTTCAAAACGCAGTTGATGAACTGGGCGGCACAAATGACCGCTCTGTTTCTGTTGTGCTTCGAGATCATGTGTTGACTATTAGCAATAACGGAAGCTTGTTCACATTTGAGGGTTTTATTTCCCTGATGTATTCAAACCTCAGTCCAAAGCACAACAAAAATGAATATATCGGTAATAAGGGAACGGGATTTCGTTCCATACTAAACTGGGCAGACCGTATCCGTATTTATAGCGGTGACTTGTCTGTTGAGTTTTCTGGCGAGTACGCACAAGAAACACTGACCGAACTGCAAGAGAACGCCGGTGTTGCCGAGTTTTGTGCGTCGCACGATGAAGTTAAACTTGCCACTCTCGTTGCCCCAAGATTGATACCTCCACTACATAATAAAAACCACGACACTGTAATTGAAGTAGAATTAAAATCAAATGTTGTGGATAAAGTGTTAGGACAGATTCAGCAGATCAACTCAAAAACAATCCTATTTTTGGAGAAGTTAGAAAAACTGAATGTTGAGTATAATGGAGATGTCTTGTTGTTTCAAAAAGATCCACCTGAACGCGATAACGACGTTTATGATGTGATGATTACAACTAAAAAAAACGATGAGATAATCGAACGAGATAAGTGGGTTGTTCTATCGAGAGAGGGAGAATTCGAGAAACAAAAATATGGCGTGATGGTTGCCTATAAGGAGGATATGTCAGCAGTTCCTGATGTCTTGTACAGTTATTTTAAGACAAAGGTTCAATTCCCTGTTCACGCACTCGTTCACGCCACATTCGACTTAAACGCAGAAAGAAACCATCTTAGCGAAACAGAGGCCAATAAGCACATCCTTCGCGTTGTTTGCGATACTCTTGTTGAACTTGCACTTCGGGCAACCTCGGAAGATGTAAATTATGCAGCCCTTTCTTTGCTTTCCACAATAAGAGACTTCCCAAGCGAGCTAAACTGGGATGATTTTAGTATTAACGAATATTACCTTGATGCAGTTGCAGCAAATTGTGTTTTCCCCACCGTAAATGGAAAATATATTTCGTTTGACGAAAAGCCGAAATTCTACTACAGCAACATCGCTGATTTCTTGCACGGTGATGCTTTTGAAACGTTAATGCCTTCAACGGAGAATATCGAGATTAGGAATTTACTAAAAGCGATTTCAAAGCACAGAAAGTTGGGGACGCGTTATTCGTATAATGAGATCACAACGGGTATTAATGTGACTTTGCCTTCGCTTCAAATCCGAGAAAGAGCAGCACTGTGGCTTGCCTTTGTAAATGAGTATAAAAACGAGATTTCATCAGACCTCAAGCCGCATTTTGTTATAGATAGCAACGGTAAGGCTGTAATAGATGGTCAGCAAGTGTTTCTACCGGCAGAAAATATCAATTTCTCCTCTCCACCTGATTTTACAAAAATTGTATTCATGCATAAAGACCTTGTAGCTGCATTGCGAGATATGCAAGGTAAAGATGGTTCGTTGAGAATTCTCGCTACGGAACTTTCAAAATTTGATGTCCGTGAGTACAACCTCGTAAATATCGTTAATGCCGTCATTTCGCGTTTGAGAAACCGCGCTCATCAAGCAAGCAAAAAAACAAGAGGGTGCTACGAAGAGACCGTCGAGTGGTTATGGAAGTTGTGGAAAGCCGGTATTTTGAAAAACGAAATGCCGACGATGACCACTGTTCCATTGATGAACCGTAACGGAGAAGCAAGAAATGCAAACGAATTATATTTCGGTCAAGAGTTTGGCAACGATGTAACCGAGTACCTGTTTACAAGTCGCAACGACCTTTTTGTTGCACTACCCAAACGAATAAAACTAACAGGATTATCTATACAACAGTATAGAGACTTCTTGTCTGCTTTAGGCGTTGCCCGCTTTCCCCGTAAAAAGAAAACAAGGATCCAGCCAATCCCGGCAGATTATAAAGAACTTTTATATAAGAATATAAAAAAATACCCCCTGCTCGCTGAGGATAATCGTTATTACAACGAACAAGAACTTCGCGTAGCAACCCTTAGTCACGTTGAGGTTGCTACGGTAGAGCATATTGATTTAATTCTCGAAAAAGCGACTACAAAAAGCATTATTGATTGGATTAGACAAGACGAAAGCCTGCGTCAATTGTTGATGAGTTATGAACCCAGCACAAGTCATGCTATTGTCTATAACCAATATCAGCAAAGACCTCGTACAATCAGTGGTGAACAGTTGACTTCTTACCTACGGTTTATATTCGCCTCGAACAAATGGATAGAAGTTGATGGCAGCAGGTACTCTCCTAAGCAGTGTATGTTTGTGGGCAGAATTGGTACGCTATTTGCGCCTATTGTTGTCGCACCTGTTTTGGACTTATTTATTGATAATCAAAACCGGAGAATATCGGAAACAAACGCTATTCAGGATGTTTTGGAACAGATAGGCGCTGCATCAGATTATTCGGAATTGGATACGGAAGCAATTTACTCATTACTGCTGGCGTTGCCTGAAGTCGACGAAAGCGGCGACATAAGCAAAGCACTCTATACATCAGTTTTGAAAAGCGGAGGATTGAGAAGTCTCGACATCAAAAACTCTAAGTATCGGGAGTTCATGAAAAACGGAAGAGTGTATTGCAAATCATCAAAAACGTATATGGCAATACAGGACGTTCACTATTTAACCGAAAAGACGGTGAGTCGTGAAATACTTAAAGAATTCAATTTGATTGCTATTCCGAGCAGACAAAACCAAGAAAATATAAAACGCTATTTCGGCGTATCGCCACTGAGGATAAAAGGCTCCGTGGTTGGTGAACCAAAAATTCACCCAGAAAGTATTGCCTTTGAGCAGGACTTTAATGAATTTATCTGTTATGCCTTTTGCTCGCGTGTCGACATTGCAAAACAGAGCGAAATTTCCACAGTCAAGGCTTTGAAAGTGCGTTTGTGTACTGACATAATAGCTGACTACGGTAAAGGCGAAGTCGTCTTAGCCGGCGGCTCTTATATAAGAGGTAAGAACTGTGTTTATGTTCAAGCTCCAGAAAATGGTGGTCAATTGAAACAGCTAAAGAACAATGTGGATTTCTGCTCCGCAATTGCCGAGATATTTATGACGGCCATTGATATTCAAGACGACACTCTGTTTGGGTATGTGCGTTCTTTATATGAAAAAGAAGCTCACAATCGAAATGCACTAATCTTGCATGATTTTGACGACTTAGGCATTCTTGAACGGTCTCGTGATACTCTCAATCGCACACAATCCGAAAAGGAAATGTTCATTACGGCTTGCATCCTTTTTGCGGGAAAAGACGGCACTATGGCAGTTGAAGCCGACATAGAGGATATTAATTTCACCAATTTTATTTCGACGGTAAACGCTGAGCCGCTTGTCCGAATTCTACACAGCTTAAATATTGACGTGGATGATTTCAATGAGAAGTCCGAGGTCATCATTGACTTGCGCCCGTATTATATTGAGTGTTTACAAAAAATGATTATCGACAGAACCCTCGCATACAAAAACGGACTATTTAAAATGCTCAAGAATGAGCCTGTTAGTGAGAGACGCACGTTCTTAAAACAATTAGAAAAATACAAGAGTTTTGCCTTCAACCCTCCAAACAGCGTCCACTATGATTGGCAGGAAATGTTTATGCAGCAATTTGGGGATATTATCGCCACAGCATCCGATGATAGTGCAGATGCTGCTTGGAAGGTAAACAGGGAATTTTTTATACAGGATAAGGATATTACCATAGTGAACGACCTGCTTATCGATGCGGAAATGGAGAGTCTTTTATACTTCGGCGACTTTAACGTGCTTGACGAAGCATATAACACCCGAAAAGCTGATCTTGATAATGTGCAAGCGCAAGAATTGAAAACGCTTGGTGCAGCATCTGCATCCCCCGTTCCTATTAAAACGATAGATGTTAGCGCACCACCTGCAACTTCATCCTCAAGAAATGGACAAACACCACGTATAGGCAGCCGTATGGCGGGAATGAAGAGAGAACGCAATATATCGGATTGGGGTGCTTTTGCCGAAAGATTTGTATATGACCAGATGAAATCAACCTACCAAAATGTGGTCTGGGTTTCGGAAAACGCAAAAAAGGATGGCGTTAACCCTGATGGCATTGGCGGGTTGGGTTACGACCTGAAGTATACCAATGAAGACGGTGAAACTATATTTGTTGAAATAAAATCCACCTCTGGAACAGGAATCTCATTTATGATTACAGAAAACGAGCTGAACTTTGCCGAAACACACCCAATGCAATATGAGGTGATTTTGGTTACTGATGTAATGGATGACGATGAGCGGGAAATATACAGGCTTGAAAATCTTTTCAATTACGCAGACGGTGAAGGTCGTTATAGCAATTCGAGATTCAGTATTTCAGGAGACAATTACACGATACGCTGTCAGATTGGAGAGCCTGTAGATGATTAGGAGAAGAGGGCAACCACTGTATGGGTACCGAACCACCAAGGCTGGAAAAGCTTATTAAAGATTTGCGAGAAGCAACAGAAACTTGGGAGATTTCTAAACATAGATTTCAATACGGGTACCAGCAGATGGAGCAACGGCAACGACGATGTCGAGTTCGGACTGGGCAGTTTGGATGGGATTGACGACGTCTGAAGGTTTATGCTTTACAATAACACAAGCCTGTTTGTGGGTTGCTTTTGGACAGTTGGGATGTCTTGGAATAATGATTGTACGAGCAGTCTACGAGAACTCCCTGACTCTACGAATGTTTGAATTCTGGTTTAGCGAAGGAGGGCGGAGCATACACTTCGCGGGAGGGTTTATGAGGATTTCTAATATTAAGGTTTCTAACTACAGAAATATCGACGGGATAGGTGTTTGTTTTAATCCGGATTGCAATTATATCATTGGAGAAAACAATCTGGGTAAGAGCAACTTCCTGTCGCTTCTTGGTACTGTGTGTAATGGCAAGGGATTTGACGAAAAGGATTTTTCTGACCCTGAAAAAGCTATCGAGGTCGAATTAGATATCAGACTTCTCCCCAATGAACAAGGTTTTTTCGGTGATAACTTTTCACCGGATGATGCTTCACTGTTGAAGATTCGTTATTATCAGACCATTAAGGAAGCCTATCCAACAATCGTCAGTGCAGACTCAAATGAGAGTATACAGACGAGGCTCATCAGGAAAATTAATTTCCTGAAATATGAAACTACGTCTATGCCGAGTAGGGAGTTGCGTCTTGATACCCAAAAGGGAGCCGGACTCCTCATTAACGGAATCATTGAAAGGTTTATTGGCGATAGTGTTCCATCGTTTTTGAATGACACTCAAGTAGATAGCTTAAGGGAGTTTATTAACAGTCACCTTAGCAAAATTCGCAGTTTCCGTGACTATGCGATAAAGGCGACTATCGCTCCGAACCCTACGGAAATGCTAACAAGCCTTTTTTATCTTTCTGATGGCGACAGAAAAATTGAAACCACAGGAAGCGGCGTCCAGTATATGGCGATGGCTTCAATAAATATTCTGTGCCAGATAATGGAATTATACAAAAGCAAGTCCGCTCCGTTCGAGGAACAACTATATACCGACGACAAAGGTAAAAAACTTTTGCCACTCGTGCTGGCGATTGATGAGCCGGAAGTCCACCTGCACCCATATTTGCAGAGGTCTCTTATCGGTTACTACAAGCGAATACTGCGTAACGAGGACCCTGAGTTTGCAGACCTATTGAATACTTGCTTCGGTATTGACGGTATCAACGGACAGTTGATTATTGTCACGCACTCGACGGACGCATTGGTTGGTGATTATCGCAACCTTATCCGTTTCTACAAGGACGGAAATAAGACATCGGTAATCAGTGGATATGATTTGCGTCCGATTGAACACACTAATAACGAGGGGCGTATTAAAACCGAAGATGAAAAGCACCTCATTATGCACTTCCCTGAAATCAAGGAGGCGTTTTATGCCAAAAGCGCCATCTTGATTGAAGGCGAGACGGAATACGGCTGTATCCACGCTTTTTCCAATAAGATAGGCATTGCTTTAGATGATTATGGTATTTGCGTGATAAATGCAAGAGGTGAGGGTTCTATTAAACCGCTTCGCCAGCTGCTTAGGCTATTTGCCGTTCCAAGCATTGCCATTTATGACGGGGATGTTAAAGCTGGTCAGAGTGCTAATGACGCTGAGTTTTTTACAAAAGAATTATGTTTCGAGATTGAAGTAGTCAAAACGTTATTTGCAAACGATAAG
>LSQX01399168.1_pt1 | contig 11410 bp, 6 predicted proteins | sample 654561 | NCBI WGS metagenome assembly LSQX01 (sample SAMN04489861, study PRJNA283612) | anaerobic digester metagenome | isolation source: 4 biogas reactors fed with cattle manure at either 37C or 55C with and... | place: Denmark: Kongens Lyngby | collected 2014 | reverse complement strand
GGTTCAAATCCGGGTGCCGCCTCCAATTCTTTACTCCGTCTTGTGTGCATGATACTTGGCTCTCATTCTGCTTTACTGAAGTATGGCCATGCCAAAGACGAATCAGTAAGGACTGGCAGGGAAAAGTACATATGCCGCCAGCTTGCAAGCTCCTTTTTACTGCAATTACAGCAAGAGGCGCATGTCCCGCCAAAGAGATCCCTTTCATTGCGGATCTTTTTGCTCCCATTCCATTTTCGGGCGTATCATCAAGATCCGCCCTCCTGCCCAGCCTGCTGTTGCATTACGTCTGACGGGCTCTTGGATACGATCGTCCCCATGTGAATCTGTACATGTGGGGAATGTTACTATACTTGGCCGGCGCCCTTTTGGGCGCATTACCCGCAGGATTCTTCCATCTTCCTGCAACAGGTGTGCAACAACATGCTTGACGGACTTCTATACCCAGAATCAGTGGCAGTCATAGGTGCCTCACGCTCCCCCGAAAAAGTCGGGTCTGCCATCCTATCCAACCTCATTGGAGGGGGATACAAGGGAAAAATCATTCCCGTGAATCCCACGACCGATGAACTTTTCGGACTTCCCTGCTACAAGGATGTGCGCGACGCGGGCATTACAGTGGATCACTGTGTTGTCGTCGTTCCGCAGCGCTTTGTCATGGACGCTCTGGCCGGTGCTGCGGCCGTGGGCTCTACCGCTGCAACAGTTATCACAGCCGGCTTCAAAGAAGTCGGTGCCGAAGGTGCAGCCAAAGAACGGGAAATGCTTGAATTTTGCCAGGAACATGGCATTCGTATTCTCGGACCCAACTGTCTGGGCCTGATCAATACGGAAAACAGCATGAACGCTTCTTTCTCCGCTCAGATGCCCATACCGGGCCACATCTCCGTTTTGTCTCAGTCAGGTGCCCTTTGTACGGCTATTCTTGACTGGGCCGAAGGACGTGGCGTCGGTCTGGCAAAACTGCTGAGCATCGGTAACAAAGCGGATATCAGCGAAACCGATCTGCTTCGCGCTCTCGCTCAGGATAAACAGACCCGTGTTATTGCCGCTTATCTTGAAAGTATCACGGACGGTCCCGAATTTATTCAGGTTGCTGAAGAAGTTTCCCAGCAGAAACCCGTCGTGATTCTCAAAGCCGGCACAACTGAAGCCGGTGGTAAAGCCGCCGCTTCTCACACGGGCAGCCTGGCCGGTGCGGATATCGCTTATGGTGCCGCCTTCACCCGTGCCGGTGTGGTTCGTGCTGACAACTTCGAAGCACTCTTTGACTATGCCAGCGCTTTCGCCATGCAGCCCCTACCCAAAGGCAACCGGGTCGCTGTGATCACCAACGCCGGTGGTCCCGGAATCATGGCTGCTGATGCCGTTGAAACACTGGGCATGCGCATGGAGAGTCTGACTCCTGAAATTTCGGAAAAAGTGAAGGGTCTTCTTCCTGCAGCGGCCAGCGTGGCCAATCCCATCGACGTGCTGGGCGATGCCCAATCTGAACGTTATGCCATGGCTGTTAAAGAAGTACTGGCTGATCCCAAAGTGGACAGCGCCATCGTGATTCTCACGCCCCAGGCCATGTCAGATTGTGAAGACACGGCCCAGGCCATCATTGATGCCGAACATCATGACAAGCCCGTCCTGACCTGCTTCATGGGCGGCTCTCAGGTCATGGATGCCCGCAATATGTTTGTGAAGGCCGGTGTTCCGGACTATCCCTCTCCCGAGCGTGCCGTGGCTGCTCTCAAGTCCATGGTTGACTATGCGGCCTGGCTCGACAGACCTTCCCGTGTGGTCACCCGTTTCCCTGTAAACCGCCACCGTGTGGAACGCATCTTCGCCCGTCAGAAACGTTCGGGCCGTGTGGAAATGGGCGAAGTGGAAGCGAAGGAAATTCTCAAAGCTTACGACTTCAACGTACCGGCCGGAGCTCTTGCCCGTACAGGCGAAGAAGCTGTGGCCATTGCACAGCGTGTGGGCTTCCCAGTCGTCATGAAAATTGTCTCCCCCGATCTTCTGCACAAATCAGACTTCGGCGGAGTGAAACTGAATCTCAATTCCGCTGGCGAAGTGATGGACGCTTTTGATCTGATGATGCTGCGTATCCGTCGCCGTGCTCCCGAAGCCTATCTGCGCGGTGTGCTCGTGGAAAAAATGGGCAACCCGGGCCGCGAAGTTATTCTCGGTATGCACCGCGATCCTCAGTTCGGTCCCATGCTCATGTTCGGTCTGGGCGGAATCTTTGTTGAAGTCATGAAAGACGTGGCTTTCTACCTGGCGCCGCTCACCCATGATGAAGCTCTGGAGATGCTGAAAAATACCCGTTCCTATGCCCTTCTGCGCGGTGTTCGCGGTCAGGCTGGTGTGGACCTCAACGCCATTGCCAGTGCCCTGCAACGTATCAGTCAGCTCGTGACCGATTTCCCGCAGATTGAAGAAATGGATATCAACCCCTTTATGGTCGGTGAAGTCGGCACTACTCCGTATGTTGCTGATGCCCGCATGATTTTAAGTGGAGAGTGAGATAAACATGGAAAAGAAACTCAGCTATAATCCCGAATGGCAGCAGGAATATGCGAATATTACCGTGAGTGCTGCTGAAGCCGTTGCGTCTGTCCAACCTGGCGACCGTGTTTTCGTCGGAACGGGTTGCGCTATTCCTCTGGAACTTGTCGGGGCACTCGTAGAGCGTTCCGGCGATCTGGCGGACATTGAAATTGCCCAGTTCCTGACCCGAGGTGAAGCTCCCTATGCGACCAGAGAACTGGCCAGCACTTTCCCCGTGAACAGTTTCTTTGTCTCTGAAAATGTCCGCGATATCATTCAGGACGGTTTGGGCGACTATACCCCTATTTCCCTGTCTGATGTTCCGCGTCTTTTCAAAACGGGCCGGCTCCCTCTCGATGTGGCGCTGATTCATGTATCCCCCCCTGATGAGCATGGCATGTGCAGCCTGGGCATTTCTGTGGATATCGTGAAGAGTGCCGCTGAAAACGCGCGCATTGTGATTGCACAGGTGAACCCGCAGATGCCCCGGACTCATGGCGATGCCTCTGTTCATGTTTATGACATTGACTATCTTGTTGCCGTGGACACGCCTATTCTCGAAAATATTCCGCCCGAACCCCGGCCGGGCACGGAAGAAATCGGCGAGTATCTTGCCGGACTTATTGAAGACGGCTCCACCATTCAATTGGGCATCGGTCGGGTACCTCATGCCGTGGCTCCTTTTCTGAAGAAAAAGCGCGATCTGGGGATGCATACGGAACTGCTCAGCGATTCCATCATTGACCTGGTGGAAGAAGGGGTGATCAATGGCAGTCTCAAATCCATGGATCGCGGGCAGGTCGTTGCCAGCTTTGCCATGGGTACCAGGCGCCTCTATGATTACATCGACAACAATCCCGTATTCTCCCTGAATCCCACGGAATACGTGAATGATCCCCTGATTATTTCGCGACAGAATAAAATGGTTGCCATCAACGTGGCCATTGAAGTGGATCTGACGGGACAGATATGCTCAGACTCCATCGGAACACAGTTCTACTCCGGTATCGGTGGTCAGATGGATTTCAACCGTGGCGCGGCCGCTTCCGATGACGGGAAAGCGATTATAGCCCTTTACAGCACCACGTCGGATGGAAAATCCCGTATTGTCACTTCCCTGTCTCCCGGGGCCGGTGTGGTGACAACCCGCGGCGATGTCCACTATGTCGTTACGGAATACGGCGTCGCCTATCTCCACGGAAAGAGCATTCAGGAACGTGCCCTGGCCCTCATCAGCATTGCCCACCCCGACTTCCGCGAGCAGCTGCTCAAAGATGCCATTGCAAACAAATTTGTCCGGGCCGAGCTGTCCGAGTACACCGGCAAAATTACTGTGGGACCCAAAGAAACGCGGACGGTTCTGCGTCTGGCTGACGGGCAGCAAGTGACTGTGCGGCCTGTTCATCCTACAGACGAGGCCCGGGTGCGCGAACTTTTCTACGACCTTTCCCCGAGCTCCCTCTATGCACGCTTCATGGCTCGCATGAAATGGGTCCCCCGCAAACAGGTGCAGCAGTTTGTCTATATTGATCACCGCAACGAAGTGTCCATTGTGGCAACCATTCCCGGTGCGGACGGTGAGACCATTGTCGCCATAGGCGGTTATTATCTGGATCAAAAGACGAACAGGGCCGAAGTGGGCTTTGTGGTTCATGACGATTTCCAGCAGAAGCATATTGGCAGTTACCTTTTCAAACAGCTTTGCACCATTGCGAAGCGAAACGGTATTGCCGGCTTTACCGCTGAGGTGCTGGATGAAAGCAAATCCATGCAGGCTGTTTTCAACAATTCCGGGCTTACAATAAAAAGTGAATTGCGCGAAGGCGTCTATCACTACGATATGACCCTTTAGTCTTCCCTTGAAAGGAAAAGCGCTTTTTCACGGTGAAGCCTTCAGAGGATTGCCTTGAAAGTCGTTCACGTTTATAAGGATTATGATCCTCCGGTTCGCGGCGGCATGGAACGACATGTCGCCCTCATGTGCCGGTATCAGAAACAGTGGTGTGATGTGGAGGCGCTGGTCTGTTCACGCAGTCTGCGTACGGAACGGCGCCTCCACGACAGCATCCCCGTGACGGCTGTGGGCGAGTGGGGTCGGTTTCAGAGTGCCCCTCTGTCACCGTTTTTTCCCTGGTACCTGCGGCGTATTCCAGCCGATGTGATGGTGATCCATTGCCCCAATCCCACCGCGGAAATGAGCTGGCTTCTGGCGCGTCCCCGGGCCGCTCTGGTGGTACGCTATCAAAGTGATGTGGTCCGACAGGCCCGGGCCATGCGCATATACAAACCCTTTCAACATGCTTTTTTCCGCCGTGCCCGGATGATTCTGCCGACTTCACAGCAGTATCTGGACAGTTCCGAAACACTCAGACATTTCCGGGATAAATGCCGTGTCCTCCCTCTGGGTATCGTGCCCGAGGCCTATGAGTCACCCGATCCGTCTGCGGTGCAGGCACTTCGTGATCAATACGGAAGTTTTGTTTTCTTCTGCGGCGTTCACCGCTATTACAAAGGCTTGCCCTGGCTCATCCGTGCAGCGCCTCAGATAGATGGGAAGGTAATCATTGCCGGTGATGGGCCGGAGCGACAGGCTCATGAAGCTCTTGCGCGGCAAAGCGGCGGCGATATTCTTTTCCCCGGCGCCTTGTCGGAGCAGGAGCTCATCGATTATCTTCACGCCTCCGCCGTGGTGGCCTTTCCTTCCAGCGAACGCAGTGAGGCCTTCGGTCTTTCCATGCTTGAGGCCCATGCCTGTGGCCGCCCGGTCGTCTCCACACGTCTGGGAACGGGTGTTGAGTTCGTCAATGAGGATGGCGTTACCGGGATCAATGTTCCTCCTCAGGATGCTGATGCTCTTGCTGTTGCGATCAACAGCCTCTTGCAGGATCCTGAAAAGGCCTTGAAACTGGGTGCTCAAGCCAGGGAGCGTGTTCATCGTCTCTTTACGGCGGAGCATGTCGCCCGTCAGGAATATGAACTCTACGAGGAAGTGCTTGCGACACAAAAGGAAGAGAAAAGCTCGGAATAAATGCGGAACAAGTCCATCTTTATTTGTAACCCTTGACCGTGATGGTGTAGCATTTATCTTTGCAACAATGATCAACATCCTGGCGGCATTGTCGGACAATGATGCCGGGGCAGGTTAACTCCGTGATTCCAAGACAATATCTGGTATTCAGCTATTTGCTGGTTTTATCTTTTGTGCTGTCCCTCGCACTGACGTGGCTCATGAAGCGATGTGCGCGCCGCTGGGGTGTTCTGGATCATCCGGCGGGACGTAAAAGTCATGAGGAATCCACGCCTTTGCTTGGAGGTGCCGCGATTTTTCTGACCTTCTATATTGTACTGATCAGCCATGTGGTTGCCGTGAGTTATCTGTGGCCCTGGGGGCCCGCCTGGCTTGCGGAAAAGCTGGCCATCCTGCTGGGAGAAGATCATGGCAAGAAGCTCGTGGGTATTCTGCTCGCAGGGGTCATGATTTTTATTCTGGGTATCATCGACGATCTTCATGTATTGCGTCCCTGGTTCAAGCTTCTGGGGCAGATCGCTTCGGCACTGGTTCTCGTCCTCTTCGGGATGCGCATCCATCTTTTCTACCTCCACGATATTTATTCCTCTTCTTTTGTCACTGTCCTGTGGATCGTTCTTATTGTAAACAGCATGAACCTGCTGGATAATATGGACGGATTGAGTGGCGGCGTTTCCATCATAGCGGCCATTACTTTTTTCCTGAGTGTTCAGCCCTATGACACGGGTTTCATGGTTCGTTTTCTTCTTGTCATTTTTGCCGGTGCTGTGGGCGGTTTCCTTTTTTTCAATCTGCCTCCCGCACAGATTTTCATGGGAGATGCCGGTGCCATGTTCAATGGCTATCTTCTGGCAACCGTTGCAGTTGTCGGCACCTTCCATATTGAAGGCGTGAATTCCCGGGCGGCTGTTGTTTCGCCTGTGCTGGCTCTGAGCGTCCCTCTTTTTGATACACTGAGTGTGGTATGGATTCGCTGGCGAAATGGTGATTCCATCATGCTGGGCGATAAACGGCATTTCTCACACCGCCTGGTGGAAGTGGGCATGCGCCCGTCCATGGCCGTCTATTTCATCTATATGGTTGCCGCTCTGGTAGGATTGAACGGCGCACTTCTTCCCATGCTCTCCCTGACGGGTACGGGCATTATTCTGGCCCAGACCGTGGGAATCTTTCTTCTCATTGTGCTGCTCATGAATGCGGGAAAACGTAACGGATCGGATCAGGTATGAAGGCTGCGCGAAAGAAAAAGAAAAAGGGCCTTGCCGCCTCTACCCACCCCGACCGTCCGGCCAACGGAAGACGTGCTCCCTCCCGTGACCAGTCTCAGCCTTCCTATTGGGAGCAGTTTCGTGCTCTGTGGCCCGCCAGTTTCGCAGCTCCAAAGAGAGCCGCTTTTCTGGTCACTGCCTGGGCGATTCTGGCTGTATTACTGTGTCTGGCCGCTTCTTTGGGTTCTTTTACAGCGGTGAAAGAAAAGGCGGCTGAACTCTTGCATGTTGACATGCCCTATCAGGTTGACCCGGGTAATTTTGACCTGGCTTTTGTCATCATCGCCCTCAGCGCTGTGGTCCTCTTTTCTCTGATTCATCCGACTCTGGGGCTGATGCTTCTTCTGGCGGCCCGTTCCTGGCTGGATGGCTATACCTTTCAGATGGACAATATCTACTTTGTGTGGAGCATTTATTTCATCACTATTCTGTGGTTGGCGCGTGTTTTTCAGGGGAAGGAAAAGCTGAGCCTGTCAGTACCTGTGATGATGCTGTCCGTGCTGTTTGTATATCTCCTGGCCACGCTGCGCTTTTCCTGGCAATATGGGCACAGCTACCCGATCCTGTGGCTCTGGGCCGGCTATTTGTGTCTTTTTGTTGTGTCCTTCCATGTGACCCGGGAAGTCGCGCTCCGGAAGATGCTCCTTTTTGTATTTCTTGCAGCCATGGGTGCCCAGGCGCTTTTCAGTATACTGCACTTTGAATTTCTCCTGCCTTACCTGCGCACCATTGTTCAAAACCCTCTGGTTCTGCGCCGTTATTTCAATACGGATGTGATCACCCCCGACCTGGCCCGGCGTTTCATGGTGAACCGAGCCTTCGGAACCATGCTGTTTCCCAATACGCTGGCGGGCTTTCTGATTCTGGGCATTCCTTTTTCCGTGGCCTTGTGTACAGTGCAGGGGCTTCCTTTTCAGAAAGCCTGGAAGGCCAGATATCGTCGGAGTCGCGAACTCAGCTCCTTTCGGGATCGGGCCCTGCTTCTTGGTGGATCCACTTTCTTCGGCATGCTTGTTTTCGTGACATTCATGATCATCAGTTATTTTCCCAAAGAGTACCGCATAGCTGAAACACCTCTTCCGTGGTACCTCTCCACAACTGCTCTGGCACTTGCAGGGCTGGTTCTCGCCTGCAGTGCCTCTCTGGCGATATTTTCTTTTGTCCGCCGTTTTGATCGTCTGAGCGATTTCTGGATCTGTATACGTTTTCCGCTGCTTGTGATCTTGTCCGGCCTCTTGCTGTACACCTTGTGGATTACCTATTCGCGAGGAGCATTGCTCGCTTTGGTATTCGCTTCTATTTTCACTTTCACAGTCTACAAAATACAAGCGGAGCGGCTGTCGGCGTTGAAGCGCCGTCTGTTCAAAGGACGCAGTGTTGCGGCTCTGCTAAGTGTGCTGGCGCTTCTCAGCCTTTCGCCCTGGATTACCGGCATCATGATCTCTTCGCCTTCCTGGGCTCAGACGGAAGCCGGCGAGGCTCCTCAAGCGATGGAAGTGACTTCAGAAGGAATGACGGTCAGCACATCGGATCTGATTGACCCCACTACCTTCGGTTTTCGACTGGGCTACTGGCGCGTTGCGATGCGTATGGCTCTGGCCAATTGGAAGTGCGGGGTTGGTCTGGGTAATTTTCATGTGGGTTATCCACAATATCAATTTCTGGGCGCTGGCGATGTGCGTGAAGCGCACAACGGCTTTCTGCAGTTCTTTTGTGAAAGCGGCCTGGCGGGAGGGCTCCTTTTTTTGAGCTTCTGGCTCTTCTTCTTTTTCTGGGGAGCCTGGCGTGTTATTCAACAGCGAGACAGGATGGAAAGGCGCCTTCTTGCAGGCATGTATGCCGGCATTCTGGCTTTTTTACTTCATGCCTTTCTGGATATCAACTTCAGCCATCCGTCTCTGATGATGGTTCTCTTTGTCTTCTGTGGTGCCTTTTACAGCCGGGCCTCCTTCATTACACGAGAGCCGGAAGAGGAAGACAGTGATCTGTTGCCGGAGAAAGCGACTCTGGCTCCGCGACTCCTTTCCCTGGCTCTCATGCTTGCTGTGCTGCTTGCGGCCGGCGCTGAATTTCGCCTGTTCAAACAGCACGTGGCTCTGAACCGTCTGCGTCTGTTCAATCTGTCCTGGGAAGAGGAGCAGAAAAGTCGGTTGCAGAATGCTCAGTTCTATTTTCTGGAGATCCCGCTTTATGCTCTGGCCCGTGACCGCGGCGAGGAGATCAAGCGTCCGCCCAGGCTCCCTCTGGCCATGGCGCGCATGCTGATCGACGATCCGGAAGTCTTGAATATGGGATATATGTTTTATCGGCCCAATCCCCTGGAGCCCGGTAAGTTCCATCGAATCGATGAGGGAGATCCCATCCCGGACAATGCTCTGGCCATTGTGCGGAGACCCTGGAACCTTGTAAAGGCTGCCGTCCCTTTCGGTCTTCAGCGTATTGAAGGACTCATAGAACAGGACAAGCGTTTCCCCCATTCCACAGAGCTCGCTCTCCATATTGTCAAATGGTATGAGCTTTTTGCCAGGCATGTTGTTTTCGAAGAATTTATGGATCTCCGCTCCGAATGGGAAGCCCGTTATCTTGAATGGGCGGAAATTGTTGTGAATCGCAATCCACACCATGCAGATCTTCATCTCTTTCTCGGTAATGCCTGTCTGTGGATGGGTATCTGGGGTTACGATGAAGACGATGATATACGCCGTGGCTATCTCCAACGTGCGGAAATCAGCTTTGAGGAAATGCTTCAATACTGTCCCATCTCCCCTCACCACCTGCGTGCCTATTCCTATGCTTTTCAGGAAATGAGCCAATGGTATGGCGAAAAAGGAGATGAGGATCTTGCTGAGAGTTATATGGAGCGTTCTCTTGCCATGCTGGAGAAAGCTCAGTTTCTGGAAAGGGAACGGTCCCTCAGTCATGTGTATCCGTGGTAAAAAATTGAGACTTTGTGTCCCAATAAAGTAAAGTAATAACGTTATCCTTTTGGAATGTTGTTTGCCTGATACGCTTGTCAGGCTTTTTACCCTGTTGCCGCATATGTTTCTTTTTGCTTGAACGGGAAAGGAATATGTATGGCTGCTTTGTTGGTTTGTTGGTATGGGCAAGTTGTCCGTATTGAAAGAAAGGTGAATATTCATGCGTTCTGTAAACACACTGCTGACTCTGTTGCTGATGGCGGTTATTGCCGTTGGATGTGGTAGTCCTCAGTCGGCTCCGGCTCCTCAGGCCAGTGCCCCTGTGCAGGCTCCGGCCATTGTTGAAGTGCCCTCGGAGGAAGCCACGCCTGTGGGCGAAGAAGAGATTGTGGTTGAAAAAGCAGCCGAGGTTGAAGAAGAGAGTGCGGCTGAAAAAGAGGAAGAGCCCGGCGAGGAGGAAGCAGTGCAAGAAGAACCCGCTCCTGTCGCAGCTGCTGTTGAAGGCGGCACGCCTAAGCTCGTCGTTCCTGAACCGGAATATAATTTCGGCCAAATGGATAATTCCGAAACGGTTCGCCATGGTTTTTTAATTCGTAACGAAGGCGATGGCGTTTTGAAAATTGAAAATGTCCGCGCTTCCTGCGGTTGCACCACTACGGAGCTGGAAAAGAAAGAATTGCAGCCAGGTGAAGAGGTGAGCATTCAGGCGAACACGAATTTGAGAGGACGGCAAGGCCCTCAGACCAAAGCTGTCACCCTATTCACCAATGACCCTGAAAACCCCAGTTACCGTCTTACAATGAAAGGAGAAGCCATAGCTTCCATTTCCATTGATCCCATGAATGTGGGCTTTGGCCGCATTGAAGATGATGATGCCCGTGAAGAAACGGTAACCATCAAATCCAACAAGGAAGATGTGGAGTTCACCATTCGTTCCGTGGAAGCGGACAACATGAAATTCATCAAACATGAACTCAAAGAAGTGACGCCCGGAAAAGAATACCAGCTTCTGATCAGAACAGAGCCGGCTCTTCCTGAAGGCCACCATACGGGCCGTATTATCATTCGGACGGACTCAACGGAACGACCTGTGATTTGGATGTCTGTGAGCATGCAGGTTATCGGTGCAATTCAGATCATGCCCCCTGTGGTGAACCTTCGCTATACGGATGAGGAAGGAGCTCTGGAGAATCAGCAGCTTTCTCTGACAAAAGGACGTGTCTCCACCTTTGAAATCAACGAAGTCGTGCTTCCTCTGGACAGTATGGAATTCGACCTGAATAACCCTGCGCCCAATGTGTACAGACTCATGCTGAAAAACATGCCGCGCAACGATGATCTTGAAGGGAAACAGGTTGTTCTGAAAACCAATATACCGGAACATCCGGAAGTTTATATTCCCTTCAATATCTACAAACCGAAGGTCAAGAGTGTTCCTCCGAAAAAAGTGACTGAAGCAGCCAAGGCCGTGGCGGCTACTTTGGAAAAGGATGAAGAAGAAAGCGAAGAAGCGGCCGAAGAATAAGAGCGCGACAGAAAATATCTTGAAAGATCATCGTGCCTCGCAGTCGAAAGGCTGCGGGGCTTTTTTTGTTTTTCAAATCTGGATCCCGGTTGAGAAGACTATGAGGGGTATGACCGCCCTTTTCCGTGTG
>LSQX01247081.1_pt1 | contig 11410 bp, 9 predicted proteins | sample 654561 | NCBI WGS metagenome assembly LSQX01 (sample SAMN04489861, study PRJNA283612) | anaerobic digester metagenome | isolation source: 4 biogas reactors fed with cattle manure at either 37C or 55C with and... | place: Denmark: Kongens Lyngby | collected 2014 | reverse complement strand
GTTAAGATGTGTTTTCCGTGTGTTCAGTGATTTCCGTGGTTCAATTCGAAAAGTATCATTTGGTTGCGGCTGTCCACTCTGTCCACCTGCTTCCGGCTATACCGCATTCTTCCACTATTGAACCAGCACTTCCCCCACCCAGATGCGCCTGTTGGACGCACTGTGTTTTTTCAACCCCAGACGATGGGGCCAGTCCCCCGGATCCTGACTCGACCAGTCCACAAGAATACTCTGTGTCTTTGCCGGAAACAATGCGCAATCAAAAGTCAGAGGAACCCAGATCCCTTCCCGGAGATGCAACTGGTAGCGTGTTGTATTGCTTGGAGATGCGCGAAAAAGAGCCTCTTCCCCTTCTGCACGATGGGTATAACTGCGCACCCGGACATAAAGAGGGGCATCCTCTGTCTCCACTTCCTCACAGGCCGCGAAAAACAAACTCACTGTCTTTCCTGATTCACAGCTGAGGGAAAAAGGCAGTGCTTGATTTTCAGACAGCAGCAGCGCCGGCAAAACAATTTCGCCTACGGCCACAGGCTCCATTTCTGCGCCCTGCACAATAGTGACCTTATCCACGGAGATGAGATAGCTCACAGCGGAAAAGACCAGGGCAAAAAGAGCGGCACCCGAAGGGACAAGCCAGAAGAAACTGTAACTCCTGGGCGCAGGCGGGCCTTGTACAGCGGCAAAGAAAAACATGAGTTTGAAGAAAAGATGGAAGGAAACAAAGGCTGCAAAATACAGGAGAGGCATCACAATGGCCGGCAGGGAATCGGCTTGCGCAGGCAGCGGCAATGCGAGACCGAGCAGAGAGGGGATCAGAAAAAGAGCGGAGAGCTGCGCCAACGCTTCGGAAATCACTGCACCAGCCCCACGGGTGGGCTTCATGAACATGACCAGTCCATGAAAAGCACATTGACTCACCCCGTAAGCGGCTGCGAGAAAAGCAGCGATGGTCAGGGTTGTATCAAAATCCCTGAGCAGGCCCAGATCCATGAGCAACCCGCGCCCCCAGAGTCCCACGAGCAGGGAGGCGCAAAATATCAGCAGTACTTGTAAGGCTCTTGCCATGAAGCATTCCATCCTGTTGAACTGAATGTCCGGATATGATGCACCGGATTATCTGTTGTACTCAATAAAACAGCAGCCGGGACATACGGGAAAAAGACCTTTGCGACAGGCACGACGAAAAGCACGTGATCCGGCACCATTCCACATTGCCGCCAGTGTTTCCTCCCGCACATTCCCGATCTTCTGAAGCCAGCAGGGAAACACATCGCCTGTCCTGCCGATGATCAGAGTATTCCACGGACTGCGGCAGGTATAGTCTTCCACAGCCACGCCCCCATCATAATAACGGAGCAGCTCTTCCCGGGGCATGCGGGGCCAGCGTATGTCAACCTGGTGTTTGCGCGCCTCTTCGTCCGTTTCAGCCAGGGCCTGTTCCAAAGCCTCTCTGTTGATACGGGGCCATTCCAGATCGGAAGCACTCCATTTGCCTGGAGCTTCTTCTCCCACCTTGGGCAGATCATGGAGCCTGGTTTCCGTAACCATATTGAGTGAGGCCGCTCCGATGGAAGCGGCCAGTGCCGGCATCTGCGCCAGCACCGAAACATTGGCCTCCTGAATAACCGTGGTTATATGCACGACAGGACAACTTTTTCCGGCTTCCTTTCTGGCCTCTGCGAGCAGTGTCAACCCTCGCATCGATTTTTCAAAAGCACCCTGTTGGTGACGGATGGTGTCATGAAACTCCTGAGGGCCTTCCAGGGAAACGCCGATGGCATTGAGGCCTTTTCCACCCAGACGGCGCGGTGCCAGACGCATACACTTTTCCACCGCTTCTTCATTGAGCATGGTGGCATTGCTGATGAAATGGGTCCGTCTTTTTTTGGAGGCATAAGCAAGCAACTCAAAGAAATCGGAACGGACCAGAGGCTCTCCTCCTGTAAAGGTGATCAGGCCGAGGCGGTTCGTCTGATCCACCACGGCTTTCCATTCATCCAGAGAAAGTTCGCCCTTCTTCTGTTCGGAAACGGGCACATTTTCCAGATAGGACAGATACTGGCACATGCGACAACGCAGATTACAGCGGCGGGTCACTTCAATAAAATAGTGCCAGGCCGGGAGCGCTTTGCCTGAAGGTGAAAGACGATAGGGCGCTTCGCTGTATATACGCTGAAAGAGGTCGTAAGCCCACGCCATCATCTGATGTCCGCTTGTATCAGCCATGATCTGTCCTTTGATCCAGCCCGCATTGTAAACCCTGATCAGGGTCCACAGCGATTATGAAGAATCCGCTTATTTAAAAACAAACCCTCTTCCGCGCATATTTCGAAGGGATCTGAAATCTGTGTGCAGAACAGCAAGGCCCCGGGATAAAGGCACTTCAATGACGGCTCAGAAACTGTCCGGAACACAAAAAACAGGCAATAAATTAAAGCAGTGCGTCCAGTTCAAGTTCGAATAGAAGGTCATCCCGGCAGATATCCGTATGGGCGAGAAGCACGGGAATGGGTGCAATACCCCGGGCTGTCATGCACTTGGCAAAGAGAGGGGCATCGGCCGCATCTTTGAAATAGGCAATGGCACGGGATACCTGAGACCAGTTCATGCCCCGGGATCGCAATATGGCCTGAACCACACAAAGGGTCAGGTGAATCTGTCGTTCCATATCTCCGAAATGGATGCTCTTGCCACCCGGCTCAATGCTGGCCGTTCCGGAAATAAGAAGACGGCGCAGGGAAGGCGATCCGAACTCCACGGCACGACTGAAGGCACTGCCATATTCGATGGAAGGACACTGGAGAGGCGAAGGAATGGCCACAGGAGCCAGGCTCTGCTCACCACTTTCCAGCGCAACCAACCCGGCTGTCAGGGCGGCACCTGCGCCGTTCCGGCAACCGATGCCCGTACTCGCAGGAACCAGTTGATCGAAGATGGTGCGTTCTTCAAAAAAAGCCGTGCGCACCTCATTGAAATCGTCGTACCACTCCAGCATATCGTGGTTATAAAACCAGGTACGGGCCACTTGAGAAAACCGCATCTTTGCCCGGGCAAGCGCTTTTTCCAGAGAGTCGAAAAGAGAGCGTGTCTGTTCTTTCCGACTGGCTGCAAGATCCCCGGGAAGCAATCCTGTGAGCCGGCACCACCGTGCCCCGTCCATCTCATAATGCATGCCCACCAGCTGATTCTCCAGATGGATGGGCTCCAGGGTGATCTTCGACACGGCCCACAGCTGAAAGCCCTGAAGCGTACTGCTGTGATCCTGACGCCCTGTGAGCCACATGACGGGACAGGGAAATGCTTCCAATGCCCGATCCCACAGAGGCCGGGACGCGGCATCCACACCGAAGACCTCTGCAGAGATGGGTAAAGCCTCCAGACTTCTCAAGGTGTCGCCCAGGGTGGTCAGCAGTTGCTCAAAAGACTGTTCCTCCCCCACCTGGGCCGTAATGAAATATTCACTATGACTTTTCCGCTCCACGGCGGCAATCTGCAATCCATTTTCATTGTATCGGGTAAAGCTCACAAATTTTCCCCTCTATTCATAAAAGGTTTGACAAAACAAAAAGTATCTATGACAGTTCTTTCCACAGGATTGGGAATTCCATGAAAGCGTCTACAAAGACTCAACGTAAGCAATGAGATCGGAGAGATCTTCTTCGCTCATTTTGGAAGTGATTCCATGACGATCGTCTTTATTGTGACTGATGAAGAGTGTCCGAAGATCGGCAGCCCGACCATCATGAAGATAGGGAGCCGTACGCCATACTTCAATGAGTGTCGGTGTATCCACGGGCTTGCCGAAATCCATGCCCTGAGTCGTGCCCAGATCATGAAGCTTCAGATCCGTATAAAGCGGTGCAGGATGGCAGTCTGCACAACGGGCCTGAGTGAAAAGGATTTCGCCACGTCGGGCGGCTTCACTCAATTCACCGCCTTCGAGCCTCGGCGAAGGCACAGGAACAAGTGCCTTCAGATAGGCATCAATGGCCTCAGCATCTTCTTCCGGACGAACCGAAAACTGAATGAATTTGATTCCGGCTCGAACAGCCACTTCCGCCTGAGCACGAACACCAAGACTCATGACGGGTGGCGTCTTGTGAGTGAGAAGCATGCTCCGTGTGTTTTTGGGATTGCCGATACCGTCATTGAGCAGGTCCCAATTTATTCCGTCCACCCGAGCATCAGGATGACAACTCACGCAACTTTGCCACTGTTGAAAGCAAAGTGCGGCGTCATGAAAATTGATTTCACCCTTCCGCTCCTCTGTCATGGCCAGATCTTCAAGAACCAGAGGAATGCTGCTGATATCCGGTGCTCCGCTTTTATGAAGCGCCACAATGGCCAGATCATTACTGAAATAATTGGCGACGACAGCCTGGTTATTGTTCAGCCACAGGGAACGGGGGCCATTGCCCGGCAAGGAGATACGCTTGCGCAGATCCACGAGAAAGGCCAGATTATTCGGTGTTTCCGTAATACCTTTATCATCGAGTGCCTCAAGTTTCTCATGGAGCTTCAGCCGGTCTATGACGCTGATCTCATGGGTCCCGGCATGACTCACTGCAATGGCCTGGCCATCAGGCGTACAGGCAACAGCCCAGGGATTGGAAGCCCCTGCGTCCACATCATCCAGCAGTACAGTATTGATCAACTGACGCTCTTTGACGGAGAAAACACTGAGAGCATTGGTATTCATCCAGCCCCGTTCCAGCTGTGTTGTGGGAAGGTGGTAACGGGCCAGAATATGGCTCACATAGACATGGGCTCCGTCGGGAGATATGCAAATCCCGCGCAGCCCCGTGCTGCCGTTCAGAAGAACAATCTCCCCTGCATTCGTGTCAGAAACCGTATCGATGACAGAGACACTGGCCGCCACATAGTCGCCATCAGAGGCGCCCCGGGGCATCAGGTTCGCTACAAACAGCAACGTGCCGTCAGGAGTCAAGGCCGCATCAACAGGCTCACGCACCACCGGCACACGGGAAAGGACTTTCTCATCCTGCAAATCAACAACAGCAACATCATCATTGAAACGGCAGGTGATATAGGCTCTGGTACCGTCGGGACTCAGGCAAATACTTTCCGGCGTATGTCCCACAGGCAGGGTTGATGCCACTTCTGTAAAAGGTGCGGGGATAATGAAAAGGAGCCCCTCAGGACATGCGCCCGTGGCATAGAGGGTGGAACCATCGGGTGACAGCGCCAGAGCCGAAGGGGGCTGAGAAAGGGGAAGGCGACTGCTGACAACAGAGCTGTCACGATCAATGATCGAAATGGCCTGACCCTCTTTTTCAGCAACAAAAAAATGCTCTCCTGAGGGATCAGCTGTCACAGCCGTGGGGGAAGGGTAAACAGGCTCATCTCCATAAAGGCCGGAAGACAACAGAAAAATGACCAGAGCACAGAGGGTAAAAACCCTGACGGAAGTTTTAAAAAAACGGCGGGTAAACAGGATATTCATGGAAGTCCTTTCCTGAGGTATCATATCACTTTACCGGACGCGCTATCTTCTCCGTAACACTTATCAGCCCGTCCTTGTAAAATATAGTATCATGGTATACCCTTATACTGAAAGTTGATTCCGGGAGCTCGAAATATTTGGTGAATCAATTTGAAAATCTAGTGCTTATTCTGTTATAATCCTTTGTGTGCAACCAAAAGCACCTCTCAGGAGTCTCATAGGAGAGCCAGAGACGAATTCAATCATTTCTGGTTTTATCCGGCAATTTCTCTCCTCTCGCCTTTTTGCCGGAAAAATAATGTACCAAGAAGGTCGGGTTCTGAAAGGACCTGATTGCTGGAGAATCACGCTATATTATGAATATGGAACACAGATCCCTTTTTGATTTGGAAGGTAAAATAGCCGTTGTAACAGGTGGTGGCGGCGTTTTAGGCGGTGCCATTGCGGAAGGTCTTGCAGCGGCTGGTGCTACTGTGGCTGTTTGTGACCTCCTGCCGGATATGGCCGATGCCTGCGCGCTGCGCATCCAAAAAAACGGTGGCACAGCCCGGGGCTATGCTGTGGATGTCTTCAACAGTGACACCATCCACCAATGTTGCGAAGATCTCCTCAACGATTTCAGCGGCGTGGATATTCTGGTCAATGCCGTGGGCGGCAATATGAAAGGCGCCACCACGGGACCGGATCAATCCTTTTTTGACATTTCCTCCGAAGCCCTGAACAAGGTTATTGATCTGAATCTTGTGGGAGGCACCATCTTGCCTTCCCAGATTTTCGGCCAACCCATGATTGCCAATCCCGGGGGCGGATCCATCATCAATATTTCATCCATGAATGCTTTCCGTCCGCTCACACGCATCCCCGGCTACAGTGCGGCCAAGGCGGCTGTCAGCAACTTCACCCAGTGGCTGGCTGTTCATCTTGCCCAGGAACACAATACCGCCCTCCGCGTCAATGCCATTGCGCCGGGATTTTTCCTGACGGAGCAGAACCGTTTCCTGTTGACTGACAAAGACACGGGAAGCCTGACCGACCGGGGACGGACCATTCTTGATCATACGCCTCTGGCACGCTTCGGCAGCCCGACAGATCTTGTCGGAGCGGCTGTGTGGCTCGCCAGCGATGCTTCCCGCTTCGTCACGGGGATCGTGCTTCCCGTGGACGGAGGTTTTTCCGCATTCTCAGGCGTCTGATCCCTGTAAAGTCTCAGACAATTTTGTTTGTTGTATTTCATCACCACCTTTCATGATCTGGTAAAGGAGTAAGCGATTCCATGACCGATGCTGTCGCCCATTTGAAAAACCATCAGCCGAAACACAAATATCTCATCGCTATCGACAGCGATGGCTGTGCCTTTGATACCATGGAAATCAAGCATAAAGAATGCTTTATACCCAATATCATCAAGCATTGGAAATTACAGCCCATTTCAAAATTTGCCCGGGCTGCTGCAGAATTTGTGAACCTCTATTCCAAATGGCGCGGTGCCAATCGATTCCCGGCTCTGATCAAAACTTTTGACCTGCTGGCTGAGTGGGACGCTGTACAGGCGCGCCAGATGAAATTGCCCGGAATCCCCAACCTGCGTCGCTGGGTCGAAGAAGAGACGAAGCTCGGCAATCCCGCCCTTCAGGCCTGGTGTGACAGCCACAGCTGTGAAGAGGCACCCGACATGCATCAGGCACTGGAATGGAGTCTGGCGGTCAATGTGAGTGTGACTGACATTGTCCAGGGCGGCCTGCCCCCCTTCCCCTTTGTGCGTGAATGCCTGGATGCGGCCCGGCCTCAGGCTGATCTCATGGTCTGTTCACAGACACCGGGTGAAGCTCTCGTCCGCGAGTGGGAAGAACAGGGACTTGATAAATATGTATTTTGCATTAATGGCCAGGAGGTAGGCACCAAATCTGAGCATATTTACCACGCATGTCAGGGAAGATATGACAGCGATAAGGTGTTGATGATTGGTGACGCCTTCGGTGATCTGAAAGCGGCAAAGGCCAATAATGCACTGTTTTTCCCCATCAACCCCGGAAAAGAAGAGCATTCCTGGGAGCGGCTGCATACAGAAGGGCTGCCACGCTTTTTCGATGGAAGTTTTGCTGGTGACTACGCAGACAGCCTCCTTCACGAATTTGAGAGCTATCTTCCGGACACACCGCCGTGGAAGAAAGGGTGAGAGGATCCGGCTGTCAAGGGACGATGCGTTGCAGTAGACATAGCATGTACATAGGAAAATCGCCTAGAGAAGAAACAAACTGTTATAACCCTGGAACTGAAAATTATGGAAAACATGGAAGCACTCGCAAGAATCCCCAGCAAAACTTTATCCAGCCACATGGCCAGCGTACTGAGCAGACGCATTATTGACGGTGTGTACAAAGAAGGAGAAAAATTGCCGACGGAACGGCAACTCTCTGAAGAATTCGGTGTGAACCGTCATGCCATCCGCGAGGCAATCAAGCGTATAGAAGCATTGGGTCTGGTACAGATCAGACACGGATCCGGAATTTATGCGCAGAAATTGAATATGACGGCCGGCATAGAAATCTTCAACACACTGCTCACAGACAATGAAGGAAACCTGAACGTTGATTTTCTGAAGGATGTACTGGAATTCCGACGTCATTACCTGATGAACCTGATCTTGTTGTCTCTGCGCAGGCGCAAGCCCCGCGAGCTGGGCAAAATCTGCCGGATCATTGATAACATCCTCTTTGACCGCTCCAAGCGGGGTGTCCAGGATGAAAGTGCGGATAATTACAGCCTTTTCCAGGCCATCGTTCTGGCAACCCATAATCATGTGTACTATCTCATGTATATCACCGTGAGCCAGGTTATGCAGCGTCTGCCCATTATCCTGGATGTGACTTTTCCCCCCTTCTCTTTTTCAGAAGAAGATCTCAAGAAAATGCGTCATGCCTTTGAATTTTCCAATGAAAAAGAAGCTCTCGAAGTGTTGGAATCTTATCTTTGCTTTATGGAGAATCTGCTCAAGCCTTACATCGAAGAAGCAGAAGCCGCCGAAAAGGACAAAGAGGAGGAGAAATGATCATCGCCTCATGAGGCGATATCCTTTCGACTTGCTTTTCCATCAGCAGCCGGGAGGAAACGGCATTGCTCTGTCTGGAATTATGCGAGTCCAGGATCATGCCGGGTTGCTGTAAAGGGCACTGTGCAGGTATCATGTGCACAATAATCCATTCATTTTTTGAGCTATCCGGGAGAATACTATGCGTGTACTGGTCACCGGCGGTGCCGGCTTTATCGGCTCTCACCTCTGCGAAACGCTGATCAACAAAGGCCACCAGGTCTTTGTTCTGGATGATCTCAGCACAGGCCGTTTTGAAAATATCGAACATCTCACCGACATCACTTGTGTCATTGATTCCACCCTGAATCAGGAAGTGGTGCGCGACCTGGTGAAAGAGGTGGATGTGGTATACCACCTCGCCGCCACGGTGGGGGTGCAGCTGGTGGTCAATCAGCCCATTCGTACCATCATCAACAATATCCGTGGCACGGAAACAATTCTGGAAGAGACCTGCCGATACCGGAGGCGTCTTCTCATCACCTCCACGAGCGAAGTATATGGAAAAGGCGCCCGCGCCATCTTTCATGAAGATGACGACCGGGTCATCGGAGCCACTCACCTGCACCGCTGGTGTTATGCGGCCTCCAAAGAGATTGATGAGTTTCTCGCTCTGGCCTATTGGCGGGAAAAAAGACATCCTGTAGTGCTGGTACGCCTCTTCAATACAGTGGGACCCCGTCAGACGGGCCGCTATGGAATGGTAATCCCCACTTTTGCAAGACAGGCATTGCTGGGCGAAGATCTCACTGTCTACGGCGATGGAAAACAGACCCGCTGTTTTGCAGCCGTTCAGGATGTGGTGCCCGCCATGGTGCAGCTTATGGAAACGGAATCCATTTGCGGCGAAGTCTTCAATATCGGCAACAATGAATCCGTGTCCATGGAAGACCTGGCGAAACGGATTATCACACGGACAAAAAGCTCCTCCACCATCCGTTATGTGCCCTATGATCAGGCCTATGGACCGGGATACGAAGATATGCGCCACCGCGAACCCTGCCTCGACAAAATCAACAAGGCCATTGGCTATAAGCCGGCCATCTCTCTGGATGAAATTCTTGACGCTGTTATAGAAGATACGAGACAACGTTTGCGGCGGGATGTCTGAGGGACGTACAGCGCCGCATAAGTACAAGCAAATGAAGCTTTTCTTTTTAACCGCGAAAAGCGCAAAAGGACGCAAAAGGAATGCGGGGAAAAAGCTTATGTCTCCCCGGAGTCTCTTTTGTATCCCAAGACATGCCTACGCCCCTCCCACATCCGTCCGATCCGACCGATTCCCCAGAGAAGATCAATCCATGAAGTTTTTATAAATGCCTCACGACATATCCCCGCCGTCATTCCGGTTTTTTTGCGACCCGGCCCGCCTATCAGAGTATTCAGCCGCAACAACACAAATTTCTTCAAAAAAACAATGGAAGTGCAAAGGCGCTAATAGGGAGGGATGGCGAAACAAGCCTGAATTAAAAACCGCGACGGTTGTCAATCACAATACCGCCATCTTCGCCATGACGTTGTTTTTTGCGTAACTGGGCCAGTGTCTCAAAGTATTCCTGAGGCGTGCGCTTGGATAAAATCGTGTTGCCTGTCAGGTAGATGATGAGATCCAGCATCACCTTCCCATCTTCTTTTGATGTCGGGGAGGAACCGTCGGTAATGGAGGCGATGTCTTTTTCAAGAAAAGACTTCCAGTATTTTTGCAGATGCTCACCCATAGATGACGCTTTATCCGCTTCAATAAGGCTGAAAAAGTGACCATTACCGAAATGACCTGCATGAAAGATTTCGGGGGAAAGCTTTTTCCGGCAATGTTCCAGAATCTTCACAAAGTGGCGCAGCAATTTATCACGGGTGGCTTCGCCATGAGTCCGGGCAAAATGGGCCAGGCCTGTGATCTCAATATAGAGCGTGGCAAATTTCTGCTTTAAGACAATGGCCTTTTGAATTTCCGCACGAATCTGCTTCTGACCGCTCAGACCCGTAACAGGATCCGTAACCTGAAGACTCCGTGCTTCCGCAAGATGCTGTGAAATCATGGTCATCAGCGATGTGCCGTTGAAAGGTTTGGGAAGAAAACCATCGATTCCCTGGGCCAGCGCATGGCGCACCTCATCTTCCTCACACATGGTGGACATGAGAATGATGGGGAGCATGCGCAGCTTTTCATGAACACGTATGCGACGGGCAATCTCAAAACCGCAGACATCGGGGAGCATCACTTCGGAAATGATCAGATCAGCCTCATGCTTTTCAGCCAGAGGAATGGCCTTGGCACCCTGATGGCTGAAAACACACTGATGGCCACTGTTCTTCAGCTGGGTGCTGATAAACTGCCCGTATTGGTCATCGTGATCTATACAAAGTACTGTTGCCAAGCCGAACGCACTCCTATACGGGGATACCAGCCCGCTGAGTCTTGGTTATTTCTCCGGAAAAGGGAGAAGGCCCGATTGGTAAAAATCAGGATTGCCACACAAAAACCTCGACTATAGGAATTATACCATATTTTTTCCCTGTTGCAGAAAAGCCCGATGAAAGAGTCAAAAATAGAGCGCAGTTCAGACGCAGCCAAATTATCCTTTCTCTTTTAACCAGGTCAATCACGGAACACACGGAAAAAGTACAATGGGCATAAAAAGACCTATAGTCTTGACTCGTCCCCTCTGTCCACTTGGTCCACTGACCCCGCAACAATGCCCGGAACAGACCCCCGCCTCCCCCACATCCGTCCGATCCGACTGATCTGACTGATCCGACCGATTCCCCAGACACCCTGATCCCTCCAAGTCTCTTATATCTCCTGACTCCGACCTCCACTGTCATCCCTGTTTTTTTGCGACCCGGCCCGCCCA
>LSQX01099017.1_pt1 | contig 11410 bp, 8 predicted proteins | sample 654561 | NCBI WGS metagenome assembly LSQX01 (sample SAMN04489861, study PRJNA283612) | anaerobic digester metagenome | isolation source: 4 biogas reactors fed with cattle manure at either 37C or 55C with and... | place: Denmark: Kongens Lyngby | collected 2014 | reverse complement strand
TACGTCAACATGCCCGGTGTGCACAACGTGCTGAACGCCCTGGCGACCATCGCCGTGACTGCCGATGAAGGCGTCAGCGATGCGGCCATCGTCAAGGGGCTGACCAGCTTCCAGGGTGTGGGTCGGCGCTTCCAGGTGCATGGTGAGTTTGCCCTGGGCGACGAGGGCAGCGTAATGCTGGTGGATGATTACGGCCATCACCCCCGGGAAGTCGATGCGGTGATCAAGGCAGTACGCGGTGGCTGGCCGGATCGGCGTCTGGTGATGATCTATCAGCCGCACCGTTACAGTCGTACCCGTGATCTGTACGAAGACTTCGTGCAGGTACTGGGTGAAACCAACGTGCTGTTGTTGATGGAGGTCTACCCCGCCGGGGAGGAGCCGGTCCCGGGTGCCGACAGCAAGCATCTGTGCCGCAGCATCCGCCTGCGCGGGCAGATCGACCCGCTGTATGTGGCCCGGGATGCGGATCTGATGCCGCTGCTGCGCGCGGTGCTGCAGCCCGGCGACATCCTCTTGACCCAGGGCGCCGGTGATATCGGCGGGCTGGCCCCGCAACTGGCCGAGGCATTGACCCGGCTGGGTAACGAATTGAAGGGAGATCAGGCCTGATGAATGACGCCAAAGCCTTCGGCCGGGTGGCCGTGCTCTACGGTGGTACTTCCGCCGAGCGTGAGGTCTCGCTCAAGTCCGGCGCTGCGGTACTGGCGGCGCTGCAGGGCGCGGGTGTGGATGCCTTCGGTATCGATGCCGGTGCCGATCTGCCCCAGCGCCTGATCGCCGAGCGTCCCGACCGGGTCTTCATCGCCCTGCACGGGCGTGGCGGCGAGGATGGCAGCCTGCAGGGCCTGCTCGAATGCCTGCAGATTCCCTACACCGGCAGTGGTGTGATGGCCTCGGCGCTGGGCATGGACAAGCTGCGCACCAAGCAGGTGTGGCAGAGCCTCGGCCTGCCGACCCCGGCCTATGCGGTACTGCGCGATGAGTCCGAGTGCGCTGCAGTGGTCGAGCAATTGGGCACGCCGCTGATCATCAAACCGATCCATGAAGGCTCGAGCATCGGCATGGCCAAGGTGCACAGCCTGGATGAACTCAAGGCTGCCTGGCGCGAGGCGCAGAAATACGACGATGTGGCGCTGGTCGAGCAGTGGATCACCGGGGCCGAGTTCACCGTCGGCATTCTCGATCGCCAGGTACTGCCGGCCATCCGTCTGAGCACGCCCAATACCTTCTATGACTACCAGGCCAAATATCTGGCCAGCGACACCCAGTATCAGTGCCCCTGCGGTCTGAGCGAGGAGCGCGAGGCGGAGCTGGCCAGCCTGTGCCTGCAGGCCTTTGATGCCGTGGGTTGCCGGGGCTGGGGCCGGGTGGACGTGATGCAGGACAGCGAAGGCAGCTTCTACCTGCTGGAGGTGAATACCGCGCCGGGCATGACCGACCACAGTCTGGTGCCCATGGCCGCAGCGGCGGCCGGGCTGAACTTCACTGATCTGGTGCTGGCGATTCTCGCCCGCGCCCGTTACTGAGGACGCGTTCATGGGCCTGATGATCAGGGATCAGCGTACAGGTAGGACCGGGGGTCGGCGTGGCACGCCGAGCCGTGGAGCCGTGCGCGTGACCCCGCGGGCCCCGCGCAGCTGGCCGCGCCTGAGCATGCCATCGATGGCGGGCATTCAGGGGGCGGGCAAGCGTCTGCAGCAACTGCTCTGGCCGCTGCTGCTGGTAGTGCTGGGCATGGGGCTGTACGAGCTGGTCAATCGCCTGCAGCCGCTGGCGCAGCACCCGATCAGCGTGATCAGCGTCGAGGGTGACCTGCAGTATATCGACCGTGATTCGGTACAGCGTTCGATCGGGCCCTACCTGCAGGAAAGCCTGGTGACTGTCGATCTGGATGCCCTGCGCAGCGACCTGCTGGCCATGCCCTGGGTAGCGGGTGCCAGCGTTACCCGGGTCTGGCCAGATCAACTGATCATCAAGCTGGACGAGCATCTGCCAGTGGCCCGCTGGGGTGACGACGCACTGCTGAATAACGCCGGACGGGCCTTCACGCCCGAGCAGATAGAAAGTTTTCAGGGCCTGCCCCGGCTCAATGGCCCGGATCGTGCCAAGCGCCGGGTAATGCAGACCTATCAGCAGTTCAACCGCCTGCTGCGGCCCTATGGCCACGAGGTGGCGCGGCTGGAAATGCGGGATCGGGGCAGTTGGTTCCTGACTACCCGCAGCGGCATCGAGCTGCTGCTGGGGCGCGATGATGTGGTGGACAAGATGCAGCGGTTCCTGACCATCGACAAGCTGATGTTGGCTGATCGTCGGGAACTTATCGCACGGGTAGACCTGCGCTACAGCAATGGAATGGCGGTGGCGTGGCGCGAGCCTGCAACGGTTGAAACGGGGAGTAATCAGTAATCATGGCAAGCAAGCAGGGTAGCAGGATGATCGTCGGGCTGGATATCGGCACCTCCAAGGTGGTCGCTCTGGTCGGCGAGATTGGCGCGGACGGCGAACTGGAAATCGTCGGTATCGGCTCGCATCCGTCCCGTGGCATGAAGAAGGGCGTGGTAGTGAACATCGAGTCCACCGTGCAATCCATCCAGCGCGCCATCGAAGAGGCGGAGCTGATGGCTGGCTGCCAGATCCACTCGGTGTACGCAGGCATTGCCGGTAACCATATCCGCAGCATGAACTCCCACGGCATCGTCGCCATCCGCGAGGGCGAGGTGGTGCAGGCGGATATCGATCGGGTACTGGATGCGGCTCAGGCCGTGGCCATCCCCGCTGACCAGAAGGTATTGCACATCCTGCCGCAGGAGTACGTGATCGATAACCAGGAAGGCGTGCGTGAGCCCCGTGGCATGTCCGGTGTACGCCTGGAAGCCAAGGTGCATCTGGTGACCTGCGCCATGAACGCGGTGCAGAACATCGAGAAATGCATCCGCCGCTGCGGTCTGGAAGTGGAAGACGTGATCCTTGAGCAGCTGGCTTCCAGCTACTCGGTACTGACCGAGGACGAAAAGGAGCTGGGTGTGTGCATGGTGGATATCGGCGGCGGTACCACCGATATCGCCATCTTCACCGAGGGTGCCATCCGCCACACCGCAGTGATCCCGATTGCCGGTGATCAGGTGACCAATGACATCGCCATGGCGTTGCGTACCCCGACCCAGCATGCCGAGGAGATCAAGATCCGCTACGCCTGCGCGCTGGCCAAGCTGGCTGGCCCGGAGGAAACCATCAAGGTGCCCAGCGTCGGCGAACGGCCGCCGCGGGATCTGTCCCGTCAGGCGCTGGCCGAGGTGGTCGAACCGCGCTACGACGAGCTGTTTACCCTGATCCAGGCCGAACTGCGCCGCTCCGGCTACGAGGACATGATCCCCGCTGGCATCGTGCTCACCGGCGGCACCGGCAAGATGGAGGGAGCGGTTGAGCTGGCCGAAGAGATTTTCCATATGCCGGTACGCCTGGGCGTGCCGCAGGAATTCAAGGGGCTGGTCGACGTGATCCGCAACCCCATCTACGCCACCGGCGTAGGTCTTTTGCATTACGGCATGAAACAACATGCCGATGGTGGTCATGGCCAGTCCGACCACAGCAAGGAGTCGGCGCTGATCAAGGTCAAGCGCTGGTTCAAGGGGAATTTTTAACAGACCCGCAAGGATGACCAAGCGGGCAATCCGGGAAACCGGGCAGCAATAGCAGTAAACGAAACGAAGCATACAAAACGAAACAAGACGAGTATCGAACTCGAGGAGATGGAACCATGTTTGAACTGATCGATAACCTCCCGCAGAACGCGGTCATCAAAGTCGTCGGCGTTGGTGGCGGCGGTGGTAATGCCCTTGAGCACATGGTGATCAACAATGTCGAAGGGGTGGACTTCATCTGCGCCAACACGGATGCGCAGGCGCTGAAGAACATGACCGCCCGTACCGTGCTGCAGCTGGGCACCGCCGTGACCAAGGGTCTGGGTGCCGGCGCCAACCCACTGATCGGCCGTGAAGCCGCGCTGGAAGACCGCGAGCGCATCGCCGAAGTACTGCAGGGCTCGGACATGGTGTTCATCACCGCTGGCATGGGTGGCGGTACCGGTACCGGTGCTGCGCCGATCGTCGCTGAAGTGGCCCGTGACATGGGTATCCTGACCGTGGCGGTGGTGACCAAGCCGTTCCCCTTCGAAGGTCGCAAGCGCATGCAGATCGCCGAAGAGGGTATCCGTGAGCTGAGCCAGCATGTTGACTCGCTGATCACCATCCCCAACGAAAAACTGCTTACCGTACTGGGCAAGGACGCCAGCCTGCTGTCCGCCTTCAGCAAGGCCAACGACGTGCTGCTTGGCGCGGTGCAGGGCATTGCCGACCTGATCATCCGTCCCGGCATGATCAACGTCGACTTTGCCGACGTGAAAACCGTGATGAGCGAAATGGGCATGGCGATGATGGGTACCGGCCACGCCAGCGGCCCGAACCGCGCCCGTGAAGCCGCCGAAGCGGCTATCCGCAGCCCGCTGCTGGAAGATGTGAACCTGATGGGTGCCCGGGGTATTCTGGTCAACATCACTGCTGGCCCGGATCTGTCGCTCGGCGAGTTCTCCGAAGTGGGTAGCACCGTCGAGGAGTTCGCTTCCGAGTCTGCCACCGTGGTCGTTGGTACCGTGATTGATCCGGAGCTGCGTGACGAGCTGCGTGTGACCGTGGTTGCCACTGGTCTGGGTGCCCGCGTGGAGAAACCGGTCAAGGTAGTCGACAATACCGCCGCTGCAGCCCCGGTTGCCCGCCAGGCGGAAGGCAGTGCGCCGAACTACCGTGACCTGGATCGCCCGACGGTCATGCGCAACTCCGGCGCAGCCCAGGCGGCCGCAGCCAGCCTGAGTCGTCCGGCCGATGATCTGGATTATCTGGACATCCCGGCGTTCCTGCGGCGTCAGGCTGATTGANNTGGATCAATCGGTTGGATAGGGCTGATTAGTGTTCAACAGAGGCGAATTTTGCTATTCTACGCGCCATCTAGTTGAAAATTATTCGCAATTACAGCGGAAGCCAGTTCAAGCATGATCAGACAACGCACACTGAAGAACATCATCCGGGCCACCGGTGTAGGCCTGCACTCCGGCGAGAAAGTGTATCTCACACTGAAACCTGCGCCGATCGACAGTGGCATCGTGTTCCGCCGCACGGATCTCGACCCCGTGGCCGAGATTCCCGCGCGGGCGGAGTACGTTGGCGAAACCACCATGTCCACTACCCTGATCAAGGATGGGGTCAAGGTGGATACCGTCGAGCACCTGCTCTCGGCCATGGCCGGTCTGGGTATCGACAACGCTGTGGTGGAACTCAGTGCGCCGGAAGTACCGATCATGGATGGCAGTGCCGGTCCATTCGTGTTCCTGATCCAGTCAGCGGGGATCGAGGAGCAGGAAGCGCCCAAGCAGTTCATTCGTATCAAGCGTGAAGTGACCGTGGAAGAAGACGGCAAGACGGCCACCTTTGTTCCCTTCGAGGGCTTCAAGGTGACCTTCGGTATCGATTTCGACCACCCGGTATTCCGTGGCCGGAGCCAGTCCGCCAGTGTGGACTTCTCCAGCACTTCCTTCGTCAAGGAAGTCAGCCGCGCCCGGACCTTCGGTTTCATGCGTGATATCGAGCACCTGCGTTCGCAGAACCTTGCGTTGGGCGGCAGTGTGGATAACGCCATCGTGGTGGATGAGTATCGTGTACTCAACGAAGACGGCCTGCGGTACGAGGACGAATTCGTCAAGCACAAGATTCTTGATGCCATCGGCGATCTGTATCTGCTGGGCAAGAGTCTGGTGGGTGAGTTCCGCGGCTTCAAGTCCGGACACGCACTCAACAACAAGCTGTTGCGCGCCCTGTTGGCCAATGCTGATGCCTATGAAGTTGTAACCTTTGAAGACGCCGGGACCGCACCCATCTCCTTCATGCGTCCCGCCGCTGCAGTCTAGATCCATCTCGTTTCGTTTAACGGCCACCTCGGTGGCCGTTTTTTATTGCCGGTAGAAAAACCAGATTAGCCGCGCACCAGGCGGTTGTGCTGTCGCTGTACCCGGACGGGCAGTGGGGCAGTCAGGGCGGTGATCTGTTCGGCGCTGAACAGCTCGGCTACCGCAGCTCTATCCTGGTCATCCAGCCCGGCGAAGAAATCGTGTGGTCGTTGCCACATCCACAGGTTGAACGGCAAGCTCAACCGCTCCTCCTGCATATCGCCCAGCCGGTAGCGCAGACTGCCGATGGCCCGGGGTATCTCGTTGGTGTCCGGGTTGGCCGCGACCCACTGCTGCAGCTGCCGTGCGGTCTCCAGCAGCACCGGTACCTGCTCGTCGAACATGCGCTGCAGCACGGGCAGCAGGCTGGCGGGCACCTGGTCGTCCGGCAGAAAGTCGCCCTGGCGATTGCTGTCCGGGTTGATCATCCACTCCACCCAGCGGACCACATGGGGGGCGCGTTCCTGCATCAGGCGGCCGGAGGCCGGGTCGCGGTACAGGTGAGCGTAGAGTGGGCCGATCAGGCCGAAGTCGCCGATGCAGGGACGTTCGCCGAGCAGGAAGGCATGCTCGGCAAAGTGCTTGTTCAGCTCATCCAGCAGGGTCAGATAGCTGTGCTCGATGGCGCTGCGTGAGTGCTCGGTAATGCCCAGCCGGGGCAGGGCGCCGGCAAAGGGGCCGGAGGCCTCCAGCCCGGCGGCATACTGCTCTTCTGCACTGCCTTCGGGCAGGCGCACGCTGCCGAACTCGGCAATGGCGAACCGGCGGTTCTCGTCGATGCCCCAGCGGTAGAGCATGGCCGGATTGACCAGCCACTCGTCGCCGTACACTTCCAGCAACAGCGCAACCAGACGCTGGCGCGGGCTGCCGGGGTAGATCGACAGCTGGGGAAACTGCTGCTCCAGATGGTCGATGATCTCGGTGGAGTCCTGAATCGCCTGATCCTGCGGAGTGATCAGCACCGGGATATAACGCACTCCGGTGCGCGGAATGATCACCTCCCTGAATACCTGCGGGGTAGCCAGCTGTTCCCGGTAGGCAATGCCCTTGAAGTCCAGATAACTGCGCACCTTGCCGGTGTACAGGGACACCGGCGCACCAATCAACTGATACATGGAATTTCCTTATGCCTGTGTTCTTGTGCCTTGTTGTAAGGCGGTATTCTGCGAATAAATAGGGCTTCTGACCAGCACCGAAAATGCGTACCCTGTCAGTTCGTGAGACAAATTTGCCTGCAAGCAGCAGTACACAAGAACAGCAACCGAGGCGAACCATGCAAGCGCTGGAATCCCCCCACGTGTTCTTCCGCCGGATCATCTTCGAGGTAACCGAGACGGAATGCCATGTCGCGATGGAAGATGAGCACCACTATTTCGTTCTCAGGCTCGGGCACGACGGCCAGCGCCTCACCTCGGTGGACAGTACCTCGCGCCGTACCCCCTGGACCATCTGCCCGCAGGCGGCGGCCCGGCTGCAGGAATTTGTCGGCCAGCCGCTGCGCCAGCGCATCGCGGTCAACCTGCAGGAAATCGACAGCAAGCAGCAATGCACCCACCAGTACGACCTGCTGATGCTGGCACTGGTTCAGGCGGCAACGCCGGGGCACCGGGAGTATGTCTGCAAGGTGGTCGGTGCGATGCACGAATATCGCCACGCCGAACTCTGGCTGAACGACGAAAAACTGCTCGACTGGCGCCTGCGTGGCACCAGCATCCACAGCAAGGATGAATTCGATCAGCAGGATCTGCGCAGCATCATGCCCTGGGCCGAGCAGAACCTCAGCGACCAACTGCTCGAAGCCCTGTTCGTCCAGCGCCGGGCGGTGATGGTCGCCGCCAGCAAGGGCATCAATCTGGATCTGATTAAAAATGCCGGTGAAGCCATGGTCGCCCGCGCCGGCGCCTGCTTCGTCTTCCAGCCCGAGCGGGCCGACCAGGCCATCCGCATCATCGGCAACACCCGCCAGGATGTCACTGGCCCGCAGGATCTGCTGGCAGACTTCTAAATTGGGTCAGATCAACATTAAATTCAACGTTGATCTGACCCAATTTAGAAAATCGCGGATAATGGTGGGATTCCTCTTCTGCCCGCTATTCTGGTAATCCCGCATGGAAATCAAGGTCAATTTTCTCGACAACCTCCGTCTGGAGGCGAAGTTTGATGATTTTACGGTGGTGGCTGATCAGCCTATCCGTTACAAGGGCGATGGCTCTGCGCCGGGGCCGTTTGATTATTTTCTGGCTTCGTCGGCGTTGTGTGCGGCGTATTTCGTCAAGCTGTATTGCCAGACGCGTAATATTCCGACGGAAAATATCCGTCTGTCGCAGAACAATATTGTCGACCCGGAAAACCGCTACAAGCAGATTTTCAAGATCCAGGTGGAGCTGCCTGAGGATATTTCGGAGAAGGATCGGCTGGGCATTCTGCGCTCCATCGACCGCTGCACGGTGAAGAAGGTGGTGCAGACTGGGCCGGAGTTCGTCATCGAGGTGGTGGAGAATCTGGATGCCGATGCCCAGGGCCTGTTGCTGGCGCCGCTGGCGGAGGGGGAGGGTACGCGGATTCCGGGCAAGGATGTGCCGCTGGAGCAGACCATTGCCAGCATGTCCGGCATCCTGGCCGAGTTGGGCATGAAGATCGAGATCGCCTCCTGGCGCAATATCGTGCCCAACGTCTGGTCGCTGCACGTGCGCGACTCCCATTCGCAGATGTGCTTTACCAACGGCAAGGGCTCGACCAAGGAGAGTGCGCTGGCGTCGTCGCTGGGCGAGTTCATCGAGCGGTTGAACTGCAACTTCTTCTATAACGATCAGTACTGGGGCCCGGAGCTGGCCAATGCCGAGTTTGTGCATTATCCCGAGGAGCGCTGGTTCCAGCCGGGGCCGGACGACGAGTTGCCCGGGGAGATTCTCGACGAGCACTGCCGCACCATCTACGACCCGGAGGGCGAGCTGTGCGGCTCGCATCTGTACGACACCAACTCCGGCAATGTGGAACGGGGCATCTGCTCGCTGCCCTATGTGCGCCAGTCCGATGGTGAGGTGGTGTACTTCCCGTCCAACCTGATCGAGAACCTGTTTCTCAGTAATGGCATGGCGGCGGGTAATACCCTGGCCGAGGCGCAGGTGCAGTGCCTGTCGGAGATCTTCGAGCGGGCGGTCAAGCGCGAGATTCTGGAGGGGGAGATGGCTCTGCCGGATGTGCCGCAGGAGGTGCTGGCCCGCTACCCCGGCATCGTTGCCGGGATTCAGGCGCTGGAGGAGCAGGGCTTTCCGGTGCTGGTCAAGGATGCCTCGCTGGGTGGGCAGTTCCCGGTGATGTGCGTGACTCTGATGAACCCGCGCACCGGCGGGGTGTTTGCTTCCTTCGGTGCGCACCCGAACTTCGAGGTGGCGCTGGAGCGCAGTCTGACCGAGCTGCTGCAGGGCCGCAGCTTCGAGGGGCTGAATGATCTGGCGCGGCCGACCTTCGAGAGTCATGCGGTGACTGAGCCGAACAACTATGTGGAGCACTTCATCGACTCCAGCGGCGTGGTGTCCTGGCGCTTCTTCAGTGCCCGGGCCGATCATGAGTTCGTCGATTGGGACTTCACCGGCGGCGGCAGTTACAGCAACGCCGAGGAGGCGGAGATGCTGTTCGGCATCCTGCACGAGATGGGCAGGGAGGTGTACATGGCGGTGTACCAGCACCTGGGTGCTACCGCCTGCCGGATTCTGGTGCCGGGTTATTCGGAGGTGTATCCGGTCGATGACCTGATCTGGGACAACACCAACAAGGCGCTGTACTTCCGCGAGGATATCCTCAACCTGCACCGGCTGGATGATGAGCAGCTGGAGGCGCTGGTCGAGCGGCTGGAAGAAAGCGAGCTGGATAACTACACCGATATCACCACCCTGATCGGAGTCGAGTTCGACGACAACACCGTCTGGGGGCAGCTGACCATTCTTGAGCTCAAGCTGCTGATCTATCTGGCCCTGAACCGGCAGGAGGAGGCGCTGGAGCTGGTCGAGGAGTTCCTGCAGTACAACGACAATACGGTCGATCGCGGGCTGTTCTATCAGGCCATGGCGGCGGTGTTGGAGGTGTGTCTGGATGATGAGCTGGAGCTGGACGACTTCGAGCCCAACTTCCGCCGCATGTTCGGTGACGAGCGCATGGATGCGGTGATCGGCTCGGTCACGGGCAGTGTGCGCTTCCATGGTCTGACGCCCACCAGCATGCAGCTGGAGGGGCTGGACAAGCACCAGCGCATGCTCGACAGCCTGAAGAAACTCCATGCTGCACGGGCCAGAGCGGCAGGGCGGGCTTGAATGGCTGATGGCTAAGAGCTACTTTTAACCAAAAGAGGGCAGGCCATGAATACTTTGGGGCAAAAGCTTTGATGAGTGATAGCGGTATCATCGGTGATCAGGGCTTTATCGCCCTGGTCAACCAGTTGCCTATTGCCTGTATTCTCACCTGCATTCGCAACAATACCGTCATGGCGGTCAATCCGGCGTTCGAGCAACTGCTGGGTTGGCCCGGCGAGCGGCTGGTCAATCACACCATAGAGCAACTGCCGATCTGGCTGTCAGCGGAGCAACGTGCCGAGTTCTTCCGTGAGCTGAGCCGCATGGGCAGCCTCAATCAGTCGGAGGCCCGCTTCCAGTGCGAGAGCGGCCGAGTCAAACCCTGTCTGGTGTATGTCGAGCAGGTCATGGTCGGTGACGTGGCCTGTCGTCTGGGGCTGATCCACGATATATCCGACCGCATCCGCGCCGAGGAGGCGCTCAAGCGCAGCGAGGCCAAGTTCACTGCGCTGTTCATGGACTCTCCTGAGCCTTACATCCTGTTCGACAAGGGCAGCGCGGCCATTTCCCAGATCAACCGGCGCTTCACCGAGGTGTTTGGTTATGCTCCGGAGGAGGTCATCGGCAAGACGGCGGTGGAGATCGGCCTGTGGCGCTATCCGGAGAAGCGCCCGACGGTGATCACCAGGCTGGTCCGTGAGCGCTGCCTGCGCGATGAGCCGGTGGATTTCGTTACCCGGGATGGGCGCATCCTCAACTGCGAGGTGTCCAGTAACTTCATCCAGGTGGGCGAGGATCGCAGTACCCTGTCCTGCTTCAAGGATGTGACGGCGCAGGTCACCATCGAGGGGCGCATCAAGCATCAGGCCTACCACGATGCACTTACCGATCTGCCCAACCGCCTGTTACTGCATGACCGTCTGCAACAGCATCTGGCACTGGGCGAGCGCCATGGTCTGGTCTTTGCCGTGCTGTTCTTCGATCTGGATCACTTCAAACGCGTCAACGACTCCCACGGCCATGGTCTGGGCGATGCGGTGCTGCGCGAGGTCAGCCGTCGACTCTGTGCCGGGGTGCGCAAGACGGATACCGTTGCCCGGCTGGGCGGTGACGAGTTTGTCGT
>LSQX01394130.1_pt1 | contig 11411 bp, 11 predicted proteins | sample 654561 | NCBI WGS metagenome assembly LSQX01 (sample SAMN04489861, study PRJNA283612) | anaerobic digester metagenome | isolation source: 4 biogas reactors fed with cattle manure at either 37C or 55C with and... | place: Denmark: Kongens Lyngby | collected 2014 | reverse complement strand
GATTCCGCCGTTAATGTGCCGGGGCGAACCAGCCCATTTTCGATGGCTGCTTTTTTACCGTATTCTGTCACTGCAGCGGCATCCGGCAGAAAATCATAGCAGTGCAGGTTCTGCGAAATGTCCAGCGCAAAGTCCAAACGGTCGCAGCCTTCATATTCCATCGCCGCTTGAAAGCGTTCCTTAGCGTGGGGCTTTCCTTGCCATTGTTCGTCCAGAACATAGCCGAGGTTGCTGCCATCCCACACCAGTTTGTCAAGTGAGTCATATTGCTCTAACAAGTTACGGATGTTGGGCAGCACACAAACCGCTTCAAGCGCCCGGTACTCCTGCAGGGAGGATACGCCCAGCGTATCGAGGGCGATCCGAAGCTCATCGGGCCTGCCGCTGTTTACTTCCGCATAATCGGGCAGGCGAAGCCAGACACCTTCTTTATTTGAAGCGGACACCAATTTCAGCTTAACGCTGTAACCGTCATCTTTTAGCTCCGACAGATTGGTGCCGTCATATACCGGCTGGGCGGTTTGACCTGTCGGGAATATATAAGCGCCGCCCGTAAAAACACCCGGACTCTGCCGGGTACGGTAATGCCGCCCCAGCTTTTCTTTATCGATATAAGAAAGGGCGCTGTTCTTGCCGTACTCCAGATACCGGGCTACGTATTCACCTAATTCCCGGTCATCTTTTGCGGGGTAGCATATTTCATAACAGTAAAGCTGGAATGACAAGTTGATAAAATCGGCCGCTTTTTCTACCGGCGTCATTTGCATGGCCGCTTCCAGCAGGAGCTTTTCTTTAGGGGACATTTCCGCAATCCGGTTTTCTATGAACAGATCCTCCTGCGGGGATGCCGTCCAGCTTAGACCGACAGGAAAGCGAATATTTTGCCTATGCTGTTCCTGTGTGTGTTGTCCCTCGTTTTCGGTAGGATGCTGTTTTTCCGACAGCTCCGATGCTTCCTCTATACAGGATTCGTGCTTCGGCTGAGAGATAACAGTAAATGTATCCTCGCCGGGGACAAGAGCGAGTGTCCTGCCATTATCCCAGGTCATTTGAAGCTGCCCTATATCGTCTACAAAATCTACCGTTCCTGTAATTCCGGAGGGCATATCCGTTTCTCCTGACATGGACTGGAGCTGGATGCGGGTACCCGGAGGATGTTGAGCTTTGATTCTCTGTACTTTTTCGTGACTGTAAACCATTTTTCCACCTCCTACATCTGCTGGCTCATGCCTTGGTTCATTACCTGTTCATTCTCACCCATAGCCATCTGCTGCTGGTTTTTGTCATAGCAGTAAACGTAGGCGTTGTAATCTCCCTGCCGGGGGAAGCAGCGGAGGTAATAACTATAGGCTTCAGTTTCCAGCTTGAAGCCATAGGATTCGCTATGGCATTGACTCGCAAGCCTGGCGTCCGCATTGGCACCGCAAAACTCCGCCATTGTTTTCAGGTCTTTGAGCGGACCGCATCTGCGAAGCTCGTCGATCACGGACTGGAGATCTTCTTGAAATGCCGGGGTCTTAAGCTCAGAAATATGGTCAAACCAGGTGTGCCAAAATTACTTTCCTTTATTTCCGAAGTCACAGCGAAAATGTCCCACGCATCCGAGCCTGGCATCGTCATCCTTTTGCCCAGAAAAGAAAAGAGCCGACTCGTTTTGGTCGGCAGCGCGCAGTTCATATTTCTTTTTCTGTTGCTCCTTCATCCCATCGTGTCCTCCTTTTCAGGTATTAAATAAAATATCTATATCTCACATTCCGCCCATGGTCATGTTCATCCTATGGTTTTCACAGCCTGCCAGCAGTTCCTCCAAGGATATGAAGCCGTGGTAACTGATATAGCCGTATGTGGTAAAAGCGCCGCATTCATTTGAAACACGCTGTTCTCCATAACGCTTGAAATCATAATATTCATCCAGGTTGTCATCGTATTCAAAGTGGCCAGATTCTTTAATCATATACCGGCCATATTCCTCCGGTGTGATGACCCCTTCTACAAAGTCAAACAATTCGAGCTGTTCTGCCAGGTTTATAATTTCCGTTATATTTCTTGGGGCAGGATTCTGAGCGGCAGCTTTCAGCTCGGGGCAATGGGCAGACAAATCGGCATAAACCTTCGAGACGTTATCGGTGAGCTGGATGGCTGCTTTCAGCTTCTGGCGTTCTGATCCGTTCAGCCGCGCCACAGCCCCGCACAGGGCGTTCAAGCTCTGCAACGTTTCGTTTTCCGGTGTGATCCGGGCAGCAACCTCATCCGGCAGGTCGTTCTCACTGAAGGCGATACGAGCGTCCTCAAGGGTGTCAATCCCGGCACGGAGCATACTGCGCTTAATGCAGATGTCCGGCATGGGAAGGCGGAGCCATGTAATCTTTTTGGTGTTTTCCGATTCACTGCGGGGTGTCATGGCAACGGTTAAAAGGCTGTTGCAGGTATAACCATAATCAGGGAAAACACACCCGTCATATACCTGTGCCAGTTCCATCCCGTTTTGATAGACCACGCCGTAAGGTGTGACGGACCCGTTGCAGTTGAGAAGCAGATTCAGGGCCTCTTTTTTGAAATCCACCGTCCGTATTTCTTCTTCGCTGGCAGCGATTCTTTGTCAAGGTAGTGTTGCCGCCCAATAGTTTCCAGGCATGAGAAATCACGCACGACCGTAACTTCCTGTGCGCAAAAGGTCAGGTTGATGAGGTCTGTCATATTGGAAAGCCCATCGCTGACAACCACGCCCTGAAATTTTGCTATTTCATAATTGTCAAAGCTCTCAAGCCTTTTTGCGAGGTAGTTCAGTTCATCGACATTGACGAGGCTTTCTTCCAGTCTTTTTAGCACAGGATACGAGCTATAAATTTGCCTGACATAACAATCACGTTTTGTGGCGCTGCCGATTCCGATCTCCTGGAGATTTTCGATTATGGCCGCATCTTCGGCCATAGGGAAACAAACCGGTACCGCGTCCAGGTCGGGGCGGTTAGGGTTTGAAAGTATTGCGCGGATCATTTGTTTTTCACCTCCTACATGTGCATTTCCGTATATATATAAAAAGTGGAGCTGCATTGGCTCCGCTACATGGTTTTGTTATTTACTGTTCTTCCAGAGGATTTCCTTCAGTCTTAATACCGGCCGGATCGTATCACCGGCAAGCTCCATGGCAAGGTTCTTCCAGAGTAATTCCTCCGGCCGATATACCGGGGCAGGGATATCCAATCCCGTCATTGGTTTCTTGGCCTTTGGTTCCTCAAGCTGTGCGGCAGTTGCCACACGGCAGTAAAACGCTACTTTTAATTTCGGACGCTGCTGGTTGGTGTTTGCATCCGTGGTGGTATTATGGTGTTTCATTTTTTCACTCTCCTATGAGATTAATGGCTGTTCCACCTTAATGCCGTTTTTGAAAATAATCAGCAGGTTATTTTCATCCAGCACCTTGATGGTGTCGATAAACTGCCGCACGATGTTGTCCTTGTATTCCGATATCTCAAAGGGAGCGTCCTCTAATGCCCGGCTGATATCGTCCATCTGCCGGTTGAGGTCATCCCTGCTATTCAGCTCTGCCTGATATTGATCCTGCTTTTCCTTCAGGACCTTGATTTCCTCTGTGATTGCCCTTAGTTTATCCTCATAGGCTGCGGCGTTTTTCTCCTTATAAATGATGTCCACCAGTTCCAGTGTGAGGCTCTCCAGCTCCCGGATTCTGTTTTCTATGACCAGAGGGTTGAGGTCATCGCTGTCCTGTCCGGATAACGTGACCGCCAGGTTGGTTTTGACGATATTGACGATCTGGTCACGCTTGCTCATCAAATCATTGATGGCTTTCAGGACGGCGGTATGGAGCCGATCTTCCTCGATGGTGGGGGATTCCTTGCAGTATTTCGTGCCGTGATCCAGGCGGCTGATACATCGCCACACAATCTTTTTCTTGCCCTTTTTTGACCATGTCACCCGCTTGTAGGGAGTGTAGCAGTTACCGCAGATGAGAAGCTCGGTCAGGGCATATTTGCTGCTGTATTTGGACTGTTCGGTCAGGGTCTTATCGGAGACTTTTCTCTTGCTGGAGCGCCGGGCCATCTCCGCCTGTACCTTGTCAAAAAGCCAGCGGTCGATGATTTTCTCATGATGGTTCTTGACCAGATATTTGGGAAGCTCGCCGTTATTTTTCTTGGTCTTTTTGGTCATGCAGTTCTCCACATAGGTTTTTTGGAGAAGGGCATCGCCGCAGTATTTTTCGTTCTGAAGCATGTACTGCAGGACGCCGACAGACCACTGTGTCTTTCCGCCTGCCGCCAGGATGCCGTCTTTCTCCAGACTCTCTTTTATCTCTTTCACACTGCTTCCGGCAAGGTAGCTCTTAAAAATCCGCTCTACCACAGCCGCTTGCTCGGGGACTACCCTTGGGTTATCATCCTCGCCGCGCTGGTATCCATAGATTCTCTTGTATTGAAAGGAAACCTTTCCTTTTTTGAAGCTTTGGCGTTTGCCCCAGCGGACGTTCTGGCTGATGGATTCGCTTTGGGCCTGTGCGAAGCCTGCCAGCATGGTGATAATGATTTCCGTGTCCTCTTTCATGGTATTGATGTTTTCATTCTCGAAGATGACCGGTATGCCCAGCTCCTTTAGTTCCCGTATGTAATTCAGGCAGTCCACCGTGTTTCTGGCAAACCGGCTTATGGACTTGGTCAGGATGATGTCGATCTTGCCCTTCCTGCACAGGCGTATCATTTTCAGAAAGTCGGAGCGCTTTTTGACGGAGGTCCCTGTGATGCCTTCATCCGCAAATATGCCTGCCAGTGTCCATTCGGGGTTGCCCATGATTTTGTCGGTATAATACGCTACCTGCGCATCATAGCTGTTGAGCTGTTCCTCCTGGTCGGTGGAGACTCTGCAGTATGCCGCGGCGCGAAGCTGACGGGTGATGACGCTTTGCTGGGTTGCCAGGGGATTGGCGGGTATGACGATGATCTGCATCCTTTGTGGTTCCATAACGCTTGGTGCGGTTAGCATGGCATTCCTCTCCTTTCTATATCAAGGCACTGTCCGGTTTTCAGCGTCAGGGATACCGTCCCGTCCTGTCGGACAAGGACTCTGTCCGCGGCATATTCGAACAGCTCCGTATCAAATGTTTCCGCAGGTTCACTTTGCTCCAAGGCTGCTTTGATTTTCCATGCCTTTTGGGGCAGAAGGCCGTCTGTGCAACTCCCGTATTGGGCGGTGGCGCGGGCCATGATGAGGATTTTGACGTATTCCTCATCGCAGTCTGTCTTATCCAGTTGCCGGTTGATTTCATTGGTGAGTCTTGTTACTTCGAGATCGTGGCATGGGGCCTTTGCGGACGGGATTTCGATGATGTCCGGATTCTCTATGGCATGGTTCATCAGGGCTGTGACCTGTTCGGTCAGCAGGGAGTCGGTGATTTTTACCGCGGTGCGGCATTCGGGGGTTTTGCATTTCCATTTCTCACCGTACCGGCTGTCCAGAAGCCTCTCGTATGGCTGTCCGCATTCGCCGCAGACCGTTTTTGCTTTTAAGGCCGTTATCTCCGGCAATGTCCGGATGTCCTTGCGGGTATATTTTGTTTGCTGTAGCAGGATGGTCAGGCTGAATTCTTCCTCCGTGACCAGCATGGGGTATCCGTCCTGTCCGGTATATTTGCGGTTTTGCAGCATGCGCCCCACCATGTTCTTGTTCCAGGGGGAGGCACCCTCGCTGTATGGGCAGCCCGTTTTTTCCAGCAGGATGGCGATCCTGCTGTAGGATTCGCCGGCTATGTACTGCCGGAAAGCCAGCCGCACCATTTCCGCCTCCACATCGTGAGCTATGATGGTCCCGTCAGAAAGGCAGTATCCGAATGCGATGTAGCGGTTTTTCATGTTAACGCACCGTCCTTTCGATGGGCTCGGCAAGCTCCAGCCCGTTGATCAGCTTGAATTTCAGCCTTTCTCCGGGCTCGGCGGTGATTACCTCTAAAATGCTGTCAAAGAGGCTTTCATCAAAGGCTTCCAGTTGCTCCGGTCCGTCCTCCAGTATTTCGATCAGGCTTTTGGTTTCGGTGATGACGTTGTCATCCTCGTCCGTTTCCATCAGCTTGTTTTTCTCTGCTTTTAGTTCCCGGATTTTCCGGTTCAGCTCGTCGGTTTGGGATATAAAAAGATCGGAATCGATGATGCCTTTGGACTTGAGTCCGTTTAGCACATGATTCCGCTCAGTGAGTTCCGCAATCTGCCGATTCAGTTCCGCCACCTGCAGATTGCTTAAGTTTCGGTGACGTTTGAGTTCTCGCAGTTGCTCCAGCATGGGAGTTATAATCCGGTCATAGTTCTGTTTCAACTTGTGGTATAGCCGGAGAGAAGCTTCGTAAATCTCCGGTTCGGGAATTTGGGTAAGCGGACAGTTGTCTTTGCCCCTGGTGTGATTCCAGCATACCCAATAGGTTTTGCCGCCGCAGGTTTTCCGTTTGAAAAGCGACCCGCACTCTCCGCACCGGATCCTCTTGCTCAAGGGATAGGCGGAGCGTTGTGACATGGCGGGGATGCTCCTGCTCCGGTTCAGCTCCTGCGCCTTTTCAAAAATGTGGGGAGGAACAATGGGGGGATGGGAGTATTTGAGGTAGTATTTGTCCCGCTCGCCGTTGTTGCGCTTTTTCCGGAAAGGCACCGTATCGGTGGTATACCGTTTCTGTATCAGGGCATCGCCCATGTACCGCTCATTTTTCAGCATGTAGTCAACGGTATTGTACTGCCATCTGCCATCTTTGTCCCTTGTGGGGATACCTCGCGAGGTCAGCTCGTCTGCGATTTCTTCCTTGCTTTTCCCGTTTAAGTAGCTGTGGAAAACATACAAGACAATTTCGGCTTCCTGTTCGTGGATTTGCAGGGTTCCTTCCACCAGGCGGTATCCGAAGGGCGCCTTGCAGGTGATGAATTCACCCTTTTTCATGCGCTTTTGGTAGCTCCACCGCATGCTGCCGGATATCGCCACAGACTCTTGCTGGGCATTGCCAGAGAAGAAAGTCAGGAGCATTTCATTGCTGATTTTTCCGGTATCGATGTTTTCTTTCTCAAAATAGATGGTCACACCCATGGACTTGAGTTCCCGGATGGTTTGCAGGCATTCCCTGGTGTTCCGGGAAAAACGGGAGATGGATTTGGTCAGGATGCGGTCGATTTTCCCCTTGCGGCAGTCACGGAGCAGGCGTTGGAAATCGTCCCGCTTATCCATCCGCAGTCCGGTGATGCCCTCGTCAGCGTAGATGTCCACCAGTTCCCAATCCTCATTTTCCCCGATGAGCGTGGTGTAATGGTCCACCTGCGCCGTAAAGGAGTTTAGCTGATCGTCGGAGTCGCTGCTGACACGGGCGTATGCTGCGGTGCGCAGCTTGCCGCTTTTGACCTGTATCGTCGGGTCAATCACGATAACCTGTGGAGCTACCGGCTGAAGTTTTTTTGCAAGTGCCCCGTCAGTCATGGTTTGGCTTGTTTTCACGGCTTTTCGCCTCCTTTCTTGTCAACAACAGATACTACCACACAACCGTTTCAATAGCTATCACAAAAAGCACTAAATAACCAGAATGGAAGCGCCCAACTGTTCGGCAATGCGCATAGCGGTTTTCCTGCTTACCTCGGGGGTGATTTTTCCTGTGGAAACCAGCCAGTCCAGGGCGTTTAGAATTGCGATATAATCGGCGTTTGCAGTGATTTTATCATCAAGCCCGTTCATATCCGATCCCTCCTATTCAAATTTCATGGCGGCAATGCCGTGATATAAATTTTCGTATTCGCTATATTGGATTTCACCTTCCAGCGGGGAATAGAGTTCGATGCCAAGCTGATCCAGTCCCCGGATGAAATCCATTGTTTTCGCAGTATCCCTGCCCAGGCGGGAGACACTCACGACCAGCAGCACATCCATCTCGCCTTTCTCCGCGGCCTCCATGACCTCGGTCAGGCCGTTTCTGTCAAAGTTCAAGCCGCTGCCGGTATCCTGGGATTCCCCGACAACCTCAAAGCCCATTTGCTCTGCGTACTCCAGCAGTTCTTTTCTCTGCCCTTTCAGGCAGCCATGCTGATCCTCCGGGGCATCAATGCGGCAGTAAGTCCATGCGCGTTTTTTTTCTTCCATGTTCAGATCCCTCCATATTCAATAAAATTTTGGTTTTTGATCTCACAAGGATGCGGCAGGGCGTAACCGTCCTGCCGCATAGTTTCTAAGATCAAAGCAAAAATGCTTGTTCTTCATTTCAAGTCTGAGAAACATTTCCAGACGCTGTGCTTAATTCGACACTACTTCCCAAGCACCGATGGCGGAAGCTCAAACTATCCGTGGTCAGCAGATATCACAGGAATTCCACCTCCCCCTCGACGAGCGGGCTGCACTCTGGGACCTAACCTCGACTGTGCAGGAGTATCATTGTCCACTGTCCGTTTCATTGCGAAACAGTCCACCACGGACTGTTTTATGGTCAAGCTTTATCGCTCGTCACCTTCGATGCCATCGTTTTTTCGGATGCCTGTCACTCATCCGAGGCAGTCTCCGCGCGCTTACCAATGTCGCTGCCGCTCATCACGGCTGGACAGCTAACGTATTTGAGCTTCCGGATATGGACGGCTTTACGCCGGCGTTTTTCAAAGAGCAAGAAGGGAATAAAAAAATCCCCTCACTTCTTAAGGAAAAAAGTGAGGGGGTGTACGGAATTATTTTTTATTTTTCTAAAAATTTCTTGAGCTTCTGAAGAATTCTTCTTTTCCGGTCATTCAGAGTCATTAACGGGATGCCTGATTCAGAGGATAGTTGACGCTCACTTTTCCCTTGAAAAAATAATGTGTGAATCAACATCCGTTCCTGCTCCGGGAGCATCTTCATGCATTGGTCCAGCTTGTCCAGCATTTCCTGCCTGATAATGCTATCTTCGATGGAATCCGCGGTGCGTGAGATTATGTACTCCACCTGAATACCATTTTCCTGGCAGGCTTCGATGGATACATGCTTTTTCTCCGCCAGCTTGTCCAGATACCGCTCCCGCTCCATGAGCCTGTAATAGTTTTTATAGACTTCCTCTGTGACCTCGACCCGTTCTTTCTTTATGACAATTGCATATTTCCGTTCCTGTTCTTACATAGGGCTTGTCCTCCATTTCAAATTTTTTTAAGAAATGAAGAACAAACCGGAGGAGAGCGGCATCCTGACGATTTTGCGAATCGGTCAAAATGCCCGGTTGTAATTTGCGGTCGTAAAAACCAGTATTTTGTCAACAAAAAAACCGCAGTTTGCGGCAAGCAAACTGCGGTTTTTTCGGCTGTGTGACCTGTATTTAGTTGATGGAAAATCAAGCACCCTGGGTCATTCCATGGTGGTGGAAGGTGTACTTCTATATTAAGGGCTACCTCAATAAGGGTATGCCATTTATAGCTTTTGAGAATAGCTATTTTAACTTTTTTCTATCATGTATCGTCCTGCTTTTCATCTTTCGCACCTCACACTCTCAAAATGAAAAACTCTGATCCGAATTGGCATGTCCTCAAAAATACTGTCGTATCCTGCAGAAATAAACAGCCTTGCCGTTCCTAAATATTACATTATTCAACAGCAAGGCCGCTGACCCAGACCCTCTTCACTTGATAAAAAAATCTGCCCCTCATACGTAGGGCAGATTTATAATATAATTACGCGGCAGCCAGGCTGTCATAGCGCTTCGTACGCACCTTAGACCCTATGGCTTTGCGTCCCTGTCTTTCGATAGGTTTGCCCTTAACACTGATTATTCAGTTTTTATTTATATCAACACTATATTTATTTATGTTGATTTTTATAGTTTAAATCAGTTTGGAGTTTCGGAGTAGCCTTTGCACAATTACTGCTACTTCTGCTCTGGTGATATTGTCCTTAGGCGCAATCAGCTTTCCACTCCTGCCGGATACGATACCTGCTTTCACACAAGAAGCGATGCTGGCTTTTGCATATTCAGCAGCACTGTTTGTATCGGTAAAGCTTGTCAACAGCTTATCTACCTCACCGTCTGCCAACTCCACTTTCGATCCGGTAATTTTCATTGCCCTAGCAATCATTGTCATGGCCTGTTCACGGGTAATCTTGTCATCAGGTCCGAATTTTCCATTTCCATATCCGGATATAATGCCGTATTCATAGGCAATGGAGACGGCATCATAGTACCAGCTTTTTTTCATAACATCAATGAAGGCCTCCTTACCGCTTCCTGGACTCATAAGCCCGAGCGCCCTGACTACAATTGCCGCAAATTCCGCCCTTGTAATGTCCCTATCCGGCTCAAACTTATCATCACCTATACCGCTCACCACCAATCTTGAAGCCATATCGTTGACATCTTTCTTTGCCCAATGCTTTTCAACATCCTTAAAGGCTTTCGGGCTATAGATTAACAAGTAGGTGCTGTTAGTCAAGCTGTTGATTTTTGCATAATATTTGCCATCAATCATGGTAATAGCCGTAGGCACATGAGAAAACGTCCCGTCGGAATTCAGAATAACACCTGTTGTAATTTTGGACGGATCGACGCCATCAGGTATCGCAATCATCCTTTCTACATATGCGCTGAATTTGGAAACCTCCACGGTCTTGCTTCCGCTGGAGCAGGTGATTTCAAACTCAATAGGTTTTATGATAATTTGATAATTGTTTTTATCTGCGGTATCCAGAGCGATTTTGACAGTATCCTCAGCAGGTTCAGATATCTTTACGCTTACCGCAATATCCTTCAATTCCACCTGTTTTCCGATCTGCCCCGAAACGGCGTCAAGATTTATTTGAGATGCCGGCAGCGTATAAGTAACCTGTCCGGTTTTAATTTCAAGAACAGCATCTTTGCTTTCCATGTTCTTGACAGTTTGGCCGTTCAGTGTTCCGATGACAACATCCGCACCGTTCATAACCGGAATGGTTACAACCGCATTGTTGCCTTCCTGCTCCAGTCTTTTTTCCACTTTTTTATCATCCACAACGATGGCTGTAATTGTTTTATCGCCTTCCTGGGTAGTCGTTGCGGTAGCCGCTGTTTCTGATTTCCCGTTGACAAGTATGTCAACACCGGTGTCTACCGGTTGCTCAGGAGGTGTTGAAGGCGTGCCGCCTCCGTTTGAGCGTCTGTACGGAGTTGCCGCATTGGAGGCTTCGGAAGCCGGACCAGCTCCGGCAGCGTTTGAAGCTGTTACCGTAAAGGTATAGGCAGTCCCGTTCGACAGCCCTGTAACGGTAATTGTGGTGCCGGTGCTTGCTACCGTAAAGTTTCCTGGATTAGAAGTCACCGTATATCCGGTGATCGTGCTTCCTCCGTTGTCCGCCGGCGGGGTAAAGCTTACTGTAATCTGACCGTTGCCGGCTGTAGCTGCTACGTTGGTTGGCGCTCCCGGCACAGTTACAGGTATAGCAGTGACTTCGGCGGAATACGG
>LSQX01025665.1_pt5 | contig 11412 bp, 8 predicted proteins | sample 654561 | NCBI WGS metagenome assembly LSQX01 (sample SAMN04489861, study PRJNA283612) | anaerobic digester metagenome | isolation source: 4 biogas reactors fed with cattle manure at either 37C or 55C with and... | place: Denmark: Kongens Lyngby | collected 2014 | reverse complement strand
TTCTGAGTAAAAAGATATGTAGCCAAATTTTTTTCATTAAAAGGAGCTGGGGCTATTCTTTCTTTGATATTTTTAATATGTTTTCCATAATCAGATCTAATACCTAAATTTTCATCAAAAAAAGTATCTAATGCTTTTTCTTTGTTATTTCTATTATTTATTATTATTTCTAATATTTTATAAACCGTCTGTAAATCAGGATTTAAACTCTGTCTTGTATTAAAATCATACAAAATTTCTATATTCATTTTACTTTTCGATCTAGATCCATAAAACCAATCTTCATAAGTTTGCGAAAAAATCGTACTAATCATAGTACCATCTAGCCATTTTTCTAAATTAAAGTTCAAATTTAATAATGCATAACGATTATTTACATCTGCAATCTCATCTATCCAGATTGTAGTTCTCCTATTTCCAAGCCACTTATTTATTCGAGTCTCATTTCTTCTTTTGCAATATTTACATCTTTCATCACCTTCATTTTTCTTTCTTATTTTACAAACAGGACAGATATCCCAAATAACTTTATTAGATTCGTCAGCCTTACCCTTTTGATACATATATTCCAGCCATATTTTATCTCGCTCTATACTACCATTATCTATAAATATCACAGGACTCATCTTCGGAATTTTTTTCATGCTTTCTGCATACTTCAATTCATCTGTAATTACTGTAAGGTTTCGTTTAGGTGCACTTAAAGTAAAAAAAGGCCAGATTTCACATTTACTTATTACTTTGATGATATACAATGCTTTTTCTGCACATTCCCGTACTATTTTTTTTGTCTTACAGTAATCATCCAATTCCGGAAAAGTTATATATATCCCATTTATATCTTCATAAATTACATTCCCTATTGGATAGCATACTTCAAACATTTTCCTTATTTCATTTTTTATTTTTACAAGAATTTCTTTTCTACTCAAAATATCCGCTACCTTTTTCCCGTTATTTATAAACCTTTCCCCATTCCAGCAGATTCCAAATATTCTTCTCCTGCTTAGATTATGTGCTCTATAACCTTCTCCCAAAGCCAATCTACTTAATTCAGTCTTAAAAATGGTCGCTGTTGAATAAGAATGATCCCATAAACTCACATCATTAGCAGGAACTCTTGTTTCCCCAAGGGCATGTACAAAAACATCTTTGACATTATTTAATATCTCTTTACGTAAAGTTCTAATATTTTTATCCTTTTCGTAATTTTGAAATACTTCTATCATTTTTTCGGCCAAAATTTTAAAATATTTCTTTAAAAAGTCCAGCTCAATTTTTTCTTTAGTATAACCAAAAGGTGTACTGATAACAGTATTTTGAGAATGTTGTTTTTGCCTTACTATTCCCTTATCGTCAGCAGAATCTAATCTATCACATTCCATTAATAACTTTTTTAATCCTTTTTCCCCCCTATGATGTTCTTCTATAATAGAGTATATACTGGATAACTCATTATTAATGTTAAACTCCTGCTTAAAAAATTCCATTAAATCTCTTACATTATTATTTGAATTATTATTTTTATCATTTGAATTATTTATATCAGAACCAGTTTCTTTCCTGGTATTTTCTTCCTTATTTTCAAAAACTTCCTTAATAATATTATAGATATCTCTTGCATGATGTTTAAAGGGAGTATTATTATGCTTCAACTCATTTGAATCAATAGAATGACTCTTAATAAAATCAGGATGACACTTACCTATGTCATGAAGAAGAGCAGCGATTTCGCCCAATAAAATATCATTTCGTTTACTTTTTAGTTTCTTCAAATAGCTTTCATTGGAATCCATATTATCCGTCACCTCCCTGGTCTGGTTCCAGGATAGCCCTGAAATAGTTCCTGAATTTTTCCGGATAAACTTCTAAATCTTTATCTTCTAAAGGTTGGATAATACCAAAGCCAGAACTTTTTTTCGCTGAAAAACCATAGGTATAAAACATCAGTTTCAGTGCCTCCGCCAGAAAACTTAAGTCTTCCTTAATTTCTTCAATACTTAGAAGATAAGGAAAATAAAGGAGATAAAACTCAGACTGACTGCCCTGTGGTATAACCTCTATATTAATTAATTTGCTTGCTTTTCTGCTTCTTCTATCTATAGGAGTTAAAATATCTTCCTGTACTTCCTGTACTTTTCTCTGAAAAAAGCTCGGATAAAAATGCAATCTGCCCTTATTACTATTACCTTCTTTATCAGAATCTCCAAATAATCTTTTAATGATTTCCCTGCAGTTTTTATATTCTTCACCCTTTATCTTTTCAGCTGAAAAACGCAAATGTCCTTTCCAGCCTGTCGCTTTAACCATTGGTAAACCGGTCAATTTGTCTCTGGCTATTGGATTTTCAAGAGTTCTTTCTTCGGAAGTAGTATATATTTCGCTATCATCTCGACTAATATAAGGCCTGGCAAGCCTGAAAGATATTTTAATTAATGTGGTATTTAGAGGCAAGTATTCCATTTCGACTCTGGAGGGGTAGAACCAGGCTATATCCTTTCTTTCCATATAATCTCTTTGTTTTGCCTCTATAATTTTTCTCTTGATGTCACCCAATTTGCGAAACCCTTTCTCAATATTCAAGTTTTGGCCTTTACATATCTGATTAAGGTAATAATCCATCAAATACTCAACTCCTCCAATATCTCTTTAATGACCAAAAATTCAATATTCTTCTTTTTAAAATAATTCTTTAGTTGTTCCCATTCAAACTCATCTTCCGCATAGGCAAAGAAATGTTTAATTTTATTATTATCTTCCTTATAAAAATATCTTTTGGATCTATATTCACTGCCTTTTAAAAAGTCACATACATTTTTTATATTCTCAATATCTTCTTTAAAAGTAGAATCATCAATAAAAATAAAATTATTTAAATCAGGATGTCTTTTCCCCATATTTCGTTTAGTATGTTCAATATATTTTTCTATTTTACTCTTATCATACTTGAAATCAGACATTTCATTACTATCTATTTCAATCAAACCATAATTTTCTCTTTCGGTCATTTTACCGCCAATTATTCCATATCCTGCAATTATTCTCAGGATACTATTTAACAGTATCCATTCCGCCTCTTCCATTGGTCTTAGCTCAATAAAACGAAATATAAGTTTATTTTCTTTTTTCCTCTCTATAATCAATCTAAATTTCCTTGACCAACCGGTACAGCCGAAAAGTTCACAGACAACACAATGTGCCTCCTGGTTGCATTTTGTTTTGGTAGGATCACAGGCACTTCCACCCAAACTTCTTATTAAAGCCTCATACCACCAGCGTATACTTCCTATAACACCTGTTTCCCTCGGTGGATCTGTCGGATCTTTATTTGCATCACCGGTAAAAATAGGTTTAATCTCTTTTATTATCACTTTGTATTCCTTAATTTCACCCTCACCTCCCGGTAAAGATATCACCTGATTCTGTAGACTCCCTGCCCAAAGGTCGTATTTTTTCCTATACCTGTATACTGACCCCAGACAAGATATTCTATAAATTCATCCAGTTCACCAGAATAAGTAATTTCACCGATTAAACCATACATAGCTATTTTTCTGCCCTGTCTGTTCGATAGCCTCTCCCATTGTAACCATTTTGTCTCTTCTGTAAGTATCTCTATATTACGGGCTTTATCAATACAATCATTGAAATCCAGTTCCAGTCTTTTGCTTCCATAAAAATAACTTAAACTTGATAAACGTCGGTACAGGTTTTGAATAAAAATATGAAAGTCTACCCTGTCCACAAAATCCTTATTGTACTTTAATAAAGCAGGAGTTTCCAATGAAATAGTGATTTTATCTTTTCCTTTAAAGTGTCTACTATAAACCTCTATATCATGACCTGTAACTGCAATATCACAATTATGAATTATATTATCCTGCCAGGAATATATTCTTTTTGCACTACCCTCAATTCCATTTGTCTGCCAGACCTCTTCCAACTGAAATTTACCTCTATTTGCCCCCAGGCCTACCTGTTCCAGATAACGCCAGCTTTCTATTATAAAAGGAATGAAATTCTTCAGGTAACCATAAAGGATTATTGAAAACTCTATTGTATCTTCTTTCTCATATAATTTTTTATGAGATTTGCTTCTGATTATAAAGGGTCTGGGTTTATTGTAGAAACGAGTAGAACTATCCTCCCGCTCCTTACCGGCGAGAAAGGGATTGAACAAAAGGGAATAAGCACAATTACTTCTTAAATTACATTTCTCACAGGAATTATTCCGTAAACTACAACAAACATTGTAAAGACCATGCCCCAGAGCACCCCGGATAGTAGAGCCAGGATGCTCTGGTAGCCTTATCATATCTTTAGCCCGTAATTTAAAATTTAATTCTGTAATATCCATTTCCACAGGTATTACCCCCATCAAGTGTAGCTGATTTTATAATATTGATAATTGGCACCTGATAATACTTCTTCAAGATTTACAACATACATTCGCTTATTATCATCTCTTTTCAAACGATGATTACTATCATAAATATTTATATCTTCAAAGGTCGCTCCTGAAGGAATATCTTCCGTAAATTGAATAATTGATTTACCTGCCTGATAATAATCCTTACCCATAAGTTTAAGATAGTTTTCATTAAGATGTTGAAGTATTTGAAAACCCTTAAACTGCATAAAAGAACCTTTCTTACCAAAGTAATTTATACTCTTAAACAGTGATTTCAGTAATGAAAGTTCTTCTTCCTTGAGATTACTAATATCACAGGCTACCTTCAAGCTGCCTTTATAAAAGACATATTCCCTGAAACCTGGTTTTGAACGACCGACCTGTTCCCTCAAATCATTGATGCGTCCAAAAGTTTTATTAACTACAATGTCTCTGGGCAATTTAAAACTAATATCCCTTTCTTTTAATAACTCAAATAGTTCTTTTGCTTTTTCAAGATTATATCTCTGAATACAGACAGAGATTAATGCCATTTTAACTGCAAAAGGAGTAGGGATTAATAATGACCTGGCAGCAGTATTGGTCGCATTTATATCCTTAAAGGAAAATAAAGATGTCGGTATATATTCAACCTCTAACCACATAAACAATTACCTCCAGTTTAATAACTTAAGCACCATAAGGTACTGTGTCCTGTATTAAATCATTGATTATTCCGCAAAATTCAGCCATAGAGTTAAACTCTCTCAGTTCTACATCCTCTCCCAATTTCTTCAGCGTTTCAGTTATTGACATAATTTCCTCTCTATATTGAGGGTTTAAAGCACTAACAGTAGGTGCCGGCACAGAAGTATAGCTGATACTGACCACGCCCATAAAACTGGTTAAATGCGGACTCTGGGTATTACGCATTGCTCCTTCAGGAGAATAATAGGTCAACATTATAGACTTCAAAAGAGCCTTATACCTGTTTTTAATACTATCCTTATCTATTGAATAGGTTTTTGCAATATCATTATAGCCGATTCTTGCTATTTCAAGATTATTTACAACAGCATATTGTCCGGAATTTACTGGCCGGTAAAAAATATTCTGTCCCAGGTTTTTTGTATTAGAATTTTGTTCCTGTAAATAACTTTCAATCATTTTTTTCCTTGATGCACTTAACTTAAACTCTTCAGAAAGTTCATTTACAATATTTTTTAAATCCTCCCCGGTGGGTTTCTCTGCAAAAACTTCACTCAATCTCTGACGAAAATCATCACTTATTTCTATCCCTTCTCCTTTTAAAGCATCAAGGCAAAGATTAAAATAAGTATTGTTGGAATACTTAACATGAAAGAGATTTTCGGAATAAAACTCATCCTGTATCGCCACTAACCATCCAAATTCAACGACAGAATCCCGTCCTATGTTTTGATTATTATTGGTAATCAAAACTCCTTCCAGATCATCCATAACACACATCTCAAGTAATTTATCAACTATTTCTGATTTATCATTATTGGCAGTAAACTTATCAAATTCTTCATCAATTGTAATTCTATTTGCATCGAACTTCTGACATCCCTGACACAAAGGTAAATTATTTGCTTCCCTGGCTATGTTATATAAATGTCCTGCCTGGATATGCTTCAACATATCACCAGATACGGCATTTACAGTGGCTAAATTACCATTTCCGTCAACAATAGTAACATATCTTGTAGTTAGCTGATTGCCCTCGGTTTTCTCATTATTTAGATCATGCAGATTTAAACCTATCTTTCCATTAATGGAAATTGAAAAAACCTTTTTATTCATATACCTCTTCCTCCTTTTCCATGTTTTCCATTTCCACATTTTCAATTTCAGCTATCTTTTCATCCTTGGCAAACCCATAAGCCAGCAACATATTCCCAATAATCTTTGAATCATACTCATCAATTAATTCTACAATATCTTCAAAATCTTTTGTTGTTAAATTAGCCCTCATCTGTTTTCCATAACGGAAGGCTTCCAGACCGTTTTCGTTGTTGTAATCAGACATAAACTCGGAAAGTTTCACCAATAGTGTATTTTTATTTAAGGCTGCTTTTCTTATTTCCTGTAGTAATCCAAATTTAACGCTTTTTTTATCCTTCAGATAGATTGGTACAAGGGTACTATTTCTGATAGCTCTGGCAAAGTTTTTAAATCCCTGCCTGTTAAGAATCACCCCATATTTTACACCGGATTGAGCTTCCAGTTTACTCATTATGAACTCCACACTCCTTTTTAAATATATTCGTGCTCTTTTATTACTGGCCAACCTCTGCATGGCCAGGGTAGCATGATAATAATAGTAATTTAATAGGTATTCAATTTTTTCTGTTGATAAAAATGCATCCAGTTCCTGAAATAATTTTATATCTTCGGTTTTATCATTAATTGGCTCCACTAAATCAATAAACTCCTGGAACAATAATTTGAAAGCATCTTTATCTTTTTCTTCATCTAAAGCCAGCCAGTTTGGTATATTAAGGTCATATATGCTTTTTATCACGTAGTTTTGACCCATATCAACCAGATATACATTTTTTAATCCATTAATATAATCCTTTGCTCTATTTTTTCGTTGGCGCCTCACACCAACTTTATCGAACTCATCTAATTTATCCAATAATTTAATAATAAAATTACAAAGATATAGAACATTCTGTTTTTCTATAGTATCAGTTGGATAATATTTGGGCTCTATCTCTTCATAAAGACTATCAAAATTGTTGATATTCACCATTTGTGGTTCGATTACTGTATATAACCTATTTCCTGATCTCAAAGTCCTGAAAATAAATGATTTATAGAAACCGATTATTATCAAATACAGTTTAATCCAATTTTCACTTATATTCTTAGGTGAAATTCTTGTACCTGCTGATAAATCAGCAAAATTTAACCCTTTCACTCTGCCAGGCAATAAACAACTTAATGCATTATGTTTCTTGCTTATTTTTATCTTGCATTTCTCAAAGTAATTATCAATTTTCTCTCTTGAAATTTTGGTAGATAAGCCATTTTCAGTCACAAAGTTTTGTATTTGTTTTTTAACACTGGTATTATATTTATTGGTTTGCATAAAATGCTTGTCCAGTAACTCTCCATATTCTTCCGGCAGCTCCCCTTTAATCCTCTCTTTGAAATTTGCAAGCTGAATATCTTCATAAAATTTATTTAATCTTTCTTCTAATTCTTTTTCATAATCAACATGAATTTCACTATAGAAACTCAGGATAAGTGATACTAATTTATTAAAATGTTCCTTTATACTGTAGAGATCGTCCATAATTCTATTGGATAAAGGAATACCCGTCGCCTGCCTTATAAAAGAAGACTTTCTTTTATCGGATGCCCAATCTTCATATTTCTCCTCTTCAGTATAGTCAATTAAATCCATTTTACCAACATAAGCAGGTTTTTCCGGCATTTTATCGTAATAAATCAAAGGGTACAGAATTTTAAAAGAAATATTGTCAAAATCTTCTTCAGTGATATCCTCAGTGCTTTCCAGTAAATAAAACTGGCCTGAATTAACCATATATATATCTGTCCTTTTTCCTGATGCATCCAGAACAAGCTTAATTAATTCACCTACTCCCCTGGCAACTAATATATCACTATAATCTCCCTCCAATTTGGGTATATAAAACCTATTCACTCATTGCACCCCCCTGACTTATTTTTTGGGTTGCTCTTTGATCAGCTAATCTTAAAATCCTTATAAGAATAAAGTAAAAAATAAAGTATTTTATGTCATATAATCGCAACTCATCAGATATAATTTCATTAACTTTTTGTCCCAGTATCAACTCGTCTATATTTCTATTTATAAAATCAGCCATCTCTTTATACGTAAAGAAATCCCGACTTCCTTTAGATAAATATTCTCTGACACTTTCCATTAATTTATATGGACCTGTCTCTGTTAACGTGGGGGAGTGATGGGAAACTATTGTTTTTCCAATGACTTCAAATATATAATCATCTTTTCCGATGAAATTGTTAACGAATTCATCCAGCAGATTATAGATAATACAGAAGCTTTCAGCAGCATGTCCAGGAGGTTTTCTTAATCTTTGTCCATGGGCAATAAAATCAAATTTTTCTTTCTTGTGGGCCGACTGCCATTTTACCTGAAGTTTGCCTAAGTCATGTGCCCAGATAATAAATTCAATTATGTTATCAACATCTTTATCACGTAAATTCAAATCTTTTTTAATTAATTCAATACCGTATTTTAATTCATTTCTTAATACAGGAATTTCTCTTTTTAAGGCTTTAATATGTTCCAGATAATCTTCTTCTGGATAATCATAATTTATTTCTGGTATTTGTTTTACATAATCAAGAGGCTGGAAATGATAATCACTTTTCTTGTTAAAAAGCAGACCCATTTCTGGATCATAGGCAAAGTAGTCTGGATTTAATAGATATAATGAATTAGCATAAATTTCATCAGCATTAATTCTCTTATATTTATATTGAGTTTCATCCCCACTGTTTATCTCAATAACTTCCTTGATTAACCAATCATCCGTTGTTCTGGCTATTTCATTAACTTTATTCCTTAAGGTTCCGGGAGATATACTTATACTCTGATAATTATAAGGCGAAATATTTTCATTTATATGTTGTGTAATTATTACGTTACATGCAGATACATTTCTTATTAATTCTTTAAATCTCTTTTTATTTGGATCTTTCCAGCATTCCAATAGAAAATTAACTGTCTTTGAATTCAAACGTTCCTTATCTTTCTTATCTACATCTGTCTCTTCAGTGTAAACTCTGTTAATTATCTGTTGAGAAATATCAGCAGTTAACAACTCGCCATTTAACTGCTTCAAGTTCTCCATTGTTTTTATAGTGACTCTCTCATCATAAGGTAAATATCTATTCTTACCTTTATTTAAAGGTTGATAAACATAAACAACTCCTTTTTCATTTCCATACCTGGCACATCTACCAATCCTCTGTAAAAAGGAATCTATCGAAGATATTTCTGTATGCATGACATGTGAAGTAATATCTATACCTACCTCAATAACCTGTGTGCTGACAAGGATCGCATTACTATCTTTATTTCCCTTAGAAAAAAGATATTTAATCCTACGTTCTTTCTTTTCACGATCTTCTCCCAGAAAACGTGAATGGATTAGAATTACTTCTATATCGCAACCCTGCACCAATGCCTTCAGTTCTTCATATAACATCTGGGCATTTTCTACCCGATTACACATTACAATACTTTTTTTAGATTTATCACCTTCTACACCTTTAATGTTATTATGTAGCCCAAGAACCTTTTCTGCATTAATAGGTTCATCATATACAAATATTCTTCTTTCTTTACCTTTCTGAGTGATTATATCTGAAAATAAGGGACCACTATCAGCCTTAATAATCCTGGCATTTAATTTTTCACTCAGATAAGCTGTTCTTTCATCTGACAGAGTAGCAGTCATAATGCAAAAAGGCATAATACCCTGTAATTTTTCTAACAATAATACAGTTGTATCATATGCACCACCAGGATCAAATAAATGGAATTCATCAAATACTAAATAAGATGATAAAAAAGCTCCAACATTTATATTTCCCAATCTTTCTGGTAATGAAACCGGAATACTTAAAGCAGAGGAAAGGCTTTGGTCAAAAGTTGTAAAAATAATATCGCCATTAAAAAACCTATCTTCTTTTCTTTCTCCAGTCTGGACTGTAATATTAAATTTAGTGGAAAATTTACCTTCATTGATTTCCTTATATATATCTTCATAAAGACTATTTACCAGGGTTCTCCGGGGTGTGGAGTAAATTAACTTTTGAGGAAAGTTCAGACCCTCCTCTTTAGCTATAATATATGGCATTATTGCAGCGAGTGTTTTACCTGCACCAGTGGGGGCCTGTAAAATTACATTTTCTCCATTCAATATTGTTTCTGCTACTTTTTTCTGATAGGCAAATGGTTTAAAACCATGTTTAGTCTTTTCAAAATATTGTGATATATTAATCTAAATCACCCTCTTAAGTTTTTTATATCTTTTTTTAGAAGGTTAATTTTATAATATCATGGGACTTCTACAACATACAGTTTAAAACATTTGTTCTTTTTGTTATTTTTTTCGTTGCTATTATTAAATAGGTATATTTCTAAATCTTAATGAGGAATCTATTATCTTTGTATTAGTAAAGTAGTTATTTCTTCTAGCTTAATCCTTTTTATTATATGTTCTATAAAATACCATTTTTTCCTGCATTATTATATTATTTCTCATAAATTTACCATTTTTTTGTGTGCTCGTTATAAAACATATATACCCCACCCATGCAGGAATCTGTACTTCCAGGCACAAAATTAAAAAATAAAAGGATTTTTAATTCCTTTGAACCTTTTCCCCTCTTTNNTTGGACTTCGTGTAACAAATACTGCTTGATTACCGGTAATTGTCTTTTCTCTGACTAAGTTAATCTTATTAATTGTAATTACATTATCTTTAATTGGATACTCCTTGCCTTTGTGCGTTAAAAAGGAATTATAAAACATAATCCCATCTTTAACATTATAAGCTGAGAAATTTAATATTATTTTCTTATCAGGAATAGATATCTCTTCTCTTAAAAATTTACAATTTCCCATGTACATTGAGAAAGTAAAGCTTTTTGGTCTGGTAGGAGTTTCCAAATAAAGTTCCGCAAAATAGTCCTTATCATAAGATTCAAAGTTGTGCTTCATTAAAGATAATATTACTCTATTTTTGTCTTTTGGTATTATTTCATTTTCCAGGAGCAATTCAACATTAAATCTCATCATTTCACCCCTTTCATATGCCATTATTAATTTTCACTACACTCAACAGCCAACATATTTTCCCAGACTTTATCATTATTTATTTTAATCTTACCATGCCTCTTCCAACACGTAATGTTTAAAACAATTGTTCATCCATATATTTTTTTCATCTTTTCTATTTCTGCAATTACAG
>LSQX01149996.1_pt1 | contig 11413 bp, 6 predicted proteins | sample 654561 | NCBI WGS metagenome assembly LSQX01 (sample SAMN04489861, study PRJNA283612) | anaerobic digester metagenome | isolation source: 4 biogas reactors fed with cattle manure at either 37C or 55C with and... | place: Denmark: Kongens Lyngby | collected 2014 | reverse complement strand
ATACGAGAGAGAGGAAATTTCTATTAATTGCCATTTCAATCATTTTAATAATAGCTTTTGTAACGAGTACTGTAATATTTTCCATATATTATTTTAGTAAGTATTCAAAGAATCCAGAAATAACCGCCCGATCCGAGAACATCATTCTAATGATAGGAGATGGAATGGGAGAAAAACATATTGAGGTAGCCTCACTGTACGAAGGTGCTCCTCTGACTATCAATTCTAGCCTGCCAGAGTATGGTTACGTTAAGACTCGCTCTTTAACCCCAGGTCCTACAGATAGTGCAGCTAGCGCGACAGCTATGGCCACTGGTAAGAAAGTTTGGAATCGTACAGTCTCAATGTTTAATGGTAAGCCACTAGAAACAATTACCGAGCTTGCCCAAAAAGCTGGTAAAAAGACAGGGCTCGTAACAACAAAATCTGTTACTGATGCAACCCCCGCTGCTTTTTCAGCTCATGTAAAACATCGTAAAAACCAAAGTGAAATCGCATTACAACAAATTGAAAATTCTAATTTAAATGTTTTGTTCGGTCTAGGACAAGAATACTATGCTCCCTATTCTACTAAAATCGCTAATGATACCCGAGATTACTTTACAAGCTTTTCCCAACTAAGCTCTGCAAGTAAAGAAAGTGTTTTTTGCATATTACCTGACGACGGAATAAGTACCATTAGTAACTCAGAAGAAACCCTAAGGGTCCTAACTGAAAAAGCTCTGGATATCTTATCTAAAGATAATCCGAATGGTTTTTTCCTTATGGTTGAAGGAGCAAAGATAGACACCATGAGTCATGATAATAACATGCAAGGTATGATTAATGAGTTAATGGCATTTGATGACGCTGTTGTCACCGCGCTACATTTTGCCCGAACTAATAAAAACACCACCGTTATTGTACTGGCAGATCACGAAACTGCAAGAATCCGCATTCCTGCTGATGCCGAAGCTAATGACATTAGTGATAAATGGTTTAAGTCAAGCATACATACAATGAGAGATGTTCCCTACTTTGCATTTGGTCCTGGGGCATCAGAAATACCCGATGAGATTGATAACACCGATGTGTTCTTGATAATGAAACAGTTATTTAATATTCCGTAATAAGTTAGTTTATATGAATATATCTTAGGAGGCGTTATGAACTCTGTTATTGAAAATGCCGTTAATTGGGCAAGCAAATTAGGCTTTGATGAACAATGGATAAAGAAGATACAAGCTTATGATCCCTGTGTGGAACTAGTACCATTTGACGAGAAGAACAAGGTGCTTTTTGCTAAAAAAGATCTTATGTTAAACTTAATATGTTATCTTAACTATTGCGATATAGCAGAAGCCTACTATACTAAAAAGAACATTCCGCAACATATACTAATCGACACACTGTTGGATATAAAAATATGGGCCTATAGACACAAGGAAATTTTTGGTGAATATGGACTTAAAGAAATTAATTGGACTCAAAACAATATAAAGGGCGTACTATTTAGAGTAGGAAGATTACAATACAAGTTTGGTAAAGCCTATTACTGGTCAAGAAAACATAAACTTAGAATAGGAGAGCCAATTTTAGAAATACACATTCCCAGAGGCGAACGACTTGTCTTTTCCGAATGTGAATTTTCATTCAGTTACGCAAAAGAATTTTTTGCTAATTATTTCCCTGAATACAAATATAACCACTACACATGTGGTTCGTGGATGCTTGATGACAAAACATTACCAAACCTTTTAAGTGCTGATTCAAATATACTCGCTTTTCAAGATGCTTTTCACGTACTTCTACGGGTGCGAAAATATGACTGCATTAGATTTGTTTTCGGAGAACATAAAAATAGTAAAAACCTGGATGACCTAGTTACTAAAACTTCCTTCCAAGCAAGCTTAAAAGAGCATATTTGCTCAGGTAAGCCTTGTTATGTTGGATACGGCATTTTAAAAGACGATTATAAGTAATCTGATTTTGTAAAACACTTAGCGTTTGCTGCTACGCTTAATTTAATAAAATCTTAACTTTAATTTGCTACACTTATCAATGAACTCATTGGTGGCAATATATTAACGAATTTCTCAGTAAGTTCGTTTTTATAATTTCCCCTTAGCGCACAATCCATGTTTGTCACATTTACAAAAACCACAACCTTTCCTCTTGTTAAAACCAACAACCCTTCTTTCTCCTTTATCTCCAAGGGTGCGTTAATTAATTCGTCTCTGTACTTCTTTCTAAAGGTTCCTAATTTAATATAGTGATTCAATATATCTTCATCCCATCCCGATATTGGAAATGTTTCCCTATTTAATGGATCCTCAAATCCTTGCATCCCAATCTCATCTCCATAGTACAAAGTAGGAACTCCTGGCAATATATATTGTAAGACAGAAGCCACATATAACCGTTTTTTAGCTATGTTATATGCATCTACCGGCAATTTATAAAGGCTCCTTTCATGTTTAGTTTGAGGCACTTCTATATCTGCTAAAGCTGTAAGTATTCTCACAGTATCATGTGTCCCAAGTAGTGTCATGCATGAATCAATGGCACATTTTGGATAGTTTTCATAAATCTCGTATATACTATTAATAAATGATTTTACATCACAATCTTTCATCAGTTTAATTATGGCATCTTTAAATGGATAATTCATAACGCCATCTAACTGATCGCCCATAAAATATCTTCTTTTTTCACCGTAACTTTCTTTTGTGCTAGCATCTTCCCAAACTTCTCCTATAATGACCGTGTCTTGAGAAATATCCTTGCAACTTTTCCTTATTTTTTCTACAAAAGAGGAAGATAACTCATCCACAACATCTAGTCTCCAGCCTCTTATACCCATTTGAGTCCACTTTTCTATAACGCCATTTTTGCCCGTTATTAACTCATGATAACCTTTTGCGCTCCTTGCAACAGTCGGTACCACCGTTACTCCCCACCAACAAAGATACTCATCGGGCCAGTTTGTAAAAGTAAACCAATCATAATATGGACTCTCTTTAGATTGATAAGCACCTATGCTATCATATTTACCTAGTTTGTTGAAATAGATACTATCTGAACCGGTATGATTAAACACGCCATCTAAAATTATACTTATCCCTCTTGCCTTTGCCTTATGTATAAGCTCTTTCAATTCTTCTTCAGTTCCAAACAATTCATCAATTTCCAAATAATCACCAGTGTCATACCTATGATTGCTAAAACTTTCAAAAATAGGAGAAAAATAAATACATGTTACGCCTATGTTTTCCAAATAATCTAGTTTGGAAATAACACCTTTAAGATTACCTCCGAAAAAATCATCCGCCATATAGCCACGTTCGTCGCCTATTGATGGTTGTTGGTTCCAATTATTAAATATTCCGTGTCTAGGTCTAGAGCCATCTTCTATTCTCGCAAAACGATCAGGGAAAATATGATATATTAATCCACCCTTTAGCCAATCTGGTGTGATAAACTGAGACTTAAATACAGTCAGCTGCCATTCTGGCAACCAGTCTCCAATCACTGCCTTTCCCGTATTTTTATTCCTTCCTACAAATAAAATCCCATCTTCTGTTTGTATTTCAAACCTATAATAATGGACTCCGTCAATCCCAATCGTGAACTTTGTTGTATAAACATTGTAAGATCCTTCTTGATATTTAAATGTCAGTGGGAAATAAACTATATGCCCATCAGAGTCTCTTCTCAAAACCAACTTAACCCATGTTGCACATATTGAAACATGTACTGGAAATGTAATTTCAATTTCTTGAGTCGTTGAAACCGCTCCGAAAGGCTTTTTATATTCTGTACTTCTTGAGTTATATAATACTTTTCTCATTATCTAATACTTTCTTTGTTTTAACTCATGCAAAAATAAAGAGAAGGTTCCCCTTCTCTCTATCTCATTATTTAAATCTATCAAGGCGCCAAATTCTAGTGGCATATTCTTCTACGCTTCTATCCGCAGCAAAAAAACCTGCATATGCTGTGTTTTTTAGTGACATCCTTTGGAAACGATATTTGTCCTTATATGCCTCATCCACTGCATTTTGCGTATCTATATAACTAGCAAAGTCTGCAAGTACAAAGTATGGGTCTGCGTATCCATTTCTTCCCAATGTAAGACTGTCTGCTATTTCTGAGAACTTTACACCGTTGATCCCCTTTCTCAACAATTCAATTATATTCCTAATCCTTTCATCATTGGAATAATACTCAGTAGGATTATAGTTAGGTCTTAACTTTTCAACCTCATCTTCAAATAATCCAAAAATAAAGATATTCTCATCCCCTACTCGTTCATGAATTTCAACGTTAGCACCATCCATTGTTCCGATTGTGACAGCACCATTTATCATAAACTTCATATTGCCCGTTCCAGAGGCTTCCTTTCCTGCTGTTGAGATTTGTTCACTTATTTCTGCTGCAGGCATAATTATCTCTGCCAAACTAACCCTGTAGTTTTCTAAAAATACTATCTTAATCTTGTCCTTTATGTCTGGATCATTATTAATTACTTCACTCATCATGTAGATTAGTCTAATAATCAATTTTGCCATATAATAAGAACTAGCAGCCTTTGCCCCAAAAATAAATGTTCTAGGAGTAATATCCAAATCTGGATTCTCTTTCAATCTCAAATATAAATCCAATATATTAAAAGCATTTAGTAGTTGTCTTTTGTACTCGTGTAATCTCTTAACTTGCACATCAAAAATGCTGTTAGGATTTACAGTCACACAATTAGCTTTACTAATATATTCCGCTAATCTTTCCTTGTTTTTTACTTTTATTGCGTGCCAGCGATCTAATACGTCATGGTCTCCTTGAAATTTCACAAGTTTCTCAAGTGCAGTAGGATCAGTTAAAAACTTATCGTTACCTGTTAATTCCTTAATAAACTCTGTGAGCAATGGATTTGCTTGCGCTAACCATCTTCTATGTGTAATACCATTTGTTACATTTGTAAATTTCTCTGGTGCAATTTTATAGTAATCCGAGAAAATTGTTTGTTTTAAAATTTCAGAGTGTAATGCAGAAACCCCATTAATTGTATGAGAAGATGCTAAACAAAGATTTGCCATTCTAATTTCTCCATCCGAAATAATTGCATTTTCGCTTATTCTTTGCCAGTCACCAGGGAACGCATCCCAAAGTACATTACAAAACCTTTGATTAATCTCTTTTACAATTTGATAAATCCTAGGTAGCAGTGTGGAAAACAACGCTTCTGGCCATGTTTCTAAAGCTTCTTGCATTACCGTATGGTTGGTATAGCTCATAACTTCTGTCACAACCTTCCATGCATCATCCCAAGAATAGCCGTGATTATCTAATAGAATTCTCATCATCTCCGGAATACAAAGGGTAGGATGAGTGTCGTTAATATGTATAGCTAACTTTTCCCCTAAATTACTTAGTGTCCCATACTGCTTTAGATGTTTGTGTATAATACTTTGTATGCTCGCAGACACAAAAAAGTATTGTTGTTTTAACCTTAAACTTTTGCCTTCTGGATGGTTATCTGCGGGATATAAAACCTTCGAAATAGCTTCAGCTATAGCTCTTGCTTCTATAGCCTTTAAATATTCGCCTCTTGAGAACAAAGACATATCTATCTGCACTGGCGCAGTGGCACTCCAAAGCCTTAGCACATTGACAGCCTTGCTTTTGTATCCACTTATATTTACATCGTATGGAACTGCAATAACTTCCGTTGCCCCTTTGTGCTCCACAATCAACTTTCCATTTTCATCCCAGCGTTCTTCGACATACCCATTAAATTTTATCGTCCAAGTTTCGCTTCTTTGATTTAACCACACATCTCCTTGTTTTAACCACTCATCTGGCATTTCCATCTGCCAACCATCTACAATTTTTTGTTTAAAAATACCATAGTCATACCTAAGACAATATCCAGTAGCTACATAATCGCAAGCAGTCAAACTGTCTAAATATGCAGCAGCAAGCCTACCTAACCCTCCATTTCCCAATCCAGCATCAGGTTCGATATCTATCAATCTTTCTATATCGAAGCCTAGTTCAGTAATGGTTTCCTTTGCTAAATCAAAAATATCTAGATTAAACAAATGGTTTTTCAGAGATCGTCCAAGTAAAAACTCCATGGACATATAGCACACATGCTTGTTGCCTTTTTTCCTACTTTTAGCCTTATAGTCTACCCTTTTTTCGGTTAGTATATCTTTAACCACAAGACATAATGCCCTATACATTAAATCTTCTGTTGCATCTTTATATTTGATTCCAAAATTAACTGCTAGTTTGTTTTCTAATCTTTCTCTAAAATCTAGTTTTGTTATTTTTGTCATATTTTTGCTTCTCCTAGTTACACTCTGCTATATTTATTTTTATTCTTAAACTCAATGTTATTGTTTTCCCCACATTCGCATCACACCATTGAGCTATTATGGATAAAAAATAACAACTGCCTCTTCACAGTTTATTTGCGGTAATTATAAATGAACTAACTATTACCTACTTGCTTCTAAAACTTTCTATATGAATTTACTCATACAATGAGTGTATTTATTGAAATACGCTGTAATTATACTATCTCAATACACTTCCGCGCAAACAAAGTAAATAAATCATTCGTCTTTTTCCACTTATGCTCAATAAACGGTCGCTTTTTAGTTTTTATAGATTTTTGTACATCATGATATATTCATCTGCCGACTTATTCCATGAAAAATCTTTTGACATACCATTTTTCACAATAATATCCCATTTTTCTGGCTGTTCGTAATACACTGTTACAGCCCTTCTTATGGCATCCAACATATCATATGCATCATATGATTTGAAAGTAAAACCAACACCTGTATCCTTTTCAGGATTAAATGGTTCTACAGTATCTTTTAATCCTCCTGTTTCTCTAACTATAGGAACAGTGCCATATCTCATTGCTATCATTTGCGACAAGCCACAAGGCTCAAACTTTGATGGCATTAAAAACATATCCGCCGCGGCATAAATTTTGCTTGCCATATCTGCAGAAAATGTTATGGCGGCATTAAGTTTAGTTGGGAACTGTTTTTCTGCCTCTTTTAGAGCATTTTCATACTTCCAGTCGCCCGTACCCAACACCACTAATTGCACTTCCATAGATAAGATTTCTTTTAACACTCTTGTTAATAAATCTATACCTTTTTGTCCCGCTAGCCTGCCAACCATACCAATTACTGGCACATCCGCAACAGGTAGCCCTACAAGTTTTTGTAACCCTTTTTTGTTAGCCTTTTTATTTGAGATGGCCTTATAAGAGTAATTTTTAAACAAAGCCTTATCCTTTTCTGGATTATACAAATCAACATCTATCCCATTTAAAATACCTTGTAATTTGTATTTTCTTTCATGTAAAATATGCTCCAAACCATATGAAAAATATGGATCTAAGATTTCATTTGCATACGTAGGTGATACTGTTATTACTTTATTTGCGGCTTCTATTCCGCCTTTTAACATATTTGCATCACCTTTATACTCCACAATACTTGCAAACTCATCTGGCAATCCAAAAACATTATCGATAACATAACTGCTCATTCTTCCTTGAAACTCAATATTATGTATGGCGAGAACAGTCTTAATATTTGTATATCCCTTAGCTTTTCTGTAAAACGCATCTAACATTACTGGTATTAATGCTGTCTGCCAATCGTTACAATGAATAACGTTAGGATAAAAACCCATAAGTGGGATTAACTCTAAAACAGCCTTTGAGAAAAACGCAAACCTTTCTCCATCATCAAAATGTCCGTAAATTGCCTTCCTCTTGAAGTAATACTCGTTATCTACAAAGAAGTATGACACACCCTGTTGGACATACTTATACAATCCAGCATATTGCCTCCTCCAACTGAGGGGTACTGTTGTATTGCCAATAAATTCCATATTATTCCTGAAACTAGAAGGGATTTCCTCATATAGAGGCAAAATAACTGCTACCTCCTGGCCCTCTTTTACGAGTGCTGGTGGAAGTGCAGCGGAAACATCTCCTAAACCTCCAGTCCTTATAAATGGACCTGCTTCTGAAGTTGCATATAAAATCTTCATACCTTTCTCCTTATAGCGTTCGCCCTATGAACAAACACCAACTTTTATAAACTTATTTTTTAATGGCTCAATTAATATCGATTTTGTACAGTCTAATATAACTCCTTACTAGACTACCTTATTTTTCACCACTACAATAGGATATGTTTGTAATCCTTTTAATTCTCTGCCAGGTTGTACCGTAACTCTTTTGTCAGTAATTACATGCGATAACTGACTGTTTTCCATGATGGTACCATCTTCCATAACTATACTATCCCTGATTACCACACCATCTTCAACTTTTACATTACGGAATAAGATGCTATTGATTACTGTCCCGTTGATAGTACAGCCATCTGCGATTAGTGAGTTAACAACCACCGCCTTGTCACCATAGATTGTCGGCACACTGTCCTTAACTTTCGTGAATATTTTATTTTTCCCGCCAAAAAGCTGTTCTCTAATGTTATAGTCTAAAACCTTCATACTCTCTGCATAATAAGTTTTTACATCATCTATAATTGCAGCAAATTCTGTTATTTCATATGCCAATAACTTTCCATTTTTAACTTCTTTAAACAGTATGTCTGTTTCAAAATCTACAAACCCTCTAGCGTATGCCTGTTGTACCCATTCTAATAAAATACTTTTTGCTACTACGTAAACGCCTAAAGACACTAGTTTTAAATCTTGCGACGGGATTTCAACGGAATATAAATCATTTACGAAACCTTTTTTATCCCTTCCTACAATTACTCTTTTACTGGAGTTAACACATTGTGCCTTATGACACAAAATGGTAAGGTCTGCCCCGCTTTCAATATGTTTTTCTAACACTTTTGTGTAATCTATATTAGCAGCTGTATTACCATTACTCAAAATGACATAATCCTCAGGTGCTTTTTCTATGAAGTCTAATATCGTGTGCAGCGCCTCAATCTTTCCTTTATACATTTCTTTTGATGTGTTTAATCCAAATGGAGGAAATACTGCTATACCACTATTTTTACGGTTTAAATCCCAATCGCGTCCCATCCTGATATGATCCATAAGTGATGAATAGTTATTGCGAGTGATTATACCTATTCGTGTTGCCCCAGAGTTAACAAAACTAGATAGAGCAAAGTCGACTAGTCTATACCTGCCTGCAAAAGGCATTGAAGTCGTGGTCCGATGTATCGTTAAGTCATTAAACTTATTTTCGTTTCCGCTTGCAAACAAAATTGCCATCATCTTTGTATTCATGCTATTTTCCTCCTTCAGCACCGATCATTTCACCAGCTGCTACTTTATCACCTTTTTTGATTGAAACATTAGGCCCTACAACAGCAATTTTCCATTCTCCATTTATCGGACCTTTTTGTTCTTCGCCAATTATGCAGTTTTCACCAACTTCAGCATTCCAGCCCACGATAGCATGACTTACGACCGCACCTTTCCTAATTACACAATTTGGCATTAATACACTATCCTTTATTACCGCACCTTTCTCAACAACCACACCGGTTGATACGATTGAGTTTCTAATGTCTCCATCTATTTCCCCACCTTCAGAAACAACAGAATTAAATAACTTTGCATTTGCCCCAACATAATGTGGAGGTTCCGCAGCATTTCTTGCATAGATAATCCATCTTCTATCGCTCAAATTAATTCCACTTTGGGGATCTAATAAGTCCATATTGGCTTCCCACAGCGATGAAATTGTTCCTACATCCTTCCAATATCCTACAAAATCATATGTGTACATTTTCTGCCCGTCTCTTAACATGTTAGGTATAATGTTTTTGCCAAAATCGTTATAGGAGTTTTTGTCTGCCTCATCTTTTATGAGGTATTCTTTTAGTTTTGCCCACGTAAAGATATATATACCCATACTCGCTTTTGTTGATTTAGGATGCTTGGGCTTCTCTTCAAACTCAGTTATTCTGTTGTTACTGTCGGCACTCATTATTCCGAATCTAGATGCTTGTTCAATTGGTACATCTAGCACTGCTATGGTACAATCTGCGCCATTTTTAATATGACTATTTAACATCTTCGAATAATCCATCTTGTATATATGATCACCAGATAAGATTAAAACATACTCAGGATTATACCTATCAGCAAAATTGATATTTTGATATATTGCATTTGCCGTTCCTTTATACCACTCCCCAGATTTAGCGGTTTGGTATGGTGGCAATACAAAAGCGCCTCCATCTAGCCTGTCAAAATCCCAAGGCTGTCCATTTCCGATGTATTGGTTCAATTCGAATGGTTGATATTGAGTCAACACACCAATTGTATCAATATCTGAATTAATTGTATTCGATAGCGTGAAATCGATAATTCTATATTTCCCGCCAAATGGTACAGCAGGTTTGGCTACCTCCTTAGTTAAAACACCTAAACGGGTGCCCTGACCACCAGCTAATAACATTGCTACACATTGTTTGTCTGATGCCATGATTTTCCTCCTTAGTTTAATTTTTATTTTGTTGTTAATCTGTATTTCTATATTCTATGCTACGCTACACACGCATCTAATAATAAATAGAAATAACTATCACCATTGTACCATATACTACTAATTATTTCTCTATTTTCTTGTTTTACTTGCAACTTTGTCCTTTTTCAGTGGCTTTTTCTTGATTTTAAGTAAAAGAGCACTATTCCCCTCCAAATCAATGGATATTGACTGAGAATGCCCGTGACTAACAATTTTCTCAGCTTTTATATTCTGTCTCTCCCCTTTTAAATCATAAGACTCTTCATTTTTTGAATTTAGAACTATTTCATATGTACCTAATTCTGGAACACCAAAACGATATTTTTTCCTAAATACATCTGAAAAATTAATGACAACTATTACTTTATCTCCTTTTTTATCTTCGCGATAGTAAGCAATTACGTTTTGTATATTATCATCGACCACCAGCCATTTAAAGCCCTGATACGAATTATCTAGTTCATAAAGTGCAGGAGTTGTTAAATATATTTTGTTCAAAGCCTTGACAAATTTCTGCACCCCTCTATGTGTTTCGTATTCTAACAAAAACCAATCTAGCGGACGCTTAAAGTCCCATTCAATAAACTGCCCAATTTCGTTTCCCATAAAATTCAATTTCTTGCCAGGATGTGTCATTTGATATGTTAAAGCCGCTTTGACCGCATCAAACTTATCATAATATGTCCCTCTTGTTTTACTTATGAGAGAACACTTCCCATGCACTACTTCGTCGTGCGAAAACGGCAAAACATAATTTTCCGAAAAGGCATAAGTAATACCAAATGTTAATTTATTATGGGATCCTTTTCTAAAAAACGGATCTATGTTTAGATACTCTAAAAAGTCGTTCATCCAACCCATATTCCATTT
>LSQX01074706.1_pt1 | contig 11413 bp, 11 predicted proteins | sample 654561 | NCBI WGS metagenome assembly LSQX01 (sample SAMN04489861, study PRJNA283612) | anaerobic digester metagenome | isolation source: 4 biogas reactors fed with cattle manure at either 37C or 55C with and... | place: Denmark: Kongens Lyngby | collected 2014 | reverse complement strand
TGGCTGATGAGGATTTTCCCAATAAGACGCAGGAATTCAGAGAACGATTGAATGAAGGCCAGACTCTGGAGGACATCCTTCCTGAAGCCTTTGCAGTGGTCAGGGAAGCTTCCCGCCGAACATTGAAAATGCGGCCCTTCGATGTGCAATTGGTGGGCGCAATGGTATTGCATAATGGGAAAATAGCGGAAATGAAGACTGGGGAAGGCAAAACCCTGGTGGCTACACTGCCGGCTTATTTAAACGCTTTGGAAGGCAAGGGCGTGCATATTGTCACCGTTAACGATTACCTGGCCAGCCGTGACGCAGCTTGGATGGGACCGGTTTTTGAGTTCTGCGGTTTATCCGTAGGGCTTATTGTACATGACTTAACTTATCAGCAACGTAAAGAGGCTTATGCCTGCGATATAACCTATGCTACCAATAATGAGTTAGGTTTTGATTATTTGCGCGATAATATGGTGGTGGGGGCAGAGAACATGGTGCAGCGTCCCCTTAACTATGCCATCATCGATGAGGTGGACTCCATCCTTATCGATGAGGCGCGTACACCGCTGATCATATCGGGGGAGGGTGATAAACCCACCGATTTGTATGTGCGCATTGCTAAATTTATTCCCCGCCTGATAAATGAAGATGATTATAAGGTTGACGAAAAAGCCAGTATCGTTACCCTTACTGAGGAAGGGGTCAGGAAGACCGAAAAGCATTTCGCCATTGATAATTTATCCGATAATATGGAAATCGCCCATCATGTAAATCAGGGGCTGAGGGCCCATACTTTGATGAAAAAGGACCGGGATTATGTTGTAAAAGACGATCAGATAATTATAGTAGATGAATTCACCGGGCGCTTGATGTTTGGACGCCGTTACAGTGATGGACTGCACCAGGCCATTGAGGCTAAAGAAGGCGTCAAGATAGAGAAGGAATCCCAGACTTTGGCTACGATTACTTTCCAGAATTATTTCCGGATGTATAAAAAATTAGCCGGTATGACTGGTACTGCCAAGACCGAAGAAGATGAGTTCAGGAATATTTATGGTATGGATGTAGTGGTTATTCCCACTAATTTACCTATGGCTCGCGATGACAGTGATGACTGGATATATCGTAGTGAACAGGGCAAGTTCGCAGCGGTGGTGGAGGACATTATTGAGAAGCATAAGAAGGGGCAGCCGGTTTTGGTAGGTACTATTAGCATAGAAAAATCCGAATTATTAAGTTCCCTGCTGACTAAGAAGGGCGTAAAGCATCAGGTCCTGAACGCCAAGCATCATGAAAAGGAAGCCCAAATTATTGCTCAGGCGGGACAGCCCCATACGGTTACCATTGCCACCAATATGGCCGGGCGCGGTACGGATATTCTCCTGGGCGGCAATCCGGATGTGCTGGCGGAAGAGGCTTTCTGCGCGGAATACGGCTGTGACTTGAATGCGTTCCTTGCCGACCCGGAAAAAGACGTGGCGAGCAAAAGGAAGGCCAGAGAGCGCGCACAGGAACTGAAGGAAAAATACCGGGAAATTACGCAAAAAGAGCGGGAACAGGTGCTGGCAGTAGGAGGCTTGCATATCCTGGGCACGGAAAGGCATGAAGCCCGGCGGATTGACAACCAGTTGCGCGGCCGTGCCGGCCGGCAGGGCGACCCCGGTTCCAGCCAGTTTTTTGTTTCCCTGGAAGACGACTTGATGCGCCTCTTTGGCGGGGAGAGTATTTTCAGTATTATGGAGCGGCTGGGTCTGGACGAAGATACGCCTATCGACCACCCGATGATCAGCAAGGCTTTGGAGTCTGCCCAGAAGAAAGTGGAAAACCGCAACTTTGAAACCCGCAAGCATATTCTGGAGTATGACAATGTGATCAATGAACAACGGGAGGTAATTTACAGGGAGCGCCGCCGGGTCCTGGAAGGGGAAAACCTGCGTAACACCGTTCTGGACTGGGTTGTGGAACTGCTGGACGAGGCGCTGGCACGGTATGCGGATGAGAAAACGTTTGAGGAAGAATGGAATCTGCCCGGTCTGTTGGCTTTTGTGGAAAGCACTTTCCTGCTGCCGCGGCGGCTGAAGGCTGCGGACTTGCAGGGCAAGGACAGGGAGGAAATCCGCGAGCTGCTAGTAAAGGCCGCTCTTGCTGCCTATGAAGAGCGGGAGCGAAAATTTGGCGAAGAAAACATGCGCGAACTGGAGCGGGTCGTTATCCTGCGTACCGTTGATACCAAATGGATGCTGCATATCGACGCCATGGATATGCTGCGCCATGAAATAGGACTGCGGGCATACGGGCAGCGTGACCCGCTGGTGGAATACAAATATGAAGCAAAAAGTATGTTTGACCAGATGATTCATGATATCCGCGAGGATGCCGTGCTCATGCTTTACAGGGTCCGGCTGGTAGGTACGCCGGAGCGCCGGGCTGTGGCGGTCACAAATGATACCGCCCCGGGCGCCCCCGCTCCCCGTCGTCCTGTCAGATCGCAAAAAATTGGTCGTAACGACCCCTGCCCCTGCGGCAGCGGGAAGAAATATAAAAAATGCTGTGGAAAGTAGGTGATTCCATGTCTTTTGACATAAAAACAGTGCACACAGATTTGCGTACACGTCTGACGGAAATGAGTGTTTCTCTTTGACCTGGCCGGGAAAACGGCACGCATAAAGGAACTGGAAGCACGGACGGGCGAGCAGGACTTCTGGTCGGACGCGGAGCAGGCGAAACAAATCATCAAAGAGCTGCACAGCCTGCGGGAGGAAACGGAACCGCTTGTTAAAATACAGGCTGACTTGGATGAGGTGGAAGTTATGCTTGCTTTGGCGGAAGAGGCGGACGATGAGGAATTGTGGCAGGAAGCCGCCTTTGCCGTGCAAAAGCTGCAGCGGACGATGGCGGACCTGGAGTTGGCCGTGCTGTTTCGCGGGCGCTATGACCAGCATAATGCCATTTTGTCCATCCATCCGGGAGCGGGCGGTACCGAGTCTCAGGATTGGGCGTCCATGCTGCTGCGGATGTATACACGGTGGGCGGAAAGGAGAAAGTACGAGGTAGAGATTATGGACCTGCTGCCCGGTGAAGAAGCCGGCATTAAAAGCGTCACCCTCTTAATCAAGGGAAGAAACGCATATGGCTACCTGAAAGCGGAGCGCGGCGTCCACCGCCTGGTAAGGATTTCGCCTTTTGATGCCGCCGGCAGGCGCCATACTTCTTTTGCCTCCCTTGATGTTTTGCCCGAAATCGAGGAAGGCGACCAGGAGATAGAAATCAAGCCCGATGATTTAAAGATAGACACCTTCCGCTCCAGCGGGGCGGGAGGACAGCATGTTAATACCACCGATTCGGCCGTTCGCATCACGCACCTGCCGACGGGAATTGTTGTGACCTGCCAGAATGAAAGGTCGCAGCATGCCAACCGCGATCGGGCCATGAAAATTCTACGTGCCCGTCTTGCCGACCTGTACCAGCGGCAGCAGGAAGAGGAACTGAACAGCCTGCGGGGCGAGCAGAAAGAAATTGCCTGGGGCAGCCAGATCCGGTCTTATGTTTTTCATCCCTACACACTGGTGAAAGACCACCGCACCGGCCTGGAAGTGGGTAATATCAGTGCCGTAATGGACGGGGACCTGGACGGGCTGATTGAGTCTTATCTGCGGCAGACAGCAGGGAAAAATGCGTAGCATGCGGAGGTGCCCCTGTGAGCAGGTTCTGGAAATTGCTTTGTGAGTATGGCGGCATACTGGCCGGCACGGTTATCATGGCCTGTGCTTTTAACATGTTTTTAGTCCCCAATCAGATTGCAGCCGGGGGTATAAGCGGCCTGGGCGTAGTTTTTTATCATCTCCTGCGCATTCCTGTGGGAGTGACAATTTTTTTCCTTAACCTGCCCCTTTTCATTATTGCCGCCAGGTATTATGGTTTTCGCTTCATTGCCAGGGGGCTTTTTGGCACTGTTGCCCTGTCTGTCATTGTGGAACTGCTGCTTTTTTTGCCCGTATTGACGCAGGACCTGCTTTTATCTGCCCTTTATGGCGGTATTTTAATGGGGGTTGGCATTGCCGTCGTCTTTCGCTTTAACGGGTCCACGGGCGGAACGGTTCTGGCAGCGCAAATTCTGAATAAAGCTTTCGGCTTTTCCACGGGGCAAAGCTTGCTGGTTGCCGATTTTTTTGTAGTGGCACTGGCGGGGATCGTTTTCAATCCGGAACTGGCCATGTATGCACTTATTTCCATTTTTGTTACCAGTAGAATTATTGACCTGATCCAGGAGGGTGTGAGCAACAGCAAAGCCGCCCTGATTATTACGGAAAAAACAGGCTCCATTGTTGAGCGTGTGCTGCGGGAAATGGAACGCGGAGCTACCATTTTAAGCGGCAAGGGCGCATTTACGGGCCAGCCGCGGGAGATGGTGCTGACTGTTGTTTCCCAGGCGGAAGTGCCCCGCCTGAAACAGATCGTCCATGAGGAGGACGAAAAAGCTTTTGTTATTCTCGGCAACGCCCATGAAGTTCTGGGCGAAGGCTTCAATCCGGGAGTAAAATAAAAACCGTCCTGCAGATGCAAGACGGTTTTTGTATTACATGAACTTTTTACCTGGCCGGCGTGCCGTGCGCTTTTTTGTCCGCCATAGGCTGGGCTCCCGCAGCAGTTTCCCGCAGCGCAAAGGTGATGACAAAGGCAACCAGGAGCAGGCCGGCGGCAATCAGGTAGGACAGGTTGAAACTGCCGGTGGCATCAAAAACGCCTGCGGCAGTGGTGGGCCCGATAATGCCGCTCAATCCCCAGGCGGTGAAAATTAGCCCGTAGTTGGCGCCGAAGTTTTTTAGGCCGAAGAAATCGGCGGCCAGCGCCGGAAAGACGGAGAAGATGCCTCCGTAATAAAAGCCGGTAACGGCTATGCCTGCGGCCAGCAGCGGGACGGAGGCATAGCGGGGAGAAAGAAGCAGGTTTATGACCTGCAGTAAAAAAATGGCGCGCAGCAAATGAGTACGGCCGATAAGGTCGGAAAGAGTCCCGCCGCCCAGCCGCCCTGCGGCATTGAAGACGGCAAGCAGGATCACCAGCAGGTAGCCGCTGTCCCAGTGCGCCTGCACCCGGGCTATGGTTGTGGCATGGGCAAAAATCATCAGGCCCGCCGCGGCAGAGAGGGCGAGAATCAGCCACAGCTTATAAAAATCAGCCGTTTTTAGCATCTCCAGACTGGTCAGATCGAGAGCGTTGCCCGCCGACTGCTTTCTGTTGTCCGAAGACTTGACAAGGCCAGGGGGCGGGTCGTCAATCAGCCTGGCAAGAAAAACTATGATAAAACAGACAACGACGCCGATACTGATAAACGTCCTGGCAATCCCCACAGTATTGATGAGATAATTGGTAAGCGGTGAATAAATGATGGGTGCAAGGCCGGCGCCGCAGACAACAATACTGGAGATGAGCCCTTTCTTTTCCGGAGGGAACCATTTGAGCGCAGGCGCGGTGACAATGTTTGTAATACCAATGCCGGCACCGGTGAGAATACCGAAAGTAATGATCATCACCCAGGGCGCTTTGACAAAGCCGGATAAAACCATGCCGCTGCCAATGAGGATACCGGAAAGAACAGTGCAGAGCCGGGGCCCTTTTTTATCCTGAATTTTGCCAAAAACAACCATGGAAATGACAAAAGCCACCGTCGAGATAGTGTAAGGCAGGGACGTCTGCATACCGGTCCATTTGTATTGCTGAATGAGGCCGTTGCTGATAACGCTCCAGACATAAAAAAGCCCGGCTGCCAGCGTGATTCCTGTTGCGGAAAATACTACAATCCAACCCTTGCGTGTATAGTTGTTTCCCAATCCTGCTCTCCTCCCGTAAATTTTTTCCCGGCACAATGTTACGTAAATTGCCGGTATTGGCGCTCCGGATAATGCGACCAAGCTGCAGAAATTTGTCAATAATTGCCCGGGAAATAGACCATTGCCGGTTTTTATTCTTGTTATTTTCTAATTGTAGCACTTAACGTCCGCCTCCGCCACTTTTTTTACAAATTGTGTAATAATATTGCGCCTCTACTTGACGCAGGAGGCAAAATCTTTTAGGCTTGAAAGTGAAAGGAGCGGGAGGAAGGATGGCGCGGCAAAAAACTGTATTTTATTGCCTGCAATGCGGTTATGAATCTCCCAAATGGTTGGGCAGATGCCCCGGCTGCGGTGCCTGGAACCAGATGGAGGAAGAATTGCAGCGGCCGGCCGCCTTGCGGAGGAAAGCGACTCTGAAGAGCCATCCCATCCCGCTGGCAGGCGTATCCGCCGCAGACGAGGGGCGGCGCCTGCATACGGACAGCAGGGAACTTGACCGTGTACTGGGAGGCGGCCTCATTCCCGGCTCCCTGGTTTTAATTGGCGGTGACCCCGGTATCGGCAAATCCACGCTTGTGCTGCAGGCCGCCCAAGGCCTGGGGCGGGCCGGCAAGAGCGTTCTTTATATTGCAGGAGAGGAATCCCCGGCACAGTTGTCACTCCGGGCGAAGCGCCTGCAGGTGGACAGCCCGCAGATTATGGTCTTGGCGGAAACGGACATGAATGTGCTGGAAGAGCAGGTCCGCTCCTTAAAACCGGATGTGGTGGTGGTTGATTCGGTGCAGACTGTTTACCGGCCCGAACTTTCCTCCGCCGCCGGGAGTGTGAGCCAGCTGAAAGAAGCAACCGCTACATGGCTGCGGCTGGCCAAGGAAGAAAACATAGCCGTCCTGCTTGTCGGCCATGTGACGAAAGACGGCCAGATTGCGGGGCCGCGCGTCCTGGAGCATATGGTGGACTGTGTGCTTTACTTTGAAGGGGACAGGCAGCATCTTTACCGGATTTTGCGTGCTGTAAAAAACAGGTTCGGTTCCACCCATGAAATCGGTATTTTTACCATGGATGCTGCAGGCCTGAAAGAAGTGGCAAACCCGTCGGAATGGCTGCTTGCACAGCGTCCGCTGGGGGCGGCCGGGTCTGTCGTGACCGCTTCCATGGAAGGGACCAGGCCTCTGCTGGTAGAAATTCAGGCGCTGCTCACACCCAGTCGTTACGGCAACCCGCGCCGGACGGCAACCGGTGTGGACCTGAATCGCCTGGCTTTGATTCTTGCCGTCCTGGAGCGTCATCTTGGTGTCAATGTGCAGGATTTTGACGTTTTTGTCAATGCAGCAGGCGGCGTGCGTCTCATTGAGCCTGCAGTTGACCTGGCTGTTGCCGCCGGCCTGGTCAGTTCGCTGCGCGACCGTCCTGTGGAGACAGACCTGCTTTTTGTAGGTGAGCTGGGACTTGCCGGGGAAGTGCGCGGCATCCCGCACCTGGAGCAGCGCCTGCATGAAGGAGCCAGGTTGGGCTTTAACCGGGCCGTGGTGCCCCGCTTCAGCCAGGCCGGCATCCGGGATACTTTCGGCCTCCGGATTTTTGGTGTTTCCACCCTGTTGGAGGCTATTTCACTTTTCCTTTAAGCATAAAATATTACCCGGGAGGTTGCAGATCCATGTGGCCGGCTTATCCCGGGCGGCGGTGCAGTATACGACCGAGGTGAAATGCTTGTGGCTCTCTTTTTAAATATGCTTTTTATTTTTCTGGCCAGAGTATGCGATGTCACACTGTCTACTGTGCGGATTTTAACGATTATGCGCGGCAAGGCTGCTTTGGCAGCCCTGATCGGTTTCTTTGAGGTATCTGTTTATGTGCTGGCGCTCAGCCGGGTGATAGGCGACTTGGACCGGCCTATCCTTTTGATTACATATGCGTCCGGCTTTGCCGCCGGCAATTATATTGGCAGCCTGGTGGAGGAGCGGCTGGCCCTGGGCTATGCCACAGCCCAGATTATCTCCCTGGAGGCTGCCGATCCGATTGCCGCCGATTTGCGTGAGCAGGGGTTTGGCGTTACCATTTTGGAAGGATACGGGCGGAAAGGAGTACATAAAATCCTGCTTGTCCTGCTGAAACGGCGGGATATTCCTTGCTTGTTGGAGGCTGTACGCGCCTGCGACGTGAATGCCTTTATCAGCGTGATGGATACAAGAAAAATTCTGGGCGGCCATTTTACCAAGATTAAAGCAAAATAACGACAGGAGGACCATATGAACAGGGACAATGCCATCGGCTTGCTGGATTCGGGAGTGGGCGGCCTGACAGTCGTCCGTGAAATTTTTGCCCGGCTGCCGGCCGAGAGAATTGTTTACTTCGGCGATACGGCCAGAATGCCTTACGGACCGCGGCCCCATGCCGAGGTCAGAAGTTTTGCCAAACAGATTATCCGTTTTCTCGTTACTCAAGACGTGAAGCTGGTTATTGTGGCATGCAATTCGGCCACGGCGGCCGGCCTGCCCTACTACCAGGGAGAATATGACCTGCCCATTATCGGTGTGATTGAGCCCGGTGTCCGGGCGGCCATCAGGCATACTAAAGTAAAGCGGATCGGCGTCATCGGTACACAGGGGACAATTGCCAGCAATGCCTATGAACAGTTAATCAAGCATTATGCTCCCGACGTGGAAGTTTTTTCCCAGGCATGCCCCCTTTTTGTCCTGCTGGTGGAGAATGAACTTGTTGATACACCGGAGGCGTTGAGCGTGGCGGAAACATGCCTGCGTCCGCTAAAGGAGGCCGGTGTGGATACATTGATTCTCGGCTGCACCCATTACCCTCTCATGTCTCATGTCATAGCCCGGGTGATGGGACCGGAGGTAAAACTGATTTCTTCTGCAGAAGAGACGGCGCGGGAAGCGCAAAACATTCTGCAAAAACTTGGTTTACAGCAGATAAAAACGGCAGCCGGGCCCCGGCATCGCTTTTTTGTCAGCGGCCCGCCAGCCGGCTTTGTCCGCATTGGCCGCAAGCTGCTGGAGCGGGAGATTGAAGCTTACCAGGTGATTTTGCCGTAAGGGGCGCATATCTGCTCCACCGGCTTCATACATTGCAGTAAAAAAGTCGGAGGGGAGCTTATGCGTAGAGTGCTGCTTTTGATCCTGCTCTTTTTGCTGGCAGCCATGCCGGCCGGCTGTTCCCTGCTGCCCGGTCGGCAGGAAGAGCCGGCCAATGAAATTTCTCCTTTTCCTGAAGGGGACATGCAGTCTGAGGCGCCGGGCCCGAAATTGCGGGAAACCGTTTTTTACCTGCCGGACGCACCCTGGCGGCTTTTAATTCCTGTAAGGATTTATATTCCCTGGGAAGAAGGAATTGCCAAAGCCACACTGCGTTACTGTACTGCCGGCAACCTGCCGGATGCGGCGGCGGCAGCCGGCCTTGCCCCACTGTTGCCCGCAGGAACCCGGGTGCTGGGCATGTCGATTAACGACGGCCTGGCAAAGGTGGATTTCAGCAGGGAGTTTCTTGGTTATCCCACAGAACATGAAGACCTGATTCTTGACGGCATTACTTACACCCTGACGGAATTTCCCACCATTGACCGGGTAAAGATTCTTGTGGAACAATCTGAGCCTGTTTTCCCGGGCGGTGCCAACGCCGCCGAACCGTTCCGGCGTGAATTCGGGCTGAACTTGGAAGTGGACGATGATGTAGACGATTTTTCCGGGACGGGAAGAATTACGCTTTATTTTTTATCTGCTGCCGGGGATAATATTTTTTATGTGCCGGTAACGAGGGTGATTGCCACACCGGGGGATTTGCTCCAGGCGGTGGCGCAAGAGCTTTTGGCAGGCCCCAAGCGGGGCAGCGGCCTCTTTACCGCCATCCCGGCCGGAGTCAGCCTGCAGACAGTAACACTGGAAGGCAGCAAAGCCGTTTTGCACTTGGCAGGAGTGCCGTCCCTGGAAGGCAGGCAGGAGGCGGCCGACCGCCTGCGGCAGCAGGTGGCTCTTACTTTTACGGAAATTGACGGTATTACCGAAGCAGCCGTTCTTATCAACGGCAAAGTGCCCGATTTCGGGCCCGGTGTTCATTTTCCGGAAAGCTTCGGCCGGCCGAAACAGTGGAACCTGGTGGACTGAAGCTTCCGGTTGCTAACGTGACTGCTTCACGCTATAATAAGGAAAAATTCGTTGTTTTGTTTGGAGGGTTCCCATGAGAATAGACGGCCGGAGAAATGACCAATTGCGGCCTTTAACCATTATCCCGCATTATTTAAAAGCTCCTGCCGGTTCAGTACTGATTGAACTGGGCGATACAAAAGTCATTTGCACCGCAACGGTTGAGGATAAAGTACCGCCATTTTTACGCGGCCTCAACCAGGGATGGGTGACGGCCGAATATGCCATGCTGCCCGGAGCCACGGAGGTGCGTACACAGCGCGAGCGGGGTAAAATATCAGGCCGCAGCACTGAAATTCAGCGCTTAATCGGCCGGTCGCTGCGTTCTGTGGTTGACCTGAAAGCTCTGGGGGAACGTACCGTCTGGATTGACTGTGATGTTATTCAGGCAGACGGCGGCACAAGGACGGCTTCTATCAGCGGGGCTTTTGTCGCCCTTTACCAGGCCTTGTCCAAGCTGATTGCGGCGGGAGAGCTTGCGGAAATGCCCGTTACTGATTACCTGGCGGCTGTCAGCGTGGGTATCGTGGAAGGAGAGCTGCTGCTTGATCTGGCTTACGAAGAAGACAGCAGGGCGGAAGTGGATATGAATATTGTCATGACGGGCAGCGGCCGGTTGGTGGAAGTGCAGGGAACGGCGGAAGGAGCGCCCTTTTCCCGGGAGACTTTGAATCAAATGCTGGACCTGGCGACTTGCGGTATTGACCGGATCCTAACGGCACAAAAATGCATCCTGCTCGGCGATCTGAAATGAAACTTGTCCTTGCCACTTTGAACCCCGGCAAAATTGCCGAACTGAAAACACTGCTTGCCGGCCTGCCCCTTGCACTAGTTCCCCTTGCCGCTTACCCGGAGTATAGCCCGCCTGAGGAGACGGGTCGGACTTTGGAGGAAAATGCCGCCCTCAAAGCGGAGGCTGTAGCCCGTTTTACAGGTTTGTGGGCGCTGGCGGACGATTCTGGTCTGGAGGTGGACGCCCTCGGCGGGCGGCCCGGTGTGTTTTCCGCCCGGTATGCCGGGGAAGATGCGGACGACAAAAAAAATAATGCCAAACTGCTGATTGAGTTGGCCGGGGTTGCCGCCTCAGAACGGACAGCCCGTTTCCGGACTGTGATCGCCCTGGCGCATCCCGGGCAGCCGACCCGTTTTGCCGAAGGGGTGTGTGAAGGCCTTATTGCCCTGGAGCCGCGGGGTGAAAGCGGCTTCGGCTATGACCCGCTTTTTTACTATCCGCCGGCAGGCAAGACGTTTGCCGAGATGCTGCCGGCGGAAAAAAACAAAATCAGCCATCGGGCGAAGGCGCTGCAGGCGGCACGTGAGCTCCTGCAGCAGCTTGCCGGTATGTAGGCTGCTTTTGCCTCTCTGCCGGCCACGCAAAGCGGGAGAAAGGGCGGGAGGCGGCAAATTGCACGGTAAGTTGTAAAATTAATTGCC
>LSQX01216009.1_pt2 | contig 11415 bp, 10 predicted proteins | sample 654561 | NCBI WGS metagenome assembly LSQX01 (sample SAMN04489861, study PRJNA283612) | anaerobic digester metagenome | isolation source: 4 biogas reactors fed with cattle manure at either 37C or 55C with and... | place: Denmark: Kongens Lyngby | collected 2014 | reverse complement strand
GTATAGTTGTTTTCGGTTCATTATCACATTTGGAAACAGCGCGATAAGCGTTAATAAGAATAGATGAGGTAGTAAGAAATGGTTGAGCGCCAGAAGGTAGAACAAGCCGCAAGAGCTTTACTGACTGATCCGGACTACCTGGACCTGCTGGCCGTAATCGAACAGCTGGAGCAGGAATGTACATTTTGTGGCCATGACCTGTCACACTTTTTAGATGTGGCACGTATTGCTCGCATCATCAATTGCGAGGAAACTTTGGGGCTGGACGCTGACGATATTTACGTTTCTGCACTGCTGCACGACGTAGGCCGTCTGCAGGAATACGAAGATGACACCCCTCATGATGAAGCGGGAGTTGCGATCGCGGCATCCTTTTTAGAGAAGATTGCTTATCCTGAGGTGAAACGGGCAGCCGTTCTGGAAGCAGTAAGCGGACATCGTGCGGCAGAGGAAGCAGGGACATTGTTGACAGAACTTATTCGCAGAGCGGATAAGCTTTCCCGGCCTTGCTTTAGCTGTCCTGCCAGAGTTAAGTGTAAATGGCCGGAGAGTCAAAAGAATAAATCTTTCTCTTACTGATAAGGAGCTACTATGCAAATTGGTCCATTAACTGTGAAAAACGATGCTGATTTTTATGTCATGGGAATTTTGAACGTCACACCCGATTCCTTTTCCGACGGAGGGAGCTACAATTCTATTTATCCTGCATTGGAACACTGCGAGTTTCTTTTGGCTGAAGGTGCGGATATTATTGACATTGGAGCGGAGTCAACCAGACCGGGGCACGAGCAAATTTCCACAGAAGAAGAAATTGCTCGTCTTTTACCCATATTGAAAACTATTCGGGCTGCATATCCGAATATTGCGATTTCTGTTGATTGTTATCGCGCGGAAACAGCGCGCGCTGCGCTTGATGCCGGAGCAGATATGATCAATGATATCTGGGGTCTGACTTATGATGCTGATATGGCTGACGTAATCGCGGAATATGGAGCGGCAGTCTGCGTTATGCATAATCGCTCGGACATGAATTATAAGGATCTGATCGGAGATCTGAAAGTAGATCTTTCCCACATGTTGGAGATCGCGGAGGAGGCAGGCATCGCCCGTTCACAGATATGCATCGACCCGGGGATTGGTTTTGCGAAGAAAAAGGAAGAAAACCTTTTTGTTCTTAAGCGCTTGGAGGAGCTTCAGGATTTTGACCTGCCGGTTCTCCTTGGTACCAGTCGCAAGGGTTTCTTAGGCACGTTATTAGGTGGGGTTTCTGCTAAGGAGCGTGATGTTGCTACAGCCTCTACCAGCGTGATCGGGTATGAAAAAGGTTGTCGTATCTTCCGTGTTCATGATGTGAGGAAAACAAGAGAAGCTCTTATTGTTGCAAAAGCAGTTGCGGAGGCGGAATATGGATTACGTTGAGATTAAAGATTTAGTAGTTTTCGCCCACCATGGTGTTTTTCAGCAGGAAAAGGAACTAGGACAGAAATTTGTTGTCACTGCCCGACTCTACCTTGATATGGAGAATGCTGTCCGAAGCGATGAGGTTCAGCGTTCTGTTCATTACGGTGAAGCTGCATTAGAGATAACAAAGTTCCTGCAGGATGAGAGTTTCAATTTGATTGAAACTGCTGCAGGACGTTTAGCTGAGCACTTGCTGCTCACATATTCATTAATCAGAAAAGTTCAGCTCAGATTGGCTAAACCGTGGGCGCCTGTGGGCTTGCCGCTGAGTGAAGTTGCAGTTGAATTGTGCCGGAGCTGGCAGCCGGCGATTGTAGCTCTGGGCAGTAATATAGGAGACCGCAAGGCTTACATTACTGCATCGCTCAAAGCAATGGATGAAAACCCGGCTATTCGTCGTCTGGCTACTTCAAGTCTGACTGAGACCGAACCTTATGGAGACATTAATCAGGAGGACTTTTTAAACGGCGCCGTCTATATTGAAACAATTTATTCTCCTCACTCTCTCTTAGAGTTTTTGCATGAAGTTGAGGATGATTCAGGTCGTGTACGAACACGGCATTGGGGGCCGCGTACCCTGGATCTGGATCTCATCTATTATTCTGATTTGATACTCAACAGTGAAAAACTTACTTTGCCGCATCCTGAAATGCAAAAACGCGCATTTGTGTTGGAGCCGGTCTGCGAGATTGCTCCTAATTATGTGGATCCGCGCTATGGAGTTCCGGTCTGTGAATTGCTGGCACGGCTGGGGGAGAGAAGCAAGTAGCTTACGAAAAATTTCACGAACAATTGACATAAAAGACCTCCGGCATCTCAAGACAACCGGAGGTTTTTTCGTTATAGTTTAAGGAAAATTTAAGCTGCAATTTTAGAATTCTTCATAACTACCATGCCTATGATGTAGATTACTACTGCAACAACCATGGCATTGATCGACGCTATGCCCCAGGTTACAAGGTTTCCTACCAGAGCACCAGCTATAACTCCAACGACAGCAAACCAGTTGACCTTTTTCAAGTCTTTATCTGTTTCAGGTTTGTACGCATCTTTTCTCAATAGGTAGTCTGCCACGATAATTGCTCCGACCGGTGGTAAGGTCGCGTTCAGTACACTCAACCAACCGACAAAGTTGTTATATAACCACAAAGCTGCAAGTGTGCCAACAACGCCAGCAACAATTGTCATTGGTTTTTTCTTGAACTTCGTGATATTTGCTAAACCAAGACCGGAAGTGTAAAGAGCATTGTCGTTTGTCGTCCAAATATTCGCACCCAAAACAATTATAGCAGGAATCGTAAGACCTTGAGCGATCATTACATAGAAGATATCTTCCTGGCCGGTGAAAGCTCCGGCTACACCACCAAAGGCAAACATTAATGTGTTTCCGATGTAGAATGCAATTACAGTTGTAATGACTGCAATTTTGTTGTTTTTGGCGAAGCGAGAGAAGTTTGGTGTTGCAGTTCCTCCTGACACAAACGAACCTACAACCATTCCTATTGCTGCGAATAGCGTCATCCCGCCTGTCGATTGGTCAAAGATCGCATTCAGTCCTCCACCTTCACTTATTGCTAACGTCATTGAGTATACTCCGAGAATTGTGATCAGAGGAACAGAAATAAAGCTGACTACCTCGAGACCTTTAATACCGAAGTATGCTGACGACGTCATCAAAACACCTATAGCAATTATCAACCACCAGGGGTTGATATCTAGCAGTTCAGCAACAGGTATTGCGAACATAGCGGCCCCGACACCAAACCATCCTATCTGAGTGAAACTGATCAAGGCTGAGGGAAGATATGATCCTTTAGTTCCGAATGAGCGTTGACATAGTAAGTCAAGGTTCATTCCCGTGTTTGATCCGATGTAACCTAAAGCCCCCGTGTAGATTGCTAAAATAGCTCCACCCAAAATTACCGCCAATAAGAAGTTAGTAAGGTCAAGTCCGTTGGCCATTCTTGCGCCTACGCTCATGCTGGCTGAAAAGAAAGTAAATCCCAACATGATGACGAACATTGACCAGAAACCTCTGGTTCGTTGAGTTTTAGGAATTCTTACAAACGAAAAATCGCTATCGACGACTGCTTCAGTTTGCACCTCTTGTTTTTTTGCCATAACAACCTCCTCTTAAGCGTTATGAAACTGCTTACATTGAAATATATGCCATTACTTTATGTCAATACGAACGAGATGTCAAATATATAATTGGAATATTTATGTGATTTGTGCATAATTGTGATCATGGGAAACGATCTAGTGCTTAGTAGTGCCAAGCAGTTTCACGTAATATATCAAAATCGATGCTATAATTCACATAGGAATCAAAAGGGGGGAGGAATTAAATGAACATACAGAAAATAGCTGAGCTAGCAGGTGTTTCAGTAGCTACTGTTTCCCGTGTGTTCAACCATCCGGAGAAGGTATTGCCCGAAACTCGCGAGCGGATAATTGCTGTAATGGAAGAACATAATTTCACACCCAATTGGTTTGCGCGTGGTCTCACGATCGGAACAAGCAAGACCATTGCTTTATTAGTACCTGCCATTGTATCCAATTTATATCAAAATATTATTTCCGGAGTAGAGACAGTAGCTGGTAATAAGGGGTATGCGGTTATATTTGGCCAAACCCGTGGTGATTGGGAGACGGAATATAATTTTTTGAAATTAATGAAGGATCGAAAGGTTGACGGCGTTATCCACGTAGGCCCCCGATTCGTCCAAGGTTCAAGTTTAGAATCGCTTTCGTTGGATATGCCATGTGTCCATATCGGGAGAAGTGAGAACTGCGATTGTAAAGTGCATTGCTATTTTGATACAGATAAAGCTGCTCATCGTCTCCTGCACCACCTGACTGAACTCGGCCATAGATCGTTCAGTCTGATTTATGACAGTAAGCAAGACGGAGAAATTGCTGTAGCATTCGAGAATGCCCTGCAAACTCTCTCGCCAAAATCCGGAGAAAAAAATCATTTTAAATCTTACGAAGCCGAAGACAGCACTGAGGGTGGTTATTTAGCTTTGCAGAGAATTATCAAGCAGGATTCACTGCCCGATGTCCTTTTAACCGGTGGAGATTTACAGGCTATTGGTGCATTGAAAGCAGCTAGAGATAGTGAATTAAGAATTCCCGAAGATCTTGCTCTTGCAAGCTTTAATGATTCTCCTGTATGCAGTGTAGTCTCCCCGGCGCTTACCTGTGTGGAAATGCCTGCTGCCAAGCTCGGTATGACTGCAGCAAGACTGCTGTTTGACAGCATCGAGAATGACGACGAGGAGTCTGATTATTCTCAAGAGCTAATTTTGCAACCAAAATTGAAAATTCGTGAATCATGTGGCAATAAGACTGATATATTCGAACTATTTGATTAAGAGGTACCTATGATCAATTCTATTAAGCTAATGGGTCTTGAATTAAAGAATCCGATATTGACAGCTGCGGGTCCCTGGGCGGAAAATGCTGCTGGTGTTCAGCGCTGCATAGATGCAGGTGCCGCTGCCGTAATTACGGAAACAATTTCACTTGAAGCTAGACCGCGCATTAGTCCCAGATTGCACACTGAGGATAATAAACTATTTAATACTATGATCTATTCCAATATGCACCTGGAAGAATGGGAAGACGAGATTAGAAAGATTGACCGGAAAGATGCGAAACTTATCTGCAGCATTTGGGGAGAGACCGCTTCCGAAATTGCTTATATTGCAAAAAAGGTGGAAAAAATGGAAGCGGATGCAATTGAGCTGAGCATTTCTGCGCCAATAGGAAGCAGGCACCGGTTTCTGACTGAAAGTGCTCAGGATATTTACACTTACGCGAAAGCCGCAGTTGACGCGGTAGATATTCCTGTGATGGTGAAGCTCTCCTATGAAGCAGCGTCATCTACCGATTTTCTACGTGATTTGGAGAAAGCCGGAGTCAAAGCTGTCAGCGCAATTGATTCTTTAAAGGGCTTATCGGGTGTTGATATCGAAAATTTCCGCACAATGATGCCAACTTACGGTGGCTACACGGGTGAAAGCATTCGCCCCATATCTCTTGCGACGACTGCAGCACTTCAGCAATATACTTCACTTCAGGTGGTAAGTTCCGGTGGAGTAATGAGTCATGAGACTGTTCTCGAGTTTATAATGCTGGGAGCTATAGCAGTGCAACTTGCTTCCGTTATTCAATGCAATGGCTATAGTGTGATCACAGACATCCTGACATCTCTTGATGCGTGGCTAGATGAGCGAAATATCATGTCTGTTAATGATGTTCGAAGATCCGCGCTACCTTCTTTAAAAGTATACGAAGACATAGTTCCGGAGAATTTATGTGCCACAATAAAAGAGACTTGCTCTCGTGAGGACTGCCTGCTATGTAGCAGTAGTTGTCTTCCGGATGCAGTATTTCTTAATGAAAACAATATTATCGAGGTCAATGAAGAATATTGTGATGGATGTGGTCTTTGTGTATCACGTTGTCCCCATCAATTGCTTGATCTTAGATGGTGCTAACCAGTATTCATTCAATCTGATTTTTCGGCATTTAAAAAAATTGAAAATAGTCGGAAATCATCTGACTTCTGTGATTTTGCTCAAGTTGTTATGCAACTTGATGAATTGCTTATGGACATACAAAATAAAATTAGTTACAATGAGCCTAATGAAAGTAGTTACATTAAAGAATTAAAGACAACTCCGAAACTGTGATGGAGGAAACTAGGATATGAAAACTCATGTCATCGGAAAATCTAAAGGAAGGATTGACGCCCAAGCCAAAGTGTCTGGGAGAGCGCAGTTCGGTGCGGATGTCCGTCTGCCCGATATGCTCTATCTCAAGGGCGTCTATAGTGAGTATGCGAGTGCGAAATTACTTGCTGTGCATACTGAAAAAGCTAAGCAAATGCCTGGTGTTGTTTGCGTTGTTACAGCCGAGGATATTCCCGGAGAACGCATGATCGGTGAACTGTTTATCGATCAATACCCAATTGCTTACGATAGAGTCAGGTATCTCGGCGATGTAATTGCAGTCGTTGCCGCTGAAAGTCAGGAACAGGCTAGTGATGCAGCTGCGATGGTCACAGCCGATTATGAACCATTGCCGATTATTGGATCTCCACGGGCAGGGCTAGAAAGTGAAATACTGATCAACCCTGAGTATCCCAGAAACATTTGTGGTGAAACTCATACCTACAAAGGCGATACTGATAAGGGTTTAGCTGAATCAGACGTAGTTATTGAAACACACTTCAAAACAGATTTCGTTGAACACTCATATATTGAACCTGAAGCTGTAGTCGCAGTTCCGAGTCCCATGCGTCCGGAACTGACTATTATGGGTTCCATGCATGCTCCATACAACGCGCGCATATCACTTGCAAGGACATTGAATCTGCCGATGTCTCAGATCATTATGAGACCAAGCACTGTTGGCGGGTCATTCGGTGGCAAGATTGAGACAGCAGAGGCTATGGCTGTCCGCGCTGGTTTAGTAGCACTGAAGACAGGCCGTCCAGCAAAATACGTTTTAACTCGTGAAGAATCAATTCGCGAAAGTTACAAACGCCACCCGGTTGAATTTGATATGAAGGTAGGAGCTAAGAGTGATGGCACACTCAAAGCTTTGCATGTAGATGCATTACTTGACGGTGGTGCATACACAAATATGTCTCCTCCGGTTACATACAAAACAGCTACTCTGGGACCAGGGCCTTATCGTTGGGACGATGTGCACTACACTGCGACAGCAGTCCTGACAAACAATAACCATACGGGTTCATTTCGTGGATTCGGAACGCCTCAGGCCATTTTCGCTTTAGAAAACACTATGGATATGTTAGCGGATAAGCTTGGGATGACGCCGACAGAGCTCCGCCGTAAGAATTTGCTGCGCAATGGTGATACCAGCGGAACAGGTCACGTTCTGGACTTTCATGAGGTTAGTATCCTGGAAGTTATGGAAAAGGCAGTAGCTGAGTTTGATTTTGATCGCAAATTCGCACAATACAAGGAAGAGAACAAGGATCCTAAACGCCGCATTCGACGTGGAGTAGGCATCGCCACATCAATTAGAGGCGCTAGCATTGGAGCTGATGGCAATGGTTTTGACGTCGCGCGTATTTTGATTGAGATTATGCAAGACGCCAGTGTTCATGTGAATCTCGGACTGGTTGAGCTTGGCCAGGGCATGCGCACAGCGCAACAGCAAATGGTTGCAGAGGGCTTAGGTGTTTCATTCGAGCGAGTCACTATGGCTGAAACTGACACCTCAAGAGCGCCAGTTACCGGAGCCTGTATTGCTTCACGCGGCACCATGCTAGGTGGCGGAGCCATTCGTGAAGCAACTAATCAACTAAAAGAAATTCTGGTTCAAGGTCTCAAGAAAGAATATGGCGATGAGATTGGCCCAGTTACATTTGAAGATAATAGAGTACGTTTTGATAGTAAAGATTTGTCATTCGATGAAGTTGTAAAACTTGTATATCATTGGAATTTGACTCCCACAACAGTAGGCACTTATACCGTTCCGATCGTTAATTGGGATGAAGAAAAAGGCTGCGGAGCACCTTTCTTCACTTACACCTATTCCTGCCATGCAGCTGAAGTAGAAGTTGATCTTGATCTGGGAACAGTTGAAGTTATCAAGATGGCAGGCAGCCATGATCCGGGTCGTGCTATTAATCCTACCTTATTACACGGACAGATCTATGGCGGAATGGCGATGGCTCAGGGAATGGCTTTACTTGAGGATACAGGTCACAGTGCTGAAACTGCAGCCTTGAAGAATCTCAACTTCTCTGGGTACCTATTGCCGACAGCGTTGGACGTACCGGATACGAATCAACCGATTCTCACTGAGAATCCTGATCCCAGAAGCGCTTTTGGTGGTAGATCCATGGGTGAACCTTCTCTGGAGCCAGGAGTTGCTGCGGTTACGTGCGCAGTAAATATGGCACTTGGTAAGCCAGGAATGATAAAACAATTACCGTTTGACCTCGACCGAGTATATGCGGCCGCACAAGAACTATGGGGGGAAGACGATGAAATTTCGTAATTATTTGAAAGTAAAAAGTCTGGAAGAATTTGAGCAAGCAATTGCAGCAGTCGAGGGTTCCATTGTACTTTTGGCCGGTGGCAGTGATCTTGTCGTTCAAGCACGGGATAACCGTTTTGAAAACCATACAGTGATCGATGTCTTAAACATCGAGAGCCTGCGTCAAATAGAAGAGACAGACGAATATCTGGAAATCGGCGCCTGTGTAACACATGAGGAAATAGCCCAATCACCTCTTGTGAAACGTTTCGCGCCTATTCTTGCAGAAGCCTCATTGTCGGTCGGTTCATTACAGATACGCAATCATTCAACAATCGGCGGAAATATCGGCAATGCGTCTCCGGCAGCTGATACACTGGCGCCTTTGGCAGTGATGGGAGCTGAAGTTATTGTTTTGAGCAATGGGACCGAGCGTCAAGTAAAACTGCTTGACATAATTGAAGGCCCCTATCGAACCAATTTGGGTGATCGCGATTTGATTGTGAAACTACTCGTGCCCAAGCAGGCTGAAACGGTTCGCTACAATTACACCAAACTCGGCCGCAGGAAAGCCCTATCTATTTCGCGCATGACTATAGCTGCTTTGCTGGAACTGGACTCCGAAGGCGTAGTCACAAAATTCGAAATGACAGTAGGATCGACCTTCCCCAAACCCATGTTGTTCCCTGATATTTCTGCAATGCTTGTAGGAAAACAGCCGACAAAGGATGATATTAGTGAAGTAGCGCGTTCCCTGTCAGATAAAATACCGAAAATTGCCGGTGTTCGAGCTTCTACACGATATAAACAACCTGTATGTCGTCGGCTCAGTGAACGTATTTTGAAAGAACTGATCGAAGGTGAACAAGATGCATAAGATTAATATCGCCTGTAATGTAAACGGAAAAAATTATGAAGTGAAAGTCGATGCAGGATCACGCATGATTGATGTCATTCGCAATGATCTCCATCTTACCGGAACCAAAGAAGGTTGCAGTGTTGGGGAATGCGGAGCTTGTACCGTAGTTCTGAATGGTGAAGCGGTATCCAGTTGCCTGGTTCTTGCGGGGCAGATGGATGGAGCGAGAATCCTGACAATTGAAGGCATGAAAGATCTGGATCTTGGACTTAGTATTCAAGAGAGTTTTATTGAGGAGGATGCTGTCCAATGTGGATTTTGCACTCCCGGATTTATCTTGAGCGCCTATGCTCTTCTTCAGAAAAACCCTGATGCAACAAGGGAAGAGATACGGGATGCGGTTGCAGGAAACCTGTGTCGCTGCACTGGTTACATCCCGATTGTGAACGCTGTAGAAAGCGCAGCCGGAAAGATAAAGAAAAAATAACTCCTCGTCAGCAAAGGTTAATCGCTGGGAGTAAACCAGCAATAAATTCCTTGCAGACACAACCCAAAACAGCAACTATTGAATAAGGATTGAGCACAGAAGGAGGCCCAATGTCGTTACTAATAAAAAACTGCATATTAAGAAATCGTGAAGGCTTGTGGGATGTTTATTGTGAAGATAAAACAATTAACAAGATAGGACAAAATCCTGATCTTGATGCCGATACCACTATTGATCTTGAAGCTAAGCTGCTGGTTCCTGCCATGATTGACCCTCACATCCATCTGGATAAAGTAAACATTCTTGACAGTGTCAGAAAGAATGTGACTGGCACCTTAACTGAAGCAATTGAGATCATATGGGATCGCAAGCGTCAGTACACAGACGAAGATGTTATTGAGCGCGCTGGACCGGTAGTTGAAGCTGCTATCAGGAACGGTACTTTAGCCATGAGAACTCACGTTGACATCGACACTGTAGGAGGTTTAAAACCCTTAAAGGGTGTTCTCTCTCTTCGTGAAAAATACAAGAATGTCATGACCATGCAGCTGGTTGCCTTTCCCCAGGAAGGAATTATTAAGGATCCCGGTTGCGACAAGCTCATGGATGAAGCTATGCAGATGGGGTGCGACATCGTAGGCGGAATGCCCGCCAATGAAAACACACCTGATGACAGCCTGGCTCACGTCAAGTATTGTTTTGATCTAGCTGAAAAGTACGATGCTGATGTTGATATGCATGTCGATGAGACAGATGATCCTTTCTATCGTACACTCGAAATGGTAGCTGATGAAACCATAAGGCGCGGTTGGGAAGGCCGTGTTACTGCAGGTCATACCTGTGCCCTGGCAGCTTATGATGACCACTATGCCGCCTATGTGATAGAAAAAGTGGCTCGTGCCGGCATTCATATGATCACAAACCCCGTAACCAACTTAATGCTGCAGGGTAGAAATGACAGACAACCTATCAGGCGTGGCATCACCCGTGTAAAAGAGTTGCTGGAAGCCGGTGTAAATGTCAGCTTTGGTCAGGATTGTGTTAACGATACCTTTTACCCTCTGGGAAGTGCGGATATGTTACAGGTCGCAAATGTAACAGTTCATGCTGCGCAGATGAGTCTTCCTCCTGAACTTGAGATGGTTTTTGACATGATTACCTATGATGCCGCAAAGATTATGAAGCTTGAAAAATATGGTTTGGACGAAGGCTGCACAGCAAACCTGGTCGCGATTGATGCAGAAAACATCCGTGAAGCAATGGCGCAGGCGCCCAACCGTCCCTATGTTATAAGGGAAGGAAAAATCATCGTCAGAAATGAAAGAACGACAGAGTTCAATTTTTAAATATCAAGGAATAAAAAAGTTTCTTAATATAATTATCTCCTCAAAAAGAAGGTCTGCTCAAAACAGACCTTTTTTTCTGCAGATACATAACAGTAATGCTATATATAAACGAATATTTAGTATTTGACAAAATCTCTTTATGCGTGATAAGTTGAAGTGACGAATTGTGCATAGTGATAGCAGATCCAGAGATCGTAATATTTTATTTGAGCAAAATATATTGTCGCTAAAAGAAAAAT
>LSQX01006473.1_pt1 | contig 11415 bp, 9 predicted proteins | sample 654561 | NCBI WGS metagenome assembly LSQX01 (sample SAMN04489861, study PRJNA283612) | anaerobic digester metagenome | isolation source: 4 biogas reactors fed with cattle manure at either 37C or 55C with and... | place: Denmark: Kongens Lyngby | collected 2014 | reverse complement strand
GATTATCGGGTTTATACCAGGTAAAACTGTAGGGTGTGCCTAAGTATGATAGCGATGATCTCGTAGTTTTGGTATAGAGAGCAGGAGAATATATTTATGGATAACATACGACGCTTTGCCTGGCCGCTCGTGGCTGCTATTGTAGCGCTTTTAGTCATCTTTGGCGGCGCATTGGTCGGTCTTTATACTGACTATCTGTGGTTCAAGGATTTGGGTTATCAGAAAGTCTTCACGACCAGGCTTGGCACTCAACTGACTATTGGATTTTTGTTCGGAGCGCTGTTTTTCGCCATAATCTATGGAAATCTGTGGTATGCACGTCGGATAGCTCCTCCATCGCCGCCAGTCGGATTAGAACAACAATTGCTGGAGCGGCTGGGGAGACTTGCAAGAAGAGGATTGGGGCTGCTGCTGTTTGCGGGAAGCGTTGTTGTGTCGGTTATGGTTGGGCTGGAGGCAGCTACGCATTGGCAGCAATGGCTGATGTATTCTCACGCCAGTTCGTTTGCCAGCACAGAGCCCGTATTTGGCAAGGATATAGGCTTTTTCGTATTCAAACTACCGTTCCTCACGTATATATACTACTGGTTGTTTTTTGCTTTGGCCGCATCGACTATCGCGGCGGTGGGGCTGCATTATGCCGATGAGGCTGTTGAGCTATTCGGCAACCGGCTGCAGTTTGCGCCGAAAGTAAAGGCTCACATATTCATACTAATAGCTGCGCTGTTTTTTTTGAAAGCGTGGGGCTACAGGTTGGCGATGTATAATCTTCTGTTTACACGCGGCAATCTCTTCGATGGCGCCGGGTATACGGAAGTGAAGGCGAATCTGCCTGTTTTGTGGATAATGCTGGTGGCGGCGATAATCGGCGGGCTGCTGGTGCTTTTTAACATCAGGAAACGAGGAATCGGTTATGCGGCTGCGGGATTTGTCGGCTTGATCGGGCTGTCTGTTGTGGTGGGCAGCGCATATCCAGCGTTCGTGCAGCGATACAGCGTCCAGCCCAACGAGCTTGAGTATCAGTCCAAATATATATCTCGTGCCGTGGAGGCGACACAAAAAGCCTATGGTCTCACACAGGTCACAAGTGAGGCGTTCTCAGCCGAAAACGATCTTACAGCACATCAGATAGATGATAACCGCGCTACCATAGAAAACATTCGCCTCTGGGGGAAAAAGCCGCTGCAGGCTCAGAACAACCAGCTTCAAACCGTGCAGCAATACTATCATTTTGAAGATATCGATGTCGATAGATACTGGCTAAAAGACCGCAATACAGGCGAAACTCGATACAGGCAGGTCTGGCTTGGCGCTAGAGAAATATCACAAGCGCAGTTGCCGGATACCGCAAAGACCTGGATCAACCAACACCTCAAATATACGCACGGTTACGCATATTGCATGAGTCCGGTCAACGAGATCAGCGAGGAAGGCAAGCCGCTCTTTTTCGTCAAAGATATGCCGCCGCGCGCCACTGTTGATATACCGATCAAGCGCATGGGCGTTTATTTCGGGGAGATGACTAACGAATATGTGTTCGTCAAAACCAGTGCGGAGGAATATGATTATCCCAGCGGCAGTGGCACTGTGCCAACGAAATATGAGGCCGCTTCGGGGATAAGCGTAGGCAACTTCTGGCGAAAAATGCTCTTTTCGCTCAGGTTTCAAGATATCAACATTCTGCTCAACGAGAATATAGGGCCGCAAAGCCGGTTATTGTTCCGTAGAGAAATCGACGAACGTATTTCAACACTGCTGCCGTTTTTGCAATTCGACGAGGATCCATATCTGGTCACGGTCGGCGGCGACTTATACTGGATGCGGGATGGATACACCATCAGCGACTCCTATCCCTATTCCAAGTTCTATGGAATGCGGGGTTTCCAATTCAACTACATTCGCAATTCCGTCAAGGTGGTTATCAATGCCTATACCGGGGAGGTGGATGCCTACTTGATCGACAAACCGTTGGATGACCCGCTCATACAAACATATCAGAAGATGTTCCCTGGCATATTTACGCCGGTCGACAAGATGCCAAAGGAACTGCAGCAGCATATTCGCTACCCCGAGGATCTGTTCCGCATACAGACTGCAATCTATACTAGATATCACTACGACGCGGCGCGGCCGCAGGATTTCTACGGCAACAGTGATTTGTGGGAGATCCCGAAAACCGCTAGTTTGGCGGGGCTATCGGGAGAGCCAACCTATATGGAGCCATATTACGTTATCATGAAACTGCCGAGTGGAACATCCGAGGAGTTCATTTTGATGACCCCGTATGTTCACTCTGGTGCGCGCAAGAACATGGTGGCCTGGATGTGCGCCAAATGCGACCAGCAGGACTATGGAAAATTGGTGCTATACCAACTCCCAACAAAAAACGTAAACGGGCCTCAACAGGTTGGGACATTTGCCAGCCAGGATCCTACTATTTCTTCGCAGTTGACCCTTTGGAACAAAGAGGGATCGTCGGCTGACACCGGAGACATGCTGATAATACCTGTCGAATCGACATTCTTGTATGTTGTGCCTGTATATCTCAGCTCGACTACTTCCGGCACGGAAATACCCGAAATGAAGCGCGTTGTGGTGGCGCTGGGGGATCGGGTGGCTATGACTCCTACACTCAACAGTTCCTTGTCGGAACTAGTCGGGCAAACTATCAGCGTGCCGACTCAGACGGGCATGCTGGCTGGTGCGCTTGCGGGAAAAGCACAAACCCCAATCACGCCAAAACCGGTCACGATAATCGCGCCCGACACAGCTCAATTAGTGGATCAGGCCAACACAAATTATGCAAAAGCGCAAGAAGCGCTAAGGGCGGGTGATTGGTCGGAGTACGGCAAACGCATGAGTGATTTAGAGAAAAACCTGAAGGAGTTGCGGCAAAAGACCAAACAGTAGCCAGTGTGCAATCGAGTGGACGTGAAGCTCGATTGGCAGCCTGCCTGGTTTTTGAGGGAGACAAAAAATGAGAACAATCCGTTATATGGTGTTGTTGATTATTCTCGCTCCACTTGGTGTTGCGGCGGATGTGCCGGCGAACGCCGAACGGCAGTCCGGCGCTGAAAAAATCGCAATAGCGATGAAAATTCAGTCTGACGAGGTGCGGACTTACGATTTGTCGGTGCACCTAAGAGGCAAATCTTCCAAATCAGAGCGTATTGAAGCGACGTTCAAAATGAAGATGCAGCATAAATTCGGCAGACGCGAAGGGGATTTACTCCTGCCGTTGGAGGTGGTAACCTCTGAGGCTCAGGCCACTATAGGCGATCAGCAGTTCGCGATGCCTTCGGGGGAGTTTCCGAGGCTCACATTTCTGATCGACAACGATTGGAAAGTGGATAGCGCTTATGGGATAGCTCGCACTCGTTACGCCGATCGATATCCCGGTTTGAACTATGCTAACCTGATTATGCTGTTTTTAATTCCAGATATCGAAAAACCGCACGCTGTTGGTCAGGATCGCCCGACAACCATCAAATTACCGGGCTTCTCAGATGAGTGCAAAGTCGCGACCACATATAAATCCATCGAGACTGTCAAAGGGTCAAAGGTCTTAAATGTTCACCAGGAGTATACGTGGACCGGCCAGAAACTGGAAGATGGCATCGTTGTGGATAGTAAAGCGGAGGTCGATTCGGTGCTGACAATCGAAACTGGCAAGCTTTTGAGCGCGAAAGCGACCAGCCGAGTTACGTTTCGCAAAACCGATGCGGCAAAAAAAGACGACCTGCCTGAGCAGGCCGATACTGTGATAACACTGAAGCTGGTAGAATAGTCCGGCTGAATCTATGCTGCGATCTCTTCGAGGACAAAAATGCCGGTTTATTCTGTGATAGGAGTTCTTATTGCGGGCGTAGGTGTATTCGTTGCTATGCATTGGTGGGCTGAGGGGGCACTTGAGGCGTCTGAAGCCATCATTTTGGCGTTTGTCTTCGCTGGAATTGTCATTGGTTTGTTTTCAGCGCGGAACATCATACAGTTTTTTGTGGCTTTGATTCCACTTGCAGCCGCTAGCGGATATGCGATATTCTACTGGAAAATGGGTAGTTGGCGAGCATACTATAAAAGTCGCTGCCTGGATTTGGAGGCCGCAATCCTCGCCGACCCCCAAAACCTCGCTGCCCGAGAGTTTCTGGCTGACGCCTTATATGCGCTAGGGGATCTCGACCGGGCAAACGACGAAATACAAGCCGCAGTTGACCTTGGCGCAGGAATGGAATGTCAACATAAGCTTGGAAAGTGGTCCAAAGAACGTTATCTTCGCGATACGACCAATCCCGTTTGTCGTTGGTGTGGAACCGAAAATCAGCCATCTACGCGAATCTGCTCAAGATGCGGGGCTGACCTTCCCTACGACAACCCGTTTACTCGATGGCTGGTAGGCGGACGCTGGGCACGCGCGAGATACTATTTGATATTCATAAGTGCAATTGCTGTTGTTGTCACCTCCTGGCTGCTGCTGGGGTTCATATTCTCCGTAGTCGCACTGCTTTTCTGCCTGCTCGCCGTTGTCGGCTGGTCGCTTATCAGCTCAGCTCGCTCCCGTTAACCCTTCCGTTGTTTCGTGTTTCTCAGCCGCGGGTACATTTATTTTGGATACCATTTTCATGCAGGTATACTTAACCGAAAGGGGGCACAGCGTCGTGAAAATTAACAGACAACGTGCCAAAACCGCTCCACGTGTACCGGCCAGCACCAGCGTAGAGAACGCACCCGGCAAAACAGAGCGACAGAAAACTCCAGTGAACATACGCCGCAATGTCGATTCGTATGTTGATCCCTACCTTGACGACGAATCCCTATGCGAAAACACCCACTGTACTCGTTGCGGAGCAATATATTTAACCGGTCGATGGTATCTCAAAGAGCAAGCGCCGACCGGTCAGATTAGTGGGGTGGGGGTTCATGAGACGCTGTGCCCGGCGTGTCGCAAACAAAGAGACCGAGCGCCGGGTGGAATCGTTAGGCTATCCGGGGATTTTCTAACCGCTCACAGAGAAGAAATCTTCAACCTCATACACAATGAGAGCGATAAGGCGCAGGCCGTAAACCCATTGGAACGAATAATGGATATTCAATCCGACCCTGACGAGACCATCATCACTACAACCAATGAGAAACTCGCCCAGCGCATCGGGCGCGCTCTTTTTAAGGCGTATTCCGGCAAAGTGGAGTATCGATTCGGCGAAGACACAAAAGCCGCACGAGTCAACTGGCACAGAGACGACTGAGCAAACGTTGACAATCTCATACAAAAAGAAAGGGATGTGCTTTGGATCTAGTGGACATACTCAAAAAAACGTTCGACTTCGGTCTGGGGGCCGCGGCGCTCAGTGTCGAGAAACTTAAATGTTTCGCGGACGAGATGGTGTCGCGCGGTGAAATGACGTCGGAGGACGCCAGAAAGTTCGTCGATGATGTTTCAGCGAAAGCCGACGAGCAAAAACGCTCGCTCAACGAATGGATATCGGAGCAAATATCTAAGATGCTTCAACAAGCAGGCGCAGCAGAGGCCGCGCACGTCGATCGGCTTGAGACCAGAATTGCCTCTCTTGAGAGGCGTGTGGCTGAGTTGAGCGCGGATGTGATCACCCGGCATCCGACCGATGAAAATAAAATAGGCGGTTAATAGTTCGGTGTTAGGTAAGAGCCGCAGACATCTCCGCAGATATCGCGAGATTGCAGGTGTGCTCGCGCGTCACGGCTGGGGTTGGATGCTTAGCAAACTCGGCCTGCGTGAACATCTCGGCCGCCACTCCGATCTCGCCCCAAGTGAACATGGGCCTGCGCATATCCGCGAAATGCTCGAGGAACTCGGCCCGACATTTGTGAAACTCGGGCAGATACTGTCCACCCGACCTGATATTATCCCGCAGCCATTCATCTGTGAGCTGGAAAAACTGCAAGACAATGCTCCCACAGTGCCGATAAACGAAGTGCTTTCTGTAATTGAATCCGAATTCGGCAGGCGCGTTGAAGATGTATATCTGGACTTCACCGTAGAGCCGGCAGCTGCAGCGTCCCTTGCACAAGTCCATCGCGCGATTCTGCCAGATGGCACAGCGGTAATAGTTAAGATTCAACGCCCCGGGATCGATGAACTGGTGCAAACTGATATAGAAATCCTAAGCAAAAGGGCGATATTTCTTGAGGATCACTGGGATCGCGCCAAAATGTATGGGGTGTCGGATTTGGTTGACGAGTTCGCGCTGACCATCCGCGAGGAGTTGGATTTCACAAGAGAAGGCCGCAACACTGACTTGCTTCGAGAGCAGTTGGAAGCAGAGCAAGCCATTAAGCTGCCCATGATATACTGGGATCTTACCACCAGAAGAGTGCTCACTCTTGAGGAAATCTATGGCGACAAGATCACGGACTACATCGAAAGATCGGAGCCTCAAGCGCAGCGCACATATCTTGCCGACAGCCTTGCCGCTGCATTTTTGAAACAGATATTCGTGGACGGATTCTTTCACGCAGATCCCCACCCGGGGAACATATTGGTTACCCCTGAAGAACAAATTGGGCTGCTTGATTGCGGGATGGTTGGCAGGCTCGATACCGAGAACCGCGCCGGTTCAACTCGTATACTCATGGCCTTTGAGCAGCAAGATACGCACGTAATGGCTGATGAGATTATGAACCTGGGCATATCACTCGGAGAAGTGGATGTTCGACGATTTACACGCGACTTGGGGAAAGTTGTGAGAAGCTACTATGATATGCCTTCCCGGTCGGTTCACATGGGTCAATTGCTGACTCGGGTGCTGAATGTTTCTGTAGAGCATCGCATCAGACTGCCGGCCAGCTACGCAGTTTTGGCAAAGGTATTGACCAACATCGACGGAATTTGCACCCAACTGGACCCTGATTTCAACTTTACCGCGGCGGCGCGCAGTTATGTTGGGCGAGCTGTGCGCAGCGAACTGCGTTCGGATAATCTGATCAATGAATTCTTTCGCGCTCTTTCCTCCACTCGCACCCTGTTGTTCGCTTTACCCGAGCAACTGGAACGCTTGATGAGAAAAGCTGTGGAAGGGACGCTTCGGGCGGAGTTCAAACATCAAGGTTTGGAGGACGTTGAGGCGTCACTCGCTCAATCTGCCAACCGGGTTTCAATCGCGCTTATTGTGACAGGAAGCATCATAGGCTCTTCCGTTGTGGTCTCTGCCGGTAAAGGTTCACACGGGTGGTTTGGGCTGCCGACGCTGGGGGTTCTCGGTTATATCGTAGCGACGATATTTGGTATCTGGCTGATAGTATCCATCCTGAAATCCGGCAGGCGGCCATAACTATATGGCGCGCACATAAGCGTTTCCAGGTACTCGTCTGACGATATTTTTCATCTCAAGCACCGTCAATGTGCCTGACACCATAGGCGCCGGCAAACCGGTTTTCTCGATAATCTTGTCAATCGGCATCGGTTCAAGAGAGAGTAGGGCGGCTATATCTCTTTCCTGATCGTTAAGGTTTTCGATCGGAAGGGCCATTTGCCGCTGCGTCTGCTGTTCTTCGGTGTCAATCCCCAACTCACGAAGAATATCATTGGATTCCTGAACCAGTAAGGCGCCATCCTGAATCAACTTGTGGCAGCCACGATTACGCTCATCGTCGATGTTTCCGGGCACTGCATAAATATCCTTGCCTTGCTCGGCGGCATAACCCGCTGTAATGAGCGCACCGGACGCCTCGGGGGATTGGCAGACCAACACGCCCAGGCTCATGCCGCTGATCAATCTGTTGCGCGGCGGGAATCGCCACGGCTCAGGGGTCGCGCCAAGCGGAAATTCCGAAACCACTGCGCCGCTTTCTCTCATCGCTTCAAAGAGCTTCTTGTTTTCGGCAGGATAGGAAACATCAATTCCGCAGCCAAGAAACGCTATCGTCCGCCCTCCCGCCTCAAGCGCACCTTTGTGAGCCGCCGTATCGATCCCTCTTGCGCCTCCGCTCACCATAGTCAGTCCTCTTGCAGCCAGATCTTTTGCTATACGAGCGGCTATGCTTCTGCCATATTCCGAGGCTCTACGCGAACCGACAATTGCAATGGCAAGCTTATCGGATTCGAGAATATTACCCTTAACGTAAAGAACAGGTGGAGGGTCGTAGATCATTGTCAAGGAGGCCGGGTATTTTGGCGAATGGATCGGAATGACGGAGATCGACTCCTGTTCGATAGTGGCCAGATCGTGATCCAGCACAGCCGGCTCTGGCCCAAGGAGTTTTTGAAGCGCTTTGTCGGTTACATTTTCAACAGATTTGAGTTCTTCTTCCGAAGCATCAAAAATCGCCTGCGGACCGCCGAATCTCTCTAAAAGAGCGCCGGCGACCCTTGGCGATATTTCAAGCCTGCTTAATCGAAGCCAGATTCTCAGTTCTTGTTCATTCATCTCGTCACAAGAGCTCACTGCGGCGGCGATGGCATATACCCGCGTCCACGCGTGCCCCTGTTGCGATAATCAGGTCGCTCCGCACCTGGAGACCCGAACTCCTGCCCAGGCGGCATTGGAGGCGGGGGCGGCGGGGTTGCGCCCGGCTGATACTGTTGGTTCTCTGCGCTCGGCTGCTCTTCCGTTCTTCTGAAGCGAGACCGATCGACAGGGGTAGGCTCCTTGGTGCTCTTCGTCGGTTCTTTGATGATCCGACGCGGCGGCGGCATTTTGGAGTCGGCGACGAAATTCCATTCTTTTGTGAGCAGATTACCAGCATAATCCTTCACAGTGAGCGTGATAATATGTACTCCGTCTTTAAGAGGTTTGACCGGAGATTTAGAATCTCCGGCTTCGGTGGTGAAAGACACCGTGCTGGTGACATAATCTGTGGTAATCTCTTTGCTCTCACCGTCCAGCATCAAAGTGGCGCTGCTGAAGTCCACTCCACTGCCCGCATCCCACAATGCGACTGATACCTTTATAGGTGGCGCTCCGGACATTCTGACCCCATTGACAGGGGTCAAATAGTAATAATCCGGCGCAGTAGTGTCCGGAGCCGTTTGGGTGAAACAGTTGAGGACCCCATCGTCGGTCAACACCAGCAGCGAGCCATTAGCGACAATTGGCGAGGTGGATGCGTCGGTATATGTAGCCCCCGGGGAATTGATTCCCGACGGTGCGGCTATATATCGCCACTTCAACGAGCCATCCAAAGTGGAGAACGCGGCTATGATCCCTCTAGCAGCAGTCACAAAGACCAGTTCTCCGGCCACTGTCGGGCTTGAGCTGCAGACCCCACCAATATCGGCCGGCTGAGTCCATTTGAGTGCCGGTGTTCTGCCGATTATACTATAACAATAAAGCTTTTTATCCTGACAGGTGACATATACGTTTGAGCCATCGGTGGCGGGGGTTGTGGTCACATCTGAGGGCAACTGCACCATCCATCTCGTCTGGCCACTGCGTGTGGTCAAGCCATACAAGAAGTTCCCCAAAGCCATAATCGTAACGTTATCGGCCATAATAGGCGACGTCTTGACGGGCGCGCTCGGCATCCTGAAAATCCATCTCAGTTTGCCGGAGCTTTGGTTGATCCCGTATATATTACCGTCCATGCTGGATCCGACAATCATCCCCGCGCCGACGGCTATTCCATTAGCGAAGTCATCTCGTGCAGCAAATGGCTTCGGCCACAAAGAATCGCCAGTCTCGGCGTCGATTGCATATATTGAGTTATCATCGGAGCCAAGGTACATAATACCTTCGTCGACGACTGGGGGGCATCTAAGGGCAGCTCTAGTCTCGAAGAACCATTCAAACGTTCCGGATTCCGCGTTCAGACAATATAATTTGCCATCACCCGTGCCGAAATAAAGATTTTCACCATAAACGGTCGGGGTTGCTTTAACTGTGCTGGTGAGGGATTGCTCCTGCGGGTATCTCCATTTCAGGTTACCGGAAAAAAGATCAACGCAGTAAACGCTGTCCCCAGTTGCAAAATAGCACGAATCACCGGCTACGACGGGAGACGCCGTGTTTTTATTGTATTTAGCAGCCGTATACTGCCAGGAGAGCATCAGCGGCAGTTCAACTACCTCGGGCGTGTAGCTCATTTGTTGGGAATTGTATCTGCCCATTATGGCATCATCGCATAATCCCGCGCCTAAAGCCAACACAAGCAGGCACACTACGAACGCTGCACGACGAAGAATCATCCTGTTCCTCCAAACGTATACGGGGCGTTGCCCTGCAGAGAGATTATACAACTGAACCATATAGACGGTCAATCGCGCAGGACAGTGGAATCCGCTACATATGAGCTGATATCCATCAATAGAATTAGACGCCATCGCCGACAGGCAGGTTCCGGCATACGTTGTTGATCAGAACAAGGTGAAAATAATGCCGACCCCGCCTATATTGACCGCACACTGCCCGTTAGTCAAATCTACCGACGTTTTAGGTATGTTAAATGAAGTGATTTGATTTGTAAGCTTGCCGGTACGCTCGACACTGCCGGAAACGGTGCCAGACATCCGACCGCTTCCGCCTGTTAAAGCAATTGTTCCGTCAAATTTATATGTTGCAACCGCCGTATCGGCCTGCACCCTGACAGGAACCGAACCATCCACAGAGCACGACGAACCTGACACATTGAAATCTACAGCCGCGTTCAAACGCCCCAATGCAACTCTGCCGGAGCCTTTTGCGTCTCCACGAGGGGTAATCTCGACTGATGAGCTATCGATACTCCGAGGCGGGCACTCGATAGTCGCGCTGCCTTGAAGTCCCCGATCAGATAGTTTGAAACTGCCGCGTATGCTGCGGCTGTCTAAAGACAATCCGCCTGCAATTTCACCTCTAGCGGAGCGAGTGAGGTTGACTCGGGTAGAGCCGATATTCGGAATTGAAAGCCCCCCAATCGCGCTCCCAACGCCGTCAGAGCCTACGGAACCACGTATATCCGTGATTCTAAAGCCGCCGATTGTCATTTGCTCAGGCCACTGCCAATCCGCCGCATGCGCGCATATACTAGAAAGTATAATCAGACTGACCAGTACAACTACGGTTTTCATCTATCTGCCTCGCCATCCACCGTTACACGATAGCATCAGGTATCTCAAAAGTCAAAGTATACAGGTATCCCGATAATCCCATTTTTCCTAACAATTATATAAGACGGTAATACCCGCATCTATTGCCAGACTGTAAGAAGGAGTTCGCCTATTCAATCGGCAAGTGATTATCATATTACCTATAGTATTATGGCCTGAAAACCGAGGAGGATTGAGTTGGGAATTGACTATAGAGCGAAATATTTCACCAGAACCGAGAGTGGCTTCCCTGAAGAGATTGATATTTTGGGCACGCTCTACGAAAAAGTGGAAGATCTGCGATACGGGACGAACCCTCACCAGGGCGCGAGCTTCTACCGACCCAAAGGCGCATCGGATATGCCATTTGGTGATATGGA
>LSQX01363238.1_pt2 | contig 11417 bp, 14 predicted proteins | sample 654561 | NCBI WGS metagenome assembly LSQX01 (sample SAMN04489861, study PRJNA283612) | anaerobic digester metagenome | isolation source: 4 biogas reactors fed with cattle manure at either 37C or 55C with and... | place: Denmark: Kongens Lyngby | collected 2014 | reverse complement strand
CAGTTCTAACGCCCGACCGGGCAGAGAAAAGGCAAAACGGCAGGCGATTCAAAGAACCAGGAGAGCCAATGTTCACTTTGGCGGCACAGGATAGGCACGGGGTGTTGATTAGCCAACGGACGGGCATTAAGGAAGTCGAAGTCGGTTGCACCTTGGATGCTAACTACCACAAGGGATTGGGGAGCAACCAACAAAGGACTGGTGTGTTAGAAAAACCACCACACATTCTGGGACCAGAGGATATAAATAACACCGTTAGGGCTGGTGGCAGGAGATCGCTATCAGCTAAACACAACCACGACACTATCTATGATGGCGTTAGGATTCGCAGATTAACACCACTCGAATGCTTTAGACTACAAGGATTCCCCGATGAACACTTCCACAACGCTAAAGCAGCAGGAGTTAGTGACAGCCAATTGTATAAGCAAGCTGGTAATGCAGTCACCGTCAACGTGGTTTACGAAATAGCGAGAAGGTTCCAAAACGACTAGTGCTTAAAGCGGTACTCGAACGAGATACAAGGAGGAAAAAGCACAAAGATCTAGATTCAAACGCATGACCCGCTTCAAACGCACGACCCGCTTCAAACGCACGACCCGCTTCAAACGCACGACGTCCGTATAATAGGATGGAAGGGAGGATGATCACATTGGTGACTTGCACTAAACTGTATGCGGACATTCCGTTCGCCCACCGCCAGCATGTACACGATGGACACTGCGCCTTCATTCACGGACATAACTGGTCCATCCAGGTTACGTTTGAGGCGGAGAGGCCGGACATCAATGGATTCGTCGTGGATTTTGGGAAGCTAAAGTATCTCCAGCGTTGGATCGATGAGGTGCTCGACCATGCGTGCCTGATCGACAAGGATGATGAAGAGGGCAAGCGGTTGGTCCTAAGCAACCCTAACCTGTTTAAGTTCGCCATTCTGGAGGACGTGAGCTGTGAGGGTTTGGCGAAGTATGTGTACGAGGAATTCAACGCCATGGTCCAGGAGCACACGAACGGAAGGGTTTGGGTCCGGGAGGTGACGATCTTTGAAGACTCAAGAAACAGCGCTACATACAGATCTGAACGATAAGGAGAAGCGGTGTGGCTAAAGTACTTCACTCACAAGCCCAAGCAGGTAGTCGCATCACCGATGAGAAAGTGATCCTACGGTTTGAGCGGTATTTTGACAAGACACCCTCTTGCTGGAATTGGAAAGGAGGAGGCAGGCCGTACGGGGCATTTTGGTTCAACGGAGAAACACTCGGGGCCCATCGGATATCATATCGCATATACGTTGGTGTGATTCCTGAAGGGTACTTTGTGTGTCACAAATGCAACAACCAGAGTTGTGTAAATCCAGACCACTTATACCTTGGAACACCCCAAGACAACAGTAAGGACGCATGGCGGGATGGTCTGTACGCAAATACCTCGGGCCACCGTAATGGACAAGCGAAGCTTACTCGAGGACAAGTCGAGGAGTTACGTCAAAAGTACGGATGGATTACTAGGTATGGTAAAAGGAAACCGCACGGACTCCCGACATACAAGTCAATAGGCAAGGAGTATGGAATATCAACATCTCAAGCCTATTACGTGTTGAATGGGGTAACTTACAGGAGGTGATGCCTTATGGGTACCGAAGCACGCCGGTTTCCGGTGATTGAAATCTTCGGTCCTACTTAACCCTTCAGGGAGAAGGGGTTATGATTGGCACCCAGACTCTATTCATCAGATTTGGTGGTTGTGATTACCTTTGCAACTGGTGTGATTCACTGTACGCCGTCAAGCCAGAGGAAGTTCGTAGGAACGCAACCTTCATGACGGCAGGGGAAATTGTGGAGAAGGTACAGGAGCTCAGTACGACCACTCCCTGGGTTACGTTGTCAGGTGGCAATCCCGCTTTGTTTGACCTGGATGAGTTGGTCGTTGCGTTAGGTCAGTCTGGTTACCGTATCGCTGTGGAGACACAGGGTACGATGTGGAAGGACTGGCTACTAAAGTGTGAGGTCATTACCACCTCCCCCAAACCACCAAGCTCCGGTATGGTTACCGACTGGGACAAGCTACGGCGGTTCTACGAATCCCATAACACAGTCCTCAAGATTGTCATTTTCGACGACAAGGACCTTGATTATGCGGAGAACGTGGTTCGTAGGTTTCCAGGTTGGGACCTGTTTCTGCAGGTAGGCAACGATGTGGGCAAAGACGACCTGGAGAGTCTGGTTAGTAAGCTGAAGTGGCTAACCAACGAAACTATGAAGCGACCTTCTCTTTCCCATGCCGTTGTTCTGCCACAACTCCACGTCCTCATGTGGGGGAACAAAAAAGGCGTGTAAGGTGTCAAAAAGGACTTGACGACCCCTCACTTATATTGTATAGTATAAATCAAGAGGGGTTCGTCACCCCTAACACATCAAAGGAGAGGATACATTATGGCAGTAACGAAGGCACGGTTGGTTAAGGCGGCGGAGAACTTGAACAAGGTGTTGGGTCTGGAGCCGGCGATCGACGTTAAGGCGGATAAAGATACCTTAGCGGCCGACATCCTGGAGGCGGCAGAACTATTGGTCCCGGAGGATGACATATCCGAGGCCACCCTGAAGGTAATCGCTGATCTCGAGACGGCCCGGGACGTCGGGGAACTTGACGCCGACGCAGAAACGACCGTTACAACCAACACAACCACTGAGGACGACTTAGAGACGGCTGAGGACACCTCCGACAAGGAAACCGCCGAGGAAACGGAGAAGACACCGACTAACGACAAGGTTCCGGCCAAGAAGGCCAAGGCCAAGTCGGTACCCAAGGCCAAGGAAACCAAGAAAAAGCACAAAACCACGCCGCTTGGCTCCCGTGTAGGTACGCAGGCAGAAAAAATGGACCTCATTATGTTGAACGCAGACGGTCCGTTGACGGTGGAAGAACTTTCGGAAAAGTCCGGGTTCACCAAGGGACGGGTGAAGATTCACCTGAACTACCTCATGAAGAAGGGCGTTTTGAAGGAAAAGGACGGGCGGTATTATCCACAACCGAAGAAGTAGGTGCACAAATCAATGCCTGGTCCGTATAATAAGGGTGAAGGAGATTTAACTCACCCTTCCTTCACCCTTACTTTTGCAAAGGAGGTCACTCTGAATATGGCTGTCAACATATACGGCGAGCCATTGGAGGCCCCAATCCCAAAGAAAGTTTTGTTGTTTAGTGGTGGCATGGATTCTTGGATCGCCGCGTGTTTGTGGAAACCGGACATCCTTTTGTACTGTCCCATCGGTTCGGTTTATGAAATTTCGGAGATTAAAGCCATACAACGACTTCTTCCCTACTTACCAGAGTCTCATCAGCATATTCAAATGAAGGTGGACCGCCGACTCAACTTGGGGGATCAGGAACGGAAAGACGGCATTATCCCACTGCGGAACCTGTACTTTGTTATGATGGCTACCCGGTACGGGGACCGTATTGGGATGGGTGTACTGGACGGTGAAGTCAACGGGGATAAGAGTCATGAGTTTGCAAGGACTACGGAATCCCTGTTGAACATCTGTTATCGACCGTCCTACTGGAGTGAGGGTAGGGAGATTAAGATTGAGTACCCTATTTCCATGTACTCCAAGGCGGAGGCGATTAAAGCCTATCTTGAACAGGGGTTCCCGGAAGAGGCGTTGAAGAAAACGATCAGTTGCTACTCCGGGGGAGAGGTTCACTGCGGTAAGTGCTCCAACTGCGTAAAGCGGTACATTGCTATGCGGTTGAATGGAATTGAGGAAGAGTACGAACAGGACCCAAGGACTTCCCCCATGATTCAAGAGTACGTTCGTCGCATGCCCACTTTCAACAAAAAGAGGCAATCAGAGATAATGGAGGTTTTGTTTAATGGTAAGTAATAACGCTGTCAAAACCAATAACGTCACGGAGGCCGTTTCCACATTGCTTGAAGCGTTGGGGGACAGGTTGGGAACTCGTTTTGAGGGGGAAAACTTTAAAGACACACCTCAACGTGTTGCCCGTATGTACGACGAGATTTTGGGAGGGCATATCGATACGGAAGAACAGGTTACCAAGATACTTTCGTCCGCCTTCCCTTGTACAAATAACTCTCTTGTTTTGGTACGGGACATTGAAACTTTTTCCCTATGTCCCCACCACCTGCTTCCTGTACGGTACAAGGTGCACGTCGCGTATATTCCGGGTAAAAAGGTGTTGGGATTGTCTAAACTTGCCCGCCTGGCAAACGTCCTTTCCCGACGTCTTGTACTTCAGGAGCAGTTCACTGAGGACGTAACCGAAAACCTGATGCGGGTGAATGGGTGTCAGGGGACGGCTTGTGTGGTTGAGGGGACGCATTATTGCATGGTAATGCGTGGCGTTAAACAGAGTCAGGCGACCACCATCACTTCTAGTTTGAAGGGAGCGTTTTTACAGGAAAGTACCCGTGCCGAATTGTTTGACGCAATTTACGGGCAAGGGAGAAGAACGTTGTGATTGCGGGTGGAAAGGGAACAAAGGTTTACCTGGCGGGAATACCCGGTGGCACTCCCGCCACAGTTTCTAAAATCGTGGAACTGCTTAAACGATCCCGCAGACTGCATTCCTACTTTTACAAAGACGGTACTGTACAGAGGTGGTACGACGTGGACGTAAAGAACGGTGTGGATTTGTTTTTGGACTCAGGTGGGTTCTCCGCCTTTACCCAAGGGGTAAAGATTGACATTCAGGAGTACATCAAGTTCATCAAGGAGCACGAACACGTTTTTACCGTTTACGCAAACCTTGACGTAATTACGGCGGAGGGTAGTTCACGTCCTGATAGAAGGTCGGCCGAACTATCTCTCGAAAACCAAAAGATCATGGAAGCCGCCGGACTTAAGCCCATACCCGTTTTTCACATTGGGGAGCCTTTTGAGTTCCTTGAGTATTATGTGAAAAATTATGATTACATTGGGTTGGGGTTTGCTAAGCACAGTGGACGTATTCCGTTTTTGGACCTCTGTTTCGGTAAGTACATTTGTGGACCAGACGGTATACCAAAGGTGAAGGTTCATGGGTTTGCGGCCACGTCCTTACAAATCCTTTTTCGGTACCCTTGGTATTCCGTGGACTCGACGTCTTGGGTAGTACTTGGCCGAATGGGAGGTATTTACGTCCCCCGACGCCGTAACGGTAAGTGGGTGTATGACGACCAGTCATGGCAAATCTCCGTGTCCACAAGAAGTCCTGATCGTAAGGTGCCCCGTCAACACATCGACACAATGCCCCCAAAGGAGCGCGCAGTAATCCTCGACTACATACACGAAAAGGGGTATGTCCTTGGGAAGTCTCGGTTTGTACGGGTACCCCAGACCCACGAACTTGCGGAGAACGAACGGTGGGCGGACAACAAACCCAAGGATCCCAACGCAGACCGACTGCTTGAGGTTATTGAGGAAGAGGGGCTTTCCAACAGGTACCAATTACGGGATGAGATCAACATTATGTACTTCCTGGACCTTGAAAAGCACCTCCCTCAATGGCCGTGGCCGTTTAAGCGGGACCTTAGAGGGACGAGATTGTTGTAAGGGGCTCTGGTCAAACCGGGTTCAAAGGGGGAAAAGACAAATGAAAATCTACCTCGCGTCAGTAGCCCCAAACAATGAAACGCATCGACCTTTAGGTATGCTAAACATCCCACGCAGATTGCTCAGTTACTACGGCATTGCTCATGGTGGTTTCGTTGAGGAGAACGATGTATTTATCAACATCAAGCGGTTGAAAGAGGGTTCAAGAAACCATGACGACAATGAAGATTAACAAAACGGAATTACTGACCGCCCTAGAAAGAGTGAAGCCTGGTTTGGCGAACCGGGACCTAATTGAGCAGGCCACCAGTTTCGCCTTCCTGGGGGACAGGGTGGTAACGTACAACGACGAAATCAGTATTTCTCACCCTGTCAAGGACCTGAACATTCGTGGTGCGGTAAAGGCGGACGCCTTGTACTCATTCCTGAATAGGGTTAAGCAGGATACCATTAAGGTGACTTGGAAGGGCAACCAGGTTCAAATCACCGCAGGTAAGTCCCGGGCCGGTTTGGTGTTTGAGCAGGAGGTCAAGCTCCCGGTGGAAGAGATTGGGGAGATTGGCAAGTGGGAGAAGTTACCCAAGAACTTCCAGGATGCCCTGAAGTTGTGTCACCCATGCGCGTCCACGGACATGTCTCGACCTATCCTTACCTGCCTAAACATTGACGGGGACACGGTGGTAGCGTCCGATGGGTACCAAATTATGCGGTACAAGTTGAACGGTAAGGTACCCGCACCCTTCCTACTACCGGCATCTGCGGCCAAGGAACTATCAGGGTACACCATTACCAAGATCGCAAGCGGAGACGGTTGGGTGCACTTTGGTACTGATGACGAAACAGTGTTTTCGTCCCGTGTATTTGAAGGGGAGTTCCCGGACGTTTCAACTCACCTTGAGTTTGAGGGGTCGGGTATCGAATTTCCGGAAACCATTACGGAAATCCTGGAACGGGCTGAGGTGTTCTCCAAGTCGGACCTAACCAAGGATATGCCAATGGTGATTTTACAGTTGAAGGATAACAAGTTACTTATCAAGTCCCAGAACAACACAGGTTGGTTTGAGGAAACTGCGGATGTTAAGTACGAGGGGGACCCCATACAGTTCGCCACCAACATTGAATTCCTCATGACTTTGTTACGTCAGCGTAACGCCTGTGAGTACGGGGACAACAAGATTAAGTTCAGTGGGGAGAATTGGGTTCATGTTGTCGTGACAATGGCCACTGGGGATGACGTATGACATGCGTTTAGAAGGATTTTTCACCAAACAGGAGGTAAAGGCCCTCGATGTTCAGAGGGCCGCCTCCTGTGTCTCATGTGGTCTTTACAAGCACGCCAACTCCCCCAAAATGGAACCCTTTGGTAACTTCAAAAAGCGCATCCTGGTCATTGGTGACTTCCCAAGTAAGGACGACGACGAAATGGGTAGGCCCTGGCAGGGTGAAGAAGGTAAGATGCTTCGCAGGGAGTACCGGAAGGCTGGTATCGACCTGTTTGAAGACTGTGTCACCATCAACGCCGTCAACTGCTACACCCCGAACGGACGAGATCCATCCGGGCATGAAATCAACAGTTGCCGAGCCGTCAGAGTTATCGTCACCATCGAGAAATACAAACCCAAGGTCATTATCCTCCATGGAAGGTCCGCTGTCATGTCCCTCATTGGCCCACGGTGGGGTAGTGACGTTGGCACCTTGGCCCGTTGGTTGGGGTGGACTATTCCCGACCGTCATTACAATGCGTGGCTGTGCCCCACGTTCCATCCACGATACGTTAGGCAGCAGGAGAAGATGGACGGTGAGACGGAGATCAGAGTTCTGTGGAATGCACACCTGCGAAAAGCGGCGTCTCTAGTTGATACTCCGTTTCCCTCAGAAGCTACTGAGAATCAGGTTAATGTGACTAACGATACCCTAGGGACTCTCACACGGTTCTTGGACGAGAAACCAAAGTACCTTGCCTTCGACATCGAGACAACAGGTATCAAACCTTACGACCACGAGAAGCATAAGATCTTCTGCATTGGGTTTAGTGACCGTCCCGACAGGGCCATAACCATCCCTAGCCCTAAGACAGATGAGGAAGTCAGGGCCCTGCGCCTGCTCATGCGGGACCGTCGGATCCGTAAGATCGCGGCCAACATGAAATTCGAGCATACATGGCTTTCAGAGATTTACGACATTGAAGTTCGAGGCTGGGACTTCGATACCATGTTAGCCGCTCACGTACTGGACAACCGCACCCAGCAGAGTTCGGGGTTAAAGTTCCAATCCTATGTCCATTTCGGCATAGTGGGGTACGATTCAGAGGTTGAACCGTATATTAAGGCAGATGGAGCATACGGGGTCAATCAGCTTGAATCCTTTATTCGGAGCAAGGAAGGGTTTAATCGCCTGGCAACGTATTGTGGACTGGATGCCATGTTGACGTACCGGCTGGCCCAAATTCAAAAGGAGGAGTTGGGACTATGAACGTGAAGGCAACGACGGCAGACGCATACAAACTCCTCCATGAAGGGGCCCTAGCCCTTGCCCGGGCAGAACTACAGGGCATTCGGGTGGACTTGGAATACTGTGAGAAGATGAAGGTGCGGCTAACACGGAGGATTGAACACCTTCGGAAGAAGTTTCAGGAGACTGAACTGTACGAGAAGTGGCGGAGCATGTTTGGTGCCCGGACCAATATTGACAGTCGGCCTCAGTTGAGTCAAGTCCTCTACAAGGGATATGGGATCACGCCTCCCAAGAAGACTAAGACGGGGGCAGGGGCCACGGATGATGAAGCGTTACGTCAACTCATACCCCAATTCCCCGAACTTCAGTGGATCCAAGACATTGCACGTTGGCGGAAGTTACGGGACACATACCTTGAGGGTTTCACAACAAACCAAGTTGGCGGGTACCTTCATCCTACGTTCAACCTATACACGACTGTGACTTACCGTTCAAGTTCAAGCGACCCGAACTTCCAAAATATCCCAGTCAGGGACAAGGAAGCCAGGGACATATGCCGCAGAGCCTTGTACCCACGGGAAGGCCATCAGTTGGTGGAAGCTGACTTTAAGTCACTGGAGGTAATGATTTCCGCATGTTACCACAAGGATCCCGTCATGATTGAGTACTTGGAGACGGGTGGGGACATGCACAAGGACATGGCGGAGCAGATTTTCTTCCTCGACAAACTGGACAAGTCAAACCCTGCACACAGTACCCTTCGGTCGGCGGCTAAGAACGGGTTCGTCTTTCCGCAATTTTACGGGGATTATTACAAGAACAACGCTGACAGTTTGGCCGAGTGGATAGGGGTCCCCCGAACAGGACGGTGGAAGTCCGGTCAAGGTCTTGTGTTACCGGAAGGGTCTATTACTGACCACCTAGCCTCACACGGTATCAAGTCCATGGACGACTTCGTAGATCACCTTAAGAAAGTGGAGGAGGATTTCTGGGGACGGCGGTTCAAGGTGTATCATCAATGGAGACAACGGGTCGTTGAGGACTACCGCAGGACTGGGCAAGGGAAAATGTTCACGGGCTTCGTGTTCCAAGGGCAGATGCGCCGTAACCAGATCATCAACACCCCGGTCCAAGGTGCGGCGTTCCATTGTTTGTTGCGAACGTTCATTGAAATTGACAGGATTATGAGAAGGGACAAGTGGCGGTCCAGACTCATTGGACAGATTCATGACTCGATTGTAATGGACGTACACCCCGATGAATTGGAAACTGTCCAGGAAACCGTACAATGGGTTGTACGAGAATACCTACCCTCCATTTGGAAGTGGATTATCGTGCCATTAGACATTGAAATCGACGTTTACGACGTTGATAGTCCTTGGGTCAAGTAAGGAGTGAATCAGGAATGGGAGAACCATTGTCACTGTATTTGAAGTACCGACCCCAGTCACTGGATGAGATTATGGGTAATGAAGAAGTAGTCGAGGTCTTACGGTCTCAGCTAAAGGAAGGGACGTTGCCAAGGTCCCTGTTATTCCATGGACCCACGGGTTGTGGGAAAACCACCTTGGGACGTATCGTAGCACGTGAACTTGGAGCCAAAGGGTCGGACATCAAGGAGATCGACGCCGCAGACTTTAGAGGCATCGACACCATCCGAGAGATCAGGAAGCAAATCGCCTACAAACCCCTTGAGGGGCCGTATCAGGTCTGGATTCTTGACGAGGTACATAGGGCCACACAGGATGCACAATCCGCCCTCTTGAAGACGCTGGAGGACACCCCCTCCCACGTCTACTTCATCCTGTGCACTACCGACCCGCAGAAGCTGCTTCCGGCAATTCGAGGAAGGTGCGCCGACTACCAGGTACGTACTCTCAATGACCGGGAAATGCGCATGCTTCTTCGGAGGGTAGTTAAGGCCGAAGGGGAGTCAATAGACAAGGCCGTATACGACCAAATTGCTCTGGACAGCATGGGTCACCCGCGTAATGCCCTTCAGATACTTCAACAGGTATTGGCTGTGGATGAAGAGAAACGACTGGCTGTAGCCCAACGGGTATCCCAGGAACAGACAGAGGGGATTGAGCTGTGCCGGGCATTGTTGGGTGGGGCCCCATGGAAGAAAGTTGCTAACATCCTCACCGGGCTAAAAGACATAGAGGCTGAAAAGATTCGTCGGTTGGTGCTTGGGTACTGCCAGTCTGTACTCCTGAAAGAAGCAAACGACATGGCGGCAATGATTATGGAGGAGTTCGAAACCCCAATGTATGACATAGGGTTTCCGGGTGTGGTTTTGGCTTGTTACCGCATTGTCCACGCCGGTTTCGACGACTGACCCGTATAATAAGGTAGGAAGGAGGACGTGATGAAATGTCTGATGAACTGAATTACCAAGTAGACACATCAATTGACGAACAGGCGTTAGATGTGGAATGGCTCCAGCAGGCGGACCTGATGAGGAAATACGCCTCTCATGCGGCAGCCACCAAGCGGTACATGGANNTGGATGAGCTCAAAGAACGTTTGGAAGTGGAAAAGGCCCGTTTGGACCTTGAAATCCGCAAGGACCCAGCAAAGTACGGTATCGAAAAGGTCACCGAATCGGTGGTCCAATCGGCCATTCTTATACAACCGGAGTACCAGGAGCTTCAAAGACTGTACCGAGAAGCCCGTTACGAAAACGACATTGCCAATGCCGCTGTTCGAGCCATCGACCAGAAGAAGACAGCATTGGAAAACCTTGTCCGGCTCCTAACTGCGAGTTACTTTGCCGGACCTGCCACGCCACGGGATTTAGCTAAGGAGTGGGCGGAAAAGGTGGAGCAACGGGGAACTAATGCTAAGGTTAGGATGCGACGTCGTAACACAGGACAGGAAGAGTGATGGGTATGGGTTACGCAGAATTGACCTTTGTGGTCCTGTCCTCTGTGCTGGTGATTAGCGGACTCTGCTTCATTGGGTCAATCAGTTGGTATCTTGGCAAGGTGTGGGCGTTGCGTCAAGTAACACGTAGCGCCATGAAAGAAAGGAGATTTGACACGAATGACACGATCGAGTAGGGGTAGGAGGAAATCACGGTTCCGTGGCGCGGTATCACGTAACGCCGCAAAGCAACAACAAGGTCGAGGCACTCAACATTTGCGGCTTCCAAAGGGCGTTTCAATGTTCAAGGAGGAGCCTAAGACCCGTGTCTCCCTGGACATCATCCCTTATGTAGTGTCCGACCCCCGTCACCCTGACAGGGACGACGAATTCCAGATTGCGGTACCTGGGGAGATCTGGTACAAGCGCCCGTATTACATGCACCGAGGCGTGGGACCGAATAAGGACATCATAGTATGCCCCACCAGTGTCGGACAGAGGTGCCCCATCTGTGAGTATCGTCAGGAACTCCTTGATGAGGGA
>LSQX01120288.1_pt1 | contig 11419 bp, 13 predicted proteins | sample 654561 | NCBI WGS metagenome assembly LSQX01 (sample SAMN04489861, study PRJNA283612) | anaerobic digester metagenome | isolation source: 4 biogas reactors fed with cattle manure at either 37C or 55C with and... | place: Denmark: Kongens Lyngby | collected 2014 | reverse complement strand
AGCATTGTCGAGGGCGGCGCCCACGACGTGATCCAAAAAGAAAGTGAGCGCCGGAGCTGATCCGGTGTGGTTGTATCGACCGGTTTGCCAAAACCGAAAGGAGAAAAGAAGATGGCCGCAAAGGTTTACGAAATGACCTATGAAGGGGTAAAAAAACTGCAGGATGAGTTGGAACGCCGCAAAACAGAGGTTGCTGCCGATATCGCCGAACGATTGAAGGAAGCACGCAGCCTCGGAGATTTGGCGGAAAATTCCGAATATGATGATGCCAAAAACGCCCAAGCCGAAAATGAGCGCCGCATCATGGAAATCGAAAGCATCTTGAAAAATGCCCAAGTGATTGACGAGGACAATATCAGCAAGACCAAGGTTACCCTCGGCGCCCTGGTTAAAATCCGTGATGAGGAAACCCTCGAAGAGCAAGAGTATGTTCTGGTCGGCAACAAAGAAGAGGATATCTTCAACAATCGGATTTCCAGCGAATCCCCGGTGGGTGCCGCCATCATCGGCAGGAAAAAAGGAGAGATTGTTGATGTCCGCGCGCCGGCGGGTATTTTGCGCTACAAAATCCTCAAGATTTCCAAGCCGAACTGAGCTGAGAGGGGACGGGACATGATGGAAGTTAAGGGCCGGCCTGATCCGGTCTGCCCTGCCGAAACCGATGAACAACCGGCTGAGCAGGAAATCAATGAGCAGATGCGCATTCGGCTGACCAAACTGGAGGGCTTGGTCGGCCAAGGCGAGGATCCCTTTGAACAGGTTGAATTTCCGGTGACCTGCTACAGTTGCGACATCCTGAATGATTTTGCCGCTCTGGAAGGGCAGCCGGTGGCGGTTGCCGGCCGACTGATGAGCAAACGAGGCATGGGCAAAGTCAGTTTTTGTGACCTTCAGGATCAATGTGGCAGAATCCAGCTTTTTACCAAAATCGACGCCCTCGGCGCAGACCGTTATGCCGAGTGGCAGCGACTGGATATCGGCGATCTGGTTGGGATTAAAGGCACGGTTTTTCGGACTCAGCGAGGGGAAATTTCCGTAAAAACCAGCGGTTATGTTCTGCTGGCCAAGGCTTTGCGTCCGTTGCCGGAAAAATATCACGGGCTCAGAGACACCGAGACCCGTTATCGTCAGCGTTATCTGGATCTGATCATGAATCCGGACGTCAAAGATACTTTTGAAAAACGAAGCTTGATTATTCGCACCCTCCGCCAGGAGCTGGATGCCAGTGGTTTTATCGAGGTGGAAACACCGATCCTGCATCAAATTCCCGGTGGTGCCGCCGCCCGGCCTTTTGTCACACATCACAATGCGCTGGACATGGATCTTTTTCTCCGCATTGCTCCCGAGTTGTACCTCAAACAATTGATTGTCGGCGGCTTTGAACGGGTTTATGAGATCGGCCGGCAATTCCGAAACGAGGGACTTTCCATCAAGCACAATCCGGAATTCACCTTGCTGGAGCTGTACCAAGCTTATACCGATTACAAAGGCATGATGATCTTGACCGAGCAACTGATCGCTCGCACGGCCCTAGAGGTTCAGGGCACGACCCAAATTGAATATCAGGGCAAAGAGATCGATCTGACGCCGCCGTTCCGTCGTTTGTCGATGACCGAGGCCATTTTGCAATATACCGGCATCGATTTTGATCAAGTCCAAACAGATGAGGCAGCCGGTGAACTGGCTCGGGCCAGAGAGCTGGAAGATTATCGGCCGGTCATGAAGCGGGGCGACGTCATGAATCTCTTTTTTGAGACCTATTGCGAGAAAAACCTGCTGCAGCCAACATTCATCCATGATTATCCGATCGAAGTGTCCCCTTTGACCAAGAAAAAACCCGATCGGCCGGATTTGACCGAGCGGTTTGAATTGTTTATCGATGGCCGCGAATACGCCAATGCTTATTCCGAACTCAATGACCCGCTTGATCAGCGGGAGCGCTTCGCCGCCCAGTTGGAAAAACGCTTGGCCGGCGATGATGAAGCCAATCTGTTGGATGAAGACTTCTGTGTGGCTTTGGAGTACGGCATGCCGCCGACCGGAGGCATGGGCATGGGCATTGATCGGCTGGTTATGTTGTTGACCGATTCAGCGTCCATTCGAGATGTTTTGCTGTTCCCGACGATGAAACCGCTGCGGCCATCATGATGATTGTCGGGAGGTATGGATTTGCTTTCACGTGAAGAGTGCTTGGCCATTCTCGAATTATCCCCGGATGCGGATCAGTATAAGATTGAAAATCGCTATACCATGTTGGTCAAGCGCTACCGCGGTCTGACCGATTCCGTCAGTCGGGAAAAAATGGAAAAAATCTCGCTGGCCTACAATATTCTCACCGGTCGTTATGTTGAACCAGAGCCCCAAGACCCGCGTCTTGAGACCATGGTTTTCGGCAAAAGCCGCCGCCAATGGCGCAATATCTGGCATTATAGCCGCATACCGTTCCTGTTGGGCTTGGTCGGCGCGATCATTCTCGGCTACTTTCTTTATACGATAATCACCAACAAGCCGCCGGATTTTCAGATCGCTTTTGTCGGGAATTTCGGTCGTTACGGTAATGTGGAAAAAAATGTCGAGGACTATATTATTGAGATGTTTCCCGATTTTGAATCGGTCGAGGTGCTCACTTTGCCGATGGATCTTAGCTCGATTGACGATCCGCAAACCGCCGAGACCGAGGATACGATCCCGACTGCTGACGGTAATTTATATAATTATATGATGAAGATGCTGACCATGATCGCGGGTGATTCCTATGAGATCTTTGTCTGCGATCGGCTGGTTTTTGACCGATATGCCCGGGAAGGAGCCTTTGACGACATCACCGAATTATATGCTTCCTGGCGATCGGAACTGCCGGATCAAGTCAAGCCGCTGCGCCGTCGAATTGATGTCGAGAACGATGAAAGACCGATTGCTATCGATCCGGCCGACAACTTCGACTTGAGCCTGCCGATCTTGGGGTTGGATGTCACTGCGCTGAACCTGACCCCGGGGCTGGGCATCTACGGCGATACCCAGATTCTGACGATCGGCATTCGCGCCAGCGCCCGGGAAGAGGCCGTGCAATTTTTGAAAAACTGGATGCTTGATTCCGCCCGTATGCACGAGCGACAGGCCGAACATGAGACCGCCATGGCCGCCGAAAGCGCTGATTAAGGCCGGTCCAATCTGACCCAATCGTACAATTGATCCGCTTCCCCTGCCGTCAACTCACGACAGGCTCCGGGGGGCAGCTGATGATCCAGAACAAGAGGCCCGATCGACTGTCTGTGCAGCGTCTTGACCTCGCGTCCTGTCGCCAGAATCATGCGTTTGACTTGGTGGAATTTCCCCTCATGGATGGTTAGCAAAACCTGATTTTCCCCTTGGATTTCCAATTCGGCCGGACGACAGATCGTTCCGTCCGCCAATCGAATACCCTTCTGGAAATGCTCGATATCCGCCGACATAAAAGGGGGCCCTGCGAAGGTGATCCGATAGGTTTTGCCGACCTGCCACCGCGGGCTGGTCAGCCGGTGCCCCAACGTACCGTCATTGGTCAGCAACAGCAAGCCGGTGGTGTCAAGATCCAGCCGACCCACCGGAAAAAGCCTCGCCGCTTGATAGCGGTCGGGGATTAATTCGGCAATCGTTGGTTGCCGTGGATCATCCATGGCGGTGATCACGCTGGTTGGTTTGTGCAGCATGATGTGAATCCGGCTTTTCAGCCGGACCGGTATATCATTTAAGCTGACCGCCGAGCGTTGTTTTTCATCAAGTCGCGTTTGCGGTTCGCGACATACTTCGCCATCCAGCTTGACTTGGCCTTTGCGAATCATGGCCTTGACTTCTGTGCGCGTACCCAGGCCGGCATTGGCTAAAAATCGATCCAAGCGCATATTGATCTACCTCTTGACAGCATTATAGAACTTAAAAGCTCGTTTGTCAGTCGGTCGTCGGGCGTGGTACAATAATTTCGCGTGGATCGATGAGGAGATGTGGTCATGTGGCCGTGAGATTGATCAACATAGAACATGGCTATCCCAAGGTGGAAGAGGCCATCAAGAAATTAAAATTTGAGCTGTCCACCTTGCGCCGGACCAAGGTCAGGACGGTCAAGGTCATTCATGGTTACGGCTCCAGCGGTACCGGCGGCAGCATCCGTCAAGCGACCCGTCGATATTTAAGCGAACAGCAGCAGTCCGGCAGGATCAAGGCCTTTTGCGCCGGCGAAAGTTTCGGCCCCTTTGAAGCGACCGGTCGTAAAATGCTGGAACTGGATCCCGGTCTGCGCAAAGACCCTGATTGGGATCGACAAAATGATGGCATTACCATCGTTCTGCTTCGTTAATGATCGAAAAGCAAAATGCCGACATCTAAAATGTCGGCTGTGGTACAATGGATTTTGTCGATTACACCAGCAATTGAAGGAGAACCGTTGACATGTCCGTCAATCCGACCGGAGAACAGCCCGCCGCCGCACCGCAGTCTTTCGCGGCGGCTTTTCTTCAGTTTGAGCAAGATTGCCAAAGTTGTCGTAACTGTCCGCTGGGGGAAACACGCCGTCAGGCCGTTGTTTGGCGCGGTGCGAGGCAGGCTCGCCTGATGTTGATCGGTGAGGGTCCGGGAGCCGAAGAAGACCAGCGCGGACTGCCCTTTGTTGGCGCGGCCGGCCGTTTGCTCGACCTCTTGCTGACCGCAAACGGGCTGTTGCCCGATACCTTTCATATCTGCAATATCGTCAAATGCCGTCCTCCCGGAAATCGCGTTCCGACCCCGGAGGAGGCCAAGGCCTGCAAGCCGCTCCTGGCCCGCCAGTTTCTTCTGGTTCGGCCGAAAGTAATTGTTCTTTTAGGAGCCACGGCTTACAAATATTTCACCGGCAACAACGATGCGATCAGCAAGGTGCGCGGAAAGTGGATTGAGCGGCGCGGGTCGCTGATTATGCCAACCTTCCACCCCGCCTATATTTTGCGGAACAATAACGAGCGCATCCGGCTTTGGGAAGACATCACCCAAGTTCGGTGTAAAATGGAAGAACTGGGCTATTTAAGTCCGCTTGTTTATCAGCCGGAAATGCCGTCGGGTCGTTCCTGAGAAAGAGTGGAAGCAACATGTATTTGGAGAACAATCGCCGTCGTAGACCGGCCGTCGGGCCGATCATCAGCTGGATTTTGGTTGTCCTTTGGATGGCCGTCATCTTCTTTTTATCCGCACAGGACGGCACGCAATCCGGAAGTTTGAGCGGCAGCATCGCCGCAGTCCTTTATCCGCTTCTATCGGGCCGACAGGATCCGGAAGGACAGTTGGCTTTTGAGAGCGTTCTGCGGACCTTGGCTCATGGTGGCATTTACTTTATATTGGCTTTGCTGGTCTGCCTGGCTCTTGTCAAGAGTCGGGTGCGCGACATCGGCAGTATGGTTGTTACTTTTCTGATTTGTGCCGTCTATGCCGCATCGGATGAAATCCATCAGGCATATGTTCCGGGGCGGGCCAGCGACTGGGTAGATTTTTTGGTTGACATGGCAGGTGTAATCATCGGAATTGTTTTGTTCCATGTGATCAGTGCTCTGCGCTATCTTAACCGCCAACGCAAGGCAGCGAATACGTCGGAATATCTGAAGATTTGAGATTCGGCCGGGAATTGATGACTCCTTGGCTGTCGTCGCGAAACATCATGGTGGCTGCACCCACTATCAATTTGTCCTTCGGCTGTGGAAAGGGGGATCGTATCCGATGACCACAACTCAAATGGCATATTTTTTAGCGTTGGTGGAAAAGCTCAGTTTTACGGCTGTTGCGGAACTTTTTTATGTCACACAACCCACCTTGTCCCGACAGATTATGAATCTGGAAGCCGAGCTGGAAACGCAGCTCTTTGTCCGCAAAAGCAATACCGTGACGGTCACCGCTGCCGGAATGGCACTGTACGACGGTTTAAAACCTCTTTATAGGCAATTAACCCGGCTGATCGACTCGGTAAAGAGATACGAGGAGTTGCAGCGACAAACCTTTACCATTGGCATTGCAGAAGAATTGCTACTTGATGATCCCGTCCAGCTTGCTATCGGTATGTTCAGTGGAAAGCACCCGGAAGTCAATGTCAGCATTATTCGCACTTCCTATGCCAAACTGCAGCGTGGTTTGCTGGATGGGACCATCAGCGTGGCCAATACGATCACCAGTAGCTTTGATATGGAAGGCGGAAAGTTTGAGTTTCTCAAAATAGCGCTTGAGGGAATTTATTTGGCCTGTCCCAAAGAACTGGGTGCTGCCTTGCCAAATCCGATCCCGCTGGAGCAATTCATTGAAGTACTGCGTCGCAACAAGCTGCTGCTGGGTGCAGTTGATGATTTTGGCGAGCGCGAGACCGTTCCTCTGGCTGTGTTCTACGAAGCCTTCGGCCTTCTTGATTTTGCGCCGGACATTCAGATCTACGGCTCTCCGCTGTCCATTCAGTCGCAGGTTGCCGCGGGGCTGGGCATTTCTCTTTCTAATGCGTCCCACCTTTTTGCAATCGACCCTAAAACATCATTGCTCAAAATTGATGTTCCGCCCAAACGCGGCACCAGTTATGAAAAAGGATTGGTATTTGCCGCGGAAAATCAATCTTCTCTCCTCCGGAACTTTCTTGAACTGGTGCAGGAAAATATGGACAAAACGGCCTCTTGAGGTCCTTTTTTGTCCTTTCCCTTCAAAGCACAGCGTTTTCACAACAAAAATGCAGGAGGCGTTATGAATCAGCTGGGTATTTTATGTTTTACATCCGTTGCCCGAACCCGAAGTTTTTCCGCAACAGCTCGTGAGCTTCGGATCTCTCAGCAAGCGGTGAGCAAGCACATTCGAACTTTGGAAGAAAAATTGGGTTTTCCTTTGTTTCTCCGTAGTTATCAGACCGTTCACCTGACCAAAGGCGGAGAACGGATGCTGGTTTATTTTGAGCAACAAGAACAGCTTTTGAATGAGGTTCAGGAGCATTTCCGTTCCAATCGGAATCCCTCGCTCCTTCGCATTGCCTGGTCTCAATGGCTTGGTGCGCCGGCTTGGTTTCGGCAGATCATTGTGGATTTCGGAACGGCACATCCTTCCGTCCGTCTTGCAATTTACGACCTAAACGCAGAGGAAATAAGCACCGCATTGCAAAATGAAGAGGTTGATATTCTTCTTACCACGCAGTATGCCGCCGATTACCTCCCTGTTCTCTGGAACAGGACCCCGATAGGAAGAGAGCCGATTTTTCTACTTGGAAGCAAGTATGTCGATTACGATTTTGACGACTGCTCTCCATTTCCGTTTTTTGCCACCTATGCGGGAGAATTCAGCGAGCAGGGCGTGCTGGATCGGGTCCAAAAGGAGTGTGAACGTTTCAATATTAATCCTAAAAGTATCGAGATCTGTCCCAACATGGGTTCCGTTTGTCTGAATGTCCTGTCCCGATGCGGCCTTGCATTGGGTCTTCGTATCCCGCCCCTTGTCCACTCCAATGAATTTATCCTTCATCCCACCGGCCGGTATGCCTCGGTGGTCCTTTGCCGTCCTCTCCATCAGAAACGAGAAGATGCCGTCCTTTTTGAGCAATTCCTTTTCAATCGATTGGAGGTGGCACAATGACATTCCCACAGATCGATTGTTTCCTGGCTGTGCTTAAACACGGCAGCATTGCCGGTGCTGCCAGAACGCTTTTTCTTTCGCCTCAGGTTGTAAGTCAGCACATTGCCCGGCTGGAAAAAGAATTGTCGGTTCGTTTGTTTTCCCGCAGCAGAACAGGTATGGAGCTCACGGCTCAAGGCCAAGACTTTTACGAATTTGTCGTCCGTTGGATCGGGTTGCACAACCGCACATTAAAATCGATTCACGAGGTCTACGACAGCCTTCCTCGGTGTTTCAACATCGGCGTGTCGGAATATATCGATTCTGTCGGTGCCATCAGCGGCGGCATTGTTGACTTTTCCCACAAGCGCGACGCTACCGACATCCGGTGTACGCAGAAAGACAATCAAGGTCTGCTGGTCGATATTTTTTCGGGCAAGCTGGATACGGCTTTGGTGTGCGGCGATCAAATCGCCCCCTATGCCGACTTGAGCATCGAGCCGGTTGCCAAGGAAGATCTTCGTCTCTACATTTCCGGGGTCACGGATCTTCCCGATGATCTGCAGTTGGATTCCCCTGAGCTTCAGGCGGTTTTCCGTTCCCTTCCCCATGTCAATACGCCTTATGGACAATGGAGCGCACAGGGCTGGGCCGAAATTTCCAGAAGAGTGAATACCTTCCTAGGCATTTCCCCTTACTCCTACTACTCCGTTCCGAATTTCCGTTCGGTCCTTGCCTGTATCCGCACGATCCCCTGTACTATTGTTTGCGATGCACGTTTTGGCTATCTGCGTGAGGAAGATGGCATTTACAACATTCCTCTGGATGCAGACTTCGATCTTTGTTGCATCTGGCTGAAGACCAACGAAAATCCATTGGTTCAGGAATTCATTGAGCACATGAAATGGTACTATAGCTAGTGCCATGGCCCTTTGCAGTTCTTGGCGTCAAGCTGCGAAAAAACTTTAGGTAACGCAGGTGACAAAAAATCTAAGGCTTGTCATTTATACTGAAAGTACATTAGTTCATAACTTTAAGTGAAAGAATGTTGCTTTTGCTTAAACAAAAAGAAATTATAGGGGAGGGACCTGTTAATGATGAATGAGAAGGTCAACAAGGCTTTTAATGAGCAGATGAATCGGGAGTTCTACTCGGCGTATTTGTACCTCGGCATGTCGGAGTGGTTAAGTCGCAATGCCTGGACAAACAGTGCGTCTTGGATGGTGGAACAATATCGTGAGGAAATTGCTCATGCCGAAGGCCTTATGCGGTGGATTCAAAGATGCGATGGAGAAGTTGAGTTTTATGCCATAGGCGCTGTGCATACAAACTATGACTCGCTCTTGGATGTATTCGAAAAAGCACTGGCGCACGAACAATTTGTTACTAAAAGCATACATGGGCTCGTCAAGCTAACGCAAGAGAATGAAGACAGAGCCAGCGAACTTTTCCTAGACTGGTATGTGATGGAGCAGGTCGAGGAAGAAGAAGTGGCGCGGGAAAATATTGACAACATTAAACTTGCCGGCGACGACAGGAAGGCCCTCATTGATTTCGATAAATCCATGGCCGGCCGTACCTTTACTCCTCCCGCCATTCCTTATTTGGAGTAAAAACAATTCGTCGGCTAGCGACACCAACACACTGCCCAAAGGAGCTCTTTGTAAGGGCTCCTTTTTTCATGCTAAAAAAAACAACCGCCGATACGGGAAATCATATCGACGGCTGCATGCATCGTGGCTGCCGGACTAGGATTTGAACCCAGACAGACTGATCCAGAGTCAGTAGTGCTACCCTTACACAATCCGGCATCAATATGTTCGCTGCAAGGTTTGATCAGCAGATGGAAATATATCATAAAGCCAAGCCCTTTGCAAGCGCACAGCCGTATTCCGCTTGAGTGCCGTTCTGTTTTCTTCTTACTTACAAATTGAGGGTAGTTCAATTTTCGCAGCGCCGGTGAGCCAGATGCGGTCCTCAATGTCCACGTTCCAGAATGTTATCTCGATCAGGAATCTGTCTTCCTGCACATATTTGTCGGTGATGCGAGCCTTGGTCCGGGCCAGATCGGTGGTCAGACCGTGGATGGGAATCGTCGAGGTCTCCATGCCGGGAACCTTGCGGGCGACATTGCGAAACGTGGGGGCGGCCGGAACCGGCTTGCCCAGTGCCGTATGAACGTCAGGTGTCATGATGGACCACTCGCAGCTGCGGACGAAGCCATGGTAGCCCACATAATTCATGATGTGACCCAGTGCGATGTCACGGCCCATAAAATTAATCAGAGCTGAACGCTCATTGGCGGTCTTATGGATATCGGTGGTACTGATTCCGCCGGCGCTTTCTTCCGGTTTCTCATCGGGGGGAGCCAGAAAGAAGGGTTTGATTCCGTCGGGAGCTTCAGGCACATCATAAGAGGGATTGCCGGTGGTGTAGATGCCGGTGGCCTCGTCCCGGATCATTTTGGCGAACAGCTCGTCGTTGACAAACTCTTTTTTCAGCTTACGACAGCCGCCCACGCCTTGACCATAGGGTTTGGTGGGGCAAACGCCGGCAAAGACAGGCCCGAACATGCCATCGGGGATTTCGGTGCCGACCACGACGTTCTCCCAATACAGGGGTTCATCTCCCCGGAGAATTTCGTTCTTGGCGATCTCCCGGAAGAGGGCATAATCCTCATCGGTATAAGGACGGAAAGGGCGGGAAAACCAATCAGGATCTTCCCACATATCGCCGAAACCGAACTCGGCCCTGGGCTTAGGAAGCCGATCGTTTTTGTAGACTTTCAGGCTCTCCATTGTAGTATAGCAAACCTTGTTGACCACCTCTCCCTTTTGGTTATAGACAGTGCCGAAGTCCTGTTGATGGAGGTGACGGTAGATTGAGCCGCCGGAGGGGGTGAGATCGGTAATGATGCTCTTGTCCCGGATCATATACAGGGTATCGCCGGGATAGACCGGCCGCATACTCTCCACGCGGTGATAAATCTGGGAAACCAGCAGCGTATCCCGGGCTTCCGGCGGGGTCGGCATGGTAAAAACGTCATCGCAGGAGGACAAGCCGATCATGGCAAAGATGTCTTCATAGCCGTGTGCTTTGGCCACTTTGCTGTCCAGCATCAGAGCATACTCGGGAGCATACTTCTCGGTGCAGTACCGCATAAAATCACCGGAGGGTGTAAGGGTGGCGCCCAGCTTAACCGGAGGAATCTTTCCGGAAACGATGTCCGCGCCGGTGACCTCAGTGCTGTTGATTTCGGAGATCATGGAAAAGTATTTCGCCATGGCCTCTTTAGCGGCGTCGTGGTACACGCCCGGATACTGGATGATAAAATCATCGGGGTTGTAATATCTTCCCATGGGATAGCTCCTTTTTATTAAGTAGGTGTCTGCCACGCTGTTGTAATTTTATTCTGTTTGTTAGGAGGGTTAAAGTCCAATTGATAAACCGTATCTGCGCATTCCAAATCCGAATTTGCAGATACGGTTTATCAATTGGACAAATTGCAGCAAAGGTTTCATGATTAAAGTGGCACCCGTTCGTAATGCTGCAAGCTGTGAGCGCATTTACCGTTTAATATCCAGAGGAGAACCTGTCCATGGAAAAAGAGGGCAAAGCTCCAAAACCCGCATTGATTCGATTCGATAACGGTATATTCAACACGATGAAGTGGATTTCGTATATTTCTGCAGCGTGCCTGCTGGTGATCACACTGTTGTCTACTGCAGATGTAATGACATCCAAGCTTTTTAGCCGTAGCATTACCAATGCTACGGATATCGTCACATATCTGAATATCCCCGTGGTATTTCTTACTGCTGCATACGTGCAGCTGGAACGTGGGCAT
>LSQX01095863.1_pt3 | contig 11421 bp, 11 predicted proteins | sample 654561 | NCBI WGS metagenome assembly LSQX01 (sample SAMN04489861, study PRJNA283612) | anaerobic digester metagenome | isolation source: 4 biogas reactors fed with cattle manure at either 37C or 55C with and... | place: Denmark: Kongens Lyngby | collected 2014 | reverse complement strand
GAGACCAACGCCTATGACGCTCCAATTCCTGTGTGTGCTGTTGATACCTCCCTGCTCGGCTTGGAACGCTTCACCACCGAAGGCTGCACCGATGGTAATGGTCAGCCCCTGCGTCTGTATTACGGACGCCCGGCGTTGCAGCAAGATGTTTTGATCTTCAACTTCTTTGTTGAGTAATAAGTAAACTTAGACCCGTACTGCGGGAGCCCTCAGGGGCTCCCGCAGATCCGAAGTCATTTTTACTTCGGAATGAGCTGAACACTTTTTCTGCCTGTTCCGAAGGCAAAATGAACTGTGAGGAAACTTTATGACCAACTACATCATTCGTCGTTTGCTGATGGTGCCAATTTTGTTGATTGGTGTGACACTGATCATCTTTGGCATGCTGCAATTGCTGGGTCCGGTTGAAAGATCGGCACTATATGTCAGGGATTTCCCCAAAAATGACAAGCAAATCCAGGGCATTATTACAAGGTACGGGCTGGATAAACCCTTCCTTACTCAATATGGTATTTGGCTCTTTGGTGTGAAAGATCCGGTTTCTGGAGAACGTGAAGGCGGCATTCTGTTTGGTGACTTTGGTTATTCCCGAACTGCCTCACAGGATGTGATTGATATCGTCAAGAACCGCTTCCCGAACACTGTTGACCTGGCTTTGTGGACAGTATTCCCGATGCTCTCAGTGGGTATCTGGCTTGGTGTGAAAGCCGCGGTGAACCAAAATAAGTTTATAGATCAGGCTGCCCGTGTTTATAGCATCATTGGCACATCTTTCCCGACCTTTGTATTTGGTTTATTGCTCCTGATGCTACTCTATGCGGGACCGCAATACTTCATGCCAGGCAAAATGTCGGACTGGGTAAGCAAACTCGTTTTTTCGGGCGATTTTAAACAATACACGCATTTATTGTCGATCGATGCCTTGCTCAACCTTCGCTTTGACATATTCTGGGATGCCTTGAGGCACATGATCATGCCTATCCTTACCTTGTCTTACATCACCTGGGCAACCTATGTTCGTGTGACCCGCTCTTCCATGCTGGAGACACTGCGCATGGACTACGTGACAACTGCCCGCGCTAAAGGATTGAGCGAGAAAACCGTTATCAATCAACATGCCCGACCGAATGCTATGCTTCCGATCGTAACCATGGCTGGTTCCACTATCGTTGGTCTGCTGGGTGGGGTTGTGATCACAGAAACGGTCTTTAATTATCCTGGAATTGGTAAAGCTGCTGCTGATGCGGCAGCAAACCTGGATGTCGTTACCGTGCTTGGTCTGGCGATTTTCAGCGGTTCCATTCTGATTATTTCAAACCTGGTTGTGGACATCGTCTACGCCTTTATTGACCCCAGAGTCCGTCTCGCATAAGGAGCCCAGATGACTGAACAACCTGAATTGATCCCAACTGGTGACAACAGCATGCTTGACGAGGTAGTCAGTGATCGAAAGATTACCTGGCTGGAAAGAACTTTGGGAACTGACAATTATCGCATCGTAAAAGGCTTATTCAAGACACCGGCGTCTATCATCGGTTTCATTTTGATCTTAATCTTCATTCTTGTCGCTGTTTTCGCCCCATTAATAATGCCTCCAGTAGATAAAGACCCTTTCAAAATGCCCCGTGACGGCTATAGTGGTGAACCAAAAGCTCCAGGGGCTGAATGGAAACGCAAGGCACCAGATGTGCCATTTTGGTACGAGCCCATGACGGGTGAAACTGAAATGACGCATGTGTTGGGAACTACGCAGGGTCAGTACGACATACTATATGGTATTGTATGGGGTACACGCACCGCTTTTAAGACCGGGCTCCTCGTTGTAGCTGTAACAGTGATCATCGGCGTAGTATTAGGATCCGTCGCCGCCTACTATGGCGGTTGGGTGGACAATGTAATCATGAGAATTACAGATATCTTCATGACGCTTCCCTATATTATGATGGCGCTGATTTTTTCGGCAGTTCTGACACCTGTACTTGGGCGTAGTTTGTGGCCTCCGCTCATCGCCATGATTGCCTTTGGATGGATGGGTTACGCACGAATCATCCGCTCTGATATTTTGTCGATCAAGGAACGCGATTTCGTGCTGGCTGCCAAGGTCTCAGGTGTGAAGAAGAACCGCATTTTGTTCAAACACGTCCTGCCCAATGCCATTTTCCCCACGTTGGTTTTAGCAAGCCTGGGTATCGGTGATGTTGTGCTCGGTTTTGCTGCGCTCTCCTTCCTTGGAATTGGCACTGAAGTCGGTTATGCCGACTGGGGTCAGATCCTTAGTTTCGCAAGAAACTGGATCACCAACCTGGACCGCTATTGGTATATTGTGGTTTTCCCTGGTATGACTCTGACCTTGTTTGTCATGGGTTGGAACCTGGTTGGCGACGCCATGCGCGATGTGCTCGACCCGCGAATGAGGGGCAAGTCATAGCCATTTGAGTTTGATCGTTTGTAATTTAGAACGGAAGGAGCATGCTCCTTCCGTTTTTTGTTGATCATGGGACGATCGAATTTGCGATGAACCGTCCGGCTGTTCTTTGCCGGGTTCAAGCACGGAACCCGGCCTACGAAATGACTAAAGTAAAACTAAAATCATTCTGTTTTGAAGAAGAACATACCCAATGCCAGGAAAACAATAGCAAAACCAAGCAAGATACCAATGGTCGGAAAAATCTGTTCAATTGGTTTATTGCTGATCAAAATATCCTTCAAACCCTGCATACCCCAATATGTAGGGAAAATTTTGGCAATGTTTTGCATCACTTTTGGGAAAAGCTCGATCGGGAACCAAGCACCTGAGAGTAGGGCGAGAATCATGCCGACTGATGTGCTGATGCCCGAAGCCTGGCTTTCTGTCCTGACAATACTCCCGAGAAAGGCACCAAGCCCAGCTGCTGCAAGTGAAAATGCGAGTAATAGCAGAAATGTTGGCAAAGGTCGATTGAGCCATGGTGCTTTCAATACGACCGCGCCAAAGACCATGAGCAATGAAATCTGTACTAAAGAGATTATTACCTGCCCGAAAATGGTCGCGGAAAAATAGGTTAGACGAGATGTGGGGGTTGTGAGCAACCGTTTTAGCGTAGACTGCTCACGTTCATAAGCCATAACGCCAGAAACTCCAAGGAGTGGAATAAAAACCCAGGTGATCAGTTGTCCAGCTGACGAGCTGGTAGCGGGGTCATAGACAATTTCGTCATCTGCTTGACTGACGGTTTCAGTCAACCTGGAAGGAGCTTTCGCCAACTCCAGTTGGACTTCAGCCTGCAACTGCCCAGCCAGGTTTTCCAATTGAGCGGCATTGACCTCCGGGTGAAGAGTCTGATAGGACTCCAGAACAGATTCCAATTTTGCTTGAGCACTGGTCAGTTTAGTGAGCGCTAATTGAAGCGCCTGGAAAATTGTTTGACTGGTTGTACGATTGGGCTGCTGGAAAAGTTGCACAGACAAATCGGCTTTGAGCAGCGTCTCCCGGGTGAAATCTGGTGGGATAACCAAATAGGCGACCAAATCGCCTTCTTCAAACGTAGCCTGGGCGGTCGTAAGGTCGATAGCTTCTGGCTGGACTGCGGCTTCTTCCTGTATGATTTCGAGCAAGCTTGAAGATAGGGGGGAACCTGCCTGATCAATATACTTCAGCACGATCGGCTGATCGTCAAACCCCCCGGTTGTAATTGCAAGGACAGTTGTGAAAATTATGGGCAAAACAATAAAAAATATCCACGAGATGGGTGAGGCGAAATAAATCCGGATATCCTTTTTGATGATGCTGAATATTTTTGCCATGGTCATCCATTCATCTGGATTATGTTACGACGGAAGAAAACCGACGCTAAGCCAAGTAATAGTGATCCCATTACAAAAAGTGCCAGGAGCACAATCTTCAAATCGCCCAAGCCGCCTCCGGCTGCCAGGATCGTGAAACCCTGGCTTCCCCAGGCATTCGGCGAAATTCGGGCAGCTGTTTTTAGCCACTCTGGCATAAACGTCATCGGCAGGAACCCACCTCCTAACATACCAAAAAGTAAACCTATGGCGCTGCCGGTGGATGAGACCTGGGCAGGTGTTTTTAGGAAACTTGTCAGGAACATCCCCCAGCCCAGAGCACCATAAGTTGAAAGTGCAATTAAGACCAAAATCGCGAACCAGTTGCCCCAGTTAAGCTTGAAAAGCAGGGCTGAGGTGAGGACAAGGATTAGAACCTGGGCAAAGCCGCGCAGGAATATTCCTACCGATTTGCCAAAAATGATCTGATAACCATGGGTGGGGCTGACCAGGTTGCGCTGGAGCGTGTATTTCCTGCGTTCGATCAAGAAGGATACACCGCCAGCGGTTACGTTATACATCAAAAACATCAGCGCCATGCCTGGTGCTATCAATGCCAGGAAAGAAACGTTTCTGCTTTCAAAAGTCTTGTCATTGCTTTGGATTTCGTAGTAATTTTGACCTGTGCTGCCTGCTTCCATACCTTCGGATAATTTTTCCATCATCATTGGTATTTCTTCGGGGCTGATCAAGCCTTCGGTGAGCAATTTTGTAAGTGCGACTGAAGAACTAACGCGTGAAGATTCCAGTTCGCTGATAAACGTCTCGATAATCGTTTTTATGACCCCTATCGAATAAGTCGATTCGCCGTCTGCGTACAGTTGCAGTTGAAGGGCTTCATCGGAGAGGAGTAGACCAGCCTCCGGGATGATGCTGGCAGTGAATCCTTCGGGTATCAGGAGGGCTGCGACCGCCTCATTATTATCTACCAGGCTGCGCGCAGTTGCAAAATCAGCTTCCAGAAGCGGATTGATCAATGCATCCAGATCATCAGATTGGAAAACATTTACCAGCGCATTCCCGAGTTGAGCGTGATCAGCATTGGTAATTACGAGAGGTATGTCAGAAAGCCCGGCGTTGCCTGAACCGAAGCCACCGGAAATGGCAGCCATGCCCAGTGTTAACAAAAAAGGGGCAAGCAGATAAAACACCAGAGCCATCGGATCACGGACAATCAAGAGTAGATCTTTGAGAGCGATTTGCCAAATTTTACGCATGATCTCAGTCCCTCAGAGCGCGACCGGTCAGATGGAGAAACACAGTTTCAAGGTTGGGTTCGATGACTTCAATCGACTTGATGTGAGCTCCAGCATGACTTGTTCGATTTATGATCGGAGCAAGATTGCTTTCCGCGTCACTGGTAATCAATTTGAGACCGCCGTCCTCAACAATGACCCTGGTAATGCCATCAAACCCTTCTAATTTGGCGGCGATTGAAGGAAGGTTGTCCATGGCATCAGTCAGGATGTGGATCGAATCGTTTTCGCCGACTTGCTCCGTCAATTCCTGCTGAGTCCCAACTGCAATCAGCTTGCCGTGATCAATAATCCCGACGCGGTTGGAAAGCTCCTGGGCTTCTTCCATATAGTGGGTGGTGTATAAAATTGACATGCCCTGCGTGTTTAGTTCCTTGACCGTGTCCAATATCATTCGTCTGGATTGTGGGTCAATACCAACGGTTGGTTCATCCATGAAAAGCAATTTTGGCTTGTGCAGCAGACCGGCAGCAATATTGACCCGGCGCTTCATGCCGCCCGAATAGGTTTTAACGCGGTCTTTGGCACGATCGCTCAGGCCGATTTGTTCCAATACTTCTTTCACACGCTGTTCAAGTTCACGGCCTTTCAGGTCGTAAAGTTTGCCCCAGTAATGCAAATTTTCCATCGCAGTTAAGTCGTCATAGAGTGCGATTTCCTGGGGGATAATGCCGATGTTCTTGCGCACCTGCATATTATCGTTTTTAATGGAGAAACCATAGATGTAGGCGTCACCGCTGGTTGGTGCCAGCAATGTTGAGAGCATCGAGATCGTGGTGGTCTTTCCAGCGCCATTGGGTCCGAGCAGACTGAAAATTTCACCTTCCTGAATGTTAAAGGAGACATCATCAACTGCGGTGAGGTTTCCAAATTTTCGGACAAGATTGTTTGCTTGCAGTATTGCCGACATCATTAGTCCTCCAAAATTTATCTTAACAACAGTTTAACCAATTCCATGTGGGATCACAACATTTAAAGTTAACCTTTCGGGAAAGAAAACAGGGAGGTTAATTCAGAAAAAGGTGGTTTGCCATTGATTCAATGGAAGATTAAACGTTTCAAGGATTTATTCATTTCGATAAAGAGCTTCGTTGAGCATATCCGAGATTGCGTAATTATTTGGCATCAACACCCAGGCACCTTCGTAAGTGATCCAGTTGGTCACCATCTCGTTGCTGACTGAGTATCGGCGAATATTCTCTGTATTCATCAAGGGCTTTGCCATTGGTAAAAGTGACAAAACCTGGGTGAGGGGAATGTCGGTGTCAACATATTCACGATACAACCCATATAATTCTGGCACTTTCACGAGCATATTGAGATTAACAGCCTTTTTGAAAATCGCCATAACCACTTCCTGTGCCCGCCTGTTGCGGTCAAAATCGGAGGTGGTCATACGTGAACGAGAATACCAAAGAGCAGTACCGCCGTCCATATGAAGTTCGCCAGGCTCGATCACGCACCAACCGCTTGGGTCGATCTGACAGCTGTCCTGCAGCTCTTCACTGACGGTCACATCGATTCCACCAATGCTGTTGACCACATCCTTAAAGCCGTTGTAGTTAACCATCATGTAATACTCGGGGCGGAAGCCAAAATTGACTTCGAAAGTGTCCTGTAATAATGGGAATCCGCCTAACTGCCAGACCGTGTTGATGCGATTAGACCAATATCCCGGGATGGTAACGTAAAGGTCACGCGGAAAAGAGATGAGCGAGGCAGTCTGATGTTTCGGATTGATGGAAAGAAGCATGATCACATCAGTGCGGAAATTATTTTCTCCAAAATCGTCAACTCCAAGCATCAGGATGTTGACCTGGTTTTCGGGCAATTCCCCTTCAGGGATGATTGGCACTGGTGTGGGGGTGAACATGGGCTGGGGGATAAGTTCAATGCTGCCATCTTCGAGGATGTTGGCAAAAGAATTGGGTTGGAAGGGTGTAGCAGTTCGTTCCATTCCGCTGAGGCTGATGTACCAGGGACCACTCTCGGAATGTGCCATGGCGGTGATAACGACACTGCCCAAAATCACTCCGATGAAAGACATACAAAGAATAAATATGACGGTTAAAGTGAGAGATTGATGTTTATTGAATCGCATAAGTTTTAGCCTTTGCTTTCTTCGGCTTGGTCTTCAATTTTTTCTTGATCTGTCAACTTCTGCAAAAGCAGGCTGGCTTGATCGATTGTAGTTTTTAATTGGGTTGTCTTTTCGGCATTGCGGGCAATGGTCGCTTCAAGTTGAATTTTCTGATTTCTTAGAAAGTTCACTTCAGCGAGACTTTCTTGATTCTCTTCAATGGTTTGTTGGAGGGAATCCAGATCTGACTCGAGTTCTTTTTGGCGCTCGATCCACAAATTCACTTCTTCTGTCCAGACAGATTGGGTTTGATGCAAATCGTTGGTCAAACCCTGGAGTTCCACCTGGCTTTCCGCATAATTGATTCTTAGCTGACCAATCTCTGATTCTTTTTGAAGCATTTCAGCCTGCAAATCACCTATTTGGCGAGCCTCTTGCTCGAGCCGACTGGCTTTTTGAAGAACCCTGCTCAGGGTGTCCCGCAGTCGGTCCAACTGCTGAATATCTTCCAACCCCCACACCTTATTTGTGTACGGGCTCAGCCCCAAGAACGCCCACCTGGATTGGTTAGGGATGGCTTCAAGTGGGTAAAGCAAGAGGTTGCCGATCTGATTGTAGCCACTAATTGTCATCAGGTAATGCTTTTCTGAGGTAAGTTCAGACTCACGGTTGGATATCAATGGTTCACCTTGAGAGAATTTCTCAAATAACACTGGCATTTGTTCGGTAGCGATATCAACTTTTTCAACGTGATCTTCCCGGATCAGGTCGTAGGTGTTCTTTAGTGTTGCCTTGTTGCTGCCTTGTTCATATTGAACCAAACCCAGCAAATCGGCCATCAGGTATAGGCTGAGGCTGTGGGTTAAGGCTTTTTCCAGTTGATCCTGGCTTGGCTGCAGGCTGATTTCCAGGAAGGCATCAGCAATGTTCGCCCTCAAAAAATCATTTGGTTTACTTTCGGGCTGCGTCAGTTCAATCTCAGGTTCAACTACTCGGAAAGCAAGGCTGATAAGGAGGGGATAATAGATGATCTGGCTAAGCATGACTGCTGCTGGCATGTTGCCAGGGGATGGCAATAGCAGGTAGAGGATGAACCCGGCTGCGGCAATTGCCAGGATCAGCCAGGCTTCCACAACCTGACTGCGGAAACGCGTGTAATAAACAATTGCGCTAATCAGGATAAAAACCAGGGTAAACCCGACCAGAATATAATCGATCAGGCTGTGATTCACATCCTGAGAGGAGGAAAAGGGCAGCCACCACAGGCTGAATAATACACCTGTAACGAGAAGCGCAACTGTAAGAACAATTGGAGGTAGGTGAGAAAAATCCGGATCACGGCTGCGGAAGAGTGCCCAGATCAACCAGATCAAGCAGACCAGGTTGAGCAGCCGATGAGCAAGGGGGAAAAGTACTCTGACGAGTTGAAATCCCTGATAGGCGAGAAGGTTGAACGTTAGTAATAAAAGTTGGCTGACAAAGATGATGATCAGGGCGGTTTGCAGGTTTTGGTTAGTTACACGGTCTGACCGGTAGGTAGACAACAAAGCAAGACCGCTGGATACCAACAGCAGCGCATAATATAAAAGCGCGTACGGAAATACCGTTAACACAGGGTCTATCTCGAGAATGTTGATCATTGGCTCGTAATTCCTGCCAGTATGTATGCAAGAATTGTACCTCTTTGGATATATGTACGCAGAATTGCTCGATCCAATTATCCTGTATAATTCACGAACTTAATGTAGAAATGACTGCTGATAACATGTTTGAAAATTTGCACCCACTTGTCAACATCCTTTTACTCAGCCTGATGGCTAGCCTAGGCACTGGTCTGGGCGGACTGATTGCGATCATTAGAAAACCTGGTCGAAGGTCCTATGGATTTTTAATGGGAATTACAGCAGGGGTAATGATCTGCCTTGCTTTTCTTGAACTTGTGCAGCAATCTATCCAACTATCAAACTGGTGGACGGCTACCATCGGCTTTGGTACGGGAGCAGGCTTTATGCTTGTTCTGGATTATTTTGCTCCTCATATTCGATTTGGTGAACGTGAAATTCGGCAGGAGCAAGCCGATTTTGAAGACTCCAGCGTCGAGGACGAACCTTGTGGGAAACCAAGAAAAAGGCAGCGAAAATTCCTTAACAAAGCCGCTGAAGACGTCGACCGCTCATTGGTTAATACTGGATTGCTGTTGGCGATTGGAATCACAATTCACAACTTGCCGGAAGGAATTGCTGTTGGTGCTGGCTATTTGCACAACCCTCAGTTTGGACTTTTTATTGCTGTTGCGATTTTGTTACATAACATCCCGGAAGGAATTGCCACTGCTTTGCCACTATGTAAGGCAGGAATATGCAAGCAAGATGCCTTGAAGGTTGCTTTTCTATCAGGTTTGGCGGAGCCTGTGGGGGCTTTGCTGGCAAGCTCGTTCTTAGTACGATTCACCGCACTCCTACCAGGGGCACTGGCATTTGCCGGGGGAGTGATGGTCTTTATCACTCTCGATGAGCTCATCCCAACCGCAAGAAAATATGGCAACGAAAACTACACCGCCCTGGGTATCATCGCCGGCTCTATGTTCGTTTTTATTTTGACCGGAATATTCGGTATATAAATATTTATATTTTTATCAAGCCCGTTTATTTGCACGACTAACTATCCATTGAATGTATAATTAGATTAGCAAACTACAACCATCATGTATTGGTTTAATTTACAATTGATGGAATAGCTGATCCATTTTTCTTTATTATGATCGAACAGAGGTGTCGGATGGAAAACTGCGTCGTTATCTACAAGTCAAAAACCGGGTTTACTGAGAAGTATGCCAATTGGATCGCCGAAGACTTGGGCTGTGAAATCTACCCACTGGAAAATGTCAGCATGGTCGATCTATCGGAATTTGATGTGATCATATTTGGGGGTGGAATTCGTGCAGGGAGGATTGACGGAATCGGTTTCGTCAACAAAATTAGAACGAGACTTCCGGTCAAAAAGCTGGTCATTTTTGCAACTGGAGGGACACCACCCAATGAGACCGATGCAATCGAGAGGGTTAAGAGTATGAATGTCCCCAAAAATTCCGGGATTCCTTTTTTCTACTTTCAGAGCGGTTTCAATTATGAGAAGATGAAGGGTATGGATAGACTGCTCATGAACATGGTGCGGGGGATGATGCGTAGAACGAAGGATAAGGATGGCATCCAGAATGAGATGACCGCGGCGATGAAGAATTCCTACGATCATTCCTCCCGGGAATTCGTCGAACCACTGGTAAGCTACGTCAAGACCCTGTAATTATTTTGATCAGATCAAATTACGAGATAAAAAAGGAGCAAGAATCACTTTTCTTGCTCCTGGTTAGTTTATGCGATTAAAGCGCTTTGACCTGTGACTTCTTGACTTCATAGCCAAGTTTCGTGATTGCGTTTTCAACTTCTTCGACTTTTACTTTTTCATCGTCAAAGTTGAATTTCAATTTACTTGAGTTGAACAGCACTTCCACACTTTCTTTTTCCACTCCGTCCAATGATTTGGTCGCGTTTTCGATTTTCATCGCACAAGATGGGCAAGTTAGAGTCTCTAACTGAATTGTAGCTTTTTGCATTTTACTTCTCCTTCTCTACATTCTTAATTTATACCGCAACAGGCGCATACCATTTAAGATTACCACTAATATGCTGCCTTCATGAACGAACATACCGATNNGACATGTTCATCCAGTCACTGAAAAATACACTTGCTAACAAGATTAACACAACCCCAACCGCGATAATAATATTTTGAAGCATGTTGCTGGCTGTGGCTTTGGTTAGACCCAAAGCGTGTGGCAGCTTGCTGAAATCAGAATTCATCAGGACCACATCCGAGGTCTCGATAGCCACGTCCGTTCCACTGCCCATGGCAATGCCAATATGAGCCAGTGCAAGCGAGGGGCTGTCGTTTACGCCGTCTCCAACGAAAGCAACAATATGACCTTTATTAATTAGGTCCTGGATATAAGCTGACTTATCTTCCGGCAGCATATGGCCGTGTGCTTCCGTTAAGCCCAAGTTCTGTGCCACGCGGTCAACCGTGCCCTGGTTGTCTCCTGAAAGAACTACAAGGTTCTTTACGCCCAACTTTTTAATTTTTTGAAGGTCATCTTTGACACCTGGACGAACTTGATCGCGAATTCCAACCAGTGCTTTTAGTTCGCCATCGACAGCGGTTAAAACGAGGGAGTTGCCTTCGCTTTCAAATTGAGCAATATCTGAG
>LSQX01268467.1_pt1 | contig 11422 bp, 10 predicted proteins | sample 654561 | NCBI WGS metagenome assembly LSQX01 (sample SAMN04489861, study PRJNA283612) | anaerobic digester metagenome | isolation source: 4 biogas reactors fed with cattle manure at either 37C or 55C with and... | place: Denmark: Kongens Lyngby | collected 2014 | reverse complement strand
TCCCTTTTTAATAGCATTTTTAGCCGGAGTTTCCATATTGAGTATTTTAGCCTTAGGTGGATTAAAGGCTAGTGAAGCTTAGTAAGATTGACCTTATTTTAAATATAGAGATGAAGAATTCTTCATCTCTATATCTTTTTGTTTCTTGAAGCTATTAAGCCTAGGTTTTACTATGGCCATATAATGGGTATCTTAGAACATATATAGAATTGTGAGATTAAGGAGAATTTATATGGAATGGAAAAAAGAACTTAAAAAAATAGATGTGTTATGGCTTTTTAAAACTAGTATTGGTTCTACTTTGGCAATTTTATTAGCCAATAGATTAGGTCTTTCAAATGCTTCAACTGCAGGAATTATTACACTTCTAACTATTCAAAACACTAGACGGGAAACTCTAGATATAGCACTTAGAAGAACATTAGCTTTTTTTGTAGCAGTAATAGTAGCTTTTATAGTATTTTCATACTTTGGTTATAATACCACAGCCTTTGGAGGCTTTATATTTATATTTGTAGCTATTTGTTCTTTATTTGGTCTGAAAGATGGTATTGTAATGAATGCAGTTTTAACAACTCACTTTTTAAATGCCAAGTCTATGAATTCAGCTTTAATCTTAAATGAAATAGGGCTGCTTTTTATTGGCATGATTATTGGAATTATAGTTAATCTTATTATGCCAAAATATGGAGAAGAGATAAGGAGACAACAAAAGATTGTAGAATTTCAAATAAAAAATGTACTGTCCTATATAGCTAAAATATTAAAAGGTGAGGGAGGACATTTTGTAGATGAAAAGGATAGATCAAGTTCATATTTTTATAAGATAGATATGTTGTTAGAAAACTTATTAGACAAATCCTATGAAGAAGCAGAGAATAGATTATTAACTGATACAAAGTCTCAAATATCATATTTGGAAATGAGAAAGCGTCAAGTGGTAGTATTAAAGGATATGATGAGAAATGCAGAAGACTTAAATCATGTATTACCCCAATCCCTTATTATAGCTAATTATTTGGAAAGAGTAGTAGAATTTTTCCATGAATACAATAATGTAGAAAACCTATTAAAAGAGCAACAAGAATTATTCTATTCTTTTAAATCAGAACAACTACCATCTTCAAGAGAAGAGTTCGAAAACAGGGCCATATTATTTCAAATTTTAAGGGATTTAGAATACTTTTTAAGTCTTAAAAAAAGCTTTATGAGAAATGAAAAAAGATAAAGATTCAAAATCATGTGAAATGGCAATATATAATGTAATAAGCAAAAATATAGAGGTGATATATAGTGAAAGATAAAAAGCATATGGTTGAAATTTGGGGTGATGTGGTTGAAATAAGGTACTTAATAATTAGCATATTTATTTCAGGAATTTCTACTATGGGAGGGTACTTTTTAGCACCTTCTGGAAATAAAATAAAACAACTTTTCTTTGGCTTAGGAGGAGCTGTTTTAGGATTTTGTATTTCAGCCATTATAGTAAAACCAAAAAGAATTATTATTCTTGAAGAAGAAAATGAAAAATAAGGAGAACAAAATTTATGAACAGCATGCTTTTACTACAAATGATTCTAGCCGCATTAGGAGCTGTAATAATTTATACATTTATAGGATTTATTCCTGGTACGGATGAAACTTCTGTCCTTATGCCTATAACCTTAACTGTTGTATTGGCTGGAACATCACCAATAGTTGTTTTAACATTTTTCATAGCTGCAATAGTTACTCTAAACTTAACTAATGCTATACCTACAGCCTTAGTAGGACTACCTGGTGGAGTACTATCAAGTCCTATGCTTGAACATTCATTGTTTTTAAAGAACAAGGGAATGTCAGCTATAGCTATTAAGAAAATGGCAGCAGGGTCTTTAATAGGAACTGTGATTTCAATTCCCATTGCTTTAATCTTAGCAAATGTATTAGCACCTTATGCAAAAAATATTCAAGTATTGGCACCTCTATTATTTTTCCTAGGAGCCATATTTCTTTCACTAATAGGTAAAAATAAAATTCTGTCCCTAATAAGTATAGTCCCATTAGCCATATTATTTATGAGTCTAAGGCATTTATATTGGGGAATAGGAATTGTTCCAAGGACTACTAATATTACTACTTCATTTTTTTTAGGAATTACAATTGGTCCTTTAATTGTTTCCCTTTTAAGCCTTTTAAATAAAGAGAGTCGACAACTAAATGTTACAAAAGATAAAAAAGAAATTGTGATTCCAAGTGATAGTGACTTGAGTAAGACTTTGAATCCATTTAAGATATTAAGTAAAAAAGAAATGCAAAGTGCTACAATTGGGGCCATTGCCGTTAACTTTTTATTTGTTTTAAGTCCAGTTGGATTAACAATTTTATTTGGAGAAGCATTATCTAATAGAATTAAAGATCCAATCGATCGTGCTACAACAGCAATTACATCTATGAGTGCCCTGGCTCAAGCAACTTATCTGTCGGGAATTATTATTCCTTTAATGGCAATTGGAATTCCTTTGTCACCAACATCGATTGGTCCTGGAGGCGCACTATTTAATGCACCACCTGTATTTTCGCTAGATAATAATATTCACCACATTTTAAGTCAAAGTGAATTCGTTGTTGCTATTTTAATTGGAAGTATAATTGCCGTTTCAATAACTTATGTAATAACAAATCGTTTTGCCAGTAGAATTTCTACTTTTGTGCTAAAAAAAATCCCACATGAAGCTATATTAGGTTTGTTTTTATCCTTTATTTTTCTTTTAGCTTATATGGATGCAGGGCTTATGAATATATTTGGTGTAATGCTAATAGGTGTTTTAAGTGGAACTTTAAATAAGATGGGCGTAAACTATGGTGTTCAATTTATGACACTTTATGCAGCACCATTTATTATTGAAAAGTTATTGTTTTTTTATTGATAGGAGTTTTTAAATGAGTAAAAATAAAGCTGTTGGAAAAGCAATTGGAAAAATAATTTTATTAGGTGAACATTCTGTCGTTTATGGTCAACCAGCAATTGCTCTGCCATTTTTTAGTGCAAATATAACGACAACAATTACTAAAAATGACTCTGGTGTTAATTTAGATTGTTTTGGTTTTAATGGTGAAATTAGCGATGCTCCAGATAGTTTATTTGGCTTAACATCAGTCATAAAAAAAGCCTTAAAAGGGCTTAATAAGCCCTTAGATGGCTTTAATATAAAAATTGATGCAACTATACCCCCACAAAGAGGTATGGGCTCAAGTGCCGCTGTGTCAGCCGCAACCATTAGAGCACTATACACTTTTTTAAATAAGCCTTTAGATAATGAAACTTTAACAGATTTAGTTAATTATTCAGAAACTATATATCATGGAAATGCGAGTGGGATTGATACTGCTATCGTTGTTAATGAAAAACCTTTATACTATATTAAAGGCCAACCTTTAAAAACGTTTGATTTTGAGTTAGATGGCTACTTAGTAGTTGTTGATACAGGTCAGAAAGGAATGACGAAATTTGCAGTATCTAAAGTTAAAGATTTTATAGAAGCTAATCCAGATAAAGGTGAAAAAATTATTGAGTCAATGGGCGAATTGTCTGACCTTGCAAAAAAAGCAATAATTGAGAATAATGTTTTAAAGTTAGGCGAAATATTAAATCAAAGCCAAAGCTACTTAAGTGAAATTGGAGTTAGTAATCAAACTATTGAACAGTTAAATAAAGTAGCCCTAGAAAATGGAGCAATTGCTTCAAAACTGACCGGTGGTGGCTTAGGTGGCTGCATAATTAGTTTGGCAAAAACTAAAAAAGATGCTGATAGTATAGTTAGGGCACTTAGAGATATTGGTTTTAAAAACAGCTGGATTATGGACTTAAAAAAACAAAGGATGGATAAAGATGAAAGCTAAGGCGAGAGCACATGCAAATATTGCCCTAATTAAGTATTGGGGTAAAGAAGATGAACTTTTAGCTATTCCAAATAATAGCAGTTTGTCTTTAACCCTGGATAAATTTTATACAGAAACGCAAGTTGAATTTTTAGATTCGATTAAAGAGGATGAGTTTTATTTAAATGGTGTTAAAGATGATGCAACATTAGAGAAGGTTAGTAAGTTTTTAGACTTATTTAGAAATGCGATGGATATAAATAAGCGGGCAATTGTCACTAGTGTAAATATGGTGCCAACAGCGGCAGGTCTTGCTTCATCAGCTTCTGGTTTTGCTGCACTAGCTGCTGCGGCTAATGTTGCCAGTGGTTTAAATTTAGATGACAAGCAATTATCAACCTTTGCAAGAAAAGGCTCAGGTAGTGCTACAAGAAGTATTTATGGTGGCTTGGTTCAATGGGAAAAAGGCTTTGATGATCAATCATCGCATGCAATCAAAATTGATGATGCAAATTGGGATATTGCAATGGTTGTTGTTATTGTAAATAGTCATCAAAAATCTATTTCAAGTCGTAAAGCTATGGCTCAAACTGTTTTAACATCGCCATTTTATAAACAATGGCCAAAAGATAGTGAAGCAGATTTAATCTCAATAAAAAAAGCTATAGCAGATCGTGACTTTGTTGCCATGGGCGAGATTACGGAGCGCAATGCCTTAAAAATGCATGCAACAATGTGGGCGGCTAATCCCCCAATTAATTATATGGAACCAAATAGTATTTTAGTAATGCAAAGAGTTAAGCAGTTACGAGATCAAGGTATAGATGCTTACTTTACAATGGATGCCGGGCCTAATGTGAAAATATTATGTAGAATGTCCCAAGCTTTTAAAATCAAAGAGTTTTTACTTGCGGATTTTAAAGATGAAGAAATTGTTATTTCAAATGTAGGACCTGGAATAGAAATAATTTAAAGGAGGATTATATGCTTAAAAGTAGCTCACCTGGTAAACTTTACATCGCGGGAGAATACGCTGTTGTAGAAAAAGGTTATCCAGCTATAATAATTGCAGTTGACCAATTTATAAGTGTCTCACTTAAAGAGACAGCTTTTAAAGGTAGTATACAAGCTTATGACAACAGTCCAATTACCTTTAAACGAGTTGAGGAAAGACTTGTTTTAGATTATCGTGATAATCGTTTATCTTATGTGATAAATAGTATTAATGTAGTAGAAAAACTAGCTCAGCAATTAAATAAAGATTTACTGTTTTATGACTTAAGTGTTGAAAGTGACTTAGAAAACATTGATGGTAAAAAATATGGACTAGGTTCGAGTGCTGCCGTTACAGTTAGTACAATTGATGTTTTATGTAAACTTTATGATATTGAGTTAAGCAAGTTAAATCTTTTTAAACTGGCGGCTATTGTTCACTATAATATCAATAGTAATGGTTCAGGTGGAGATTTAGCCGCAAGTATTTATGGTGGCTGGATTGCCTTTACAACTTTTGACAAAGACTGGCTAAAACATCAAATAGAACAAACTTCCATATCTGAACTAATAAATATGGATTGGCCTTATTTATCAATTAAAGAGCTAATTGCTCCAAAAGATTTAAAGTTATTAATTGGCTGGACTGGAAGTCCTGCAAGTACCACAGTTTTAGTAGACAAGGTTAGTGAAAGTCGAAATGCCAATGCAAAATTTTATCAAGAGTTTTTAGAAGAAAGTCAAAAGTGTGTCAATTTAATGATAAAAGGATTTCAAGAAAATGATACCGATAAAATTATGGAGCAAATAAGTGTTAATCGAAAATTATTACAAAATTTAGGTGACAAGCTTCAAGTAGAGATTGAAACAGTAAAACTTGCTAAATTATCCAATATTGCTCAAGACTTTAAAGGAGCGGCTAAATCATCAGGAGCTGGTGGTGGTGACTGTGGGATTGCAATATTTAAAAATGACTATGATGAAAATAGTGTAAAAGATAAATGGCGTCAAGCAGGCATTATAGATTTAGATTTAAAGGTGTTTAAAAGGAGTAGACAAGATGCACAATAGAAAAGATGATCATGTTGAATTAGCAAAAAAAATGTTTCAAGATGACAAACCATCAGACTTTGACCAAATAAGGTTTGTGTACAATTCACTATCGGAAATAAGTCTTGATGAAATTGATTTATCATCTAAGATTAATGGTTTAACTTTAGACTTTCCTTTTTTCATAAATGCAATGACCGGTGGTAGTAGTAATACTAAACTAATTAATGAAAAATTAGCAAGAGTTGCTAAAGGGGCTAATATTGCAATTGCTTCAGGATCATTAAGTGCTGCAATTAAAGATGAAAGCTTAATTGAAAGCTTTTCAATTATTAGGGAAGTAAATAATGATGGCTTAGTCTTTGCCAATATTGGTGCTGAAAAATCATTAAATGATGCAAAATTAGCTATACAAATATTATCAGCTGATGTTTTACAAATTCATTTAAATGTAATTCAAGAATTAGCGATGCCAGAGGGAGACCGAAATTTTAAAGGCTGGTCAGACAATATTAAGTACATAGTTGAAAATATTGATGTGCCAGTCATTATAAAAGAAGTTGGTTTTGGAATGAGTCGTGAAACGATTCATCAGTTGAAACAACTGGGTGTTAAAATCATAGATGTCTCGGGTAAAGGGGGAACAAACTTTATTCGCATTGAGAATCGTCGACGCCAAGAGTCAAATATGGACTATCTCAATGAATGGGGACAAAGTACAGTGGAGTCACTGTTGGAAGCGTATGAGTACAAAGATTCGCTGGATTTGGTGGCTTCGGGGGGATTACGACATCCTCTTGATTTTTTGAAGGCGTTTGTCTTAGGTGCAAAAGCAGTGGGAGTTTCTGGTTTGGTGCTTGGTTCAGTGGTGAATGATGGCGTTGATGAAACCATTGAACTGTTGGAGCGTTGGAAAGCGGAACTCAAGTTACTGATGGCGCTTGTTGGAGCGAAGTCGATTGCGGAGTTGAGACAGGTTGATTTTGTCTTATCGACTAGGCTGAACAACTATTGTGCGGGTCGAAAGATTAATATTCAAAAAGGATAGGGTTTATCCTTTTTTTGTGCTTTTTTAAAAGAGTAGAAGACTGTGATAGAATAATCATGAAATAATTGATAAACAGTCTTTTTGTGAAGAACTGTTTTAAGTAAGGAGAAATGATGATCGAAGTTAAGAGTCTTGTGAAGAGTTATGGGAAATTTGTTGCAGTTAATCGTTTGGATTTAACGGCTTATGATGGTCAAATTACTGTTTTGTTAGGTCCGAATGGTGCGGGGAAATCGACAACGATTAAGAGTATTGCGGGGTTGTTGAAGTTTACTGGAAAGATTTATGTGAATGGTTTTGAGAATCGATCCATTGAAGCGAAGCGTTCGTTTGGTTATGTGGCTGAGATGCCTGCACATTATGATTTATTAACGATTGATGAACACTTGAATTTTATTGAAAAAGCTTATCAATTAAAAGATATCGATGAGTATCGGGAGAGTCTTTTGAAGCGATTTGAGTTGAGTCAGTATCGTCATAAAATAGCGAAAGATCTTTCGAAAGGAATGGCTCAAAAATTATCGCTACTGTGTGCGTTGTTAATTCAACCTCAGGCATTGTTGGTGGATGAGCCGCTGGTTGGACTGGATCCTCATTCGATTGAGGAAGTGATTCGCGTCTTTAAAGAATTAAAGAGTCAAGGAGCTTCGATTTTATTGAGTACTCATATTATTGATATGATTGATTCTATTTGGGATGTGGCGTATATCATGCATGAGGGTGAGATTAAGAAACGGGTTGAGCGTAAAGAACTGAGCGATAATCGAACATTAAAGGAAATCTTCTTTGAGGTTACTGAACATGAATAATAATGAAGCGTTATCGTACTTGATTGTTACAAGAATTAAAAGTGTAATTCGAAACTTTGTTAAAAAACCAATTCAAGCTATCTTGAGTGGTATTGTTCTGTTGGCAATACTTGGACTATTTTATTTTCTGAGTACAAGAGAAACAGTGGTTCCGGATGGTGTTTTTGCTAAAGATGGTTTCCTTTTGATTATTGGGAGTATGCCATTACTTATTTTGTTAATTTTTGTTTTTAATAAGCAAACTGCGTTGTTGTATTTAAATGATGCGAATTACTTGTTTGTGGGTCCTTTTAGTTCTGTTCAGGTAAAGAACTATTTGGTAATCACCTCGCTTCAACAAATGGTGGCAATTGGGTTTGGAGCAGTGATCTATTTTGGTTTATTTTTTAATTTCTTAATTTGGGATTCAAGAATGCTTTGGAAAGCTTTTTTGTTTTTAAGTTTGACTATTTTGTTGGCCTTAATGTATTTTAACTATTATTACATTGTGAATGCTTCGAAAGAAGAACCAAGTCGCATCAATCGTTGGTTGCCTGTTTTGAGTATGGTGATGCTGTTGATTGTGTTGATAGTTAGTAATTATGGACGCTTTGATGTTGGAGTGATGAGACTGTTTGAGAAGATGGTGAGTCATCCGTGGTTTCAATTTGTTCCTTTTGTGGGTTGGGCAAATGCTGTACAGAATAACAACTTTTGGGTTGGATATGGGATTCCATTGGTGCTTTCGCTTATTTATATTGCTTTGTTTTATCGTTTTGATGGTGATTATTATGAGAAAGCGACTGAGGATGCAGCTCGTGTGAGTGCGATTAAATCCAAGATGATGGCTTCCAAGAATAATCAGGATACATTAGAGGGTCTGAAGGATTCAAAGAAGTTATCAAAAATTAAGAAGTATACTTTTAGCAGTGGTGGTTGGGCACTCTTTTCTAGACAGTTGTTACAGCTTATAAAAACAAGACAACTGCTGAGTATGAATCAGATCATGATTATGGTTATTTACACAATCATTTCGATTGTGAGTGGTGATGCGGACATGTTTAAGGGGATGATGGTAATCTCGTTATTGTTTACCATGAATACTGATTCAATTGAGAGTGAATTGAAGAGACATTTTATCTATTTAATTCCTGATTCTGATTTTAAGAAGATGGTTGCGACACTGAGTGTTCGATTTATTCAGAGTGGTATTTATGTGTTGTTTGCTTCGCTAGTTCTCATCGTGGCTTTTAGTGAACCACTGTTGGATGCTCTCTATTTTTCAATGAACTTATGGATTGTGTCCTTCTTGTACTTGTCGATTCTAGTTTTGTCGATGCGATTTATTGGGTTTAGCAAGAATCAGTTGTTGAAACTGTTAGTGACAACAGGACTATATTTGGTAGCCTTAGTTCCCACTGGTCTGGTTGTTTTTATACTGTATCTGATGAATGCTTTTTCTTTAGAAGTATTGACTATTGCCAACAGTGTTGTGAATGGTCTTCTTGGCGTGATTTTCTTGATGGTTGGTTCTGCGGTGGTTTCTGGTAAGGGAATTGTTGATTAATCAATTGTCTACCCTAATATTATTTTTAGTGACGGTATGTTATACTGACATCAATTGAGAAATTAAAAGGAAATTAGTTCAATATGAGAAATTCCAACACAATCCGCTTATTGTTACATTCAGTTTTAGTGTTTGTTCCTTTGATTCTACTTCCATATTCAGCGGATTATTTTTATTATCCAAAGATTCTTGTGGTATATGTTTTGGTTCTTTTAATGATAGGTGTTCAACTGCTGTCATCCAATAGGAGATCTTTAAGACTAGATCAATTCAGTTACCTTTTATTGCTATTGTTAGTGTTATCGATTGTTTCAACTTTGTTTTCAGAGAATCCAATCATGGCGATTTGGGGAAAATTTAGACGTCAGGAAGGTTTGTATACGGTAGTTACCTATGCCTTGTTGTTTCTGTTTTCTAGAGCCTATTTTAGAGAAAATAATGAACTAGTAAATATAATGAGTATCACGGCTGTTCTTGTATCGGTCTATGGAATTTGTCAATATTATGGAATCGATCCAATTCCTAGAGATGAGATCCGGTTCAGTTGGGTGGGTAGAGCTTTTTCAACGATGGGAAATCCTAATTTCTTGGGATCCTATTTAGTGTTGATGTTACCACTTCCTCTTTTTCTGTTTTTGAAACAATCCAAAGTGAAGTTTCTAATTGTGTCATCGTTGATTTATTGGTGTCTTCTTTTGACATTTACTAGAAGTGCGTTGTTGGGTTGTGTTGTGATTTTGGGTGTGGCGACAGTGTTTGTTTTCATGAACAAAAAGTTGTGGAAACCGTTTGTTGTGTTAGTGACTACTTTTGTGGTTATTACGGTGTTTGTGAATCAGAGTAGTAATGGCAACTTGTCGGGTCGATTTTTGAGTATTGGTAAAGACACTCAAGCTTTTCTTGAAAAAGAAGAGGGTTATGAAAAGGCGGGAGCGAATCGAGTCTATATCTGGCTGAGGACGATTGATTTGATTCAAGAGAGTTCATGGGTTGGTTATGGTTTAGAAAACTTGGAAACTCATTTTGTTGAGACCTTTCAAGAGGAAATGATTGACATGCATGGAGTTGTGTTTCTGGTGGATCGTGCCCATAATGAGTATTTGCATATTGCGGTTTCTTCAGGAATACCGGCGTTGATTGTTTACTTGGTTTTTATCTGGTTGTGTTTAAAAAGAGGTTTTGAGTTGTTGAAGCTCAATGATCGCTATTTACCATATTTGACTGCTGTTTTGGCTTACCTGGTTCAAGCGTTTTTTAATATTAGTGTTGTTTCGGTGGCATACATTTTTTGGATCTTCTTGGGTGTGATTGTTTGTGAAGGGGTGTTTGGTGAAGAAGGGGTAGAGAATAGTAATCCAAGTTAGTGTTTTTTGGTGATTTGAATTAATCTATATTTTTACTATGAGAGTTGTTTGATGTGAATTAAGATTAGGAATAACAATGTACGGACATAGTATAAATGAAAACAGAAGAAAGTTAGGATATTAATTTTTACCTGATTCTGTCGAATCCACTTCTTATGTCAAAAGCAAACAGTACGGCATGACAACGATAGAAATTAGTACAGATATTCATAACGTATTGAACTTTCCTTGTAATATCGAAATAATCATAGTAAAATGCATTTATTGGAAGGCAATAAGAAACAAACGCCTTCCGAAAGGTGCAAATATGAATAAAAAATTAGAACCTCTAAAAAATGAATTCATAAATAAAGGGGGGATACTTAAAACTGTAGAGCTTAATGAATTAGGATTTTCAAGTCGTCAAATTAATTATTTGATAGACAATAAGATTGTCTCAAAAATTAAGCATGGATTTTATGAATATATAGAGTATCATCCAAAAGAAGAGGTGATTATTGCAAGGCTCTTTCCTGAGGCTGTAATTTTTCTAGAAAGTGCAGCAATTTATTATGGTTACACCGATAGAATTCCCGCTGCTTGGCAAATATCCGTTCATCGAAAAAGCAAACCTAGCCAATATGACATTAGTTACCCTTCTATCGAACCATTTTATCAAGACCCGAAATTTATTAATATTGGTGTTGATGTAATTAAAGTGGATGGAGTAGACGAAGAGTATCCAGCAGTACGAGTGAATCTTATTGGAAAG
>LSQX01107597.1_pt1 | contig 11423 bp, 8 predicted proteins | sample 654561 | NCBI WGS metagenome assembly LSQX01 (sample SAMN04489861, study PRJNA283612) | anaerobic digester metagenome | isolation source: 4 biogas reactors fed with cattle manure at either 37C or 55C with and... | place: Denmark: Kongens Lyngby | collected 2014 | reverse complement strand
GCGGATCAGCCGGCCGAACCCCTGGCGGAAGCGCAGGATGGCCTCCGGCAGGTAGAACTCGTTGAACGGGTTGTCGAACGTCTCGGCGCGGGCGGAAAAGACCGGGTCGGTGGGCACCGAGAAGGGTAGCTTGGTGATCACCAGGCAGGAGAGCGCCTCGCCGACAATATCCACCCCCTCCCAAAAGCTGCGGGTGCCGAGGAGGACCGAGCGATCGGTGTTGCGAAAGTTCTCCAGGATCTGTCGGCGCGAGCCGTCCATCCCCTGGCCATAGACCACGATGCCGTCATCCTCCAGGGGCCGCTGCACGGCGCGATAGGTGTTGTGCAGCTGGGAGTTCGAGGTAAAGAGCACCATCGTGCGCCCCTCGGTGGCCCGGCACAGGTCGATGATGGCCTGCTCGACGTTCTTCTGATAGTAGGGCTGGCTGGGCTCCGGAATGTCCTTGGGCACGTAGAGGAGCACGGCCGACTGAAAGTCAAAGGGCGAGTCCAGGGCCAGCTCGATGGGATCCTCGAGGCCCAGGCGGTCCTTGATGTAATGGAACGAGTTCTCGGTCTGCAACGTGGCCGAGGTGAGCACCACGCAGTCCTTCTCGTCAAAGAGCCGCTCGCGCAGGAGCGGCCCCACGTGGAGGGGCGCGCTCTGCAGGGTGATCTCGCCGTCGCGGCTGGCCACCGTGAGCCAGTACACCTCGCTGGCCTCCGCCGAGGTGACGATCCGCTCCAGCCCCAGCCACATCTCGGTGCCCGATTGGGCGGTGGCCTTGAGTTCCTGGAGGAGTTCGTCGCGCTCGGGGTCGTCGTCCTCCTTGGCGCGCTCCTCGAGGGGCTTGATGAGGGCCTCCAGGGTCTTGAGCACCCGCTGCAGGGCTGCGGAGAGCTCCGCCCAGCCCACCTCGACGGTGCTCCAATCGGGCTGGGCGCGCTGCCCGGGGGTCAGGTGTATCGTCTGGTCGTATTGGCTGGCGGCGCGGCCCTCCATCTGGTCGTCGACAAAGGCGCTGAGGGCGTTAAAGAAGGCGTACAGGCGCTGCAGGGCGCCGTCCACCTCCCCCTCGCCCCGCTCGATGAGGCCCGCCACCGCGTCGCGGGTGCGCTGGGCGACGCCCTCCTGCCGGAACGCCCCGGGAATCTGCGACAGGATCCCACCGGGAGTGTCGCCGACGGGGTGGCTGATGCCGGTGAGAAAGCCGTACAGGTTCTGGCGGCTGACGGCGATGCCGAACTGGTCGGTGGCTACGCCCTCCAGGTGGTGGGCCTCGTCGATGATCAGGTAGCGGTACTCGGGCAGTACGCGGCTCTCGCTGGCCAGGTCGGAGAGGAGCAGGGCGTGGTTGATCACCACGAGGTGGGCGCGCTCGGCCCGGGCGCGGGCCCGGTAGAAAAAGCAGCCGCCCTGCCGGCGGTAGGGGCACTGGTCGCCGAGGCAGGTCTCCGAGGTGGCCTGCACCTGGCTCCACACCCCCACGTCGCCGTTCACCAGCACGAGCTCCGCCCGGTCGCCGGTGGTGGTCTCTGGGAGCCAGGCCAGGATCTTGGTCAGGCCGCTGAGCTCGGCGGGCGAGAGCTGCCGGCCGCGGCGGAACATGTTCAGGCGCCTGAGGCAGAGATAGTTGGAGCGCCCCTTGAGGAGCGCCGCACGGAAGGGCAGGTCCAGGATGCGCCGGATGTCGGGGATGTCCTTGTTGAACAGCTGGTCCTGGAGGTTGATGGTGTTCGACGAGATCACCACCCGCTGGTCGTTCTGGAACGCCAGGTGGGCAGCGGGCAGGAGGTAGGCCAGCGACTTGCCGGTGCCGGTGCCGGCCTCCACCAGAAGGTGGGCGGGCAGGTTCAGGGCCTCGGCCACGGCGCGCACCATCTCCACCTGCTGGGGGCGGTGCTCGTAGCCCGGAAAGGCCTGCTGGAACACGCCGCCCGGGGCCACCAGGGTGGCGAGGGCGTCGCCGTCCACGGGCTCGATGGTGTCGTTGGGCGCCAGGGGCGGGAACTCGTCCTCTTCGCTGCGCGCCTTGCGCTTCGGGCGGGCCGGCCGGGGCTCGCTGACGGCAAAGAGGCTACCGGACGCCTCGCGGTGCTCGGCGGCGATGTCGCGAAACACGCGCCCCAGGGGCCAGTCGTTCCCGGCGGCCAGGCGCGAGATCTCGTCCAGGAGGTCCGGGTCCCAGCCGGCGATGCGGTCCACCAGGGCGAGGAACAGGTCTTTGGTAGCCACCGCATCGTGGAGGGCGCGGTGGTTCTGGGGGAGGTCGATGCCCAGGTGCTCGCACAGGCGGGCCAGGCTGTAGCGTCCGGCGCCGGGCAGCGCGATGTTGGCCAGCTCAAAGGTGTCGATGGGCAGGTTGCTCACCAGCAGGCTGTGGCGGCGCAGGAACTGCAGGTCCATCTCTACCGAATGGGCCACGACGGGGTGGTTGCCCGTCAGGGTCAGGATCTGCCCAGCCAGTGAGCGCAGGGTCGGCGCATCGCGCAGGTCGTCGGGCGAGATGCCCACCAACTGCTCGACCTTGAGCGGGATGGGGCGGTTGGAGCGCACCAGGCTGGAGAACGAGTCCAGCACCTCGGCGCCCCGGAACTTGATCATGGCGACCTCGATGATCTCGTCCCGACGGGGGTCGAGGCCGGTGAACTCGAGGTCGATGGCCACATAGATGCGATCCAAGACAGCATGCCTCCCAGGCTGCAACGAACGGAGACCATTATACAACGGATGTTCTAATGGCCCAACGTCGGCGCTGAGGCCTCTGTCCATCGACGGTCGGCCGGCGCTCGAAGATCGCCACCGAGATGGCGGGGACCAGGCACCGCACTCCAGAGAGGGTGAGCGCTCGGCCACGGGGCCTCTGGATCACACTGGGAACTGCAGGTGGAGCCTCCCAGGCGCCGACCGGCCGGCGCCTACAACCAGCGCCGCAGGAACGCGGTGATGGCCGCGCGGCTGTGGGCCGTCTCGAAATGCCCCGTCTCGTAGCGCAGCAGCTGCCAGCGCTCGGCGGCGCCCTCCTGGGCATAGACCCGGCGGAGGTGCTCATCGATGCGGTCCAGGCCGGCAGGCGGGGTGAGGGGGTCGTGGCTGCCCGCCAGGGCGAGGTGGGCCCGGGGGGCGATGAGGGCGTTGATCGACGCGGCGTCGAACTCTTTCAAGAGGCCGGGGACGTAATAGTAGATGCCGTGGCCGTCGATGCCCCGGGTGTCGATGAGCGCCTGGAAATCGGTCAGGCAGCAGAGGTCGATGCAGACCCGGATCCGCTCGTCGAGGGCGGCCAGCCACCAGGCCATCGTGGAGCCCATGGAGATGCCCATCGTCGCCAGGCGGGAGGCGTCCACCTCGGGGCGCGACGCGACATAGTCCACGGCGCGGAGGCTATCGTAGACCATCATGCCCCACAGGACCTGGCCCTTCCAGAGCATCTCCTTGAACAGGGCGGATTCCGTGCGGCCGCGGCGCTCGCCAAAGTTCCAGTGGTCGATGCACAACGCGGCATAGCCCATCTCGGTGAGGGCCCGGGCGTAAGGCGGCGCCTGGAGCGCCCCGCGGCCGGCGACGAACTCTTCTTTGCCCAGGTCGTAGCGGCCGCCATGGGCGTGGTTGTAGAGGACGGCGGGCGCCGGTGCATCGACCTGCAGGGGGAGGGCCAGGTAGGCCGGCACCTGCTCGATGCCGTTCAGGTCCAGGACCAACGTCTCCAGGCGGTAGCCGTCGCGCTCCTCGCTGCGGAGGACCTCGGCTGAGATGGGCCGATCGCGATCGGGCAGGTCGCCGAGGAGGCGGTAGAGGGCCTGGCGGCGGGCAGGGCGGTCGCTGGTGGTCATCTGGCGCTCCCGAGGGATATGGTGGCGGCACGTTCCGTACGCGATCAGGCGATACGGGCCGACTATAGCGATCAGGTGATGCCACGTCAAGGCGTTTTCCCGCCTCTCGGCGTCCGTGGACAGCCATTCCTGACCTGGTAGAGCGCGCCTTTTGGGAGTGCGGCAGCGCGAATGCGGCATTCTACGACCCTGCACCTCACAACGGCGCACTGTGCCGGCATCGATCCCTCCGGCCCAGCGTTTGCCGCTTCCGGCGACGGTGCTAGAATGCGCTCCTGCGCTTCCGGGACCGTTCCCTCTCGGGTAGGAGAGCCTCATGGTGCAGCGTGCGCTCAAGGGCCGTGCCCTGTCGGAGATGTGGACCGCGCAACTCCTCACACTGGCCGTCGCCGTGTTCCTGGCCCGCCTCGGCCAGGGGCTGATGAACGGCGTGGCCACCAACTTTTACGTGGACACCCTGGGCCTGAGCGGGAGCCAGGTCCTGTGGCTCACCAGCGTCCGGGAGGTGCCCGGGCTGCTCCTGGTGTTCCTGGCGGCGCTCATCTGCCACCTGCCCCTGGCGTGGCGGGCGATGGGCTCGCTCCTCCTGATGGGCGTAGGCTTTGGGCTGTATGCCACGGTGCACTCGTACGCCGCGCTCTTGGCCATGGTGGTGGTGGCCAGCATCGGCTTTCACAACTGGGGGCCGACGGAAGGGGCGCTGGCCCTGGGGATGGTGGGCAAGGAGCGCTCGGGCCGGGTGCTGGGCTCCCTGGCCTCGGTGGGCTCGCTGGCCTCCATCGTGGGCGTCGGGCTGGCGGCGCTGTTGTCCAGCACCCTGTCGCTGCGGGCGTTCTACGTGGTGGGCGGCGTGGTCATCGTGTTGGGGGCCGCCGTCGTGATGCGCCTGCCCCGGACGGCCGGCCACCAGGCCGCGACCCGCCCCGTCCCGCGGATCGTCATCCGCCGGCGGTACTGGCTGTACTATGTCCTGACCTTTTTCGAGGGTACCCGCACCCAGGTGTTCGGCGCTTTTGGCACCCTCGTCCTCGTGCAGTACTATGGTCTACGGGTCGGGCAGATCAGCGCCCTCCTGGCGCTCAGCATGCTGCTGAACTTTTTGCTGGCCCCGTACTTTGGCCGCCTCCTCGACCGGGTGGGCGAGCGGGTGATGCTCTCCACCTCCTACGTCGCGCTGGCGCTTTGCTTTGTGGGCTATGCCACGGTGCACAACGCCTGGTTTCTGGCCGGGATGCTCCTGGGCATCAACCTGCTGATCACCCTGCGCATTGGACTGTCCTCGTACGTGAACCGCATCGCGCCGCCTGAGGACCTCGCCGGCACCCTCAGCACCGGGGTAAGCGTGAACCACATCTCCTCGGTGAGCGTGTCGCTCGTGGCGGGGGCGCTGTTGGAGAGCGTGGGTTACGAGGCGCTCTGCTGGGGCGCGGTGGGCATGATCCTCCTCTCGGTGCCCTTTGCGTGGGCGCTGCGGGTCGAGGGCCCGGCGCCCGATGCTGCCCCGGCCGCCGTGGGCTGAGGGGGCGGCGCTCCCGCTGAACATAGAACGAAGGGTAGTTGGTTGATGAACGTCGTACTGCAAGTCCTCCTGGCACTCCTCATCCCCATCGGTTGGGGTCTCTTGAGCGCCTACCTCTTTGACAAGTACCGCGAGCGCCGCGCGCTGCGGGAAGACTGCGCCCTGCAAGAGCCAGAGATACCGTCGTTCCGGAAATCGGAGGCGGACTCCCGATGACGCCCGCCTTTCAGATGACCCCCCTCCTCTTTCTCGGCGCGCTGATCCTGGGGGCCGGCGTCGGGGTGTTGACGGGCCTCTTTGGCGTCGGCGGCGGCTTTATGATGACCCCCCTCCTGAACGTGGTCCTCGGCGTGCCGATGCCCATCGCCGTGGGCACCGGGGCGATGCAGATTCTGGGCACGGCCACCGCCGGCCTCTACCGCCGGCGCCGCGACGGCCTGGTGGATTACATAATGCCCGTGATGCTCTTGGGGGTCAACCTGGTCGGCGTGCAGCTGGGCGATGCCATCGTCCAGTGGCTCAAGGGGCTGGGCACCGTGATCCTGGGCGGTGAGCCAGTGCCCGCGGTGGAGATCGTCATCCAGATCGTCTTTGTCGTGATGCTGACGGCCATCACCGGTTGGCTCTGGTACGACACGTCGCGGAACGGCGCAACGGAAGAGGCGACCGAGGGGCTCTTTTCCCGGCTGGCCATCCCGCCCTTTACCCGCTTTGCCACGCTGGACACCCCGCGGATGTCCATCCCGGTGATGTCCTACTTTGGGCTGGTGCTGGGGTTCCTGACGGGCCTGTTGGGCATCGGCGGCGGGGTGGTGCTGGTGCCGGCGCTCCTATACCTGGTGGGGATGCGGGCGCACCCCGCCTCGGCGACGAGCATGGCGATGGTCTGGCTCGCATCGCTGGTGGCCGTGGTCACCAAAGTGGCCAGCGGCGATGCCAGCCTGGCGCTGGTGATCCCCCTCCTGGTGGGCGGCAGCGTCGGCCTGCAGGTGGGTGTCACCGTCTGCGACCGGATGAGCGCCTCCCGCCTCAAGCGCTACTTTGGCCTGGTGGTGCTCGCCGCCACGCTCCTGGTGGCCGGCAAGGTCGTCGCGTTGCTGGTCTAGAGCGTCAGGGGCGGGTTCGCGCCCGCCCCTGACGCATTCTGCACTGCGTTACCCCTCACTCGCGCGCATGCGCGGGCCCCAGGGCGCCCGCACAGTGACGCGCTCGCCCAACGCGGCGACGAGGTCCGGCAGGTCAAAGGCCGACAGCGCGCCGATCAGGGTGTTGGCCGTGGGCCAGTCCACGACGGGCGCCTCGGCCCACTCATGCCACGAGGTCGGCGCGTTCTCTAACGTCACGTGGGCGATGCGCTCATCGAGGGTTGCCGCCAACAGGGCCAGGATCGCCCCTTGCCCCCGGCCGTAGAGGAGCACCTCCTGGGCGCCGAGCCCGACCAGGAGGTCCACCGTGCGTAGGACGTCGTACACCCGGCGGCCGAGATAGGATTCCCCCAGCATATAATAGTAGCCGTGCATCTGATAGTCTACGCCGTAGGCGTGCCAGAAGGGGCGCTCCGACTCGGGCACCGATTCCCCAAGACCGCGCACGTCCAGGGCCCAGGTCTCCCCCTCCTCGTAGAGGGCGCGGAGCAGCGGCTCGCCCTCCATCTCCTCCTCGGCAGAGTAGTGGGGCAGATAGAGCCGCACGGTGGCCGGCACGTCCAGGGCGTTGGCCTGCTCGGGCTCTACCATCCGCCGGCGGAGGATGGCGCGCACGTTCCCCTCGGTCTCCACCGCATAGCGGCCGTAGACCACCTCGCCGACCTCCTGCGGGCGGAGGTTGCGGTGGTGGGGGATCCCTTCCCGGGGTGGTAGGTGCAAGAGGTCGCCGAGGGTGCTGGCCAGATCGGCCGGCGCCAGGGCCGGGCGGCTCGCCGCCTGCCGCCGTGCCTCCTCGGCGATAAAGGCAAAGACGGGCCTGTTGCCCGCCGCCATCACCTGGCCGGTGGGGGTGGCGGACAGGGTCTCTGGGTCCAGCACCTCGGGCTCGGCGAGGGGCACGGGCTCCGTGCCGACCTGCCGGCAGAAGAACGCCACCATGGCCTCCTGGTTCTCCCGGTGGTAGCCGTGGCCGTGGGGGCCGCGGAAACAGGCCACCGCGTCCTCTGGGGCGCCGATGAGCCGGTAAAAGGCGCGCAGGTCCTCATAGGCCTCCTGGTGGCCGCGACGGTCGAAATAGTCATAGTGCTGGCCGAGGAGGATGATCGGCTTGGGCGCCCGGGCGATCAGCAGGTCGGCCATTTCCAGCCCCGCGCCGAGGACGCCGTAGGGGTACTGCTCGGAATCGGCGGGGAGCTCGTTCTCCAGGTTGGCCAGGAAGGTGGTGACGAAGCAGGAGGGGGCGGCCATGGTGAACCGCTCGTCGGCGGCCCACAGCCAGGTGGTCATCGTGCCGCCGCCCGAGTTCCCGGTGAGGCCCACGCGCTCCGGATCCGCCTCGGGCCGGGAGAGGAGGTAATCGAGGGCGCGGATGCCGTCCCAGGTGCGCCACATGGTCATGCTGTCGCCGAGGAGGCCCAACTGCTTGCCGAGCATGTTGTGGGCCAGGGTGCAGGCGGAGACCGCCTCCCGATCCTCGAGCAGGGCGTACTGGTCACGCTCGCCCTGGTTCACGGGGTCGAAGATGAGGGTGACGAACCCCGAGACGGCCAGCCGCTGGGCAAAGGCCTGGTAGAGCGGCGCGGCCTTGCCCTCGGCGCTGTGGCCGCAGGTGCCGAGGACGCAGGGGGCCGGGCCGTCGAGGCCCTTGGGCAGGTAGAGGTTGGCCGTCACCAGGCTGCCGGGGCGCGCCTCAAAGAGCACCTTTTCGATGGTATACTGGGGGCGGTCGATGATGCCGGTGATCCGGGCGTTCAGGGATGTCTTGTCCGGGCGCGGGCGAAAGGCCTGGGCGATGGCCGCCAGGGCGTGCTCCTGGTAGGCGACCGCGTCGGCCGGGGTGCGCAGGGCGCTCAGCCTCTCGGCGCGCTCGGCCCGCATCTGGCGGATCCTCTCCACCATGTGATCGATCATCATGTGGCCGTAGCCGTTTCGCATGCCGCTTCCTCCTGGCTCGTGGTTAGGGCCCCATCTTAGTAGCGCGGCGGGCGAGTGGCAAGAAGCGGAACGATGCGGGCGCCGGGGGCGTCCCACGAGATGGCGGGACAAGCGNNAGATGGCGGGATGAGCGATGGCGGAGGCATAGCGATGGCAGGCACGGGATCTCGGGGCGTAATCACCCGGCGGCAGTTCCTCGGGGCGCTGTTGGGCCTCGGGGCGTTGGGGGGTGGAGCGCTGGGGGGATGGTACGCCCTGCGCATCGAGCCCCACTGGATCGAGGTGACCAGGCCGGTGCTGGAGGTGGCCAACCTCCCCGAGCCGCTGGATGGGCTCACCATCGCCCAACTCAGCGATACGCACGCCGGTCTCGATGACCGCGAGTCGATCCGCCTCCTCGTCGAGCGGGTGAACGACCTGGCGCCGGACCTCATCGTGTTGACCGGCGACTATCTCAAGGACCCCCGCCGCGATGGCCCGCTCCTGCGGGAGGATCTCGCGGCGCTCCGGGCGCCGCACGGAGTGTATGCCATCCTGGGCAACCACGACGTCGCCAAGGGCGCCGACCGGGTCGCCGGAGACCTCCAGCAGGGCGGCATCACGGTGTTGCGCCACGAGGCGGCCTGCGTCGAGGTGGCCGGGGCGTGCCTGTGGCTCGTGGGGATCGAGGACGGGGCAGATTCCGGATGGAGCGGCCGGTTGCTCCACATCGACGACCTGTGCGCCCGGTGGGTCGTGCGGGTGGCGCGCCTGGAGAGTCTCCTCGATGGTCTGCCCCCCGGCGACCCGCGCATTCTGCTGGTGCACAACCCCGATTTCAACGAGTGCCTGGACCCCGAGGCCGTGCGCCTGGACCTGGCCCTCTGCGGGCACACCCATGGCGGGCAGGTGCGGCTTCCGATCATCGGGGCGCCCGTGCTGCCCTCGGTGATGGGGCAGAAATACGTCGGCGGCTGGGCCGAGGCCCCCGCCAGTCCGGTGTACACCAATCGCGGGGTGGGCTCCAACCTCGTGAACGTGCGGATCAACGCTCGGCCCGAGATCACCCTCCTGACGCTCCGCCGGACATCTACCACCGATGCCACAGAGTAGCAGATGGCACGGACAGGGTCTTTATCATAACGGGGCCACTATGTATCAGTTCAAATGATACGCCTACACGTCCGTCATCCTGAGCGAAGCGAAGGATCTCCGGCACACATTGGTCTTGAGCTGTGTGAGTGGGAGATCCTTCGCTTCGCTCAGGATGACGGGGTTGATGAGCTCAGGATGACGGGGTTGATGAGCTCAGGATGACGGGGATGGTGGGCTCGGCGTTGCACGTTTGGCCGACGAGGACCGAATCCGTGCCATTCGTGGTAGAATCTCGACCTTACAGGTACGGCTGCAGGAGGCTCAGGATGCGCTCGAGGGGCGGCACGTCGTCCTCGTCGAACTGGGCGAGGCGGGTCGAGTCGATGTCCAGCACGGCGACTACCTCCTCCCCCTGGAGGATTGGAAGCACGATCTCGCTCTTGGCCCGGGCGTCGCAGGCGATGTGCCCCGGGAACGCCTCCACGTCGGGCACCACCACAGGGGCCCGGGTGTGGGCCGCGTGCAGGCAGACCCCGCGGCCCTCGAGCACCTGGCAGGCGACCCCGCCTTGGTAGGGGCCCACGTGCATCTCGTTGGGGCCGGCGGCAAAGTAGAAACCGGTCCAGGAGTGGTGGGGCATCTTGGCGTGCAGCACGGCGCAGGTGGTAGCCATCGCCGCCAGGAGGCTGGGCGACTTGCCGGCGATCAGTTCGGTCAACTGGGCGTGGATCCGCTCATAGCGGGCCGGGCGTCTCGGGTCGATCACGTTCGCTCACTCCTCCAGGGCAGTTGACGGGTACGCACGCACTATACGCGAGCGATCCGGACCCCGCAACATGGGCCACCCCGGGTGGTTGCGTATTTGACGCCCCTACCCCTCGACCTACAATGCGAAGAGACAACCACGCAGGCGTTGCGTGTATATGAGGTAAGCCGGATGGGCGCTCGGACCGAGAAGATCGCCATCCGACCCGGTCGCATCGTGCGGCAGGTGGGCCTGCGGTTAAGGGCCCATCAGGGTTGGGAGTTCTTTGAGGACGTTGGTAGGCTGATCTGGGAGTTTCGGCTCTATGGCCTGATGATCCTGGGCGTGACGATAGGCCAGGAGATCGTGGCCTTGTGGCCGGTTCAGTTGTTGGGCCAGTTCGTCGACAGGCTATCCACCGGAGAGGCGCTGGGGAGCGTGGTGCTCCTCTTTATGGGCGCCAGCCTCCTGTATCCGGCCATCGTGCGCGGCAACGTCATCCTCCGCCACAAGATGTTCTATGAGGCGGAGTTGCGCAAGCGCGTCGAGCTCACCCTGCAGGTGGCCGACGAGGCCGATCCCAAGGACCCCGAGTCCGCCGGCGCGGCGCACACGTCGCTGACCCAGGCCGTCAGCGCAGTCACCAACGCCTCGTACCACATCCTGGGCTCGTTCACCCCCGTCATCATCAAGATCTTTGTGGTGGGCGTGCGCCTGGTGGACTATAGCAGCATCCTGGGGATGGCCTACGTCGCCAGCCTGGTGGTGCCGCTGGCGCTCACCTTGCTATTCAACAACAGGCTCCGGGTGCTGCGCGACAACCAGTACTCGGTGATCAGCCGCACCTCGGGAACCGGCATCAAGACCATCCTGGAAAAGGACAACGGCGAGGTGCGCAATCGGTTCCTCGACACCATGCGCGAGCGCACGAACATCCTCTTTTCGCTGATGGCCCGCAGCCAGTCCTTCCTGTACATCCGCGAGGCGGCCCTGATCGGGTCCCAGTTCCTGGTGGTGTTCCTGGCCTTGGGGCTCAGGGAGCAGCTGGGGCTGACGCCGGGTGATTTCACCCAGGTGGTGGGCTATACTGGGCAGGTGGCCGTGGCGTTCCTGAATGCCGTGTCCTTTGTGGATAGCATCTTTTCCCACAGCCGCGCCTACCACGTGTATCGCCAGGAGCACAAGCCCGT
>LSQX01385326.1_pt3 | contig 11424 bp, 11 predicted proteins | sample 654561 | NCBI WGS metagenome assembly LSQX01 (sample SAMN04489861, study PRJNA283612) | anaerobic digester metagenome | isolation source: 4 biogas reactors fed with cattle manure at either 37C or 55C with and... | place: Denmark: Kongens Lyngby | collected 2014 | reverse complement strand
ACATCATCGGTGGAACTGAAGAGACGACCACTGGTGTGGTGCGTTTGCGCGCAATGGCAATGGACAAAGTTTTGGAATTCCCTATGATGGCAGTCAATGATGCCATGACCAAGCACTTTTTTGACAATCGCTATGGCACCGGACAATCTACTATTGATGGCATCATCCGGGCAACCAATGTGCTCTTAGCCGGAAAGAATTTTGTTGTTGCCGGTTATGGCTGGTGTGGTCGCGGTCTTGCGATGCGTGCGCGAGGAATGGGTGCGAATGTTATCGTCACCGAGATCGACCCGATGGTTGCGTTGGAAGCTGTGATGGATGGCTTCAGAGTGATGCCCATGGTTGAAGCTGCTCCACTTGGCGATATCTTCATTACTGTGACTGGTGATTTGCACGTGATCGACCGTCACCATTTTGAAGTGATGAGAGACGGTGCTTTGGTTGGTAACTCCGGACACTTCAATGTTGAGATAAATATTGACGCATTGGAAGAGATGGCAGTTTCAAAAAACCGTGTACGTCCCTTTGTTGATTCTTACGAATTAGCAGATGGTCGCAAGATCAATATCCTTGGCGAAGGCCGCCTGATCAACCTGGCAGCTGCTGAAGGTCATCCTGCTTCCGTTATGGATATGAGTTTTGCCAACCAGGCGTTAGGTGCAGAATATTTCTTGAAGCATCGTGATAGCCTTGAGAAGAAGGTCTACAACGTGCCTGAGGAAATCGACCGGGAGATTGCCCGCTTGAAATTGTTATCAATGGGTGTCGCGATTGATGTACTAACCGATCAGCAAGTGAAGTATCTGGGTTCCTGGGAAGAAGGAACCTAAACCGATTTTTTCGAACATAAACCCCTCAAGTTTTCATTGAGGGGTTTTTTATTTCCAGAAATCAGACTTGTTCTTCTTGGAATAGAGAAAAAATCTTAAGAAATCAAACCGCCAATTGCCATATTGGCAAAATCGGCTTTTGTGAGCCTTTGTCCGGCTATGACCCGGGGAAGAATCAGGTCGAGGATGGATGTTTTTGCGAACATAACACCGCCGGGCAAGCCCATAACGACACCACCATCATCGAAGTTGGCGAGCATGAACATGGCACCAGGAAATACAGGCGTTCCATAAGTGACAACCTTTGCGCCAGCGGCACGGATTGCACCGGGTGTATGGTCATCCGGGTCTACGCTCATACCACCTGTACAAAAGATCAGGTCAATTCCGGCCTGATGTGCCTCAACGATTGCATCTTTGATGGTCTCAATATCATCGCCCACCATCCGAACGATTTTTGTTTCAACGGGGAATTTAGCCAGTCTTTCGAGCACAACTGGTGAAAAAGTGTCCTGAATCCTCCCATGGAGGATTTCACTTCCAGTGACAAAAATTGCCACATTCATTCGTTGGTACGGCAAAATGTTGAAAACCGGAGAGCTAACTTCGTCCTGTAAAGTGGATAAACGGTGTTCCTCAATAAGCAAAGGCACAACCCGCATTGCTGCCACTTTATCTCCTGCTTTTACAGGAATATTATTCAGTTGGGAGGAAATCACAATAAGCTCGGCTGAGTTCAGGCGAAACAACTTTTCAGCATTGATTTCCAGCAAACCATCGCATTCTGCAAACAGTTCAATTTTGCCTTCATTGGGTGTGCCAGCCCTCAAGTTAGGCCCCATGCAAATATCCCGAAGGATTGCGGCGGCGTCATCCTCATGAATCATTCCGGGAGCTATCTCGAAAACAAAAACCGTTTCTTTGCCCATCTCGAGCAAGACGGGAATATCTTCCTCTTTGATGATATGTCCCTTTGGAAAGCGCACGCCTTTGAACTTGTCCTTAATTATTTGAGTATGGTCATGACCCAACACCATACCAATCGCATCTTCAACTCTAATTTGCTTCATTACTCATCCTGTTTTAAATACAAAAAGCCGGGTTTGGTCGGCTTTTTGTAATCGATTTTATTCTTCGTCTTGAATGCTTTCATCTTCGCTAGGATCGAAGCTCTGAAGAATCTGCTCGGAATCTGCCAATCCCCGAACGGTTTCTTCAATTTCCTGGCGGAGCTCAATATTTTGACTGAGGTAGTTTTTGGAGGCTTCCCGTCCTTGACCGAGGCGCTGGTCTTTGTAAGAGTAAAAAGAACCACGTTTCTCGATAACTTCAAGGTTGGTCGCCAGATCCAGAATGTCGCCTGACTTGGAAATTCCTTCGTTATACATGATGTCAAATTCTGCGGTCTTGAAGGGAGCGGATACTTTGTTTTTGACCACGCGTACGCGAACACGATTACCAACGATCTCTGCTCCGACCTTGATGGACTGCACACGGCGTACATCCAGGCGAATTGAAGCATAAAACTTTAAAGCGTTCCCACCGGTAGTAGTTTCGGGGTTGCCAAACATGATACCGATCTTCTGGCGAAGTTGGTTGGTAAAAATAACGGCAGTTTTAGTCTGGCTGATAGCCCCGGAGAGCTTACGCATAGCCTGCGACATCAAACGTGCCTGCACGCCCATGGTGGCATCGCCCATATCGCCTTCGATTTCTGAACGAGGTACAAGTGCTGCAACCGAGTCAACCACAACCAGATCTACTGCACCCGAACGAACCAGGGTTTCTGCGATTTCAAGCGCTTGTTCGCCGGTATCGGGCTGGGAAATGAGAAGCTCGTCGATTTTTACGCCACAACGCGCCGCATAGGTGGGATCGAGGGCATGTTCCATATCAATGAAAGCAGCCGTTCCACCTTGTGCCTGGCATTCAGCCACAATATGTTGGCTTAAGGTGGTTTTACCGGAAGACTCAGGACCAAAAATTTCAGTTATTCGGGCTTTGGGGATACCGCCTACGCCAAGCGCCATATCCAACGAGAGTGAACCGGTCGGGATTGAAGCTACCTGCATATGTTTGGCTTCACCCAAACGCATAATGGAACCTTCTCCGTATTTCTTTACAATATCATGCAAAGCACGATCCAAAACGGCTTTCTTTGCTTCCTCCATGTTTGGGTCGGAAGCGTTTATTGGGGTTGTTGTTTTTTTCTTGGTTGCCATGGTCACTCCGGTTGATAGTAGCTTTCTATTAAATATAGCACAATTGTTCGATACGTCAAGAGTTGCTATCGTTTATGATACGGCGGGCTTCAAGGTAGAAACGTTTATCCTTGGCATGTCCCATCGAGAAGGTCTTTCTGGGTAAAGAACCATCCAGGATGACCGATTTGAAGAAATTATCCTTTTTTATGGGAGGTAAATAGAAGCCCACATTGCCAGGTTCCTGGCTCAGTTTCTGCAGCACATCATCGCCGTGTACGTAATCGATTTCTGTTTCTGGATTTTTCTTGAGATATCCATCAAGAAATTCCTGGAGGCTGCCCACAGAAAGATTGGATTTAGGAGCGGTCAGTTCAACAACCCGGTAGCCGGCATTGGTGATCATACCAAAGCGTTGTTTGCCCGATTCAGCTGCCAATACCATTGCTTTCATCGCGAAGAAATCCGGGACACTCTGAATTTCATAATCCGGCTCAAAATGTTTGGTGACTAAAAAACCAAATCCGTCACCAACATCAAACATAACCCGGTGGATCGGTTCAAATTTCAGCGAAGGATCGTGTAAATTAACCAATTCCACCAATGCAAACCGAGCTGGATGATTTGGGCCTGCTGTTGGTTTTATTTCTTCCCAAATGCTCTTAGCTGTCGCTAATGAGTGGTTTCCGTCGCCGACCGCAAAAAGAAGGGGATGGCTTTGATCGACTTTGCCATAGCGTGCCTGGTATTTATCTTCGTCGAGAAGCGCCGCGATGTGGTCAATGACTGAGCTCAAGGTCTCAGGATCAATAATGAAGTGTCCGGTAATATGACCACTGCCTTCCATTAGGTCGAAGTCATAGGCAACTGGCAGAGCGTCTTTTTGCTCAAGCAGTGGCTTCAGGATGGAAAAATCCGGGTCATCATAGAGGACTAAAATATGAGGAAGTTCGAGTGGGGCACCGCGTCTGACCTGCATGCGAGGTGGAAGGCGATCCAGAATTGTGCCTTCTGTTGCCCGAATCAGGGATTGAGAGCCTTTGTTGAAATCGTAAGTTTCCAGGTCCAGCGCGACAATTAAACCCGTCTGGATGGCGTCGCCGACCGTTCTCTCAACCAATACAAAACCTTTGTGTGGTTCAAGCAAACCAGAATCGAGATATTCACACATCTTGGCTTGTGAAAACTGGATTCGTTCTGATTTATCAGGCCTGGTCAGCCAGGCTTCAGGCAAAATCAGATGATAGGTAGAAGGAGCATCTCCGACTGTATCAGAGACACGCTCCCAATACTCAGGTTCCGAGGTGAACTGATCGCAGGCAATTACTGCCCATTTATGAAGATCGACATCTCGTCTGGGAAGGAGTATTTCCGGAATCTGGATTCCAATTTTTTCAGCATTTGTCATGGGAAAGTCCTTTTAGGTGAGTTTCCCTTATTGTAACAGAGCAGACTGAAAGATTGGGCTACTTCTTCTCTGCCAGGTAAACCAAACCAACGGCACCTGGTCCGCTGTGAGTGCCGATTACCGGGCTGATTTCGCTAACAAACTCGTTCTTGATTTTGAAGCGCTGGCGGGCGGTTGCTACCATTTCTTCGCTAAGCTTTGGTGAGTTAGCAGAGAGAACACCAAGATACTCGACGCGTCCTTGTTTTCCAAGATCGGCCTCTGCGATCTCAAAAACACGTTTGATCGCTTTTGAAAAAGTGCGTACTTTCTCCAACGGTACTATGGCGCCATTTTGTAGTTTGAGAATCGGCTTTAGATTTAATGCTGTGCCCAGAAAGCGGGAGGCAGCTCCGATGCGACCGCCTCTATTGAGGAACTCGAGTGTATCAACTACAAAAAGGGTTTGGATTCGTTCTGAGATGTCGATTGCCAGGTTTTTACACTCCAATAAAGATGCGCCTTTAAGAGCTGCATCAGAGGTCATCAATGCCATAATTGCTAAAGGCATGGACGCCTGTAGAGTATTTAAAACGACCAGTCGATCTTTTGGCAAACCCTCCGCACCCTGTATGGCAGAATCCCATGTGCCTGAAATTTTCGAAGAAATCACCATGGAAAGGATGTCATAACCCTCATCCAGAAGTTTGTTGTAGACCTGGGCAAATGCGCCTGCAGAGGGTTGGGAAGTAGTGGGCATGGTTTTCGAGGTTTTCAGTCTTTTGTAAAATTCCTGGGGAGTGATCTCAATCCCATCAAGGTAGGTCTGACCGTCCCAATTGACTGAAAGCGGCACAATGGTGAGCTTCTGTTGCTCAACGATGGAAGGGGGTATTGCAACAGTGCTGTCCGTAACTATGGCTACTTTGTTCATTTTAATGTCTCCTTAGGAGTGTAAAACACCAAATGTTTATCTTAGTTTCATTAAGCTCGATAGTTAAGGTCGTGAATTCCAGGATACGAAGAGGAAAAAGCAAGATCCTTCACTTCGTTCAGCATGACACATTCTGTTGAGGATCACCAAATATGCAATGCCAGTATTGCGAGACTGAACCTTCTTAAGGTATCATAAGAAAAAACTTTAAGAGAAGTGTTTATGTTCGAGAGTTTGTCAGAAAAACTTACCGCTGTCTTTGAAAACCTGAAAAGGAGGGGGAAACTTAGTGAAGACGATGTCGATCTCGCCATGCGCGAGGTCAAATTGGCTTTGCTCGAAGCGGATGTCAATTACGCCGTCGTGCGTTCTTTTACCAACCGGGTAAAGGAAAGAGCAATCGGTGCAGAGGTCTCCAAAGCGCTGAACCCGGCTCAACAAGTCATCAAGATTGTTAACGAAGAGCTTATCAGCACGCTTGGGCAACCAGTTGAACTGAATCTGAAAGGTGAACGCCCCCATGTCTTGATGTTGGTCGGTCTGCAAGGTTCAGGTAAAACAACGGCAGCGGCGAAAATTGCCAAGAAATTACGTGCTTCTGGCGAAAGAGTGATGTTAGTGGCGGCTGACATTTACCGCCCGGCAGCTATAAAACAGTTGCAAACATTGGGCGAACGCATTGATGTTCCTGTTTTCACACTGCCAGGTGCCAAACCAATCCAGATCGCAAAGGAAGCCAAACAAAGTGCCCGCAATGGTGGCTATAGTGTCGTAATCATTGACACTGCCGGACGTTCACAGTTGGATAATGAGTTGATGGATGAGTTGGTCGGCATCAACCAGGTTGTACCGTCCAATGAAATATTGCTGGTTGTCGATTCGATGATCGGTCAGGAAGCGCTCAACATTGCCAAAGGGTTCCATAAAGAAATCCCGATTACCGGATTGGTTTTCACCAAGATAGATGGTGATGCTCGTGGCGGTGCTGCCATCTCCATCCGGGAAGTGACGGGTATACCCATCAAATTCCTGGGAACTGGTGAGGGGTTGGATGCACTGGAAATCTTTGACCCGACCCGAATTTCAAATCGCATTTTGGGAATGGGCGACATTCTGGGTCTGATCGAAAAAGCAGAAGCTGCTTACACCGGCGAGGTCGATACCAAAGATGCCGAGAGAATGCTCACCGGTCAATTTACACTTGAGGATTTCGCGAAGCAACTGAAACAGATGAAGAAAATGGGTCCGATTTCTCAATTGCTTGGCATGCTGCCTGGCCAGATGAGCGCTGTCGCCAAGGCGGTGGACCCCAACGAAGCAGAAGGTCAGCTGAAGACAGTGGAAGCGATCATCAATTCCATGACCCCTTCAGAGAGGCGTGACCCAAGATTGTTGAACGCCAGCCGGCGACGCAGAATTGCAGCAGGCTCTGGAAAAGACGTCCAGGACGTCAATCGGTTAATGAAACAATTTCGAGATATACAAAAGTTAATGAAGTCTTTCCAAAAAACGGGTGGACGTGGTAATATTGGTAGGTTATTTAGATAATTACGGATTTGGATAAGGGTATGCCCCTTCAGCATCTCTCAACCTTAGCCTGGAACCGGATTAATTTTTTAGGAAAAGAATTTAAGGAGCAAATAGTAAGATGGTAAGAATTCGCTTACGCCGTGTGGGTTCAGCCCACCAACCTCATTATCGTGTCGTAGTTGCCGATAAAGAAAGCCCCCGAGATGGTCGCTTTATCGAGATTATTGGTTTCTACAACCCCAGAACAGAACCTGGTACGATCGGACTGAATGAGGAAAGAGTATATTATTGGTTGAATGTCGGTGCACAACCTTCAGAATCCGTTCAGAAACTTTTTAAAGTCGTCAAACTGGATGAGCGTTTTGAACGCTTGAAGGCTGGAGAAGACCAAAAAGCGCTGATCGATGAAGCCAGCAAGGTTTACCAAGCTCGCGCTGCCAAGATCGCCGCAAAGTAACCAAAAGTCAGCGAGGAAAAGAGCATGGCACAAGATAACCTCCGTGGTCTGTTGGAATACCTGGCAACGTCGATTGTAGACAACCCGGATGATGTGACCGTTGAGGAATTTGAAAGCGGCAAATCTGTCCACCTTGACCTGCGTGTGCATCCCGAAGACATCGGAAGAGTCATCGGCAAGCACGGCAGAGTTGCCAATTCGATGCGAGCAATCCTGAGGGTTGTCGCAGCTCGAACCGGCAAAAAAGTAGAGATGGATGTCGTTGACCTTGACTGATCCTAATCATGACTGAGATCAAACATAACACAGCAGGCTCGTCGGCTCAAAACGAGCCTGCTTATCTATTAATCGGCAGACTTCAGAAAACCCACGGAATCAAGGGTGAGATCGCTATGCGTGTGATCACGCAATACCCGGAGCGGATAAAAGCTGGTAAGCCAGTATTTTTGGGCGAGGACCACAAGGAATTCAACATCAGTACCCTCAGATGGAAGAATGAGTTGATGCTCATAGGGTTCGAAGGTTACGAAAATCCTGAGGACGCTGCCAAGCTTACCAACCTGGAAGTCTTTTCTACTACCCGAAATTTACCCAGGCTTCCAAAGGGTCAGTATTATCATCACCAGTTGATTGGTCTGAAGGTTTGGCAAGAGCAAGAATATCTCGGCGAACTGATTGAAATTCTGGAAACTGGTGCAAACGATGTCTACATCATCCAGACAGAAGGAGCAGTAGAACTGCTCATTCCGGCGATTCCTGATGTGATCAAAAAAATTGACCTCGAAGCTGGTACGATGGAAGTGCAGTTGCTCGAAGGATTGCGTGATTGAGCAGCGAAGATGCCTTCTGGTTGGCTTTCAGCACTGTCCGCGGTATCGGCGCGGTTCGTTTTCGGAAACTTTTAAATTTCTTTGGTGACCTTTCAGTTGCCTGGCAGGCTAATCGAAGTGAATTGATCAGCGCTGGTCTTACCGAGAAAGCGGTTGACCAGGTCTTTGAATCCCGTAAGAACGTAATTCCAGAAAACCTTGAAACAGATTTATCAAGAAAAGCGATCAACTATCTGACCTGGAATTCTCCAGGTTACCCACGATATTTGCTGGAAATTGCCCAGCCACCTCCCGTGCTTTATTTTATCGGCGAAATTTTGCCAGACGATGACCTGGCGGTTGCCATTGTTGGTACCCGGAATGTAACCAAGTATGGTCGCCAGATCACTCATGACACTGCCTCTTACCTGGCAGCCAGTGGGATTACTGTTGTAAGCGGGTTGGCAAGAGGTGTGGATGGTATCGCGCACCAGGCTGCCATTGAAGCCGGAGGACGCACTTTCGCTGTTTTAGGTTCAGGCGTGGATGTCATTTACCCACCTGAGCATCGGAAATTAGCCAGGGAAATTGCCCAGCACGGTGCAGTGATCAGTGATTATCCTCCAGGAACCAAGCCGGATGGCATCAATTTTCCACCTAGAAACCGCATCATTTCCGGGCTTTCAAGGGGGACGGTAGTAATTGAGGCAGGTGAACGCAGTGGAGCTTTAATCACAGCAAAATTCGCCTTAGAACAGGGGCGTGATATCTTTGCTGTGCCGGGTTCTGTCCTGTCGCAGATGAGCAAAGGTACCAATCAGTTGATCGCGGAAGGGGCAACACCCATGACCAATCCGGTCATAATCACAGACACTTTGAACTTAGCCCGAACCGGCAAAGAACGAAAAACGGAACAATTAGATATTAGCGCGATCGAAAAAAACATTTTGCGAGTACTGGGTGATGAGAATCTGCATATTGATGAAATTTGTGCCCGGACTTCGCTCTCTATCGAGAAACTGACCGCCGAATTGACCATGTTGGAACTCAAAGGCATTGTCCAGCGGGAAAATGGCATGGAATACCAGCGGGTAAAAAAGTGGGATATAGGCTGAAACCTTCCGCAATCAGCGCTTGACAATAAATTGAATATGGTATTATAGTGCCCGGCTAGTGTGGGATAACATTGCCTGGAGAGATTATTATGGAAGCTTACTGTTTAAAATGTAAAGAAAAGCGAGAAATCGCCAACCCTGAAGCCGGATTCAACGCTCGTGGAGCGGCTGTAACGACTGGTATTTGCTCTGTATGTGGGACTAAGATGTATCGAATAGGTGCAACCCCTGCCCATGAAGGGCTTGAAAAACCGGCGGTGGTAAAAGCCGAACCCAAAATTAAGACTAAAAAACTAAGCACAACTACTAAGCGTACAGCAAAAAAAAGTCCGAAAGCAAGTTCCAAAAAGACGACCATCAAAACCACCCGTGCAAGTGGCAAACCTTTGGTGATCGTTGAATCTCCCGCAAAAGCCCGAACAATCGGGCGGTTTCTGGGCAAGGAGTATGATGTTGTCGCATCGGTAGGACATGTCCGTGACTTATTAAAATCACAGATAAGTGTAGACGTGGATAACGGATTTGAACCTAAGTATCGCGTCCCTAACGAGAAAAAAGAAGTCGTTAAAAAGATCAAAAGCCTGGCGGATGGAACCAAGAAAGTGTTCCTGGCAACTGACCCTGACCGGGAAGGTGAGGCGATTGCCTGGCACCTTATGGAGTCAGCCGAAATTGACCCTGCCAAAACAGAGCGGGTTGTCTTTCACGAGATTACCAAGAATGCGATTTCAGAAGCTTTCGAAAAAACACGTGAACTTGATATGGACCTGGTTGACGCTCAGCAAGCCCGCCGTATCCTGGATAGGTTGGTTGGGTACAGCGTTTCCCCAATTCTTTGGGCTAAAGTGAAAGGGAAGCTTTCGGCAGGTAGAGTACAGTCGGTAGCTCTTCGACTGGTTGTTGAGCGCGAAAGAGAAATTGATGCGTTTGAACCAGTTGAATATTGGTCGATCCACGCACTTTTCAATCCCGATGAAAGTGACAAACAATATCGCGCCAAACTGGTGAAGGTAAATGGTAAGAACCTCGACATGAACCTGGAAACGGAAAAACAGGCGATGACGACGGTTGAGTTACTTAAGAAAGCTGCGTACAAAATTGGGGATATCAATGTTTCGACCAGGCTTGTTCGTCCAGGGGCACCTTTTATCACCAGCACCTTGCAGCAGGAAGCCTCACGTCGTGTTGGGTTTTTAACCAAGAAGACGATGTCAATTGCTCAGCAATTGTACGAAGGACTCGACCTCGGCAACGGAGAAGAAACCGGTTTAATCACCTATATGCGTACCGACTCGGTACACGTCTCAACTGAATCTGTGAAAGAAGCCAGAGCCTACATCAGTGAACGGTTTGGCGAAAGTTACCTGCCGGAAAAACAACCTCAATACCGCACACGCGCTGTTTCTGCCCAGGAAGCCCACGAGGCAATCCGACCGACCTCGGTCAATCGGACGCCTGATTCACTAAAAAAACACCTTACACGCGATCAATATACGCTCTACCGGTTGATTTGGCAGCGGTTTGTTGCCAGCCAGATGAACCCCGCCAAGCTTGAAATCACTACCGTGGAAGTGGAGGGTCAGGCTGACAAGAACAATTATTTGTTCAAAGCCACCGGTAGTCGGGAAGTGTTCCCTGGTTTTCGGGCTGTCTATCGTTACGAAAAAGCAGACGACGAAAATGGCGAAGAAGAGCTGGTTGATCTGCCGATCGAAGTGATGTCTGTTGGACAAAAACAAAACTTGGTAGAGCTCGACCCAGCACAACATTTTACTCAACCGCCAGCTCGCTATTCAGAAGCAACCTTGATCCAAGCTCTGGAAGAGAATCAGATTGGGCGACCATCCACTTATTCTCCGATCATTTCTACTATTCAGACTCGTGGATATGTCAGCCGCGAAAACAAGCGTCTTTATCCTACGGAAATCGGTTACCTGGTCAATGACCTGGTGGTCGAATATTTCCCTGGTGTGGTAGACCTGGGCTTCACTTCCTTGATGGAAGACGAACTGGATAAGGTGGCTGCAGGCAAGCAAGCCTGGGTGGATGTGATCCGAGAGTTTTACACACCATTTAGTCACGAGCTGGAAAACGCCAAAAAGCACATGCCGAAAACCCAGATTGAACCTGAAAAAGTGGGAAGAGCATGCCCGGAATGTGG
>LSQX01094131.1_pt1 | contig 11424 bp, 9 predicted proteins | sample 654561 | NCBI WGS metagenome assembly LSQX01 (sample SAMN04489861, study PRJNA283612) | anaerobic digester metagenome | isolation source: 4 biogas reactors fed with cattle manure at either 37C or 55C with and... | place: Denmark: Kongens Lyngby | collected 2014 | reverse complement strand
GTTCTGGATGCCCGTTTCAATGGCGATGGTGCGACGGTTCTGGGAAGTGAGCTTCATTACCGAAGCAAAGCTGAAACCGGTCGAAATAGCAAGGGCGTTGTGAAGAAAAACAATGAGCAAAATCCAGGCAATGTGTTTGATGAAATGGTCATAATTGTTGGCAAGCAAAATGGCCAGCATCCCGATGAAGAAAATAACAGAAAAGATCCTGATGGGCTTTTTCACAAAATTGGTAAACCTGGGCAGGAAATGATTGGTCAGCATCCCTACCACGACGGGAACCCCCAGCAAAATGAACACGATCTTAAACATCTCCACCGGGTCAATCCTCAGCTCCTGCAAGAGGGCATTGTCGGCCCAGGGCCCCAGCAGGCTATAGAGGCTTCCCCAGATGTAAAAGTTCAGGGGTGTCAATACGATGGCCGAAATTGTGGCAATGGCCGTCAGGCTCACCGACAGGGCGGGATTCCCCTTGGCCAGGGTTGAAATGAAGTTAGAAACGTTTCCCCCGGGACAGGCTGCCACCAGGATCATTCCCATCGCCACCCCAACCGTCATGTTTTTCCAGAAGGCCATGATAAGCAGGAAGGTGGCCATCGGAAGCAGGACAAACTGCGCGACAAAACCCACAATCACCGGTTTAGGCTTTTTCAGCAGTTCGACAAAATGACTTACCTTGATCTCAAGGGCCACCCCAAACATAATGATGGCGATGGTGATGTTGAGAATAAAAAGCCCACCGTCTGTGAAGTTCAGCACGGTGGAGTCCATTTTTTGCAGGGCTTCAAACATATGTTAAAGATTTGAAGCAAATATACAAATACTTTGATCAGTTGTGCAGAATTCTCATCCCGGGAGGGGAAAAACCCAGGAAAACCTTCCTGGATGCAGCCTCAGAAAGCCATAAAATTCTTTACCAGGACCCGCCAGCCCCGCCGCCTCCGAAGCTACCACCGCCGAAGCCGCCAAAACCGCCCCCAAAGCCGCCTCCAAAGCTTCCTCCACCAAAGGTGCCACGTCCTCCGCTAAAGTCACCCCACGAGCCCTGGTTGCCACGGCTGCCATTGCTCAGCAGCCACAACCAGGTCCAGGCCGGAATCCCTTTCCCGGGATTATAATGGTCGTTACGCTTGCGCGAAATAAGGATAATGAAAAGGATAAACAACAGGAAGAATACAAACACCGCAAAACCCGAAACCTCGTCCGACTGGTTATACTCTTCGGCAGGAAACTCACCTGAGGCCAGCTGCATCAGCACTGTGGTAGCCTGATCAAGCCCTTCGTAATAACGTCCTTCGCGGAAATGCGGGATGATCTCACGATCTACGATCCGGCGTGCCGTAATGTCGGGAATGACCCCTTCAAGCCCATAGCCCACGGTGATGTGCATCTGCCCGTGCTGCCTGTCTTCCGAGGGGTTCACCAGGATCATCACACCGTTCTCCCTGCCTTTCTGCCCCACGCCCCAGGCTTCCGCCAGGCGATCGGCAAAATCGGCAGGTTCCAGCCCTTCCAGGTCGTCAATGGTCACTACCGAAATCTGGGTGCCATGCACCCTTGAATACTCGTGGAGCTTCATCTCCAGCTGCATTCGCTGCCCCCCATTCAGCAGGCCCGAATAATCCACTACAAGGCTGGGCGGATCAGGCGGCGGGGGCAGCGCCCCGGCCAAGGTAACCAACACCAGCAGGAAGAGCAGCACAAGTGTTTGCCCGGAAAAAAGAGATGAAAGGGCTTTGTTGTTTTTCATGGTATGCTTTATTCGCCGAACGAAATCTCGTTCGGGAGTTCATTCTCATCATTTTTTTGCCAGGGGAAATGCGCCTTAAGTTCCTGCCCTGCCTTTTCGATGCCTTCAATAAGGCCCCGGGCAAATGCGCCTTCGCGAAAGCGCTCGAGCATCAATGCCTTGATCGATTCCCAAAAATCTCCGGAAACCTTACGGTTGATGCCGACATCGCCGATGATTGCAAATTTATGGGGCTTCACAGCCAGATAAAACAGCACCCCGTTGCGCTCGCCGGTTTTGACCATACCCAATTTGGCAAATACAGTAGAGGCCCTGTCAAGCACATCGCCCTTGCATTCACGGTCAATGTGCACCCTTACCTCGCCCGAAGTCTCAAGCTCCGCCCTGGCAATGGCCTCCATGATCTTTTGCTCCTCGGCGGGAGTGAAAAAGTTCCGTGCGGTGTCTCCCATTTTTAAAACTCAACTACTGGGGCCGTCTCAGCGCCTTCGGAAGCCTCAAACTGGGGCTTGCGGTCGAAGCCGAAAATGCCGGCGTAGATGTTGCGCGGAAACTGCCTGATGTTTGCATTATATTCCATAACCACCTCGGCGTACTTGCGCCTTTCGTTGGCAATGCGGTTCTCGGTGCCTTCAAGCTGGGCCTGAAGCTCCAGGAAGTTTTGATTGGCTTTCAGATCGGGGTAACGCTCAACCACCACCAACAACCGGCTCAAAGCCGATGACAGCCCGTTTTGCGCCTGCTGAAATTCGGCCAGGGCTTCAGGGGTGATATTGGTTGGATCAATCGTGACAGAAGAAGCCTTTGCACGAGCTGCAATGACCGCTTCAAAGGTCTCGCGCTCGTGTTCGGCATAGCCTTTTACCGTGTTCACCAGGTTGGGGATCAGGTCGGCGCGACGCTGGTACACGTTCTCTACCTGGGCCCATTGCTGACTGACATTTTCATCCAGGGTAACCATATTGTTATAGGCTCCCTTTACACTGCCATACAGAATAAATGCAAGCAATACGATCACTCCAATGGTGATCAGTTTTTTTGAGATTTTTGAATTTGCCATCCGAGATTTTTTTTTGGTTAATACGCAAAGTTAAGCTGAAAGCGGAAACAGGAAGGAATTCCTGTAAAAAAAATTAATTCTTGCCCTGCCAGCATCCAAATCACCGGAAGGTTTGTTATAAGCGAGAAATGAATGTCAGCAACCCTAAACAAGAGAAAATCTTGCCGGGATTTCTTTCTTCTTAGGTTCACCCTACGCTCATAGTTAATACGGAGTTTATACGGTTTAAAGCGTATAAACTCCGTATTAACTCCGTATTAACTATTTGGATGGCCTTATTTTACTAGGGTTTCAGCATCAGCAAAAAGCAAAAAAACACCCGCGGGGAGGCTGTGCCAATCTCCGCGGGTATTTTTTTGGTTAAAGCTTCGGTAAAGAAAAAAACGGATGGCTTAATGAAATTAAATCATTTCGACGCTTCGTTTGATAAAGGCTGTCAGTTTTTCGCCCTTGAGTAGGTTGCGCGAGAGCAGGGCCAGGTCAATGGCCTGGCGGATGAATTTATCGCGACTGGCCTCGTCCTTTTCCTCAGCAATCTTATATACAAAGGGATGGTTGCTGTTGACCACCAGCATATAGCTGTCGGGCAGCTGGCCCATATAATTCATCCCCCCAAGCATCGACATGTCCTTCATGCGGCGCATAAATTCGGGCTGGGTGATGACCATGGGCGGCTCGGTCTCGCTCAGGTTTTCGAACGACACGTGGAAATCCTTACTGTCGAGTTGCTTCTCGATCAGGGGCTGCAGGCTTTCTTTCTGCTTATCGGAAAGTTTGGAAGGCAGCGGGTCTTCCTTGTTGATAAGTTTATCGATCACATCCGAGTCAACCCTTACAAAAGAGGAGTTTTCAAGCTCGGATTCGAGCAGGTTGACGAAGTGGCTGTCGATGGGCGTATCCATGAGCAATACATCGTAGCCCCGATCTTTGGCCAGGTCCACAAAGCTGTGCTGGTCGTCGGGATGGGTGGCATAGAGGTGCACCACCTTCTTCTCCTTGTCGGTCTGGTTGGTCTTGATGTGGTTCTCGTATTCCTCGAGGGTAAAGAATTTATTGTCGACATTTTTAAGGAGGCAGAACTTTTTGGCGCGCTCCCTGAACTTCTCCTCCGATATCATCCCGTATTCAATAAAGATCTTGATGTCGTCCCACTTGGCTTCAAAATCCTGGCGGTTGTTTTTAAAGAGTTCTTCCAGCTTGTCGGCAACCTTTTTGGTGATGTGTCCGCTGATCTTTTTCACATTGCCGTCGCTCTGCAGGAAGCTGCGCGAGACGTTGAGCGGGATGTCGGGCGAATCGATCACCCCGTGCAACAGGGTGAGGAAGTCGGGCACGATGCCTTCAACCGAATCGGTTACAAACACCTGGTTACTATACAGTTGAATCTTGTCGCGCTGCACTTCGAAGTTTTGCTTCACCTTGGGGAAATACAGGATACCCGTCAGGTTGAAGGGGTAATCCACGTTGAGGTGGATGTTGAACAGGGGCTCTTCAAAGCTCATCGGGTAGAGTTCCCTGTAAAAGCTCTTGTAATCCTCGTCCTTGAGCTCTGCGGGTTTTTGTGTCCAGGCCGGTTTTGTGTTATTGATGATGCGGGGTTCCTCAACGGTCACATCCTTTTCCTTGCCCTTCTTGTCCTTTTCCTGAATGGTTTTTTTCTCTGTACCGAACACGATCTCTACAGGCAGAAACTTACAATATTTACTTAAAAGGCCCAGGATGCGCCCCTCTTCGAGGAACTCCTGCGAGTCGTCGGCAATGTGCAGGACGATGTCGGTGCCGCGCTCAGCCTTTTCGGCATCTTCCAGGATGTATTCGGGGTTGCCGTCACATTCCCAGCGAACGGCCTTGGCGCCTTCCTGGTAGGAGCGAGAAAAAATCTCCACTTTTTTGGCCACCATAAAGGAAGAATAGAAGCCAAGGCCAAAATGTCCGATAATAACTCCCCCGTTCTCCTGCTTCTTGTATTTCTCAATCCATTCTTCGGCGCTGCTGAAGGCAATCTGGTTGATGTATTTATTAACCTCTTCGGCCGTCATCCCAATACCCCTATCACTTACTGTAAGGGTTTTTGCCTTGGGGTCGACCTTCACCTCAATACGGGTATCGCCCAGGTCGCCCTTGATCTCGCCCACCGACGACATGGTCCGGAGCTTCTGCGTGGCATCTACAGCATTGGAAACCAGCTCGCGCAGAAAGATCTCGTGATCGGAATACAAAAATTTCTTGATGATGGGAAAAATGTTCTCTGTCTGAACGTTTATCTTACCTTTTTGCATAATATACCTTTATTTGATTTTTTTCCTCAGCTTCCCAAAGGTTGTGCCATTCAGCCCCAACTGCCATTTTGACTGCCTATGGCATACCTTCAGGATTCATCTTGTCAAAATTCTATTTATCTGATATTCAAAAAAATAAAAAATATTTTAAACTTTTTTAGTACTTGGTATTGCATAGTACTAAAAAATGATTTACCTTTGTCTCAACAAATGAAATTGTAACCATGAACCTTGAAAACACAAAAGCACAGATGCGCAAAGGGGTATTGGAGTTTTGTATCCTGTCGCTGCTGTCGAACAAGGAAGCCTATGCTTCCGACCTGATCCAGGAAATGAAGGATTCGAAACTGCTGGTGGTTGAAGGGACCATTTACCCCTTGCTGACCCGGCTGAAAAACGAAGGTCTGCTCTCCTACCGCTGGGAAGAATCGACCGGCGGCCCGCCCAGGAAGTATTACAAGGTAACGCCCCTGGGTGATACTTTTCTCAGGGAACTGAAAAAGACCTGGGATGAACTGGTGGAGGCCGTCGCAAAAGCCACTACACCATAAAGAAGACTTTCATCTATATGGAATCGATTTTTTCATACATTTAACAGGACAAAAGAACCATTGCAAAACAAAAAATAAACACCCAACCATGAAAAAAACATTAACAGTCAACATAAGCGGCATTGTTTTTCATATCGATGAAGACGCCTATGAGAAGCTCAACCAATACCTGGCCAGTGTGCGCCGCCACTTCACGCCCGACGACGGCTGCGACGAAATCATGGCCGATATTGAAAGCCGCATTGCCGAGACCCTGCAAGAGAAAATCAGCGACAGCAAGCAGGTGGTCAGTCTTCACGACGTGCAGGCGGTAATCAGCCAGCTTGGTGAGCCCGACCAGATCGGGGGCGAAGAGGAACCTGCCACAGAAGAAGCGGGCAAAAGGATACGCACCGAGAAAACAGCGCGCCGCCTTTACCGCGACCCCGACAATGCCATCCTGGGTGGTGTGGCCGGTGGTCTGGGCGCCTATTTCCAGGTGGATACCACTTGGATCAGGGTAGCCTTCGTGCTCTTCACCTTTGTTTACGGCTTCGGGCCCCTGCTTTACCTCATCCTGTGGATCGTTGTGCCCAAGGCGCGTTCCACCGCTGAGAAGCTCGAGATGAAGGGAGAGAAAGTCACCATCTCCAACATCGAGCGGACCATACGCGAGGAGCTGGGGGATGTAAAAAAGAATTTGCAGGATTTTTCGGAGGAGGCGCAAGACACCTTCAAAAAAAAAAGTGATTTCGCGTATCAGGACAGCCCTCGAAGAAATTTTGCAACGCTTGCAGGCCGTTTTTTCGGGGTATTTTTCAAAGTCGTCGGCATCCTGATCGGGCTTTTCCTGATGTTCCTGGGGGTCTTCCTCCTGGTGGGATTTGCCTCTGCCCTGCTGGGCGGACCTGTGCTGATCGACTCTGATTTCGGGGTGCAGCTCTTCTCCTTCCCTGCCCTGGCCGAGATCTTCTTCAACAACCGGACCCTGATCAACATGGCCATTATTGGCATCATCCTCGTGCTGGGGATTCCATTGCTGGCGATGATTTATGCCGGCGCCAGGCTCATCTTTGGCTTTGATGCCAGGATCCGGTACTTCGGTTTTGTAACCTTTATGCTTTGGGTGGCTGGCCTGGGCATCTGTCTCTTTATTTTCCTGAGCGGGGCGCGCAACTTCTCAAGCCAGCGCTCGTTTACGCAGGAAGTAATCATACCTGCGCCTGAAGCCGGGCGCCTCATCCTGGATGTGGATGAACAGAAGATCCGCGAGCTGGGCATCAGCCCCACAAGCGACATCAAGTCAGGCCGTTGGGACCTTTTATGGATGACAGAGACCGGGCAGCGCAATGGCATTCCACGCCTGCGCATCCGCACCACCACCTCCGACGAGATCAAGCTGATCATCACCAAGGAGTCGCGCGGGATGAGTCCAGCTGTGGCAATGGACAATGCCAGCAGCGTTGCTTATGGCTTCATCCAGGAAAATAACCGGTTGATCTTTGACCCCTTCTTCACCTTTGATAAATCGGATGGCTGGAGAGCCCAGAAAGTGTTCATCGAGTTGTATGTCCCCGAGAACATTCCGGTGGAAGTAACCGACGGTCTGCGAAAAGCCCTTGATGTGCGCTGGTATATGCGCCACGAAGTTTCAGGGAAAGAAGAATCTTCGCCTGTGCAACAACTGACGATGAACTATTGCCTGCCGGGCGATGCAAGCCTGCTGCGCAAGGCATTCCTGCCTGCTTTTTCAAGTAAACCGGTATATACCCTCTAAGCCCCTGCATTTTGCCCTCGCCCGGGCGTTTTTCAACCTTATTTATTAACTTTGTGTAGCCCTTGCCAGGGCTACACTGCTTTTTATTCCTGAACATTCGATTGATCCCCTTGTTATTTAAGCATTATGGCTGCAAAAAAGAAGGAACACCCCGAAGCTTACGTCAAAGAAGTATTGAACGATTACCGCATTGCCAACGAGAGCCGCCAGGCCAGCTTGCTGGGCCGGCGCGAGGTGCTGACGGGTAAGGCCAAATTTGGCATATTTGGCGATGGAAAAGAGGTGCCCCAACTGGCCATGGCAAAGGCGTTTAAAGATGGCGACTGGCGATCGGGATATTACCGCGACCAGACCTTTATGCTGGCTACCGGCATGATGAGCCTCGAAAGCTTTTTCAGCCAGCTTTACGGCGATACCGATATCTCGGCCAACCCCGACAATGGCGGGCGCATGATGAACAACCACTTTGCCAGCCGCAGCCTCGATGAAGAGGGCAACTGGAAAGACCTGACCAAACAAAAGAACTCTTCGGCCGACATCTCTCCAACAGCAGGCCAGATGCCACGACTGCTGGGACTTGCCCTGGCATCGAAAGTCTTCCGCAATGAACAGGGATTGAAGGATTTCAAAAAATTCAGCGATAAGGGCAATGAGGTGGCCTTCGGCACCATTGGCGATGCCAGCACCAGCGAAGGCCATTTCTGGGAAACCATGAATGCTGCTGCCGTATTGCAGGTGCCCCTGGCGATGTCTGTTTGGGACGATGGTTACGGCATCAGCGTGCCCAAGGAATTCCAGACCGCGAAGAGCAGCATCTCTGAAGCCCTCAGCGGGATGGAGATCAAAAAGAAAGGCGAAAGGGGCATTCATATCTTCCACCAAAAAGCGTGGAACTACGAAGGCCTGATCAAAACCTACGAGGAAGGCGTGGCACTGGCCCGAAAGGAACACGTGCCGGTGCTTTTTCACATCACCGAAGTGACCCAGCCCCAGGGGCATTCCACCTCAGGCTCGCACGAGCGCTATAAAAGCAAGGAAAGACTGGAATGGGAAAAGGAATATGACTGTATTCTGCAAATGCGGCATTGGATCCTTGAAAAAGGAATGGCTACTGAAGAACAGCTCGACGAGATTGAAAAGAATGCAGTGGCCCGGGTGAAGGAAGCCCGGAAAAATGCCTGGGATAACTTCCAGAAGCCCATCCTGAAGATGCGCAAGGATTTCATCGAGCTTGTGAACATCGAGAACTGCAACTGCCGGAAATCGGAAAAGATCGACACCCTGATCAAGGATTTGGGCCGCATCGGCGAGCCCATTCGCAGGGACATCATCTCTACCGCCAAAAAGATCCTGCGGCTGATATGCCACAACTGCGCAAGCGAGAAATCGATGAAGGTGCAGGTGATGAACTGGCTGGAGCAGGCCGTTGCCGACAATACCCAGCGCTACAGCTCGCACCTGTACAGCGAGACAGCCCTTTCGCCCATGAAGGTGAAAGAGGTGGCCCCTGAATATGCCGATGACGCTCCTATGGTCAATGGCCGCGAGATCCTGGTAAATAACTTCGATTACATTTTCGACAAATATCCTGAAGCGCTGATCTTTGGCGAGGACGTGGGCAATATCGGAGGCGTGAACCAGACCCTGGAAGGCCTGCAGAAGAAATATGGCGAGCTGCGCATTGCCGATACGGGCATCCGCGAGGCCACCATCATCGGGCAGGGACTGGGCATGGCCATGCGCGGCCTCAGGCCCATTGCCGAGATCCAGTATTTCGATTACCTGCTTTATGGCCTGCAGGTCCTCAGCGACGACCTGGCCACCCTGCGTTACCGTACTGTCGGCGGACAAAAAGCCCCGCTGATCGTCAGCACCCGCGGCCACCGCCTCGAGGGCATCTGGCATTCGGGCAGCCCCATGAGCATGGTGGTCAACTCGGTCAGGGGCGTCCACGTGCTGGTGCCCCGCGATATGACCCGTGCCGCCGGCTTTTACAACACCCTCATGCAGTGCGACGACCCGGCCATCGTCATCGAACCCCTCAACGGCTACCGCCTGAAGGAAAAGCTGCCCGCAAACATCGGACAGTTCACCCTACCCCTGGGCAAACCTGAGATCCTGAATTCGGGCACCGATGTCACGCTGGTCACCTATGGCTCCTGCGTAAGGATCGCCCAGGATGCCATTGAGCAACTGAAGGATTATGATGTTTCCGTTGAACTGATCGACGTGCAGTCGCTCATCCCCTTCGACATCCACCACAGCATCGTGGAGTCATTGAAAAAGACCAACAAGATCATCTTCTTCGATGAGGATGTTCCCGGGGGAGCCACGTCCTATATGATGCAGAAAGTGCTGGAAGAACAGGGCGGCTACCTCTACCTCGACGCCGAGCCGGGCACCATCACCGCCCGCGAACACCGCGCCGCCTACAGCACCGACGGCGACTATTTCTCAAACCCCAATGCCGAGGATGTATTCGAAAAGATCTACAACATGATGAACGAATACAATCCCGAAAAATACCCCCAGATCTTCTAGGCAAGAAAACCGGCTTAAAAAACTTTGCGGGGCTTTGTGAAACAACAGATTTCCGTTTCACAAAGCCCCGCAAGCAATTTCAAAACCCATAAAAAAGGATTAAGGCCCATGGGCTCAATTCCTTCTTACTTTCTACTTCTTACTTCCTACTTCCTAGTAATTCTCCCCCCACTCCTCAAAGTACGCCTGCGGATGCTGGCAGGTGGGGCAGTTCTTCAGGGCCTTTTCGCCTTCGTAAATATAGCCACACTTGCGGCAGTACCACTTGGTCTTTTCGGGGCGCTGAAACACGGTGCCATCCTTAACCCTGCTGAGCAGCTTCAGGTAACGCTCCTCGTGGTTCTTCTCGGCTGCAGCAATCAGTTTAAAGGTGGTGGCAATGCGTTTAAAGCCCTCCTCCTCGGCAATGCGGGCAAATTCGGGATACAGCATCGACCACTCCTCATTCTCGCCTTCAGCAGCGTGAAGCAGGTTCTCCTCGGTGGTCGATACCGTGCCTGCAGGATAGCTGGCCGTGATCTCTACCATCCCCCCTTCCAGGTAGCTGTAGAACATTTTGGCGTGCTGGCGCTCCTGATCGGCGGTTTCCATAAAAAAGCCAGCGATCTGCTCGTAGCCTTCCTGCTTGGCCACCTTGGCATACATCTCATATCGGCGCGCGGCCTGTGACTCGCCGGCAAACGATTTTAAAAGGTTCTTCTCGGTTTGGGTTCCCTTAATGCTTTTTGTTTCCATAATATCTTAATTTACAGTTCATTATTTAGTTTTATAAAAGACGTTGAATAACTGCCCTGGCAGGGCAAAAATAATGGAATTTAGGGCCGTTTGGACAGGTGGAACGATCTGAAGGCGTTATTTATAAACAGATTAAATAAGGATTAGGTTTGGGGGTTGGGGTACAAGGTTTGTCAATGCCTGAATGACGTTGACCGTTTTGGGGAATCAAAAGAATTAAGCCAGAAATTGCAGGAAAACTTAACAAATTTGGCCTGTTTTCTCAAGATTGGTGTTTTGATGCCCAGGCTAAAGCCCGGGGTACAATAATTGTCGAATGGCAATCGGGGTAGATTATTCTACAGGAATTTCTATGCCAGTTTGTTCGATTTCGTATGCAAACGGATTCAACGAATTAAAATCATGCTCTTGAATGGGATGGGGTTCAATTCGCAGGTCAATCCTTCTTCTTAACATCATTAACTGCTTCTGGGTTGAGAAAAAATCAGGCATATTCTCAATGATCAAGGCAATATCAATATCACTTTCTTCTTTTTCCATACCCTTGGCAAAGGAACCAAAAAGGTACGCTTTTTTCACCCCAAGGTCTTTGGGAATAATCATGATATATTGCTTTACGGTATCTATAATCCTTTCATTAACCATAGCCTGAGCTTTTCGATGCGTTCTGACCAAAGGGCTGTAAACTCCCTGGTGCAAAGCTGGTAAAAGTCCTTTTTGTAGCTGTCGTATCTTGCGTTTATGTTAAAGGT
>LSQX01070463.1_pt2 | contig 11424 bp, 6 predicted proteins | sample 654561 | NCBI WGS metagenome assembly LSQX01 (sample SAMN04489861, study PRJNA283612) | anaerobic digester metagenome | isolation source: 4 biogas reactors fed with cattle manure at either 37C or 55C with and... | place: Denmark: Kongens Lyngby | collected 2014 | reverse complement strand
TTTCATTTTCATCATCTTTGAGGGTTAAAAATTCAGGTTTACACCAAACACGAGCTGGCGGCTTCTCGGATAGGCTGAGTAGTCGACACCGGGTGAGAGGTTAGTCCTTCTGATGGTCGAAACTTCAGGATCATAGCCGCTGTAGTTGGTCCAGAGGGCCACGTTGTAGCCGGTCACGTAGAAACGAAGACTTTCAATCCTGGCTTTGTTCAACAGGCTCTTCGGGAGGGTATAACCCAGCGTGAGGGTGTTGAGACGCAGGAAGCTGCCATCTTCCACAGCCCAGTCACTGAAGATCATGCGTGAGGTGTAGGGCGACCACATGGTGGTGTGGGCATTCATTGCAGCCAGCTCGGCGGGATCATTACTGATGGTACCATCTTCGCGCAGGTTGGTCCAACGGTTGCCGGGCTCCATGGTGGTAATCATGTTGCGGTACTGGTATTTACCGGTGTGGGAGAACTCGATCTTGTTGGCATTGTAGATGTCATTGCCGTAACTCCAGTTGAAGGCGGCGGCCAGGTCGAAGCCGTAGAAGGTGGTGTTGAGGGTGAAACCGCCGGTGTGTAGCGGGTTGGCGTCACCGATGATCTCCCGGTCTTCCACACTGATGAGATCATCACCGTCGAGATCTTTCAGTTTCATCGATCCCGGACGGATATTACCCACCACGCCGGAGGCGTCGGCAACACCCTCCTTGAGGCTCCAGCGGTTGTTCGCTTCGTTGTAGCCGGTGAAGTCATCCACCTCATAGCGACCATCGGAGCGATAGCCGAACATCTGACCCACGGCACCCCCCTTGGCAATCCAGTAGTCGTAGCCGATCTCGGAGGAGGCCCAGTAGGTCTCGTATCCAAAGTCATTCATGATGCCCAGGCTCTGGATCTCGGTTTTGTTGAAGCCGATGTTACCGCTGAAGCTGAGGGTGAAGTTCTTCCTGTTGACGGCATACCAGTTAAGGGTTGCCTCTATCCCCTCGTTCTGGTTCTCACCCATGTTACGGTATTGCGTGTCATAACCGGTACCGGCCACGGGAAACTCGATCAGCAGGTCGCTGGTGGTGTTGCGGTAGGCTTCCACCGTTCCGCTCAGGCGTCCTCCCATCAGAGTGAAGTCGAGCCCGATGTTGCGGGTGATGGTGGTCTCCCATTTCAGGTCAGGGTTGGCCATCACCTTGGAGGGTGCCCAGTAGCTGGAGAAGCCGTTGATCCAGGAGGTAGCCTTCGACTCGAACATCTGCACCAGCTGACCGGAGGGGATGTTGTTGTTGCCGGCGGTGCCATAGCTGGCACGCAGCTTCAGGTCTTCCAGCCATCCCTTGCTACCCTCCATGAAGGGTTCGGAGGAGAGACGCCATGCCGCGGCGGCGGAGGGGAAGTAACCCCATCGGTTCTCCTTACTGAACTTGGAGGAGGCATCGGCACGGAAGGTGGCACTCAGCAGATACTTGCTCATGTAGTCGTAGTTGAGACGACCGAAGTAGGAGAGCAGCTTGTCATCCTCATTGTAGTAGTTGTCGATGGTGTAGGGCATCCCCTGTGAGGAGAGACGCCATGCATCCTTGGCGGTGAAGGTTGTGGGGAAGCCATGAACCTCATCGGTGAGGGTGATCCCCTTACGGATGATGTATTCGTGACCTGCCATCAGGTTGAGGCTGTGATCTTCACCGAGCAGCTTCTTGAAATCGTAGTTGATCGTATTGGTGTTTCTCATCGCCTGCCGTTCCCTGTTCACCAGCCGGATGGCCGGTTTGCCCTGGTTGTCGACCGAAGGGTAGTTCTTGATATAATAGGTGGTCAGACCCCAGTAGCGCTGATCGCCGTCGTCCTGATGATCGAGACCCACCTCGGAGCGCAGCTTCAGGTTGTCAATCACCTCCCAGGTGGCACTGCCCGCCATGTTGAGTCGCTTTTGTCTCTTCTCACGTGCGTTATCAGTGATCGACACAAGCGGGTTATAGAGGTTACCCAGGTCATCGTCGGCGCTGCCGGCCGAGGCATCGAGGTTCTTCAGCGGTATGGGGGTATAGATTACCGAGTATTTAAGCCGCTTGTCCGTATCGAGCGTGCTGGTAGCATCGTTGGCGCCCCCGCCGTTGATCCTGGTGTCGGTGTAACGCACCGAGAAATCGAGTGAGATGCGATCGGTCGCCTTGTTGTTCAGCTTCAAGCTCATGCTGTTACGCCGGTAATCGGAGTCTTCCATGATCGCCTTGTCGGAGAGATGGGAGAAGTTGAAGGCGTAGGTCATCTTGTCACTCCCGCCGTTGAGGCTCAGGCTGTGGTTCATGGAGCTGCCGGGACGNNTGCCAGTCGTTGTAGGGCACATTGCGATAGAGATCGAGATCCTGGTAGTTGCCGAAGAAGGAGTTGTAGTTCTCGATGGCATCATCTCCCCTGAGTGCCGCCAGTTCATATTGCCAGCTGGCGTAGTCGTATGGAGATAACACATCGAGTGTTTTTGCAATCTTCTTCACACCGAAGTAGGCGTTGTAGCTCAGGCGCAGTTTCCCTGCCTTCCCCGACTTGGTGGTGACGATCACCACCCCGTTGGCACCGCGTGATCCGTAGATGGCGGTGGAGGAGGCATCTTTCAGTACGTCGATCGACTCGATGTCGGTAGGCGGGATGTCAGAGATGGTGCTCACAGGGAAGCCATCCACGATGAAGAGCGGATCGTTGCTCTGCGTGATGGAGCCGCCACCGCGCACACGGATCCGCATCTCGGCATCGGGTGATCCTTCGGTGGTAAGTACCTGTACCCCGGCCATCTTACCGGTGATCGCTTCCACGGCAGAGGCTACCGGTACAGCGGCCAGCGTCTCGGCGTTCACCGAGGAGACCGATCCGGTGAGATCTCGTTTCCGCATCGTTCCATAACCGATCACCACCACCTCATCGAGATTGGATACGTCTTCTTCGAGGGTGATATTGACCACGTTGCCGGTGATGGGCACTTCCGTTTCTCTCATGCCGATATAGGAAACATGCAGAGTGGTTGCAGAAGCGGGAACCGCGAGCGTGTAATTACCGTTCAGATCGGTGGCTGCACCGATATTCGTACCTTTCACCATCACATTGGCACCTATGATAGGTTCACCGTAGGAGTCATTCACAACCCCGCGAATCGTTCTCTCCTGGGCTGTGATACCCAAGGAAAAAAGAAATAGGAGCAGTAAACCGATGGTTACTTTTCGTTTCATTCCTGTTTCATTCATATTAGTCATGTTTATTAAAAATAAGTGATTAAATAAATAGATCATCATCAGTGGTGAGCGTTCATTCTTCTCTCTAAACCGTTAACATTCATTTGTTTTTCTTTGTCTCCCTGCCGCTATTGTCAGACGTACATGCTTGTGTCAGGTCATTCTATTCACAATGATACTGTTTTAGAGTGGAAGAGGAGGTGATAAATTGGTTTTTAAGGGGTGACATATTGTTATAAGATTAAAAATGGTGGAGGGAAAGAGCAAATAAATGTATATTTGTGGGAGGCAAGATATGAGTATGGTGAACAGAACAATCCTGATGTTTCTTATTCTCCTGGTTGTGGCTCCCCTGCAGGCGCAACCGGAGGCTTATTTTATTCATTACGGAGCAGAGGACGGGCTTCCGCAACATACCATCACCGATATCCTGCAGGACCGGAGCGGATTCATGTGGTTCAGCACCTGGGATGGCCTGAGTCGCTTCGATGGATACACCTTCAAGACCTACCACCTGCCCGGCAGCACCGATGTCACATCACAGAGCAGCAGGATTGATCATCTCTTCGAGGATCGTTACAGCAACATCTGGACCCTGACCTACGATAATCATGCCTATCGTTTTGATGTAGAGACGGAGACCTTTACCGGTACCGGTGCGATTCCGGGTCTTGAGGGTCATCTCTTTGCTGCATCCGGTATCATTTCCACACCAAAAGGGAATGTGTGGCTTCTGTCGGAAGAGGATGGCTGCATTGTCGTCACTGACTCACTGTTTCATGCCGATCTGTTTCATCCGCGCAATCAGAACCTGACCGACAGCAGGGTCAACGGGGTGTATGAAGACCGGGAGGGCAACAGCTGGATCCTAACCGGCAGAGGGCTTACCTTCCTGCAGGCTGGAAGCGGAGTGCCGGTTTTTTTCTTCCACCCGGCTACCTATAGTGTCTTTTCTGACGAGTATCCCTTTTACTGTGTCACGGAACTGGAGGAGGAGATCTGGTTTGGGGCTGATAAAGGTGTCATCTTACGCTACGACAAGAAGAGAGAGCGCTTTTATCCGTTGCATACCGGCTTGACCTCCGATGTGATCGCCATCGAGGAGATCTCAACAGATAAGATTGCGGTAATCTCATCCATGAGTGGATTCATCATTTACAACACGCACGATGGCAGCATGGAGGTTTATAACCGGCACACTCTCCCTGAAATGGCTTTCGGTCAGATCTTTTCCTGTTACCTTGACAGAAGCAGGAACCTGTGGCTCGAGACCGACCACCTCGGGGTCGCCAGGTTCAACCCCTACTCGCGGCAGTACCATCATTTCAGACCTTATGTGGAGAGTACCGAGACGAGCGTATTCCCCCCCAACTTCTTCATCTTTGAAGACAGAGAGGATCGTCTCTGGATCCACCCCCGGGGGGGAGGATTCTCGCTTTATGACACACAGACGGATCAGCTGGTCCCTTTCTATAACAAACCATTCTCGCCTACCTGGATGTTTTCCAACATGATGCACTCTGCCTACTCCGACAGGCAGGGTAACCTCTGGATGTGCACCCGCTCACACGGTCTGGAGAAGGTGATCTTCATTGATGACAGTCAGTTTCGGTCTATATTGCTGAACGACAATATCCATTCCACCATCAGCAATGATGTGCGTCCCATCTTCGAGGATTCGCGTGGCGTCATCTGGGTTGCCACCAAAGATGGGATGATCCATCTCTACGACGGTTCGCTACAGGAAAAGGGTATTCTCACCCAGGAGGGCACCATCGGCAGGGGGACCCCGTTGAGAGGCATCGCCTATTGTATCACTGAGGATTCCCAACAAAACATCTGGATCGGCACCAAGGGGGAAGGTCTTTACCGGCTGACCCCGAAGGGGGAAGGCAACGCCTACACGATCCACCGGATACAACATGATCCGGATAATATATATTCCCTGAGTGATAATCATGTTTATTCCATCTATGAAGACAAGAAAGGGAATATCTGGGTTGGTACCTTCGGAGGAGGGATCAACCTGATACCTCACGGCACCAGCGGTGATAGGGTGATGCACCACGGAAACGAGCTCGCCGGCTATCCCTACAGCCTGGGTGATCAGGTGCGGATCATCAACGGGGACCGTTACGGGAACATTTGTGTGGGGACGACATTGGGTATGATCATGTTTGACCCCGATTTCAGAAGCGCGGATGCGATCGTCTACAAGACCTATGTTCACAACAGTGATGATCCCGGTTCTGTCGGTGCCAATGACATCATCGACATCTGCACCACTGAGGCCGGTGAGACATTCATCGGCAGCTTCGGCGGAGGCATCAGCCGGGTGGCGGAGACCGACAGCCTGGGGTTTCCGATTCTTTTTGAGACCTACGATAACAGCTACGGACTCCCCTCCAACATCATCCTCTCCCTGCAGGAGGACCGGTACGGTAATATCTGGGTGGGCAGTGAGGGCGGGCTCACCAAGTTCAACCGTAGTGATGAGACTTTTGAGAACTACAGTGAGATGAAACGATTGATGAAACGGAACAATTTCTCCGAAAACTCGAGGTGCCGGCTGCGTGACGGGAGAATGCTCTTCGGCTACTCGCACGGGATGATTCTTTTTGATCCGGGTCAGGTGAGGAACAACACTTTTAATCCTTATCTGGCGTTGGTACAGTTCCGGCTCTTCAATCGCACCGTGCCCATCTCGCCCGATGGTCCTCTCCACCGGAACATTCACCTGACCGAAGAGCTGCAGTTGAAGCACCATCAGAATTTCTTCAGCATCGAGTTTGCTGCGCTCGATTACATCGATCCGGAGAACATCTTTTATGCCTACAAGCTGGATGGTTTTGACAAAGAATGGATTTTCTCCGGCAATCAGCGTGTCGCCAACTACACCAACCTCTCCCCCGGTAAGTATCTCTTTCGCGTCAGATCAACCAACAGCGATGGGGTGTGGGCCGATAACGAACGTTTGCTGGCCATCGAGGTGATGCCTCCATTCTGGGCGACAGGATGGGCTTACCTGCTCTACACCGTGCTACTGCTTGTGCTGCTCTATCTCACCTACAGGATTCTCTACACCTTTTACAGGATGCGCAACAAGATCATCCTGGAGAAGCGTGAGTCGGAGATCAAGACACGATTCTTCACCAATATATCCCATGAGATCCGGACCCCTCTCACCATGATCGTTTCGCCGATAGAGAATCTTCTCTCCAGCAGCAGTACCCCGCTTCCTGTGAAAAATCAGCTTAAGCTGGTCTCCAAGAATACCAACCGACTGCTAAGCATGGTGAACCAGATCCTCGATTTCCAGAAGATGTCGCAGACGCCACTCACCGTACACAGAATTGAGGTGGCCCCATTCGTGGAGAACCTGTTCGAGGGATATGCCAGGAATGCGGAGATCAGGAAGATTGATTACCGGTTTGTGAACCGCGTGGGTGATGCGATCATCTGGGCCGATGGGGAGGCGCTGGAGAAGATCATCCTCAATCTGCTTTCCAATGCCTTCAAGTACACCCCTGCCGGTCAGTCGATCACCGTCACACTCTACGAGGAGCTCAACGAGCTGGCTATCGAGGTGAAGGACAGCGGCACGGGCATCTCGAAGGAGAAGCAGGGGCGTTTGTTCAGGCGGTTTGAATCGTTCAACGAGGACAAGAGTAAACCCAGCACCGGCATCGGACTATCCATCGTGAAGGAGCTGGCTGATAAGCACCAGGCGCGCATCCTGGTGGAGAGTGAGATGAATAGAGGCAGTTGCTTCACCCTGTTCTTCAGGAAAGGATCCACCCACTTTGGTCCCGAGGTGACCATCGATGAGACAACCATCAAAGGATCGACAAAGGAACCCCCGGAAGAATTAAGAGGAGCCCTGGCTCCCTGTGATGAGATTGCCGGTCTCAGCGAGCATCCCTCGGTGCTGGTGGTGGAAGATGATGAGGATCTGCGGCAGTTTATCTGTTCCATACTGGAGGAAGATTATGAGGTGCATGAGGCATCGAACGGCAGGGAGGGTTTTGAGCAAGCGCTGGCACTCATCCCCGATTTCATTGTGAGTGACATCATGATGCCTGAGAGTGATGGCATGGAGCTGCTTGAGAATGTACGCCGGAATGTGCAGACCAGTCATATCCTCTTTTTGCTGCTCACAGCCAAAACAACCCTCGACAGTAAGCTGGAGGGTTTTAAGCAGGGTGCCGATGAGTATATCTCGAAGCCCTTCAGCGTCTCCTTTTTCAAGGCGAGGGTGAAGAACCTGCTGCAGAGAAGAAATGAATTGCAGAAATTCTACCGCAACAGGGTGGGTTTCTCCCCTGAGAAGGGCAATGGGGAGGATAAAGGCTCAGAGGCATTGGTGAATGACAAGGATCTGACATTCATCCAATCGGTAAACAGATTCATCGAGGAGCATATGGGCAATAGCGATTATGTGATTGAAGACCTGGCGGTAGAGATGGGGATGAGCCGCACCGTTTTTTTTAAGAAACTAAAAGGGCTCACCGGGCTGGCCCCGGTGGAGTATGTGCGGGATGTCTTGTTGCAGCATGCTGCCGGTCTCCTGGAACAGGCAGCATACAGCATCAAGGAGGTCTCTTACATGGTGGGGATGAACGATCCCAAGTACTTCACCCGCTGTTTCAAGAAAAAGTATCGGATGACACCTACTGAATATAGGAAACAATATGAAAAATAGTTATCTTTGAGATTCGGGCGGACCTGCCGCCAAAAGGCAGCATCTTGAGCACCCTCCTCATGAAAAATCAATTCAATAAAACCAGATGATATGAAACCATTTATTCACGAAGACTTTCTCCTTCAAAGCGATGCCGCGCGACAGCTATACCATGAGCATGCGGCAAAACAACCGATCATTGACTACCATTGTCATTTGAACCCTGCCTATATCGCAGCGGATCACCGCTTCGACAACCTGGGGCAGATCTGGTTGGAGGGGGATCATTACAAGTGGCGAGCCATGCGCACCAATGGCGTGAACGAGAGATATTGCACCGGAAAAGAGACCAGCGACTGGGAGAAGTTTGAGAAATGGGCAGAGACGGTACCCTACACCATGCGAAACCCGTTGTATCACTGGACCCACCTGGAGTTGAAGTCTGCTTTCGGTGTAGAGACGCTGCTGAGTCCCGCTACCGCAAAGGAGATTTATGACCGCTGCACAGAAAAACTGCGTACACCGGAATATTCTGCGAGGGGGCTGATGAAGATGTTCAACGTGAAAGTGATATGCACCACCGATGATCCTGTTGACAATCTGGAGCATCATCTCTCGCTCAGAAAAGAGGGTTTTGAGGTAAAGGTTCTCCCCACCTGGCGTCCCGACAAGGCGATGGCAGTGGAGAAGGCGAAAGAGTATCGTGCCTACGTGGAGAGGTTGTCAGAGGTTTCAGGTGTTTCCATCAGCCGCTTTCGTGATCTGATTGAGGCACTGCGCAGGCGGCATGATTTCTTCGCCACCGTGGGTTGTAAGCTCTCCGATCATGGCATCGAGGAGTTTTACGCCGAGGAGTACACCGAGCAGGAGATCGAAACGATCTTCAACAAAGTGATTGGTGGCCACGAGCTGACCGGCGGGGAGGTGCGGAAATTCAAGTCAGCCATGCTCTACGAGGGTGCATTGATGGATTGGGAGAAGGGATGGACACAGCAGTTTCACTATGGTGCCATCCGCAACAACAACACCCGGCTGTTTCATAAGCTGGGTGCCGATACCGGCTTCGACTCCATCGGCGATTTCACTGTTGCCAGGGCGATGAGTCGTTTCTTCGACCATCTCGACACTGACAACAAGCTGGCCAAGACCATCATCTACAACCTGAACCCCAGGGACAATGATATGATTGCCACCATGATCGGTAACTTCCAGGATGGCTCCGTGGCCGGAAAGATACAGTTCGGTTCAGGTTGGTGGTTCCTCGATCAGAAGACAGGTATGGAAGCACAGATGAACTCGCTCTCTAACCTGGGGCTGCTGAGTCGTTTTGTGGGGATGCTCACCGACTCGCGCAGCTTTCTCTCCTATCCGCGGCATGAATACTTCCGTCGAATCCTGTGTAACCTTATCGGCAACGATGTGGAGAAAGGATTGCTGCCCGCCACTGAGATGGCGTTCCTCGGAGAGATGGTGGAGAACATCTCCTATCACAATGCGAACAATTTTTTTAACTTTTAAGATAGCAAACGATGATGAAACTAGGAAAACAGAGTATCGGTGTGGGTGACCGTTTCACCTATCAGGGAAAGGCACAGTTGAAAGCCATCATGAAGGCAAACGAGAAAGGTCTTGATATCACTCCGGTGTGGAACAAATCGAACCGCGAACATATCTATGTGGGTACCGTTCCTGCCGATACACGCAAGGAAGCTGATGAGGCGGTGAAGAAGCTCGGCTTCAAGGGTCACTATTTCGTGGATGCCGACCATATCAACCTCAGCACCGTAGCAAAATATGTGGAGGTTTCTGATTTCTTTACCCTCGACGTGGCCTCCTTTATCGGCAAGGAGAGCAGCAAGGAGGAGGTGGATGCGTTTGTGGCCTCCTGCAGCAAGTACAGGGGTGATTTGCAGATTCCCGGCATGGAAGAACCGTTACAGGTTACCAATGAACTGCTGAAGCTGATTGCTGGTAAGTTTCTGGCAGCTACACAACATGCCTCCGAGATCTACGCTTATCTTAAGAAAGAGAAGGGTGAAGGCAACTTCATCACGGAGGTATCGATGGATGAGGTGGAGTCGCCCCAGACACCCGTAGAGCTGCTGTTCATCCTGAAGATGCTGGCCGACAAGGGAGTGCCGGCACAGACCATCGCTCCCAAGTTTACCGGCCGTTTCAATAAGGGTGTCGACTATGTGGGTGACCTGGATCAGTTTGCCAGGGAGTTCGAGGAGGATGTGCTGGTGATCGACTATGCCGTTCGCGAATTTGGATTGCCTGAGGAGCTGAAGTTGAGTGTTCACTCTGGTAGTGATAAGTTCTCAATCTATCCGATCATGGCTGATGTGATCCTCCGCTACGACAAGGGGCTGCATCTGAAGACAGCCGGCACCACCTGGCTGGAAGAGGTGATCGGTCTGGCCGTCGCGGGTGGCGAGGGACTGGAACTGGCAAAGAAGATCTACGAGAACTCCTACAACCGTCAGGAGGAGCTCTGCGGCCCTTATGCCGATGTGATTGACATCGATGGCTCAATGCTCCCCTCGGTAGAAGAGGTGAAAGGATGGAGCAGTGAGAAGTTCGCCAACACGCTGCGTCATATCCCGGGTCATCCCGACTACAACGCCAACTTCCGGCAGCTGATCCACGTGGCTTACAAGGTAGCTGCCGAGATGGGAAGCAGCTATACCTCCCTGCTGGAGAAATATGCCGATGTGATTGGCTCCTGCGTGGAAGAGAATATCTACGAGCGTCATTTGAGGAGACTGTTCACCATCTAAAATGAAGCTGTTTGCAGTTGATCGTTTTAAGAAACAGCATTTGCGTTAATTGCCGTTCCTGTGATCAATTGCTGATATATATTTGTTCACAACAACAGAGATAATATGTACGAACTATTCAACATAGAAGATAAAGTAATCGTCATCACGGGAGGTACCGGAGTCCTCGGCAGCTCGATGGTGGAGTACCTGGCGGCACACGGTGCCAGGGTGGCTGTGTTGGCCAGAAACAAAGAGAAGGGAGACCGGCTCACTGCAAAAGTGAAAGCGGCCGGTGGTGAGGCGATGTTCCTGCAGACGGATGTCGCGGACGAGGCTGTACTGAAACAGAATGCACACGAAATCGTGGGTGCCTGGGGACAGATCGATGTGCTGATCAACGGTGCCGGCGGTAATATGCCGGGTGCCACCATCGGCCCCAACCACAACATCTTCGACCTGAAGATGGATGAGTTCCGCAAGGTGGTTGACCTGAACCTGATGGGGACCGTGATTCCCTCAGTGGTGTTTGCAGAGTATATGGTGAAACAGAACAGGGGAAATATCATCAATGTATCCTCCGCTTCGGCACTGCGTCCTCTTACACGGGTAGCCGGTTATGGTGCCGCCAAGGCTGCCGTGACCAATTTCACCAGGTATCTTGCCGGTGAGCTGGCGACCAAGTTTGGCGAGTCTTTCCGCGTGAATGCCCTTTGTCCGGGATTCTTTATCACCGAACAGAACAGGGCGCTGCTCACCAACCCCGACGGCTCCTACTC
>LSQX01069995.1_pt1 | contig 11425 bp, 9 predicted proteins | sample 654561 | NCBI WGS metagenome assembly LSQX01 (sample SAMN04489861, study PRJNA283612) | anaerobic digester metagenome | isolation source: 4 biogas reactors fed with cattle manure at either 37C or 55C with and... | place: Denmark: Kongens Lyngby | collected 2014 | reverse complement strand
CCCGACTGCCCTCAGCTTTCAGATATTCCCATCACCCTCCGTCAAGAGGCCATGCCCCAGCTGGACCGCTGGGTCTGCGACCCCGAGATTACCAGTCCTGAGCTCGATGGCTATCTGGCCCGCCTGGACGAGGCCTCGGCCAGCAGCCCCTTCCTGGGGCGCTATCGGGTCTTGACAACCTCGGGCACAACCGGCGTCCCCCTCCGCATGGTCCGGGACGACCGCCATAATCTGATTCACGCGGCCCTGATCTCACAGCGCCTGCTGGGCAGCAGCAAGACGGAAGGCAATCCCCTGCCCACCCTCTCCTACCCCCGCACAGCGGGCCTCCTGGCCAGCGGGGGTTACAGCTCCACCTACCTTTCCTTCCTGAGGACCAAGAAGGCCTATGAGACGGCAGGACGGGCGGACGATATCCTGCCCCTCTTCGTGGAGATGGCGACCGGCGAAATGGTGGAGGCCCTCAATGCCTTTCAGCCCCGCTTTCTCACCGGATACCCCAGCAATATCCGCATCCTGGCCGGCCAGCAGCGCCTGGGCAAACTGGACATTTCCCCCGATCTAATCGCCTGCAGTGCCGAACACCTTTCCCTTGAAGACATTCATTACATCGAAGAGAGCTTCGGCTGTCCGGTCCTCAACAACTATTGTTCGACTGAGGGCGGGGAAGTGGCCTGTCTTTGCCGGGAAAACCACATGCACCTGAATGCCGATTGGGTCATCGTCGAGCCTGTCGATCAGGCCATGCGGCCTCTTCCTCCCGGCCAGGAGAGCGAGGGGGTCCTCCTGACCAATTTGGCCAATCTGGTCCAGCCCTTCATCCGCTACTATGTGTCAGACCGGATCGTCCTGCACGAGGCGCCCTGCGCCTGCGGTTCACCATTCCCCTACATCGATATCGAGGGGCGGAAGGAAGACAGGCTGACCTTTCAGGACAAGGAAGGCGCATGGATCGGACTCCCCTCCTCCCTCTTCATCAGCATCTCCATGGATACCCCCAATTGTGCCCAGGTTCAGTTCATCCAAAGGGGACCTTCCCGTATGGAAATTCGCTGTATTTCAGAGGACGGGGAAGGCCAGGAAGCGCTATGGCAAGCCCTTCTGACTGTCACCCGGGATAGGCTCATACGTGAGGGCCTTGGGAATCTGGAAGTCATGACAAGCCCGGAAAAACCCCTTCTGGGCAAGAGCGGGAAAATGAGAAATACCCTCAGCCTTATGGACGACCCGCCAAGTCCCCAGGGATAAGGCCGGGTCTTTTGCAAAGTGATAGCTGACCAGCCTGACGCTAGGTTAAGGGAGCAATCAATCTTAGGAGTGCATCTGCAAATCGGGCCGGCAGTCCGCGTTTTATCTGATCCAGGGTAATTTCCTTGCTTTGACTGATCGTGGCAAGCGAATCATCTCTTAAATCCAGAAGAGATTGATTCTTAAAAAGAAGGACCCCGCATTCAAAGTGTAAATAAAGACTCCGATAATCCATATTGATGGTGCCGACGACGCCTATCTCATCGTCGGCTACATAACTTTTCCCGTGCAAAAATCCGGGGCTGTATTCAAATATTTTGACGCCTGCCTTCAATAGAGGCTCATAATTGGAGCGGGTTAATCTGAAGATAAGCTTCTTATCCGGTATGCCCGGCGTCACGATCGAGACATCCACCCCTCTTTTAGCCGCCATTGTAAGCGCATGCTTCATTTCATTATCGATGATGAGATAGGGTGTAAAAATATAGACGTAATCTTTGGCCTGGTCCAAAATATCGATATAGATATTTTCGCCCACCGTCTCGTCGTCCAGGGGGGAATCGGAATAGGGTTGCAGATAGCCATCGGATTTGTATTGACTCAGGGTTTGGGGGCAGGCCTTGAAAGGAGCAAAATCGTCGTCCGTTTTCCGAAAGGCATTCCACATCTCTAAAAACATGAGTGTAAAAGCCCAGGCAGCCTCTCCCTTCAGCCTGATCCCCGTGTCCTTCCAATAGCCGAATCTTTCCTTTTCATTGATATATTCATCCGCGATGTTGATCCCGCCTGTAAAAGCCACATGTCCGTCAATGACCAACATTTTTCTGTGATTTCTGTTGTTCATCGCTAGGGAGAGGAAGGGCCTGAATTGATTGAAGGCCAGGACCTTTATTCCCTGATCTTCCACAGACTTGACAAAGGCCTTGTCCAGGAGGAAAAGAGAGCCCACGTCATCATAAATCAGTCTGACATCCACCCCCTGGGAGGCTTTTTCAGCCAGAATCTCGATCATGGCAGCCCACATCTTGCCATCTTCAAGTATGAAGTATTCCATAAAAATGTAGTTCTTTGCCTCTTTCATCTCTTCCAGCATGTCCCGGAACATGGCTTCCCCCGAGGCATAGTAGTCAGACTCGGTGTTTTTATAAACGGGAAAAGCATTGGCTTCCTGTAAATAGGAGAAAGTCGTCATGGCCCGTGGATTTTCTTTGGCTATCGCCTCGAGGATTTGGGGATCATAGTCCAATAGCTCCCTGACCTTCTCCTTTTCCAGGTCCAGGAGATAGCGAATCCCCCTTGAGGGCGTCTTGTTGCCAAAGAGGAGATAAAAGAGCCCCCCAAAAAGAGGCAGGGCCATGATCAAGATAATCCAGGAAATCTTATAGGAGGGATTGTCTTCCTTGACAAGGATGAAGAGGACCATGATCAAACTTAAAAGCGAAAACAGTGTTGAAATGACCAGGGAATAGTTTGTCAATTTAACCAGAAAAACAATAAACCAGATGATCTGTGCCACTAACAATAGACTGACGATGAATATCCTGTTGCTGATAAGTCTTAACAATCTCATTCAATTACCCTCTTTACAGCATATAGTCAAAAATTCTTACCAACTTGGATACCAGCTTGTAAGTCACTTTTTTCAAGCAGCTGACAGGAAGTGCCTCCACCCTGTCACTGGCTTTATAGGCATAATCTTCATGGACCAGAAGGCTTTCATCCGTGTAATTGAAAATATTTTCTCCAAAACTCTCGACAATGTCAGGACTATGGATGACCAGCATTGATTCTGTACTTAAAAAGGCACTTCTTGAATCCAAATTAAAGGAACCTATGGCGGCTATTTCCTTGTCTATGACAAAAGCCTTGGAATGGATGGAATCCTTGGATTGAATTTCCAGGATATCGATACCCCTGTCCACCAGTTTTTTCCGATAGTTCAAATAACCGGAAAAGGCCGGAAGATTAGGGGTGCTGGCCAAGGAGTTGGTCAGAAAAGTCACCTTCTTGCCCTGGAGGTCCTCCCTTGTCACCAAGCCTTTTGTCATTTTCCTATTGGGAATGATATAGGGGCTTTGAACAAAAACGGATTCCTTTGCCTGCTTTGACAAGCCAAGCAGTTCATACCAACACCAGGGCTCCTTGGAGAATCGCTGGATGGGGTTGTGTATAAAGGTGACCTTCTTGGTGGCCAGGCTAACCTGGTGCAAATCCTTGGCCTCCTCAAATTGTTGGCGATAAGAATCCCTGGCCATGGCTGCCTTTTTTCTCATGCCATCGGCACTTGAGGAAGCCATTTTTCTGAAGATGCTCCGGGTAAAAAGATTGACTTCCTGTGAATATTTGTGCTTCCAAATCTGGTCAAAGTAGGCTGCCATTTGGTCCACCGCACTATTTTCCCCTTTGTCTCCAAAATTGATGACCACTACATCCCTGTCATTGGTGACCGCCCGCTTGTACCATTCAGGAGCAAAATACTTGTCGCCGATATTTCTACCCCCCATGATGACCTCTTTACCGTCCGCTATGATGTATTTGTCATGCATCCGATTATTCAAAGTCCAGGGCATTAAAGGATTTATCTTTTCATAAATCTTAAGGTGCATATTGGGGTGGTTGGATATGGCGTAGAGTATGGCTCGCCTGGTTCCTCGAAGTCCATGGAAAATGCCATCCAAGAGAATACGGACCTTTACCCCCCTGTCCGCCGCATCAAAAAGAGCCCCTAAGAATATATGTGGGGTCTCCCCTTTTTCTATGGAAAAGTAGGCGACATCCAAACTGTCCTTGGCATTTTCGATTATAAAGAGTCTGGCCAGGCCTGATTCAAGGGGATTATCCAAAATAGCCGCCCGATCAGCCCCTTCTTCATGTGAATAGAAACGATCAGGCTTACTTTGTTCCGCATATTCCTGAGACACTTTCTTGGGAAAAGCAAAGACCAGCAGGCCCCCTATCAAGCAATACAAAGCATAGATTCCTAATATGATACTGATCATCACTGATATCCGATTCTCTATTCCCTTTCAGCACCATGGGAAGGGCTCAAAAGAAGATCCAAATTGTCCGATATTGTAGCAGAAGACCCTGCCTTTATTCTAATGGAGATTGGAAGAAGAGGGCGGGAGCCCGACCCTCCGCAAGGAGAGCATGGAATCCCATGAAGCGAAATTAGGATAGGATAGGTGAATAGAGATCAAGGTTTTGGGGAGGGATTTTTCATGTTGAAAACAAGAAGTGGCTTGGCAGTTGGCAGGATCGGTCAAGGGTCCTGGTGCTTTGGGGAAGTGGAACAATCTGCCTGCTTTGAAGCAGACAGTCTCAGGGCTGGCCTTGCCCAGGGCATGAACCTGATTGATACGGCGGAGATGTATGGCCAGGGCGGGGCCGAAGAGGTAATCGGGCAGGCGATCCAGGGAATGGTCCGTGATGATCTTTATCTGGTCTCGAAAATATATCCCCATAATGCCAATAAGAATGACTACCTGACCTCCTGCCAGAATAGCCTCCGGCGGCTGAGAACTGACTATCTGGATCTCTATCTCCTCCACTGGCGGGGCATGACCCCCTTGTCGGAGGTGGTTGACTGCATGGAGGACCTGAAAAAAAGAGGCTTGATCCTCAACTGGGGCGTCTCCAACTTTGACATCGACGACATGGAAGAACTTTTCGCCCTTGACAAGGGCAAAAACTGTATCGTCAACCAGGTCCTCTACCATCTGGGCAGCCGGGGCATCGAATACAGCCTTCTGCCCTGGCAAGAGGCCCATGGAATCATCACCATGGCCTACTGCCCCCTGGCCCAGGCCGGTGCCTTGAAGCGGGGTCTTTATGAGAATCAAGTCTTAAAGTCCATAGCTAAATCCCATGGTGCCAGTCTGTCCCAGATCCTCCTGGCCTTCCTCCTGACCAAGCCCCTGGTCCTTCCCATCCCCCGGACAAGTCGGCCTGAACGTGCTATAGAGAACGCCCAGGCCATGTCAATTAGACTGTCTGATGAGGAGCTGCTGCTCTTGGACCAGGCCTTCCCGCCGCCCAAAAGAAAGCTGCCCTTGGATATTGAATAGTAAGCAAGCTGCCATGACCGCCAGCAAGGAGAACAAGTAGCTTCGTTAGTCCTTGTTCTCCTTTTTTTCAGCTTGGCCAAATTCGATATAACGTAAGACCAGCTCAACCTTGCTCCGGACTTTCAGTTTTCGGTAAACCTGCTTGGTAAAATAGTTGGCCCCCCAGATGCTGATGGCATTTGCTGCTGCGATCTCCTTGGCTTTCATACCCTTGAGAAGCATGTGAAAGACCTCTTTCTCTCGGGCTGTCAACCGCCCGACGGCATCCGCCTTTGAGAAAGCGTCTTTATCATTTTTCATGATCCTGCCTCCTGCTACCTGATTCAAGCGCCAGGATTGATCACATCAATGCGAATGGGGTCTGTCACATGCCGGTAGTCTTCATCTGTATTCATGATGTCAAGAAAGAACTCAAGTTCTTCAACCTGCTGGATATCATCGTAATGGGCATTGAGAATGAAGAGGGCATAATCCGATGCATGCTCCGGTGGAATGTTTATATAGGCGCTAGCCTTGTCCTCCAAGCCGTTGACCGAAAAGTCAAAGAGATAAATATTTATCTCTATGGCCATGTCGTTTTCGATCCTGACCAGGAGCTGGGGTCCAAAAACCGAGTCAATTACAAAGTCTCGATAATAGATCCGGACACCATCCACATCATGGATGAGAAGCCTGACCTCAGGATTGTCTACCGGGGGATCAGTCTCTGTCGGATGTGGCAGTGGGGCCCCTGTCTTCGTCGGGGCAGGGCTATCGGGTGGACTTGTCTCAGGACTTCCTCCCCCGCCTGCACAGGCAGCCAGGAGGAAGAAGAGAAGGAGTAATCCCAGCAGGCCGATTCTTTTAAAGCTTTTCATGTCCTTTTCTCCTCACGATAAAATATGTCAGTCCCAGAGCGATGGCGATGATCACCAAGGCTATGGGCAGTAACCACAAGCAGTTGAAGCCCCCTGTTTTTTCATCACCCGTGATGCCCTCGCCCCCCTGGGTCTCCTCTTCTGTCATGCTTGGGGTCTGACTCGGACTTGTCTCGGTCAGTGTAGTGATCATGCTCTCTTGGGATGTCAGGCTGGATTCAGGGCTGCTTGTACTTGTCTCTGGTGAGGTGGGGGTAGAGGTCGCCGGAGCCTCGATAATAGTGACCCCGCCAATCACAAAGAAACCTTGATTGCTCCCCCTTTGATAGTGGATGCCGGGCTGCCCATCTTTTAGTCCCCATCTGGCGGAGGCCCCGGCATTGACGAAGAGATTGGTTGAAGTCCCCTCGGTGAAGACCGGCTTGCCTCCCGGGCTATCCCATACACAGAGGACAGCTTGGCCACTTAGGGTCGGCGCGCCGGAATCCATTTTTATGACATTGCCGACGATCTCACTACTCTTGCCATAGGCAAAGACGAATCCACCGCTGGCCTTAAAAGAACCTGCCATGGCCATATCGGCAGCAAAGCCCGATTTGGCGCTGACAGTGCCCCCTTTGACCTCCAGGCTTTGCACTGAGATGGCATGACCTGTTCCCAGGGCTTGCACACTGCCGCCGGTCACTTCCGCTGACAAGGCTGCCAGGCAGGCTTGTCCTCCAGAAGCCGTCACCTTGCCGCCGCTAACCGTCACATCTAAAGCTCTGATGCCGTATCCCTCCTGGGCACTGACAGAGCCTCCTTTGACAGACACCACCAGGCCATTGCCCCAAATGGCGTCACCTGACCCCGTATTCTCGATCTGGGCCTTGTCACTGACACTTATTGAGGGAGACGTGCCTCTCATATAGACGGTTCCGTAGGTCCCCGCAGTAGTCAATAAGCCACCGCTGATCTCAAGCTCACTGTCGGCACCGTCGCTGCAAATGGCATGGTTTTGTTCACTTCCCAGGCTATAGATCTTGCCGCCCTTTACCCCGACTTTGGCATTACCGGCTCCGGCAGCAATATAAATACCCGTACCGACCGCGCCACCATCTGTCCTGATTTCCCCGCCGTTGACCTTGACCGTGGCATTGTCGCCGCCCAGGTAAATGGCGTCCCGGTAAGCATTGATGATGCCTCCATCGACCGTGATGGTGGTCGTCGCAGCACCACTGAAGATGGCGTGGCCAAGGACACTGTCCGAGCTCACGCCCACCCTGCCACCGCTGACCTCTAGGGATGAACCCGACCCTGCCAAGCTAATGGCCGTTCCATTCTTGCCTGTCGCAGTCACCCGGCCGTTCTTGACCGTGACCTTGGCCTTGGCCGCATTTGAGCGAATGGCTGCCCCCTCTTCGCCCGTGTTTGTGACTTCTCCTCCATCCAGCTGGATCTGGCAGCTGCTGCTGGGCGGGTTGTAAACGGTGACCTGGGCACTGCTTGTGATGACGCCGCCTTTGACGACCTCAAAAGTGCCCTTACCGCTGCCAGACAAGTTGATCAGGCCATTGGCCGATCCGCTGAAGACGGCTTGCCAAATCACCTTGACGCCGGCGTCAAGGGCCAGGTTCAGGGACTGTGTCGCATGGGTCACGGCACCTGTCACCGTCACGGTATTTCCGGATTGCGTAGCAGAAAGCGTCCCCGTGCCACCATGGGCATAGGTGTGGTTGATCTGGAAGGTCAAATCATCGGCGCTGGCCGCATGTGCCATCTTGGGCATGAAGACCAAAAGGCCCATGATCCAAAGAGCGACCAATAAAAGGACCAGACTTCTCTTTTTCATCTTTCTCCTCTTTCTCTTATTGAAATGCTTTTGTCGGATGAGCCCATCGATCCCTTAGGACAAGGGATCAGCTGATGGCATGCTTAAGCCAATGAAGTTGGATGAGAAGCCATCAGAGACTTCCTCCTAATTTTTATTTTAGATAGGCGGTTCAGTCCTGAATAGCTACCAGTTCTAGTAGGTTTTGCTCAAATCTGAGGAGATTACTTGAACTTTTAAGATTCCCGGGAAAAATTGTCAGCGTAAAGGCGGGCGAACAATTCAGAGCGGTTATTGATCCCCAATTTCTTATAGAGATTCTTGATGTGAAAATGGGCTGTATGGACGCTGATGATCAGGTCAGCGGCGATCTGCTTGGCATCCTTGCCCTGCAAGAGCAGGCTGGCGACTTCTTTTTCACGGGGCGTCAGTGCCAGCTTGTTCAGGCGATCCTGATCTTCCACTTTCTGATCAGCCTCCAGCATATCAAGGGACCGGAAAGCATCCGACCAGTCAGCCGCGAAAAGGTATTTGGAATAGGCCGGTGACAAGAGGATGAAGCCCGTGAAAACAACTGCTGTGGTCAAGGTAGCCACCAGGGGCAGCAGATCAGGCGCATAGATGGAAATGGTGCCAGGGATGACATAGGAGACCATACTGAGGGGCAAAATGATCACCAGACAGAGCTTGAAGAGTCGAAAGTCACCGTGTTTTTTGAAGACACAGCCCAGCAGATAATAGGCGGCGATATAGCCCATTTGCTCAAAGCCGTGAATGTAGCGGGCCAGACTCCGTAAAGCGGAGCCTTGGGGTAAAAAATAGAGGCCATATGTCAGGATCATGGCAATGAAAAAGAGATTGCACATATTCCAGACACTGCGCCTGGTCACCAACTGCAGGGTTACGGCAAGGAAGACAACCAGGATTCCAACACTGCCGTTGGCCACCTGAGCAAGGGGCGAGGAGGCTCCGGGCAGGTAGGTGTAAAAGATTTCCACAAAATAATGGGCTACAAAGAAATAAAGGGTCAGGGTCAGGGCTGGATTCATCCTGGCCCCTACCTGGATCTCCATCGCTGAGAAGTCCTCTGTCCGGTAGAAGACCAGACAAAGCAGGGTACCCAAAACAAGTGTTGCCAAGTAGAGCTTGTCAAAATAACCGGATAAAAAGGACAGGCCCGAGTCCAGCTGATTGAGGGCAAAGAATAAGGAGATGGCCGCAGCCCCCAGCAGCCTTTCCGTGTTATTGAGAAGGAAGGTATAGGCAAAGGCCGCACAAGCAGCACAACCTCCCAGGCCAAACATGAAAAAGATAGCCATGACAAGGCTGGTCAAACTCTCTGGCATGAAAAGCCAAAGGGAAAAAGCCAGGGCGGTTGCCAGGGCCGTCCACCTGGCCAGCCAGGCCATATTTTTCATATTACTAAAAGCAAAGAGGACACCGGCACCCAAGCAATAAGCACTACCCATGAGGGTCATAGGGTCAAGGCCAAACATATGGATCGAATCGCTGAAAAGGACCCCCTGCATATTGGCAAATACTGGCGCCAAGGGAAAGATCAGCATGTATTTTAAATGGCCTTTTCGCAGGTTAGTCAGATTGACATTATCTTTTGAACGACGCAGGGCAGCAAGGGACGCTCTAAAGCTTCCAGCATTTTTAGATCTCCTATCTGCCATGTCGCCACCTCCCACCAGGACCTCACTGGCATGAGCCAGAGGATAGATGAAAGTGAATGGTTCAGGTTTATATACTAGCAGAAAGCGACAGGTATCTATTTAAGCTCCCTGTCCGCATGCGTCGGGTCTTTCTGATCTAGCTGGTCTTTCACTTACCTCACTTATGAGTTAAGTTCATGTCATTGACATAAGTTAACAGAAAATACTATTATGGTTCTGCAACATATATTGCAGATGATCAATCCCCTGATAGTACGAACCTCGATGTACGGAGGACCTCGGAGGTCAGGGGTTTTTGATTTTCAATGAGTACTTTAAGCCAAAGCCCATGACTTGATATAATAAAAAAGTCTTTAGGCCCCGTCATCCCGGATGACGCTCATGCAAAGGAGTTGATCATGTCCACCCCCCATATCGCTGCCAAAAAAGGTGAAATCGCCAAAACGGTTCTCATGCCGGGAGATCCCCTCCGGGCCAAGTTCATTGCCGAGACCTACTTTGACAATCCTGTCCTGGTCAACAGTGTCCGGGGCATGCTCTGCTATACGGGCACCTACAAGGGAAAAGCCGTCTCCGCCATGGGGTCAGGCATGGGGATGCCCTCCATCGGCATCTATTCCTACGAACTTTTCACCACCTACGATGTGGACCATATCATCCGGGTGGGCAGCTGCGGCGGCCACCACCAGGATCTCAAGCTCTATGACGTCCTCCTGATCAAGGACGCCTATGCCGATTCAACCTATGCCAGGATGCAGTCGGGTTTTGAGGGGTCTGTCACCCAGGCCAGCCCGGCACTCCTGGAGCGTTTGAGGCAAAGCGGCCGAGACCTGTCCATCCCCATGATTGAGGGGCGGACCTATTCCAGTGACGTCTTTTACTACCAGCCTCCGGCAGAGGGTCAAAGGCCCCGCTGGCAGATCGTCTTGGAGGACCATGACTGCCTGGTGGTGGAGATGGAGAGCTTCGCCCTCTTTCATAATGCCCGGATCACAGGCAAGGAGGGAGCCTGCCTCCTGACCGTCTCAGATCTCCTTTATGACTTTCAGGAGACCACGGCAGAAGAGAGGGAAAGAAGCCTGACCCAGATGATGGAAGTGGCTTTGGGCATCCTCTAGAAAGGGGCCTGGAATGCCTTTCCTTTGTGCTATTCTGGTTAGCAAGATCAGTCAAAGAAGGTGCTTGATATGAGCGAAAAAACCATCTTTACCCGCCGGGACAAGGTCAATTATTACCTTGACCTGGCCGAGGTTGTCAGCGAGCGGGCCACCTGCATCCGCCGCCACTATGGAGCAGTTATCGTCAAGGATGACGAGGTCATCTCCACAGGTTACGTGGGTGCCCCCCGGGGGCGGGCCAACTGCAATGAACTGGGCTACTGCACCCGTGAGCGCCTCCAGGTTCCCCGCGGCGAGCGCTATGAGCTCTGCCGCTCCGTCCACGCCGAGGCCAATGCCATCATCAGTGCCGCCCGAAGCGAAATGATCGGCAGTTCCCTTTATCTGGTCGGCAAAGAGGTCTCGACCGGTCACTATGTGGAGGCAGCCTCCTCCTGCGCCATGTGCAAGCGCCTGATCATCAATGCCGGCATCAAGGATGTCTTCATCCGGGACAGCAAGGATGATTACCGCCGGGTCGATGTCAACGACTGGATCGAGCATGACGATTCTTTAGAAGGCAGTTACGGTTATTAGTGGACAATATCCCTTGAAAAAGCCAGGTGATCACCTGGCTTTTTTTATTGGGCGGCCTTCAGCATGGCCG
>LSQX01284292.1_pt1 | contig 11426 bp, 15 predicted proteins | sample 654561 | NCBI WGS metagenome assembly LSQX01 (sample SAMN04489861, study PRJNA283612) | anaerobic digester metagenome | isolation source: 4 biogas reactors fed with cattle manure at either 37C or 55C with and... | place: Denmark: Kongens Lyngby | collected 2014 | reverse complement strand
CCCCCGCAGTTGTTGCCTCCTGATAAGATAATACTTATATCCTGGTAACAAAGTCGACGTCTTCCATCCTCAAATGAGGAAAGGGTTATGACCTAAACACATATCATTATGAAATATAAATACCTATGAGATCAATACATTTCTGTCAGATTATTCTCTTTATAGTATTTACGAGAATGATATGATATAAAATAATAAACTGTTATATTATATATACATTTACCAGTTACCACACCCTTTAAAACCCTTACTTTACACATCTTTATATGGACGGACGTTCATAGACAATATCAGGAGTAATATTGTGAAATCGTATCAAATTCTATTGACCTTTCTTATCATATTTTTTTGTATTTGCGGATCACCGGTTTTTGCTCAGAATATTACGGATTGCGATCTGATCAATAATAATATCTACGGCCCCTCATTCTATAATATATCTACAGCCGGCACTTTCGACGAAACAACCACCGAATCAGACACTACGAATATAGCTGGCCGATATGTGTATGCAGTAACACTCTCATCATCCATAGGCGCCGGCGGAGGGAGAGCAGATTATACTGTCAGCACTATTCAGGGAGCCACGGTTATCGGCGGATCAGGTGATCCGGTTCTTCCGGGATGGTACTGGGAATACGGCGATACGACTACAGCACGGACAAACGATCTTTATCATATATACACATCACCCGGCACCTACATAACAAATCTCACATTAAGCAATGCTGCAGATACCACGGGGATAACACTCAATACCTCAACCACATTGACCGCCCCGATTATAAGCAGTGTAGCTATTCCGCCATATAATGTAATAGATTATTCTGTTACATTCTTATCTATGATATCTGGAGCTAATGCGTATCAATGGCAGTATAGTACAAATAATATTTCCTGGTCAAACTTCGCCGGAGCCACATCAGATTCGTTCAACTGGACTTCGACAGATTTAGGCACCCATTATATTCGTATAGCTGCATCAAATGCAGATTTCACTGTGTATTCCACCCCCCAAACGATTCCGGTCCACCCTCTGCCCTCAGCAGCAGTATCTGTATCACCGACATCGGGACCTATAGCCTCCACCCTGACACTGTCATCAACCGTTGTTAACACGATCCCAGTCCCGATATCGTATCAATGGCAACGAAGCAGCGACGCCATAACGTGGACAAACATCAGTGGAGCAACGACTGAAGACTATACAGGTTATGTTTCGTTCTCCTCCGCCGGCATAAACTATCTTCGGCAGCTCGTATCTGCAGGGTCATATCCCGGAGTATCAAACGTTGTTACGTACGAAGCTACTGCAGCGCCGGTAATTACCAGTGCAACCGCCTCCCAGACAACCGGGGAGATCCCGCTTACCGTTTTTCTTTCGGCGACAGCAACCGACGCCACATCGTTCAAATGGCAAAAACTTATCGGGGTCGTCTGGACTGATATAGGTACATCTCAAATTATTTCATATCAGATCACTACCGCAAGTGTTCATCAGTTTCGGGTTATAGCCACTGGTATAGGAGGATCTACAACTTCGTCAGTAGTATCCGTAAATGCAGGCGGAAGACCTGTGATATCCATTACGGCGCCGGTTCACAATGAAATATATGCTGTGAACGAATCCGTTATCGTGTCAGCATCTATCGTTGGAGCTGATACGATTAGTTGGTCATTTGGCGATGCCGGCGCCGAAGGTGACACGACAGTGAACCCCACTACGGTCATCTATCATACGTTCGGTAAAAAAACCATCACGCTGACTGCATCAAATGCGTTCGGCACATCGACCGATAGCGTAACGATCAGTATAGGGGGCACAAATACCCGGCCATTTGCTACTGCCACCCTGACAGCAATTCCTACATCATCTCTTGAAAATCTGACAGATATATTTGATGTACCTCCTGGAGAAGTTCCGGATGTCACGGAATTATTCTTTGCAATAGCCGAACCGTATGAAAATGCCGTAGGTGTATTCTTTATGTTGATTATATTCGGCACGATATTCATTATGCTGTGGCTGATTACAAAGAACGTTATCGTTCCATGTATTATCGGTATTATATTCGGCACTTTCGTTCTGGCATTTTTACCAGATGGATATTATGGTCCAGCTATTGCGATCATGGCCCTGTCAATTACCGGAGCAATCATCAAGGTGTTTATGCCACCGCGGCCATGAACAGATATGAGGTAAGAAAAATGAAAACACAAAATTATTTGGCAATCCCAAAATTCGGAGCTGTAATATGATCTCGACGGCGGTATTTATATTTTTGATTATCATTGTCGGTGTATTGACAGCATATGCAATGATATATGATAGTTCATATGCCTATACTGATGTATTGGCTATGTTTGGCGCTGCAGCGATCAGCTGGGTATGTGCGTTGTTGTTTTCGTCTGGAAACGTTGGCGATTCGGCATATCATGTCGTATCTGAAACAGTTGCAGAGAACACAACGACGTTCGTCTATGAGTTGTATTCGGTGCCCATTGTGGACAACACAGTGAGCGGTATTCTGATGATCACATCTATCGCTCTGACCCTGCTGACGTTTTTCATCAGCATCAAATCAATAGGCGAATATCTCTCCGGATATGCCGATGAGGAGGAGAAAATTTAATTATGTTAAAAAAAATTGCAATGATTATTCTGGTTGCTGCCGTTATTATGATCGCCCTGGTTTTCATGCTGCCATTAATGGCCGGCGTGGATGCTTCGGCGGTCAATGGTACAGTTTATGAAGACACCTACGATCAGGTCATGGATACGAGTAATTTATCGTACCGCCTGATGCAGTTCACCCCGTTGTTTCTGGCTGTGGGCGGTTGTGTGCTGGTAGCTGGAGCGTTCCTGCTGCGGAAAAAGGGGAGAGGATCTCGCAGGCCGTATCGAGGCCGGAGATTTTAGGCGCTTCTGACACATCTTTATCAGGGAGATGAAATATATTATCATTGAAGGTAAGTAAATGCCCCAAAGAAGCCAAAAACCTAAAACGAAGAAACACTACAAACAGAAACCGGTCCCGGGAACCAACAGGCTTATTGACCTCGTCAAACCGGCACTTCCGCCGGGCTGGAGGATCAGCGAACGGACCGGGAAACCCTACTTCGAAAACCGGGAAAACAGATCAGACACGGCCGCGGAGATCGCGGTATTTGTGCCGAAGCCAAAGAAGCCAAAAACAGCAAATCCAAAGAAAAAGACGACTGCCAAACAGACCACTGCAAAGGCAAAGAAACCGGCCGCTCCGAAAAAGACAACGGCCCCTATGGCAGTAATATATGGCCCATATTTGACAGGGAGTACAGGATACGCACTAAAGAAGGGCACGGGACAATGGGAAGGGTATTGGTGTATTAGGAGGGGATGGCGGAAAAATAACAAAAGCCCGTTCGTATGGAGTAGTTCCGAAGCGGTAACAATGGGGCATATCCCAATGGATCGCGGGGAAACCGCGGCGCTTCAATACCTCGCAGAAGTCGCAAAAAGAAAAGGCTGGAAACAGATGTATCCAAAGAAACCGGCCGCCCAAAAGAAGAAACCAACGGCAGAGCCTAAGACAGCATCACCGGAGAAGAAGGCCGCGGCCCCGAAGAAACCCGCCAAACCTACATGTATATCGGTTTATAATGCCATTGATAAAACCACAGAACTTCTTCCAACGGAGGATGATTTTGGATATGCTTTAGATAAAGCATGTCGTTTCGCGGGATATACTGATAAAGCATATTTCCTAAAAGGTCATTGTGTTGATGCAATGGCTGAAGGGAAACGCGATACAATAGGGCCTTATACTTTTATCCCTCCCGCGGTCGCAAAGCCAAAGAAGGCCGCCCAAAAAAAGCAACATAAAACATAAGAGCTGCATCCGCACCTCACACATCTTTATATGTGCGAGTAAACAAACAAACAGTAAAGGAGAAGATCAAATCATGACAATCACTCAAGCAGATCTGAAAAAACTCATCAGTTACGGAGCGGCCAAGAACATTACCGACTCCGGAACCTTACCAAAAGGTAGTAGAAGAATAACCGTAACAACGGGATCATATGGTGCAAATGGAGCGCTTTTTGTTAGCGAAAGTGGAAAACTTTATGCTATCGTCGCACGTGGTGGCCAGCTTTTTAAATATATTTAACAACCCTCTTTTCTTTTTGAACTCTCCGGAAATTCCGGATAGTTCAAAATAGCTATTTAAAAATATCTTTTATCCTCGCAAAATTAATTAAGAACCTTAGATATAATCATACTAATGACAACTATCCGGCAGGTCAACCAATATATCAATACCTACAACAAAGCAGCTGATGCATTCAACAAAAATCGAAAAACCCTTGCACCAATTGCACGCAAAAACACCAAACAGGGAAAAGTAGCTTATAAAAAACTCCAGAAGCTTTACGCTGCAGCGATAAGATATCAGATGATCGCAAAAACAGCCCTGCAGACATACCGCTCATCACAAAAACCAAAAAAAGCAACATAAAACATAAGAGCTGCATCCGCACCTCACACATCTTTATAAGGGAGATAGAATATAAAATATGGTGATGACTGTAATTGCTAAATTCCAGGCAGCAAAAGCGATTAGTGGATATGTCCACGAAAACGCACTTCGTTATGCTGACATTGTAAAGAACGATGGTCCAATGCAGGCCGTCGCAACACTCAAAGAGGACATGACCCTCGACGGATACGGCAGTATCATCGAAGATGTGGCAGAAAACTTCTATTCGATCCTGACGATTATCATTCTCGTCACGCTCATCCCGGCGGTATCATACCTCATCATGAGCGGCCTCAACATCACCCTGCCCGACACCTGGACGGGAGGTCTCACGCCCGAAACGCTTTGGATCAGTGCATCCGCGATTCTCGGTATCGTTGTGACCGTCGCTCTTATCGTACCGATCTTCAAGGCCATTCAGAGCCTGAGAAATAAGGGAAACCGCTGAGATACTCATATCTCCGCACCTATTTTTTTACCACCCAGATTTCTCCGTGATCAAAATGACACGCAAAAAACCACAGCAGGAACCGGATATAGAACCGGTCTATGATGACGAAGATGACATTTTCATGGATCAAGAAGAAGAGCTCGATGACGACACGATCATAGATGAACCAGATCAATCAAACGACGCTCAATCAGATCAAGACCCTTCGAATTTTGCATTTGCCGAAGAAGCTGGAGACGACTTCGACGATGAACTGGAGTTAGAACTAAGCTCGGAAGAGCTCATGCAAGCACAGAAATTCATTGATTCAGATATAGGAAAAAGCATATTGCACCGGATTAAAACCGCACCTTTATCTATCGGATGCAAAAAGGCATTTGAAAGCATCGTCAGAGTATATTTCTCCAAAGACGTTTTTCTCTCATTCGTATCTAAACCTGAGATTTGTAAACTAAACTTAGCTTTAGAACTTGAACATGTTATTCTTCACTCGTCTGCAGACGACATAGCAAGACCCGAACACCTGCAAATCAAAACACAGATCCTTGAACCATGGGGATTTATTATATCCAGAACAGGAAAAGAGCGGTATCTCCAGGGAATGAAACGTATTGAACAGCGAACCGGAGCAGCCGATACGATATTCCCGCAAGTAAAGATCCCAGAGCAAAAAGCCAAAAAATCATTCTTTAACTTTAGGAAATAAAACATGATGGACTACATATCAATCCCGACATTCGTTATGATCATATTGGTTCTTGCCATAGTGATCTTACTGATCATCAGTGTAATTCTTGCACTCAAACATCTGAACTATGTAAAAGATATTCAGCAATATGCGCCGGAATCCGAGGTATTCATGAAATGCCGGAAGGAAAATACACAGTGTATATGTCTCCACGATGCAGGATCGCACTATACTCGATTCATCCAGGCAACAAAAACCAAAAATACCTCATGGGAATTCGATGTGGGACATTACGGACCAAAATTCTCTGGAGATTTCGCCAGCTATTATGAACCGGATCTCTATCACGGAAACCTCGAAGTTCTCCATTTTGGTACCATGTCGCCTTACTCGCTTGGTCTGAAATCAGTAATGAGTATCTGCAACATGATGGATCTGTTACGCAAAGACGAATTTGAAAAATTACGGTTCCTGAGGTATCAGTCTTTGCACTTCCTGATGTCATGTAAAGCCAATGAACTGAGAGACAACTGTGAACTGTATCTGAAAAGTTACGCACAGAAAAGAGTGGGTCAGATCATACCAGAGACCACAGACGAGTTTATGACGCTTATCGAACGTGCCATTGATGTTTATACCCATATGCCGCTCGAGGGGGACAAACCGGACGAACAGGTCTGTTATTATGACACTCTGGAAACTGTCATGGAAGAAGTTCCCGTCGAAGAAGTGAAAAAGGCAGGACTCTTCAAAAAGATCAAAATACTTACAACGAAAGAGCAGCCTGTCAAAACATCTGAGCCTATGTTCAAACTCGTCAACAGGCGTATCTATAAAATGGTAGGACTCTCCTACAATTTCGCTATCCAATCAATAGGATATGCCATCACTTCGTCCGATGTCGGCATTATGGAAAAACTGGCCATTGAAAAAGGAAATCTCGATGGGAGAGATAATGTAGATGACTTCTGGAAGAAAAAGATCTTCCCGGCACTGCTTATTATCGGAGCCATTGTGATAGGTATCATTGCGATCACACAACTTGGCGGAGCGTGATGATCATTGGTATCCCCACAAATGACATCTCCGATCGGTGGTGACACTACAGACGGTCTCCACTCCTACATTATGAGTATATACCAGTCCTGCGTGGAGTCGTCAACAAACGTAAATGGATATCTCCTGTCATCAGCTATGGTCTGTGAAGGGACGACATTCAATAATATTTTTCGGGTTTTTTATCGGGATTTCTATCGCCTTGTTTTGGTCACAAAATGGTTAAGCTCTTTGAAAGGTAAAGATGAGATTAAAGATGAAATCGATAAATGGTTCCAGGAATCAGAATCCGTTTTAGATCGAAACAAACACCGAAATAGACGGCAGCATGCGAAAAAAGGATTAGTATTATTTGCAGAATGGGTCAAAATGCTGTATGATAAACAGATTATTAGAAACGTGAGGACATAATTATGGCAGAAGATAAAAACGATCGTGATGATATGCTTCGCGGGATTGATATGGGTATCACCCGGGGAGGGGCAAAGGAATCTGTTCTCCAGGATCATTTTTATTCCCGACGGAAATTGGCCGATTTGATCTGTAATGTCGAGGTGCCACTCGACTTTAAACGAGTGAAAGCTATGGTTTTGCTGCATGCTGCAGGTATGACAAATGAGCATATGCAGAATGAGATCCGTGATCTGATCGATGAGAAATTTAGAGAAGAGATGGAGATCGTCAGAAAAGAGTTTCGTTTGGCAAATTGGCAGGATGTCCCTGTAGAACGGCAGCAGGAAGTTATGCTCGATGTGTGTTTACTTGTTGAGGGGTTGGTAACGAAATATATGGATCAATTCATCGGATTGGAAGATCATTTTGAGGTGATGCTCGGATGACGATATCGATAAATCAGAATGATCTGTATAGACTGAATCTCCGGCATGCTCTGCCGGTAAATCAAATCTGTAAACCTGTGACATCATATGATTATGATGATCCTTCGAATTCTCACAGGTTTAGCCTGAGTGATTATTGGACGGATATCACAACGTCGGAAATTAAATCCGATGTGGCTTTTTTTTTGAATGGGAATAAAGGTACTGGAAAGTCCTATCTGAATTTATCGCTTGGATATCTCTGTGCAAAACATTATGTCGAAAAAATAGGAGGCCATTGGACAGACTGGTTTAATATCGATTATGTGGCAATTATTGACCCGGAGGAGCAATGGGATCTATTGATGCTGGAGGCGAAATACATCGTAAAAGATTTTGACGATAGGAACATAGGGTATGATTCGCATAATTGGCAATCTCCGGAGAATGCCGCTCAGAACAATGCGAATATTGTGAACAGAACGGAAAATAATATCCAGCTGACGAGTACTCCGGATCAGGGATTTATTGATAAAAGAGCGCGTGAATTATGTAATTTTTACGGGGAGGCGGAGCGGAATATCCCGGCTATGAAAAAAGGGATGAATATCGCAAAGATATTTAGAGTTGATAAAAACCCGCGATCAGGAAAGCGGTTTTACTCGTATATCTGGCATAACGACCGAAAATTAGTTCGGGCATGTATTGGCTCATCGGATGCTGAATTAAAACGTCTGAGAGAGGAGTATGATGCGAAAAGGGAGCGAAACTCTAAGAAATTACTTCGTGGTGAGTTTGATGAGTATATAAAGAAGGGAAAGAAGGGAGCTGACAAAACAGAGACGGGAATTACAAGGCAAACACAAAGAGCAATGGATAATGCTGCCAAAAAAGGGGAGGAGTATCATAATTATCTTCTTCTCGGATATTCTGAAAAAGAGGCATTGAAGGAGATAAAGGTTCAGAAAGCAACGTGGAAGAAATGGGAAAATGCGGGATGGGTTTAATATCTCGCGCGCGCTCACTATTCTTACTAAATTACAATGTACCTATACAAAAATAAATTTCATTCTTTTTTTCTTTTTTGGGGGTGGGGGGACATTTATAAGGAGGGACGAACAGATGATACATCAATCATGGGATCGTTCAATATTATCATGTTTGTGCTGTTGATCGGATGGGGTGGTATTATATCCATGGTCCTGGGTTTATATTCCTCTGGTATGATCGATATTGTTAATCAGATGATTAGTCAGGGGATCCTATCAGTAGATACGGTAAATACAGTTACAGCAATCGCAGCCATAATATTGGCATCCCCTGTTATATTTCTGATAGGGGCCATGCTCTGGGCATTATCTCAATCAATCAACAAAAAAGAGGATCAAATATAATGGCATTCACATCAGCCAGCACCCTGGGAGAGGCTTTTGTTATCATGGCTATCTGTCAGGTATTGGCTATTACATTGGCTGTAATTGGAGGGGCATTCATAGATATGTTCTATGATGCTATGATACTGTCAGGGATCCTGAATATTCCCGGTTCGCTGGGTGACTTTTCAACATTGCATTACCTGATAGGATTATATTATATGGCGTGTATCGGTCTAGCATTATATGGTATATTTGTTGTTGGTATGACAGTATATCATAAATATATTGTTCAGGACGATGAGGAGGAGGAGGAGACAACCACATATACTGGCGGAAATTACTAATGATATTTCCCCCATCTTCTTTTTTGGAATGTATCATTATAATCGCCTGGCTGTTTTGTATTCATTACCTACTGATTATTTTCATTAAGTCCGCTAAACTTGATTTAAAACAAAGATATATTGATCCAGTATATTTTAAATCGTTTTGGATCCTTGCATTTGTTCCCGGGTTGATTGTAATGGCTGCGTTATTTTTAGCGGGCCATGTATTCATGATAATACTAAATTTTGTTATTATCATAATTTTTTATAGTCTGGGTAAATTCAAATGTATTGGCGGGTCTGATGCAAGATGTCTGATTTGTATCAGCTGGATCGCTCCATTTGCTTATCCTGCTGTTATAATAATGTGGGTGGCATTTGTGTTGGTAAAGATCGTGACTGCGGTTAGTAATACAATAAACGATGATTATGAAAAGAACGGTATTCCATTTGTATTTTATTTGACGATTTGCTATGGTTTCTTTTTAGTTATATCAGATATTGTTGTTATACTCCGATTCGTTATTTTTTGACACACATTAATAAGGGAGATGAGATATAGTTTAAAATAATTATGGCAAGACGTGTAACTCGTAAAACCAACACCTCGTATTCGAAGAGATCGCCAGCTTACAAAGCATTTGTAAAAAAGATCAATGAGTATAATGCACTTGTTGATAAGTATAAGCTGCTGGTAAACCAGATCGGAGCCAAGGCTGAAAAAAACACTGCAGAAGGCCGAAGTGCACGGAAACGTCTGACCGCAGCTTATAATGCAGTTGTAAAAAAAGGACGGGAAGTTCTTACTGCCAGGAATGCAGTTCTGAAAACCCGCTGATGCCGTTTTGGCTTAACTCTGTAAAGTATGATGACAATATATCTTTTTGAGTAGTGGATACAGATGGCAGCAATTCCTGATAAATATAGTGGACGTGTGAGAGGGACAGTGCAAACTGCAACCGGCGGAACAACTATTCGACCAATTGTGGACATTCCGGAGAAATACACCAGAACTTTTTCAGGGCAGCCGGTGAGCTTACCGCCATCTGTTGTAATTTCAGGCGTTCGAAAGCCTGAGGAGGGGCCTGTGAGGGGGAGAACGATCACAATTGTAGGTTCGGGGATCGTTGCACCATCACCAGGAGGGGGAGGGGGGTCAAGAATAACCAGAGCTCCGGTAGGAAGAACTGTTGTAGGAACGGCCACACCGACAAGTCCTGAAAAACCTTCAGCTGTTGTAATTTCAGGCGTTCGAAAACCCGAGGAGGGACCTGTGAGGGGGAAGACGCTGGAAGAGCAAGGAATGCGGGTTGTGGGTGGAAAGGTTTTTGCTGCTTCTGATTTACAGTTCGGGAGCTGGTCTGATCCGATGAAGGAGATCGCGAGACGCCAGGCTGAACAGGGAGATGTAGTGTCGAAGTTCTATTTGGCAGTTGATGATCCTACTATTCCAGGCTCTCCTGCGTGGATGGAGGCTAGATATAAGAATGAATTGAAACATTACGGATTTGCCGAGGGGAAATATGGCAGCCCGGGCGGACCGACGACGGGAAATGTTGTTGGGGATGTTGTTCTGCAAGGGTTGAAGGGTCTTCACAGTGGTATTACGGGAATAGTTCCCGGAACAGTGCGTACCATTACCAGCGGTGTCTGGGGTCTGAGTCTGATGAAGAATCTGACGCCTGAGGAGGTTTTGGAGACGGGGAAGGGCGGAGCTCAGACAATGGTTTCGGAGGTTGTGAAGGGCGCTGCAGAAGATCCGGCGTTTTTTGTCGGCAGTCTGATTCCGTCTGTTGTGTTGGCGAAAGGATTTAAAACAACTAAGGTTCCTACAGCGAAGAAGACGCCTTCAGTGAAGATCATTACCGAAGGTAAGGGTGGGACGAAAACACCATCTGCACCGACTGGGACTGTTAAAGTTGGGACAACGCGGGTTGTGAGTTCGGTGGATGTGCCGAAGACGGCTGGACAGATCACTCGTAACGCAGAAACATATATGGCAAAGCTGCCAAGTAAAGAGCAATGGGTCGTTGTGAACCGGATGCTGAGCGGCGAAAATATCACGCTGCCTATTGCGAAGAAGATCGTGCGTGAGTATAGGGTTTTTGGCGAGAGAGCGAGAAAAGTAGATGTAATACCCGCGACGAAAATCGAAGAAGTACCGATCTCGATTGGAAAGAGGGGAGGGGT
>LSQX01258213.1_pt1 | contig 11427 bp, 10 predicted proteins | sample 654561 | NCBI WGS metagenome assembly LSQX01 (sample SAMN04489861, study PRJNA283612) | anaerobic digester metagenome | isolation source: 4 biogas reactors fed with cattle manure at either 37C or 55C with and... | place: Denmark: Kongens Lyngby | collected 2014 | reverse complement strand
ATGAAAGCGACAGGTCTGCCGGCACTCATAATCTGCATTCCACCCTCACCGTCCGGCTCAAACTCCTCTATTAACCCCCTGTTTGCACGAGAGAGATAAAATGCCGGAACAAAATCTACAGGATGCATTATGCTGTGTCCTTCCGGACCCACTTTGGAGAACGTCTTTGGATTCCCGTATCCCGCCTCGACTATTACCGGTTCGCCCCCTGAGTAGTAAAGGACTTCCAGTTCATCACAATTATAATGCCCCCATGTATTGCCTGCACGCAAAACCACCATCGACTCTCCCCTATCTTTGTGGCAGAGTCTGAACACTGCCCCCAAACCGGAAACGAGATGCGACTTCAGTTCCGGAGCTTGCTGCGGTACTGCCGGCTTGCCCTCCCATCCATTTTCAACCGACATCCACGCCAGGTTTGATGCAAGAGTTTCATCGACTTCAGCAAATCCGATCGCAAGTGCGTTGTATGTATGCCAGTTCAGCTCCATCCTGTGATCGCCCAATGTCGCCATCATTCTTTTATCTCCGGCATTCGGATCACGCGGAGTTACGAAGTGGAAAACAGCTTTAGACAACTTTGCGAACCGTTCATCTTTAAACCAGTCGACAATATGTGGAAAGGTAGAGACCCTGCCACGTTGCTCCAGTGCAAACGGCGCCAGTGTTCTGAGTACATGGTGAAAATAAGTGTGTGACTCTTCCCACACACCTGATTCCGGATCAGAAAAGACATCCAACTGAAGCGACAACATTTCGTTTGCTCGTTTCAACCAGGATTGAGAAGCTTCGTGTTTGTCGAAAATCAGTGCTATGCCGCCTGATGTGCAAAAGACATCAGTGAAGAAGTTCTGATTCGGCATTCCAAGACACGTCGGCTCAGATGAACGCGGATCGCTCATCGGTGCCATAGTGAACTCTCCGGGATAAAAGGATCGTCTACCCGTAAGATACCCCAGGAAAAGCAGCATCGCCACAAGGCGCTCCTTCAATGAAGGAAGTTCGGAGCTCTCTTCCGGGAAATGTTCGGGAATGCAATCTAACAGCATCATTTCTCTGAACAATATCGCTAATGGGAATACAGCGCGAAGAGTCACGGGGTTGGTTCCTCCCGGTCCGCGCCCCATCACATAGCCTGTTGAGAGCACATGCAGGGTATTGTACATTTCACGCACGATGGCAATGGCATTTCGGCGTTTATCGAAAAGCAGAGATGTAATAGTTGTGTTGTATGCGTTCTCCATTGCTGGATGAGATGAGTCGAGCCCATCTTTTTCCGGTATTTTTTCATGCAAGATCCAGTCCTTTACCATATCCACGGAACATAGTCCCTGAAACTGGATAATTCGTCGCAGAGGTGAACGCACTGCTTCCCATTCGTCCGTCAATGCCGGTCCTTCATACCATTCCAGTGTATGTTCAGGTACAGGATCAGGCGTGCACCAGTCACTTCGTCTGCCGATAATAATTCCGTATTCGCGATTTCCTTCAAGAAGCATTGCTTCCGCACAAAAGGCGGAAACATCAGACGTATTGTTGACCTTTACATCGGGTGGCAGCCATGAATAAGTATCTCCTATAGTTTCTCCACCACGAGTGCGCAGATTTTCCGTATCAAAGCGGCGTTCATAAAACTCAACAAATGTATTTTTAAATCCATCCCACTCACGCTCTGTGCGTACAAACCAGCCCACGCAGTCGGGAGACCCATTTGAATGAATTAAAACTCCCTCTCGCAATGCTGCTATCTGGGTCCCCTGCGTCCATGGATACAGCCTGGCATGAAGCCTGTCAGAGAAATAATCCATTCGATGCTTCTGATAAAAGAGCGTATGATCTGCCAAACTTATACTGTCCGGCAGAAAACCCGATTTTTTGTCAAACATCATGACCCACCGCGCTTTCGGACCGCAGTCAGATCGCTCTCTTATGCGAAGGAATTCTTCTCCGTCTGCCGCAGTGCACTCAAATTCAAATTTTGAATTATTATCAAATTTGTAGCAGACTTTAATTGTTGTCCAGAGGGGACCATCCTCCAGGAGAGAGCACTCCATTGAGACCATTCGTTCGTAAGTGTCTATATATCCTCTGCCTAAACGCTCACCGCTCTGTCCAATCAAATACTGTACCGGTGCCGGAACATTAAGTGATTCGATTGGCATATCAAACTTGGTTATACCAAAATCAGGTAGACGTACAGCTCCTGTGGATGTGTTGAGCAGTACGCCTTTTTCCGTTCGACTCCAACGCTGATCTTTACGCATGATGCTACCGGGATTTTCGTCCTTCAAAGTAAACTCAATGCGTACATGTCCATATTTCGGCAACTTTATGAAAACACCGACAATTCCATTTCGTTCAGACACCTGAAACGGGACTTCTTGACCGTTGATAATGGCTTTGCTTATTTTTTTAGACAGTAAGCCATGGCGTTCGATGTCGAAGAAACAGAGCGTTCTCGGATAATCTGCACCGATATATTCCCTGATGTCGAAGACGACAGAAGTATCTGTGATGTATGATGACTTTATACCTGCACTAAAGTCGGGGAATGCAGTTTCATCTCTGCAGTCGCCGGTACTGCTGTCCGATTGAATATCTGCCATGGTTTTATTATTCAAAACTATTGTCCTTACTCTGCTTTGCCGAACATCAGTACTTTTCCGGAAGCATCTTCGAGAGGGAACTCGACTCTTACAGTTCCTGAATCGAGTTGCGTAGTTGGCAGTATTGTGCCGTCATCCAAACTTACAACATTTGAAACTTTAGTCTTTGAATGGAAAAACTCAGGTTTAACAGTTACAGTTGCAGGAGTACTGTCATCTCCCTGCCTGTTAACTGCAAGGAACAGATGATCGTTGCTTACAAACGGAACAACAGCAAGACCGCGTGAAGTTGACAGGGGATTGCCGAGGGCATCCATAATACGAGAACACAGGTGTCGGGCAGTAATACCATTGAGTTGATCCAGATTTCCTTCCCATGAAATAATGCCCCCCTGCTTCTTATCAGCAGAGCGTTCACGTGCGAAGAACTCCGCAGCTTTGATGTTTGCAAGCTTCGGATGTTGTTTGCCGATCGAAATTACCGTTGCACCATTTTTCTGAAGGCGTTTGACTTCTTCTATTTCCCAGTCCTCCCAATTTACGGCATCGACGAGCACGAGGGGATTTTTACCCTTCCAGTTTTTGAGTGCATGTGTTGACGTTACAAACGAAATCGGCAATCCCTGCTTTACGAGAGGAACGTATACTTTCTCGCACAACGACTCTATATCATCTTCACCATCTTCCGGGAAAAGTCCGAAGCCCTGCCTTCCAAGTTTAGGACCCATCCTGCGCTCCTGACCCTGCCACGAAACAACCATCCCGAAGCCAGAAGCTTTTTCGGGTCTTATTTGTGTTATCAGGTTATGTACTCTTGTTCGCCAGAAATGATCATTTGCGTCATACCTTATGCCGTGACCACCCTGTGAGGAAAAACCTGTTTCATGATAGGGCAGAAACTCCCCATCAAGTGTTACTCGACCCAGAAAATATGTGGCATACCATTGTCTCCTGGCAACACCGGGTTCACTGTTTGCTCCAAACCAGAATTCATTTTGCTCGCTGTTTATCCAGCCCCATTCATCGTATGCACCGCTCCGCAGATCCGGATTTGCTGCAACAATTGCAATACGTCCGCCCAGACTCCACCACATGTCCTGCCGACGCAATTCCCAGAAAAGGTCCGTTCCAACACCAATGTGAGTTTTAGCAAGTTTGCGACCAAGCTCTCCGCCTGCCATGGGAAAACTTCCGTGAGTTTCAAATGTAAAATCATAGCCCAGTTTTCTTATTGAATCCTGTGTTTTCAGCATTTTATCCGCATACCGTTCAAGATTGAAAACCTGCCACTTATCGCCATATTCTTCGGAAATCTCCCTGACTACTTCTTTGCGTGATTTTGCTTTGAGCCCTTGTTCTCCATTAGCCCTGAGCCATTTATCAAAATCAACAAACACATCCCAGCCAAAGCAGCTCCCGACAGGAATGCCGTTCCAGCGGTCAGAACCAAAGACGTGTACCTTTGCTACATTCTGCCTGCTCCAATCACCTGAAACAAGACGTTTTTCAAGTTTTTCCTTAAACCAGTCCCACGAATACATACCGTTCAGGAAACGTCTCCATGGATTTGTATAATGAGAAGCACGTGTCGCTGATGTGAGCATTCTTTCAGGCGAGTCCACATTTCTGGTACCCATTTCAAGAAGATCCTGCGTGAAAGCCCATGTCTGATCGTGCGGACCTCCCCACCCTTCTGTCCATTTATTCATTCCCAGCCCGAACGAGTCCTGCTGACGCCATCCGGGAGTGCAGAGAGCTCCCACAGTAACGCATCCATCCTGTATTTTTCGAACAAGTTTATTTCCTTCAGCAGGAACGTAAAAGACATCAAATTCCTTTTCTGCGAGAACAACTTTGCCGTCCTTTGCCCTGAATATGTAACGCACAGGACCAAATTTATGGCGTGTATCAAGTGAAGTCGACACGATTTTCTCTGAGAAAGGAGTGGAGCTTACTGTTGCTAGGGCACGTGAAGTCTTTATACCTGCCACAAAGTCGATGTGCGAGTTGCCGCATCCTCGGTGACATTCCGAAATTTCGATTCAGCAACAGCGGCAGAATATCTGTCGATAGCCCAAACCCACGACCGCGCCGGCGCGTACGACATCGATGCATGTGGGGACATGATCATAGATTCATACAGCGGCTCGCGCACTAATATCATGGGGCTTCCAGACGGAATTGTGCACGATTGGCTTACAGCAAATGGTTATGGATTGAAACATGAGGTATTAGTTAAATGAATGCAATTGTCGGTTTTATTCGTAAACTACCAACAGTATTCGCCACTGGATTCGGACTCGGCTACGCACCGATTGCGCCAGGCACGTTCGGCGCGCTGATAGGATGCCTGATAGTGTGGACTTTTACGATCCACCTTCCAGAGCTCTGGATGCAAATCGTGGCTTGCGCGTTGCTGACGCTCGCCTGCATACCTGTATGCACTTACGCGGAAAAGGATCTCGGTGGAGAAAAAGACAACGGTAAAATCGTAGCCGACGAATATCTCACCTTCCCTATATGCATGTTGGGAATGTACGGACTCTGGCAGAAGTATTGGTGGCTTATGCCGATGTGCTTCATTGTAAGTCGCATCATGGACATCGTTAAGCCTTTCCCTGCATATCGTCTTCAGTTGCTTCCTTCTGGACTCGGCATTACTATTGACGACTTTGTCTCCTCTCTCTACGCCCTTGCCGCGAATTGGCTGCTTTTCACAGTGATCACTGTTTAAATCATCTGGCGCAGGGGCGTCATAGTCTATGAAACAGCCTGAAACAACTGAGCTTGACATAGCGCCACTAATCGCGGCAGACCTCCGTAGAGGAAATTCTGTGCGATTCATGACACAAGGCGGCAGCATGGAGCCATTTCTCAAGGCCGGCGACTACGTGGTTGTAGAGGCGTTCAAATCTGGGCATGGCGGCACCAAGATCCCTAAAAAGGGCGCCGTAATGCTGTATGAAACTCGATCTGGCGCACTACGCCTCCACCGCTTCACGCGAACAACGAGTGACAACAACGGAACAAAACTTCTCCGCTTTCGTGGCGACACCCCCAGTTACCCAGTCGAGCTTATAAAACCCGAACAGGTTCTCGGAACACTTGTCTCCCGGGAACGAGACGGTCGAATCTCAAAAGCAAACAACTTTTCATCAAGGATGTGCGGGCTTTATGCCTCAAAGATCCGCAACAGACTGCAACGCAAAAAAGCTACACTGCCACAGCCGGAAACCGCCGAAACCATTCGCATCATAACCGAGGCGTTGCGAGAAACTCTCCGTGAGGAAGAGCTGTCATCCCAAGGGAGACCCCCCCCTCCCCGACTGGCCCATTTGGCACTCCGACAAGGCGTTCTGGCAATCTGCGCGGAGGCGTTGATCAAGAAATATCCTGATGCTGAGTCAGAAATTCGTGTTCTAGCCCGATCGCAGGCGTTCGAAGCAGAAAACAACCGCAAATTCATAGCAGAAGCAATTCGTGCACTATCGGCTGCCGGAATAGATACTCTAATAGTCAAAGGCCCAGCCACCGGCGCGCTCGCATATTCGAGCCCCGCTCTTCGTCCGTACGATGACGTCGACCTCCTGCTATCCGGTGAAAAGCGTCGGCGTGCCCCCGCGGTACTTGAGAGCCTCGGCTGGCGCAATATCCGCAACGGGCCGAAGCTTGCAAGGTCACACCTACTTCGCACCACAGAGGACATTGCATTCGTACACCCGAATTGCACAGTCGGCGTTGACATTGTGCACCCTGAAGGAATACTATGCGATGCCGCTCCACGCTCCGGTAGTCGAATCGAATTCGAAGTCCACGACGCTCTTGCATTTGCGCCCTCTAAAACGGAACACTTTCTCTACTGTGCGGCTCATGGCGCCAAACACGGATTTTCACGTCTGATCTGGCTGGCAGACATGGACCGACTAGCCTCTTCTTTCACGTCTTCAGACTGGGCGGTAGTGGTCGCACTTGCGAAAGAGCGCCGCCTAACACGAGTGCTTGCGCTTGCCTGCGCCATGGCGGAAGAGATGTTAGGCATGCCGCAACCACCTGAAGCGCAAGGACGTTGGCGCGGCAGTGCGTGGCTCGAAGGGAAAGTAAGGGCATGCCGTGACCGTGGGGCAGAAATTTCAGAGACCTGGCGGTGGTGGCCAGGTCTTCTCGATACTTCGTGGCAGCGTATCAGAAATTCCGTACGCTGGCTTTTCGTGCCAACTGGAGTCGACCTGCGAGCTTGTTTGCTCCCCCTGTGGGCACACGGCGCATATTATATTCTGCGTCCTGTGCGCCTTATGATCCGTCTATTAACACGCTCCGGCATGCCCGAACATGAATGGCTAGATGATCCCCAAAACGATACCGAAGAAATATAAGAGCTCGGGTTTTCGTTGTCTGCTCGAACTTCGAATTAGCTCAGACGACAATAGAAATTGCGTACCGTTAACAAAGAAGGTTTTCTGATGTATTCACCCACTCTGCAAAATACTCGGCGGCAGACGATGATTTCTGGAATGAGAAATTAAACGCAGGCACTGAGGACAGAAGGTCATCAAGGGCATTTATACCCCGGTCGGATAGTTCTTTGTTTTGCCAATCTACTGAAATCAACGGCAACATGCGCGGCAATGCTTCCGCTGATGTTATTTGACGGATATTATTTTCTTTGGATTGTTCCAAAAAAACAAGCCCCGCCAGTGGAGCCGTGCGACGGCGTGAGATTTCAGCCGAACTGAACCAGGGAGTCCCAGACATGATCCATCCACCTTCAACAGGACGGCATGACACACGTTCATCACAAACCACACTTTCTGGAAGATACTCTTCAAGCAATCCAGAGAACGTGCTTTTACCTATGCCAGATTCTCCTAAGAAAAGAAACCCTTTACCTGAAATCTCCGCACCCGCCGAATGAATCAAAAGCCCGCCGCGTAGCAACAGACAGAGCAGAGCGACGTTGAACCACAACGATCGCGGCGGCGCCTCAGATGAATCCACACCCAATAAATGGCGCACTGTGCCGCGTTCGCCATTCACCTCCATCCATGGGAATGCAGACTCGCCGGGTTGCCGTTGAAGCACGGAAAAAGGAGACACGTAAAAGACACTCGGAATGGAGTCGCCGACAGCTCCTGCACCGCATACTTCGCAAGACTTCGGCAAAATCCGAAATCCCGTCATAAATTCAATCCAGCCGGCTTCCAATCCGTCAATAGAACTGCCCGCGGACATCCCGATGGCCAAGAGACGTCGGTCAATAAGCGCAACCGCCAAGGTCGCACTCGTAAGTAGCGGCAGGGTTTGTGGAGTTGTGGCAGCCGCTTCCGAGAACCTCCCGTGGGCGTACCTTGACGCCTTTCAGAACAGGTTTAGCGTATGGCTTTTTGTTTTTTTGCTTGTTTTGTTTTTTCATTGTCGTTATTTCCACTTGTTCTTTAAATCCCGCGTCTCTGAGGATTCAACCACTAGGTCGCGCCGGAGCGAAGATCAAATCGTAAATTTGGTATTATGCCTTTTTTCCCGTTCTTTTGCAAGAGCGCATCGGTATTGCGACACGCCAAGTTCATCTCCGGAGTCCAGCCGAGCGGCTGGTGGGCAGTTCTGGCAGAACGGGAACGCCGAACAGCCGGAGCAAACGTGGTTTTCAGGAAACGGGTGCCGCTCCATATCTTCTTTAAGCCGCATCCAAGCCTCGCCAACAGACGATCCTCTCAGCGCCTGTGAGATGTGGCTGGCGGTGAGACACGGATGCAGGTTCCCCCAAGGCGACAAGTACGCCGATCTTTCTGCCGCGCCGCAGGAGTAAAGCTTGTTTCGTTTGAAGGTCGCCAGGCGCTTTTTCTCATGCTCCCATGCACCGGGATCAGACCCGCCGTAGTTCTCCTCTATTTCAGCGAGCAGCTCCGGCGGAACACGTAGTGAAGCCATGTCGATATGTCCCATGAACGCTCCCATCAACTGGCCATCCAGGCGGAAACTGCCGTCGCCGAGCGTGGATGCCAAACGCTTGATGGCACCGATTTGACCGGCGTTCCCACGCATGACGATAGTCTTGATCCGCACCCGCAACCCCGCTTTTTCCAATGTGCGGATACCTGCAATTGCCGCATCGAAACTGCCAGGACTGCGCATCATCGCATCGTGCGTCTCGGCGTCCGCCCCGAGGATCGTGACCTCTATCCAATCCGGCGGCATATCCTTGAGAAAAGCGGCTTTGCGTTCGTCAACAAGCGTGGCGTTCGTGAAGAGCATGCGTCGGATTCCCTCCTCCGCGATTGCCGCCCAGATTTCCTCGAAGTCGCTCCTCAAAAATGGCTCCCCGCCTGTGACTGTGCAGTTGAGGCATCCGGATTTCGCAAACTGCCCGAAGAACTTGCGGATTTCTGGAACAGTCAACTCGGGAGGCGCACCCTCGCAGGCGCCCTCGGCATAACAATGCACACAGGCGACATTGCATCGGTACGTCACGGCGTACATGATGGAGGAAAGCTCGCCGCTTGCCGAGATTCCCGGGATCAGCCTTTCGAAGAACTCGTCTGAATCGATCCTGATCAAAGAACATCCTCCACCACTGCCAGCCCTTGTTCGATCAAATCCCCGACTAGCTCCGCGAGGTCGCCCTCGACATCGTGCTCTTCGCGCACTTCGAATTCCTCGCATACGGCGTCAATGAGTTCCTTGAGCGTTTTCGCCTCCGAAAGTGAATCCCATACCTTAGCCCCAACTTCGTCGAGGATGTAGAGCAATTCGGCGTCGAGCGTCTTGCCGGAGCGAATCGGCACTAGCAGATGCTCCCCGGCCACATGGCGCAGCACGGCGTCAGACGTTCGCTTGTAGCGTCGCGGTTTTTCAGTCTCGTGAGTGCTGCCGTTTTGTGTGTTATTTATTTTCATGCCTTGGTGCATTCCTAGCGCAAGATGATTGCTGTCCCCGTCCACGCGGGTCGGAGATCCATCGCGGGGTCTCCGAGCAGCAATGTCGTTGATATAAGCCACTGCGTGTTGCCGTGCTCGCGCAGAGCCGAGAGGCCGTCAAGGACAGCCTCCCCTATATGACGCCGTTCCCCGACGGCTTCGGCGAACGCGTCGGCGATGACGCCTCCCTGAACTTCGTAAGAGATGGACGTTGGCGCCAACACCGCCGCCATTCCGCCCTCGGTATCGTACAACAGACGGGCGCCGAGGTAAGCGTGCAACGTCTGGGCTTGAGTCAGGTAAGGCTTGAACATTTCGTTCAGACCGCATGTCGTCCCGATCATAATGCCCGCCCTGCTTTTGTTATTCAGGGTGGCAACTTCTTCGGGTTTCAGATAGGCCACGGGCTCGTCCCCGATTATGCCCGTGTTGGCATGGCCAAAATACCCGGTGAGCCATACCCCGGAATTAAGTCTGGGGAACCATGCGTTTCGGATGTGTTGGCGGCGGCGCATTGGGTGCTTATAGCTTTACGGTGAATGAAGGCACCATCGACGCTGTTCTGACGGATGTAAAGGTACCTAACGCCAGTAATCTCTCCGACTCCATCAACCTCTTTAAACACACGGCTGGAACGGTCATACTGACAGCCGACAACACATATAGCGGCGTCACATTCGTCAAGGAGGGCACGCTCAAAGTAAATGGTTCACTTGACAGCGCCGTAATTGTTGAGACCGGCGGCACTCTCTGCGGTACAGGCACACTGAACCGCACGGTGAACGTGGAAGGCGGCATTTTCACCCCTGGTATTGAAGACACAGAAATCGGCATGATTACACTAAATCGATTTCTGCGAATTGCTGACAACGGCGTACTGAAAATTAGAATTGACGGAAGTGGCTCAGACATAGTTAAAATGACGCATCCGCAAACCCGTATACTTCTACAAGATGCTGAACTCGACCTTGCAATACTGGAGGGAGGAATTCACATGCTTGCATCTGGTGTCACTCTTGTAGACAACCAGGGTACAAATCCTGTCGAAGGTGCATTTGCCGGTTTCCCTGAAGGTCGACCGGTTGACATCGGCAACGGGCGCTTCGTCGCTATCACCTATGAAGGCGGTAATGGGAACGATATTGTTGCAACACTGCAAAACAGGGGTTCTGTCTTTATCGTTCGATAAATTTCCAAATCTTGAGTCTTGTCCATATTCACTTATCACGATAAGTGAATATGGGTTGCCCGCATTTCTTCAGCAATAGGCACATACAGAAATGAGTTAAGCAGTCTGATCTGGCAGTGCAACTGTTTTGTCCGTAAATTATTTAAGCGGGTCGTGCTGATGTCTTCTTTATATATTCTTCACGTTAAGGTTCACCTTTCCTGTCTCCCATTCATTACAGATCTCTGAACACGGTGAACCCCTCGGGCAAATTCTCTTCCACCATACTGAGAGATTACTTTGTGTTTTGGCATATTTCTCCACCCAAGTTTGAGGAGGCGCTGATTGCGCTCCTTCCAAATCAATGGCACTGGAGATTTGCCAAAACGCTTTTTTGCTGGAGTCACCGCCATCACAGTTGATTACTCCGGCGGGATCCAAGTCTCTACACTATTTGTATATATGTATTTCCAGTTAAACCTGCGCTTCATGATATTTCCAAGGGAGTTTCTCTGAGATGGAGTTAAAAGGGTATCTTCAAGTTTTTCTGCCAGACTCTCTTCCGGTTCCAAAGCGTATACCCAAATTAATTCCCTGCTAGCATCTAACTTGACGCGCCAGGAATCGTGCCGCGACACCTCTCGATCTGTATCCCGAAGTACCTTATAGTAGTTTGTCGGGTTAGGATTTACCCTAATGCAATCCCACAAGTTAGTTGCAAAAGAATGAAGCAGCCCGTTGT
>LSQX01229841.1_pt1 | contig 11427 bp, 10 predicted proteins | sample 654561 | NCBI WGS metagenome assembly LSQX01 (sample SAMN04489861, study PRJNA283612) | anaerobic digester metagenome | isolation source: 4 biogas reactors fed with cattle manure at either 37C or 55C with and... | place: Denmark: Kongens Lyngby | collected 2014 | reverse complement strand
GCTATGAGCGGGTGTTCAGGCACAGCCTGATTTTGAGCGGCTTCCAGAACACGCTGTTTATCGTGGTGGCGGGTGTGGCGGTCAACATGGCGCTGACGATCCTGGGCGCGTACCTGCTGTCGCTGAAGAATAGCATGTTCCGCAAGCCCATCGCCTACATGATCCTGTTCACGATGTACTTTTCCGGCGGCATTGTGCCCAGCTATCTGAACGTGAAGTCCCTGGGGCTGATGGATTCCCTGTGGGCCCTGATCCTGCCCACGGCAATCAATACCTACAACATGCTGATCATGCGCTCGGCCATCGCGGGGCTGCCCGACGCGCTGATGGAGGCCGCCCGGCTGGACGGTGCCAGCCACTGGCGGCGCATCGTGCATGTGGTGATCCCGCTGACCGGCGCGACCGCCGCCGTGCTGATCCTGTACTATGCCATCGGGCACTGGAACGCATGGTTCAACGCGTCGCTTTACATCCAGACGCCCAAGCGCTACCCGCTGCAGCTGGTGCTCCGGCAGGTGCTGATCCTGGGGGAGGACTCCGAGATGGTCTCGGGTCTGGACGCCGGCATGGACATCGCCGCGGCCATGATGATCAAGTATGCGCTGATCGTGGGGTCCACCGCGCCCATCATGGTGCTGTACCCGTTCCTGCAGCGCTTCTTCGTCAAGGGCGTGATGGTTGGATCGGTCAAGGGATAGGCGCATTGCTGCTCGGGATGCCATGAAAATATATGATGAAACAAAGGAAATGCCATGAAAGCTTGTTATTTTACCACGGACACCTCCAACCGCCTGGACTTTGTGTTTGCTGACCGCGAGGCGGTGATCGCCCAAAACCTAACCATGCTGGACACCCCGGTGCGTCAGTCCGAGCTGGACGCGCGCAAGGCGGAGATCGCTGATGTGGAGGTCATCCTGTCCACCTGGGGCACCCCGGCGCTGACAAAAGAACAGGTGCAGACCTATTTCCCCAAGCTGAAATTGCTGCTGTACGCGGCCGGGTCGGTCAAATACTTCGCGCAGGGGTACCTGGACGCCGGGGTCACAGTGGTCACCGCCAACCAGGCCATGGCGGACTTTGTGGCGCAGTTTACGGTGGCGGCGATCTATCACCTCAACAAGGGGTTTTACCGCGCCGCGCAGCTGTACCGGGAGGAATCATTTTTGGCGGGCAAGGATTTCTCCATCAACCACTGCCCCGGCAACTATGAAACCACCGTGGGGCTGTTGGGTGCCGGTGCGATCGGCACGCGGGTAATCCAGCAGCTGCAATCCTATCCGTTCATCATCCTGGTGTTTGACCCGTTCATGAGCGACGCGCGCGCACAGGAGCTGGGCGTGACCAAGGCCTCGCTGGAAGAAATATTTGCAAAGAGCGACATCATCTCCAACCACCTGGCCAACAATCCGGAAACGGTGGGCATGATCACCTATGCGCATTTCTCGAAAATGGGGCCGCACGCGTCGTTTTTGAACACCGGCCGCGGCGCGCAGCTGGTGGAAGCGGATCTGGCCCGCGCCCTGCGCGAGGAGCCGGGCAGGTTCGCCCTGCTTGACGTCACCACGCAGGAGCCGCTGCCCCGCGACCATGAGTTCTGGACGCTGTCCAACATGATCCTTACCCCGCACATCGCGGGCTATGGCTGCCGCGAGGTGCGCGCGTACAGCGATCTGCTGATGGCAGAGCTCAGGCGCTACCTGAACGGCGAGCCCTTGCAGCACGCGGTCAAGCCCGAGGCGCTGGCCAGGATGGCGTAAGGCCGGTTCTCCAAAGGCAAATATATGAAAAGGGCTTCGCGTGTGCGAGGCCCTTTTCGTGCCGCGGTAGATGTACGGAAGCCAGGTCAGCTCTTGCGACGGATGCCCTTGAAAACTGCCAGCAGCAGCACGGCGCCGCCCAGCGCGACCAGGAAAGAACTGATGTTGAAGCCCGTCACGCCGGTCTTGCCGATCAGGCTCATGATCAGGCCGCCGACCAGTGCGCCGACAATGCCCACGATGATGTTGGCAATGCCGCCCATCGATTCGTCGTGACCGGTGATCTTGCTGGCAATCCAGCCCGCCAGCGCGCCCAGGATAATCCAGGAAATAATGCCCATGGTGTTGCTCCTTTCGCATTCCCGTTGGTTACAGGGGTTATATACCCTGTTGCGCGGGAAAGAAACAAGTTCCCGGGAAATCCCTGGCAAAAAATGTGTGTCCTGATCAGGTGGGCACATCCACCCACTGCCCGGGCTTCTCCAGCGCGCGGATGCCGGCATCGCGCAGCGCCATCACGCGCAGCGTTTCCTCCTGATCAACTGCGGGGACCGGGTCCTTGAAGAACGCCACCAACTCCCTGATAAACGCCTTGAAAAAGTCAGACGCCACCGTGATGTGCCGGGTGCTGTCTTTCATAAATACATCCATGCCAAACCCGGGCGCCGACGGCACATTGGACAGCACCGCGTGGCGGCCGTCCGCAAACACCGCGGCCATGGTCACGCAGTTGTCATGCGTCAGGCACATGGCCTTGACGGGCTTTGCCTTGATCAGCATGCACAGCGGCTCCAGCTGATGCACGATATAGTTCGTAAAGGAGCCCGGCCCCAGCGTGCGCAGGGAAGAGATGGCGTTAACATCGATGCCCTGATATTCCTCGGCGTAGCGCAGCGCGCTGGTGCTGTACATGGGGGTGCCGTGGGCATTGGCAATGTCAAAGATGGCGCGCGCGGTCTTAAGATCAGGCGCGAACGTCTTGTCCACGTACACCGGCTTGCCGCTTTTGAGCGGCTTTTCGCACAGTTCCAGATGCATTTCCGGGTTGTCCGGCGACAGCACGATCAGGCCGTCGCACGCGGCGATGACCTCCTCGATCGTCGTGGCGTGCTTGATTCCGTACTTTTCGCACCACTGGGCGCTGGTCAGGCCGCCCAGCGGGCTGTCGATCAACCCAAAGGCGTGCGTGACCGCCATGGCGCCGCCGGACGCCTCGCGGATCCAGTCCGGGTAGTTGTTGGCGTGCCATTCGTCCAGGAAATAGTCGATAAACCCAATTGTGAACATATGTCCCTCCGTTTCGTCAATAGCGGGGCCTGGCGTAGCCCATGATGTCGCTGTCCGTCAGCCGGTACAGCCGGGTATCCACGCTGCCGCCGACCGCGCCCTCCAGGGTGTATACATAGTTGGCATCCACATCGTACACAATGCCGATGTGCGAGAACGTGGTCGCGGCGCGCGCACTGCTCGAGCGGAAGTAGATCAGATCGCCGATTTCCGGCGTGTAGGCGGTGATCTCCATGCGGCTGATGGGGCTTAATTGCTGCGCCTGCACCTGTGCCGCGCGCGGCGCGAAGAAATAGACAAACGCCTTTTGCTGGTCATAGAACACGCCGTCCACGTCGCGGGCGTTGTTGATCACGCTCTCCGGGATGTCGGCGTGCCGCGCGGCCCAGGATATGAAGTACGAGCAGTAGGACTCCGACGGGTCGTTGTAGTATGCGCCGTACTTGGAGTAGGGGCCGCCCGGGCCGGTGCCGGCCAGAATGCGGCTTTCGCTGCTGCCGCCGCGGAACCCCAGCTGCGTGAACGCGATGCCCAGCAGGTCGGCCTTTTTGTCCCCGGTGAGCGTGTACGCCCCCTGGGTGAAAGCGCGGGAAAGGTTGGTCAGCGGCGACGCCACCGGCAGGATGCGCAGGGCGTCTGTGGGCATATAGCCGTTGCGGTGCTTGTACGTGACGTGGTACCAGCCCGCGCTTTCCTCCAGGATGGTCACGGCCGCCCCGGCAGGCACAGTTTGCACGATACCGGACGAGGTGCGCGCGGCGCTGCGCATGCTAACCGCGCCGGAGGTCTGGTTGATGCCGGTTTGCATCAGCGCCTGGCTGGGCGTTTGGGTTTTGGTGTACAGCAGCGCCAGGGTGGTGGGGTCGGCAGCACCCGTGGCGGGCAGGCCGTACTGCGCCTGGAAATTACGCACCGCTGTGGTGGTGCGGCTGCTGTATTCGCCGTCCGGGCTGAGCTGCCCGGCGTTGGCCGATGTGAGCGCGGCCTGCAACCGGCGGATCTGACTGGCGTCGCTGCCCTTGGTCAGCGTCTGGGCAACCGAAGCGCCCGCGCTGTCCTGGGGCGCGGTGGCCGCTCCAGTGGGCGTGGCGGGCACGGTTTGCGCGATATTTCCCGGCGTCGCTGTCGCGCCCGCGGTTTCGGTCAGCAGCAGCGCCCATGTCTTGGCGCCCGCGATGCCGTCAGCCTTGAGCCCGTTGCGGGACTGGAAGGTTTTCAGCGCGTTGCGGGTCATGCGGCCAAAGTTGCCATCCAGCGCCAGCGGGAACCCGTGCAGGTTGAGCGCCTGCTGCAGCGCGATCACCGGCGCGCCGCGCGCCCCGGGCCGCACGGTGCCGTAGGTGACGGGCGCGGCGTTCGTTGGCGGAGCCGTGGATGGCGCGGCGGTTTGTTGGGGCGCTGCGGTGTGTTCAGGCACGGGGGTCTGCTCGGGCGCTGCGGTGTGTTCAGGCACGGGGGTCTGCTCGGGCGCCGCGGTCGGGGCCGGGGCGTCATACAGTTTCGTCAGCGTCTGGTTGCCCGCGATGCCGTCCTGCCGCAGACCATGGGCAGCCTGGTACCGGCGCACCGCCAGGCGCGTCTCCCGCCCGTACACGCCATCGGCCGTGATTTTGTGCCCCTGGGCGATCAGCGCCCTTTGAAGGGCGACCACATCCTGCCCGCGCGCACCGGGCCGGAGCGTCGCGTACGCCGCCAGGCCCGTCAGGCACACCGCCATCAGCGCCAGTGACAGCACGGCGCATATCCATCGTTTCATTGCGGTCCCTCCCATTGGTTGAACGTCATATAACACAGCATTTCCTTCCCCTACAGTACCTTCTGTGCGGGAAAAATGCAACAAAGCGCGTGCAAAAAAAGGGCGGCCCGAAGGCGCGCCCCGCAGGTGGTCCCGGATGGATCAGTGGAACAGTTCCTCGTTTTGCCAGTATGCTTCCTGGGTGACCTCCATCTGGCGCAGGATGTGTTTGCTTTTGATCAGGAAGGGCGCATCCGCGGTGATGGTTTCGTACAGCGCGTTGTAGAAATTCAGGCCCTTGGCATTGAAGGCGTCGGCCTCCCACTCGGTGGGGCGCCATTCCTCCTCATGGATGGGCAGCTTCTCACGGCAGTAGATGGGCGCGCCGTTTTCGTCGCGCAGCGGCTGGGTGATCAGCGTGAGCGGCGTTGCGTTGTCATCGCTGTAATACTTCCATTTCAGGCCCTTGTCGGTGCCGGTCAGGCAGCCGCGGGTGCCCTGCACCTGGTAGGTGTCCTTGCCAAAGCCGAAGGAGGCGGAAATCTCGATCTCCGCAATCGGCGCGCCGGGCGAGCGCAGCAGCAGCTTGACATAGTCCTCGGCGTTGCCGGCGGTGTGCGCGCGGTCCATCGCGCAGAACACCTCGATGTCCTCCGGGAAGTTCATCATGTCCAGCGCCCAGTCCATCGGGTGGGGGCCGGTGTTGTGCAGGCTGCCGGCGGTGAAGGCATGCACGGTCTGCCAGTCCCAGCGGCGGGAAAACCCGTCAAAGTGGAACGACACCTGCACCACGCGGCCCAGCTTGCCGCTTTCCACAATCTCCTTCATCTTCATGTAAGCCGGCGCGAAGCGGTACTGCTGGAACACGTAGTACGGCTTGCCGCTGATGCGCTGCGCTGAGAGCACCTGCTTAAACTCCGGCACGTTTTGGGCGGCGGGCTTTTCGGAGAGCACCGCAAAACCATTCAGCAACAGATCACAGCTGATGGCCGCGTGATGGTGCGAGTAGCTGGCGTTGACCACCAGGTCAATGTCCTCTCGGCCGAACAGCTGCCGGTAGTCCTGAAGCGGCGTTAATCCGGTTTCCTCCTGGATCATGCGGCGGCGGTCCTCGTCCACATCCACAAACGCGACCAATTCATACTTTTCGGGCAGCTGCATCAGCAAATCGCGGTGGATGTTACGGCCGCTGCGGCCGTAGCCGATCACGGCTACGCGGATCTTCTTCATGTGGTTTCCCTCCTGATGGTTCTTATGATGTCACTGTATCACAGGCGCCCGCGGCGCTCAAGCGGAACGCGGCTGCCTACCACTTCCCGCCGTGCTTTTTGGCGTCCTCCTCGTGCTGCCGGGTGCGCTTGGCGATCTCCTTGTGCCACTGCGACTTCTCCTTCAGGTACGCCGCGCGGTCATCGGCGTACCTTGCCTCGTCCTTGAGCCTCTGATAGCTCTCCCAGCGGTCAGGGGGCAGCGCTCCATCCGCAATGGCGGCGAGGATGGCGCAGCCGGGCTCGCTTGCGTGGCTGCAGTCGTCAAAGCGGCACTGTCCCAGGTACTGCGTTACATCGGCGAACGATTCATCCAGCCCCCCGTCCACATCCCACATGCCCATCTGGCGCATGCCGGGGGTGTCAATGAGCATCGCGCCGCCGGGCAGCAGGATCATCTGCCGGTGCGTGGTGGTGTGGCGGCCGCGGCTGTCGTCCTCGCGGATCTCCCGCACGGCCATTACGTCCTGCCCGGACAGGGTGTTGACCAGCGTGGATTTTCCCACGCCGGTGGAACCCAGCAGCACGATGGTTCTGCCAGGCTGAAGGTATGCCTGGAGATCCTCCAGCCCCTGGCCGGTGACCGCGCTGACCGCGATAACCGGGGCGCCGGTGGCCACGGTTCCCACCTGCCGGGTGATGGCGGCGATGTCCGTTTTCAGGTCGGCCTTGGTCAGCAGCACCACCGGCATGCCGCCGGAATCCCACGCCAGCGTCAGGTAGCGCTCCAGCCGGCGCAGGTTCAGGTCCCGATTGAGGGACTGCAGGATGAACACATGATCAAAGTTCGCGGCCACCGCCTGGCCGCCGCGCCCGGCATGCGCGCTGCGCCGCGAAAAGAAGCTTTTGCGCGGCAGGGTCTGCGTGATCATGCTGTCGCCCAGCGGGTTGTCATCGATTATCACATAATCCCCCACTGTGGGGGTGTCCGCTTGCCCGGCTTCATACGCCGAGCGTTTCAGGCGGCCGTGCGTGAAGCCCGCCGCACAGACCAGCTCGTACCGCTCACGGTGTACGGCGGTCACGCGCGCGGGCGTGCCGGGTGTGCCCGGGGGCAGCAGGTCTGGGGTGAAACCGTAAGCCGCTAACTTCATTGGGGTGCCCTCCAGCGAACCGGTGTCCTTTTGTTTGTGCAACAACTGTTGCGTGTGCGGCCTTTGCAGGCTCCTACCGGAGCGCGATGCGCCTCTCTTTTCTAAAGTATACCAGCGTCGCGACCAAGCCTAGCAGCAGCAGCGCCATTGTCAGCGCAAAGGACAGCGTGCGGTTGATGTCGCTCAAGGCGCCTGCGATATAACCAAACGGCACGCTGATCAGCATGACCGTCGTTTGCAGCAGCGCCATCACGCGCGAACGGTCGTCGGGGTTGACGTGGATGGCGACCAGCGATTCGCGCATGGTGGCCAGCGTGGAATACCCCAGCGCCTCAAACCCCAGCGACACGGACAGCATCAGATACCCCCAGAAACCCGCACCGGGCACGCTGATCAATACCAGCGCACCCAAAATGGCGCTCAAAAACCCGCCCACCAGCGGCACGATCAGCTTCGCCTGCTTGATGTGCGCCAGCACCGTAAAAAACAGCACAATGACCAGCAGGCTTTTGATCATCGGGAAGATGGGCAGCAGCGTGTCCGGAATGCCGATGCGCCGGGACGCGATGATCTGCCAGAACGTCATGTTGATCATGGCGGCGATCTCCACCAGCACGCTGACCACAATGGCGAACAGCGTGCCCGGCGACGCCTTGATGCTTTGAAACGCGCCCTTGTATCCGGACAGCTGCTCGGCCCAGGTTAAACCCTTGACGGCGGCCATGCGCTTTTGGCCGATCTGCGTTTCGGTGGTGAAATGGTACAGCAGCAGGATTTTGAGTGTCATCACCACAAACGCGTTGATGTACAGCACGCGGATGGCCGGGATCAGCGTGAGGCGCGCCACCAGGATTGAGGAGATGGGCGCAAACAGCGCCGACAGGTTGCCCGCGATAATGACCCAGGAATAGATGTGCGTGATCTTGTCGCGCGGCGCGTCCTCCACCAGCAGGCAATCCCAAGACACGGTGGGCACTTTCATCATGCCGTTAAAGAGCGCCGCCACCGCGAAAAACCAGAACCCCTGGCTGCTGGCCCAGATCAGGCAGGGAATGCTATAGGCGATAAAATCAAACAGCGCGGTGCTCAGCCGCCTGCCGTAGCGGTCAATGATCGCCCCGGACAGGAAGGCAAAGATGGTCTGCGAAAACATATAGATGGACGCGACCAGCCCCACTTCGCGGTCGCTCATGCCAAAGGACAGCATGAACACCGAGGCATACGGCAGGCACAGGTTCATGGACAGGCCCCACAGGGGTTCGGTGAACACACAGGCGCGGGTATTGCCGCGCAGTTCTGTCAGCGTGCGGATCAAGGGGTGTTTCAGCAGCAATTTGCGCAAGGGATTTCCTTTCCGGCCCAAGGGCCGCCGGGTGCTAGCAGGCCTTTCGTGACACTTTGCGCATTATGCCACAGGAATGCGCCTCCGCGCACGTGTTTTCCTAGTGATTCCGTCCGAGGTTTACCATTTGTTCATGGGGAACCCGGGACATCTTTCACACGCTTCGGGTATACTGGTGGTTCAGGGGGTGAGCCAATGGCGGACATGCTGCTGCGCACCCAGGGGCTGGGCAAGCGGTACGGCGAGAAATACGCGCTCAGGGATGTGGACATCCACGTGCGCAGGGGAGACATTTACGGGCTGATCGGCCGCAACGGGGCGGGCAAAACCACGCTGATGAAGATCGTCAACCGGCAGATCCATCAAAGCGCGGGCAGCGCGTTCCTAAACGAGGTGCCGATTTCGGACGCCGCGTCGCACGATCTGCACATCGGCACGCTGGTGGAGGTGCCCAACCTGTACCCGGACGGCGATGCCAGGGAAAACCTGACGTACAAGCGCATCGCGCTGGGCCTGCCCAGGGGCGACGACCATTCAGCGCTGATTGACCTGGTGGGTTTGGGGGATGCCGGGCGCAAGAAGGTCAAGCAGTATTCGCTGGGCATGAAGCAGCGGCTGGGCATCGCCATGGCGCTGTTGGGCGATCCGGAGCTGCTGATGCTGGACGAACCCATCAATGGCATGGACCCGCAGGGCATCGCGGACATCCGGCAGATGCTGGTGCGCCTGAACCGCGAAAAGGGCACCACGATCATCATCTCCAGCCACATCCTGGACGAGCTGGCCAAGTTCGCCTCCGTGTACGGCATCATCAACGAGGGGCACCTGATCCGCGAGATCACCCGCGGGCAGCTGGAGGAGGAGAACCGCGCGGACATTGAGATCGTCACCGACGAGGCGGAAAAAGCCGCCGCGCTGATCGCCGAAAAGACCGGCATCGCGGCGGAGGTAGCGCCCGACAGGCGCACGATGCACATTGCCCAGCACATCGACCAGCACAAGGTGATCAGCCGGTTGTTGTTTGACGCGGGCATCTATGTGGAGGGCTTCCACGTGCGGCACCGCACGCTGGAGGAGTACTTCATGCAGCTGACGGGAGGTGGGCACGGTGCGTAACATGCTGAAAGCCGATATTCGCCGGTTGCTGCGCGCCCGCTCGCTGTACGTGGGCATGCTGGTCATCGCACTGGTGGTGGCCATCGCCACGGCGGGCTTCCACTTTTTGACCACGCAGAGCGTGGAGGGGCTGACGCGCTTTGCCCGCAATCACGCGCGTGAGGACAGCGGCAACATGCAGGCGGGCCTGGCCATGGCCGCCCTGATCTCGCCGGAGAGCGCGCGCCAGGCCATGCTGGAACTGCGCCGGCAAACCGGCGTGCAGACGCTCTCCCAGGTGCCCATCCAGCAGGTGGGCGTGGCGCACCTGATGCTGGTGATCGTGCTCACGCTGTTTGCCGCCAAGGATTACCACACGGGGTATCTGAAAAACCTGCTGACATTGAAGGGCATCAAGACCAAATGGCTGCTTTCCAAGGTGGTGATGGCGCTGGTGGTCTCGATCCTGCTGAGCCTGGCCGCGCTGGCGTCCGCCATGGTGGGGGCGATGACGCTGGGCAATCCGCCCACCTTTGACGTTGGATTAATGGCGGGGTTCTTCGGCGTGCACATCGCGGTGGACCTGGCGCTGGCGGCTTCGGTGCTGCTGGTGCTGACGCTTAGCCAGAACAAGACCGCCGCGCTGATGTTCGGCATGCTGGAGGCGTTCAACCTGCAGCGCGCGATCTATCTGCTGCTGGACGCCACCGGCTGGATCAGCAGCTTCCAGCTGAGCGACTATGCCATGATGAACCTGGCCGCCGCATACGCTCCGGGCGACCCGCCCGGACAGGTGCTGTGGACGGCCGCCATCCTGTTTGCGGTGTATTTAACCGGCGCGTGGCTGGCGATCACCCGGCGCGACCTGAAGCTGTAACAAACGGTTTGCCATGCAGGACGCGCCGCGCCCCGCGCGTTGTATGAACGGAAAACGCGCTGGAGGGAATGACATGAAACGAACGAAACTGCTGATGCTCCTGGCACTGTGCCTGATGCTGGCGCTGCCGGCCACGGCGGAAACCACGCTGCGCAAAACCCTGCCATTGCAGATGGAGGGGCAGGAGGAGCCCTACGTGGTAACGCTGTTCCGCTGGGAAGGCGTGCTGTCGCTGTGGTACGGTGCGGACCATTTCGCCCCCATGGTCACGCGCGGCGGGCTGCGCTTTGACCTGATCGACAACCAGCTGGGCGCCCCGGTGTACCTGGACATCGAGGGCCTGTACGACCCAACCGGAACATCTCCGGGCGATTTGGGGGACGTCAAGGCAGCGTACGAAAGCGACGGCTGGCAAGTGACGCCGCTGGACGCAACCGGCATGTTGCCGGATTTCCACTTTGCGCAGGAGCCGCCCCAGGCGTTCACCGCCCAGAAGGACAACCAGCGCGCACTGGTGCTGGTCACCAACGTCACCAGCGGCGCCTATGCCATTACCATTGAGTATCCCGAGGAAGCCGCCGAAGGCTGGGGCGCGCGCATGGCACAGATGGCCGATACATTGACCGGATTGCCGGGAGAATAGGGTACCGGCCATACAAAAAGGAGCGGGGCGAAAACCCTGCTCCTTGGTTTTTTGCGGCTCGATTACCGCACTCGCGCGCGCACTTTGGCCCAATCCTCGGGCAGCATGCGCTGGGTGACTTTGGTGCGCATCCCCACAGCGGTGGGAGCGGGCGGGCTGGTGTGGTGGTAGATGAAGCCGCATTTTTCCTGCACGCGGCGGGAGCGCTCGTTGCCCCGCCAGTAGGCGCACCACACGCAGGTGAGGCCCATCTGGTCAAACGCCAGCGACAGCAGCGCGCGCACGGCCTCGGGCATCAGGCCCTGCCCCCAGTAGTCCCGGGCCAGCAC
>LSQX01259474.1_pt1 | contig 11428 bp, 10 predicted proteins | sample 654561 | NCBI WGS metagenome assembly LSQX01 (sample SAMN04489861, study PRJNA283612) | anaerobic digester metagenome | isolation source: 4 biogas reactors fed with cattle manure at either 37C or 55C with and... | place: Denmark: Kongens Lyngby | collected 2014 | reverse complement strand
CTACGGCATTCAGGACAAGCTCTTTTTAGGGATTCCTTGGTGTAATCAGGGGTCGCTTGTATAAACTATTTCTTGGCTACTCTCTTTGCTAAGTTTATCATCCTTGTTGTTATTAAAACTTTTTTTATGACTGACTTAAGTATCCTTTTCGCTCGAGTGGGTAATGGATCCGTGCAATATTTCGTAACTAAGATATTAAAATCTAAAGTCTCTCTTTCTGCCAGAAATCGATCACGGTTTGGGTTGTATTTTGCAGACTTTGTAGCTGCTGGATTAAATTTAATAGCTTTATTAATATCCACTTCCTTATGTGACATTGTATGTCTAATTTTTTCAAGTAGAGTTTGTCCAGACTGGCTATTTATAAAGATTAACGACGTTCCAATATCGTCATCCATTTCTGGCAAAATATTCTGAATACCCCAAAAATCAGCAAGTGTAATGTCGCTATGACGATTTAAACCTTTAAACTCACATGCATAACAGGATGGCCTTAAGCAAACATCTTTCAAGAAAGCTCTCATATACAAATCTTGCATTAAATTTTTTCTATACTCTGTATTATTCTCAAATAAAAAGGACATAGAAAAATGCTTCCAGCCTTCATCTTTTCGTCTAAATGCGATTTTCTGGGTAGTTGAACCCGCTGCCATTTCTCGAAACTCAATGTATTTTGCCCATACTTCAGGTGAAGGTACGCCATGACAAATAATATCTATAGTAACGAGATTATCATATGATTTCTCTAAGTATGAGTTAAGTCCTGCAATTTGACATGGCGTACCAGTAAACAAGACTTGTCTCCTTGAATTTAACAGTTCTTTTGCTTCCCTGTATGAATCTCCTATCCTACTTTGAACATATTTGGATCCTCTTAATTGCTCTAGTTGGTCTTTATTTTCAATGCAATAATGTTCTACTTCGAAGTTGGCATTAAAGGCAGCTCCAAAAACCACTCCGCCTTCAGCAATAATCTTTTCTGCGAATAATGTAAATATACCTCCAGATGAACTCTCTAACCTTACAGCATCATCATTATTTATACAAGCGTATGCCGTTGGATTGTTCTTAATTACATTTTTATTAATTATTGGACATACATCCACACACTTTTTACAACTAATGCACAGATCATAATTGACTGTCGGGTATAAAAATCCTTCCTCGTCTGGGGACATCAAGATACAGTTCCTAGGGCAAATATTTGCGCACGCATGACACCCCATACAATCTCGTTTGTTCACTATTTCTTTATTTATCATACAGACACCCTTTTTCGCTAAGCTTACTTCGTGTGGTTAAAACTGGATCATTAGTTGACACTAATAGGAAGCTTTGGAAATATACTCCTGTTTAAGTGTAGTGGCCAATGTAAAGGCAGTGTCGTGCCTCTATTCTTTATACCTTAAGATAACATTTTTGGAGATGAACCCTATACAACACTCAATATTACATTCCTATTACCATCAGTTCACTGCTATCCAGTCGTCAAGGAGAGTTTTAAGCAACAACTTCTTCTTTTACATTTCATTTTTGAGTTCAACAGATCTACCCCAAAGTGAAGGGAAGAAGATATTACCCATATATGGATCGTATGGAAAATGTGCGCTATCGCTTCGACTGACTACCTTTTGGCTTACTACAACTATTTTCTGTGTTTTAACTGGTACGACTCGGCATCATTATTCTATCTAACGCTTCTCTTAGTTTGGTAGAGGAAGTGCCTTTAGTATATGGGAAGTATACAATATCCACTCCCACTTTGCCAAAACTATGTTCATACTCATTCCATTTTGCCGTACCCTTCCAGTCACTACCTACAAACATGACATCAAATTTATATCTCTCCCAAGCAGCCATCTTGTCCATGCTTGCTTGAGAAACAACTTGATCAACATATTTAATACTTTCTACAATTGCCATACGTTCTTCATGGGGTATAATTGCTTTTTTGTTCTTATACGATACTAGATCGTCAGTTGTTACTCCAACAATCAAGTATTCACATTGTTCCTTTGCTCTTTTTAAAATGTTGAGATGCCCAATATGAAACATATCATAAACTCCTGTTGTATAGCCTACTTTGTATTTCAACGAAAATGCTCCTCCCTTCAAGACAATCAAACTCGTCACTCACACGATCAAATCTCTTTGAATTTTGTGCATCACTTAAAGAATCACTCAAAGTTTTGCCAATTTAAGTTCAACCACAAAACTTTCGCCTAGATTCGGCTTTTTACTTAATCATAAATTCGCCTCCTAGAAACAAATATTTGAAGCTACTGATCCGTACCTATGCTAATCAATTATTAAACCCTATTTATCATAAAAACTGTAATCTTTTTCTGTGTCTACATAAAAGGCATGCACGGGATACTGGTCTCTAGTCCTTTTATCAGGCATTTCCATATAATTCTTTCCATACCGCATTGTTAAGTACTCTTCGGCTTTTTCGGGAACTGGTAAAAAATGGTTTGAAAATTCTACGTATCTTTGTTTTCCCAAATATTCCTTAGGGAATGACGTGTTGCCAAACTTTGCACGTCCGAAAAAATGACCAACATAGTCAGTTTTGGTTCTATTTAGTCCTCTTACAGCTCCCAGTAATATTTTCATTGCGTATCCCCTAACAAAACTACGAGCTACAAACATCATTACTTTCTTTACTTTGCTATCAGTTATATATCCTCTTACAGCTAATGTTCTTGCTGTAATTAATCTGGCTGATACATATTGTATATATCTTAGAAACTTATTTGAATGAGCATTATTTAAACACATAATATCCACATAGAATCCCTTATGCATATTTCTATCCTTTGTATCCTCTTCAATAAAGGTAGTATTGTTCATTCTTAATTTCGAAAAGAATAACGGCCACTCTTCAGTATCTTCTTTCTGAAAATAAAACCGCTCAGTATCCAAATGCTGTTCGCACTTTTTTATAAATTTAGTATAATTATCATACGTCATAAACACATCTAAATCATCATCCCAAGGTATGAAACCCTGATGCCGAATGGCACCTAAAGCTGATCCTCCCATTAAGTAATATGTTATTTCATGTTCTCTGCAAAACTCGTCTAAGTATAATGCTATTTCCAAGATCTTGTCTTGTACTACCTTCATATCTTCAGTCATAATGACACATCCTCTTCAAAAATCTTCGCTGCCAAGCTCATGAGGTGTTGGTCGTCGTCCCAGGTCTTACCCAAATGATTGACCAACGCCCCGAATTTATTCTTCAAATGGATAACTCGAAAAAATATGGCTTATTCTAAGTGACTTGTATCAGACTTTTAACAAAAACCTAATCCAAACTTACTCGCATGTTGTTTAGTAAATATATCTAGTTAAAAATGTTTTATCTAGAATCCAACCGCCTTATTAGCGATGCGCTTACCAAGCAGTACCTTTGTAATTTGGATCGAGAAATAACTAAATAAAAGCGTCAGACCAGCTTGTATAATTTGATACAAGGGAAGTATGTTGAAAACCATCGGAATTGGAATACTATCTATTGCTTTGCTTATAATGTAAATCCATATCATGTGTACATAATATATTCCATATGACTCATCTCCGAGCACTCTTAACGCTTTAAATTCTTTATTTATATCGATATCCCTTCCAATAAAAATTAAATTTATCACCATAAAAGCATAGATGAAAGATGAAAATTTTATTTGACTTGCTGCAAATCCTATAGGGTAACCATTATTCTTAATAAGTTGACTTTCTAATATGCTGATTCCTAAAGCAATAACTAAGAAAAGTGTGTATTTCAAGGCAATTTTTCTTCTTAATAAGTGGGGATTTCCTTTAATTTTGACCCATAGACCGTAATAATAAAATATCAACCAAGCAGGAAAAAAGGTTTGTGTTAAAACAAACTGTTTGCCAAATAAAAATACATAACCATAGACAAATAATAAGTATATAGGAGTTATTAGAAACAAGATTTTTGTATACTTATTTTCTTGTATCGTTCTGACTAAAAAAGGGGACAATAATGTTAATTGGACAAGAACCAAAATAAAATATAACTGTGTAGATGACATTCCTAGAAACAGCTTGATTATACCCTTAAGTACATTGTAATTATCATTGTTTATGAGCAAATCAATTGTGCTGTAAAATAAAGACCACATAAAAAATGGAATTAACAAACGTTTGCTTCTTTGCACTATATAGGAAGTACTCACGCCACACTCTTCAATTTTCGTAAAAAAACCTGATAAGAACATAAAAAAGGCTACGGGAAAATTGATAAATTGTCTCATATATAACCAGTAGTCAAAATTCCACAGATAAGGCCCATTTTGATAACTAATCCCTGTTTTTGAATGTATTAATACTACCAAAATTATGCATAAGCCTCTAATATATTGCCAATACATGTTTCTTTCACTTTCACTTTCACTTCTCATATCCATCCCTACTTTAACGTCAAAATTTTCTAGAGTATACTTTAATTTTCGTTATCTATGTTTTTCTTGATTAATTTATTAATTAACCTCCTAACCGGCTCTCTTAACAAACCTTTTTCATATCCATTCATTCCTATAGTCCACATTGAAAAACAATATATAACTACATAGATTATGCCAAAAACTACAAAAATCAATTTATTGCCTAAATCTAGAAAGATATTGATTGCTATTCCCATTAAGATTGGCATAATTAACGCAGGTACAAGACCAAGTATCTGCCTCCAAAAAAATTTCATGTCCAATCCTACTTTTGTGTGGTAATACCAATTCATAATAAATCCATTACCAATAATTAGACCCATAGCTGTACCCATTGCAGCTCCAGCACCACCATACATTCTGGCTAAAGGAATAGTTACGCCGAAATTTGCCAACGCTATAAAAGAATATACCCAAGACCTGAATTGGTGCATATTTTTTGCTCGCTGTATTTCGATACCAATATTTTGGATCAGCGGGACTGTAACGGGTATTATAAGCAATAGTGCTATCGGATATGAACCGTCATAATTATTCCCCGCCCACATACTTATAAAAGGTCTACCAAAAAAAACCAAACCGGTCGATATTAAAGAAAGCATAATAAATTGCAATCGTCCGATTCTTGCAAATAATTCCGTCACCTTGCTACTTTCATCAAGGTTTGCTACTAATCTATGAACCCTCGGAATGAACACTCCAGATATTGCGCTAGCAAGAGATAGATAATAAGTATTTAATTGTGCCGCCAAACCATATACTGCAACTGAAACAGTTCCATGGAACCTCCCCAGAATAAACTTGTCTAGATTCCAGTTTATTTGATCAATTAAAAGGTTAACGAAAATGAAAGACGAGAAAACCGTTACATCTTTCAATAATTTTGAATCAAAGTTCTTAAAGGAAAATTTCATCTTCAGTATCTTAACACAATAAGTTGCATTAGTTATTTCAATTAGAATATTGAGTATGGTAGTCGTAACAACCATTCCTACCGAACCATAACCCAAAACTAAGACAGGTAATACCACGAAAGGGTTAACCACGGTTTTAATCATCTGAACTATCTTTTGAAATATAAATTTCTCATGAGCAGTTATATAGGAAGTAAAAACAATATTGGGGAAAGAAATTGCTAAGTTTATTACTAGTATAAACATTAATATCTTTGCTCTTGAAAGTTCTACATCAGTTAACTGTGATCCAAAGATAATTTCAGTATTTAGTGCAAGAATCGTCCCAGCAATCACAGCTACTAATCCTATAACGAAAAAAATGCTTAAAAACATCCCATTTAATGTAGCAATCTTGTCTTTCTTTTCTTGGACTTTATACCTTGAATAGTAACGCATATAAGCACTACCAAACCCAAAGTTCAGTATTCCTAAATAAGCAACAATAGATGCAACTAGATTGTAGAGACCGTATTCATTCTGACCCAATAATCTTAGCATTACTGGAGTAAAAACAATTGAAACTAAGTACCCAACTAGCATCGATGCGTAGGATAATATAACCCCACTTTTTCGTTGATTTATTTTCACGTCTTATTCCTCATTTGTCAAAAGTAACTTATGAAGTAAAGTATTTGCAGAACCTATGGACAGCTAATAGCTCCCCTTCTTACTGTTTTATACTTTTTCTAATTTGCAATGCATGAATCAAAAACTCTTTGGATTTATTACGTTCAAGCTCTAAAACTTCATTCTTTTTGTTGTAATTAATATTGAAATAGTTCTTGTTTTTACTTATACTATCCCATTTTCTATCCTCTAAACCAAACTTCAATAGTAGTGTATCTATTCTAGAATTAATATTTCCCCTTTTGAATACAACGAATGGCTTATCAAATAATATGCTGAATACGGAACCGTGAAAAGAATCCGTAAACACTATTGCACATGTGTAAAAATAGTCTATAAACTCACCCGGGTCAACTGTGTAATAAGTAGGATTACTAATATCATATAAGTTAACCACTTCCATATTATATTCTTTACTCAACTCCTCTATATATTTTCTACTCGTATATTTTTCATCACCTAAAAAGTATGTTAAAATAAACGGTTTCGAGGGTTTGGATTTATGAGGTTTACTTATTTTGAGCCACTCTTCTTTTGCCAACAATAACGTTGGATCAACTAATACTGGCGCTTCGACGTTTGCCAATTGTCGTATAATTTGCTGACCTAAATCTTCCCTAACAGAAATATGAGTCATTTCTTTTAACCAGTCAGTATAACTTTTTATGTATTCTTCAGGTATATTTTCAACACCAAAACTTGGAGCATATGCAATTCTTTGATTTTCACTGCCAAAAGAAATAAAATAAAATGAATCATTATAGACATTTTTAGGATTCCAAACTTGGTCGCTACCAACAATGAAATAATCATACATTTTATTTAAGTCTTCCGGGAGATTGTTCTTATTATAGATTTCTTCAGTCTCATTAAGATATTGCTCTGAAAAGTCTTTAAATCTCTTAACTTTATCCTGTTGTATCTTTTGATTTAGTTTATTTGATATTCTTTTTGCAATAATTCTCAAAATAGAAGCGATGTTCCGTTGGGTTAATCTAGTGTAAATACTAGCTACGTTCATATCCCGCGCGTCATACCTAAGCGTCTTTACATCAACCTCTCCTGGTGAAATATTTCGTACAACATACTCCAATGCGTAGTTTTGTAACCTATTCCCATAATTAACATAATCATTCAATGTAATAATCGCCACTTTTTTCATTCGTTTACACCTCAACTGATTATTGGGCTTTAGCCCCTTGTAATATATTCTTTTAAGTGAGCATTTCATTTTCACCTAATTTTGTGTGTAGGGACAAATAGAAATTTTCAAGTTTCAATACTTCTTTTGTTATGTCGAATCCAGAATTTACCAAACCATAAGGCTGGTAGACTCTTTCATAATTCTTAAAAGAATTTACCTTAATTGCCAACTCGTGAAGATTATCTTCTAGATTAAATCTAATTGCACGATCCGTAATAAAGGCTTCTGACGGCACTCCATTTGAACAGAAGGTATACATTCCAGATGCTTGTGACTCGATAGCAACCATCCCTAGCCCTTCAAAGGTTGAAGGAAGTACAAACACATCCATGGCACTTAGTAAATCATTTACATCATCCCTTACCCCAGTAAATAGTACATTACGTTCCAAAGATCTTTCATTTACCATTCGAACAATTTCGTCTCTTAGGATCCCATCCCCAACTAACAATAGTTTACTTTTTGGGTTTATTTTATATATATTCGAGAATAAGTTTATTAAGTATCTGTGATTTTTTTCTTTAGAAAACCTTCCAATATTACCTATAACGAACTCATACTCCTTGATGCCTAGCCTGGTTCTCATTTCTTTCCTTTTCAGTTCTTTATACTTATACTTGTCCATGTCAATTGCATTGTTAATGATCGTAATATCTCTTTTGTTATTAAACTTACCTTTTAACAGTTTAGCAGCTGATTCCGAACATGCCATAAAATCAGTAGCAGATTTGTCAAAACTAAGACCGATTATATAATTTCTAATAGCGCTTATAGATTTGTTACTGAACTTAGACGAGTGACTATGCTGTATTATATTATTTATGCCATTACTTTTGCACGGCTTATGGAAAAGGTATGAAGCAAAAATCGGATGGCAGTGAACTGCCGCATAAACATTTTTGTTCGCTTCAAAAAACTCCTTTACCTTTCTCTTGTATTTTCTAGATAAACTTGGCCTTCCAATCTTAAACACTTTTCCACCCATTCTCATAATCTCGTCTTCATAACTATCGCTGATATCTGAAAAATAAAGAAAGTCAAACTGAAATTTGGATTTATCAATCTTTCTATAGTAGTTAATGATGAAACTCATCATACCGCTTCCGCGACCTAATGTAGAAACAACATGTAAAACTCTCATCATATGGCAAATACTTCCCTTCCTTGAACTTGATAGATATAAAACATCGATAGCAAGTACATCCCAGTTATTGAAAACATCGATCCACCGGTAATTGATTTGGCTAAATAAACTATCAAAATATACAATACAAACATATTATTAACTTTAAGTAATAAAGATAAAATGTACGTTAAATATACTAAAAACCCTATGTACCCCGTCTGAAGAATCAGCCGCGTAAAGGAGTTGATGTATGTCACCGACCCCAAGAGAACATATTCATTACCAATTCCATAACCTAATACACTCTGAATTCCATCAACGTCACCTAAATAGCTGTAACTTCCTCCTATACGCGAAGATGATTCAAAGTACTGTGGTTTTTCAATTGCATATCTAAGCGTATCGCCAACACTACCTAAATTCTGTAAAATATAATCAATATTACTGGAAACTAGTATTAAGACAATCGAAACAATAAACAAGAGGAATATATTTTTTATAATAGCCTTTTTATTCGTAAATAGCTTCATGAAAATTAAAATCAACATCAAGTATATACCTGCTGTCGATGTAGACAATATATTCGATAATGCGAAAAAAATAATCAACGCTTTCTTTCCCTTGCATTCATAATTGGAAAACAGAAGCAAACCTAACGTGACTAATAATTGACTTGATAGATAAGCAGGTTCGCCATAGAATGCTGCTGGTCTTAAATTCCTAAGCGCTCTTAAATCAGTTGTCGTATGAGTAATTATCCCGAAATCAAATACATTAGGTAAGTTAATCCCAATAATATAATGAAATATTACTTGTATCACTAAGTATGAACATGCTGCGATTGAGATTCTAATCATATTCCGAGTTAACTTATCAACATTTATTTTTTTGCTGTTTATTAGCGCCAACATTAACCCCCAAACGTAAAGTTTAACAATATCTTGAATCACAAACATTCCTGAATAGATATATACGTTATAATATGAAAATAGTGATATAAAAACAAGGACAGAAATTAAAATCAACGGAGTTACGTTAATTTTGCGGTTACTTCTAATTCCATCAAGAAACAATAGGACAGTAAAAATTAGGACTGTTATATAACTAAGAGACAAAAATTTCATAAAACTAAAGGCATACGGGAAAAGGAATAGTATTGACGGTAGTATTATCGGTACGTACTTATTGTATTGAATATTATTATGTGTCTCCATATATACTTAATTCCTTTCGACTGAACGTAGCTAAAGTAACTTGTATTATTTAGAAAGATCGGCATTATAAGATATCACCAGGATATCGAGCATGTCCGAGTACTTCCTGCATGTGCGTCAAATCTGATACGTTGAAAGATCAAGACAGAAAGCAGAGGTGTTAAACACTACTCCCACGAGTTATTCGAAGGTGATTCTTAGATGCATATCTCATCACGCAACTTATCCTACCTATAAATGAAAATTTATCTATCTATCTTTTCCCAATAACAAGTTTAAAAATCCTGTTGGGCTAATCATAAACGACTTTAAAACATAAAACAATGTATTCATCACTCTATTCCCTTTTTTATACGCAACGGCTTTTACCGCATAATGTCTCATCTTTATGTATCTTATATCCTTTTTACTTAAAATTGTAAAAAACTTTTGTTTATATTGGAATAAGTCGTTCTCGCTAATTATTTTATTCTTACAACTTGATAGCCCAGTTTGATTATGGACCAATGCTAAAACGCCGACCTCATCACAATGCACAAATCTATTAGAAGATCTAATAGCATTAAGCATTAAATAAAACTCATCACCTAAATCCTTTTTCGGAAACCCACCTATTTCTAACAAAAAGTCTCTCCTAAACATAAAGGTACTTGTTGCAGTTATATGATACTTTAAATGAGACACTAGTAAATTTTCACCTTTGTATAAGTATCTGCGCAACCTTATATCCTTTACACCATCTTCATTTTGGAGAACAATATTTGTAACAGAGTAATCAGCCTTGTTAGATAGCATTCTCTCTAACTGCAGTTCGATTTTGTCTTTCGTGTATACATCATCATCATCTAAGAAAGTAATATATTCCCCAGTAGAATGCATCAAACCAACATTTCTGCTTTGTGCTGAACCTAAATTGTGTTCATTAATAATATACTTGATCAAAGGTGAATTTAACTTTTGAAAAAAAGCTCTATTCTTTTCCTTATAGCTCTCATCTTCATTATCGTCTACTACAATTAATTCTATATTTTTATATGTTTGATGTAATATGGATTCTACTGCGCTATGAAGCAAGCCATCTTGTTTATATGTTGGCATTATTACTGAAACCTTGTTATCTCCCATAGGATCTCCTTTAAGGTAATTGATCTTTTTCCACGCAATCCTAAGCCTGTATTTTGTCTACGTTATTCCTGCTTATAATGGTATTGTCCGCTTCCTGTGCCACCCTCAACAACACCATCCGATTTCACTACAGATACGATGGTACCGAAGAAGCACTTTACGTCCATACCTAAACCTATCTTCTCAACATACTCCCCATCAAGCCTTGCTTTTACTTCGATGGGAAGTTCATCTCTGCCATTAATCTGCGCCCAACCAGTTAGACCAGGTGGCACGTCATTGGCGCCATACTTATCACGTTCCTCAATAAGATCATACTGATTCCACAGCGCTGGCCTTGGGCCAATGATGCTCATCTCACCCTTAAGAATATTGATAATTTGCGGCAACTCATCCAGGCTTGTTTTACGCAAAAACTTACCCATCTTAGTGATCTAAAGTGCCCCCCATTGTCAAGACACAAATTTAATATTTATCCGAATACCTCCTCCCTTAATGATCTTTCTTTTCCTCTTTTTTACTCTTGATATCGCAATATTTCACTTCCCTTACTCAATCCATCTTGAGCTTTGCCTCTAGGAAATGTCTTATCCTGGGGTTTTGCAGAGATTTGAGTACAACAAAGACAACCGCACGGTTTTTCTTTATTGTGGCCTCAGGATTCCACAAACACTCCAGGTGACAAACCTCCCATGTCTTACGGC
>LSQX01211344.1_pt1 | contig 11428 bp, 10 predicted proteins | sample 654561 | NCBI WGS metagenome assembly LSQX01 (sample SAMN04489861, study PRJNA283612) | anaerobic digester metagenome | isolation source: 4 biogas reactors fed with cattle manure at either 37C or 55C with and... | place: Denmark: Kongens Lyngby | collected 2014 | reverse complement strand
CGGAATACCCTATCACAAAAAAGGGTTTTGCTCAAGTAATTCTGAAATATTTTTTCTTCTTTTTTGAGTTTCTTTGGCCGAGTTTGTTTTTTAAATTATAACGCCTATAGCCGCAAATGGTTATAAATTATTTTCGGAGGCTTATCGCTTCCAGATTACTCTCATTTCATTTGGCTCGGGGCGGTCCGGATCTTTGTTGGAAATTAATTCATATCCCGTTCCCTCGAGTTTATAGGTCAGAGTCCCCTGTTTATTCCAGCCGGCGGGCATTGTTTCCAGATACGTGGGGACTAATTCCTCTTCCAGCTTTTCCGGGTATCGACCATTCTTGAGGTAGTACCGTTCCAGTGCGCATCCCAAAATGGCAACATCCCGGTTTGATTGGATACGAAGCCACTTATCATCAACGTATTGCATACCCTCTACATTCTCTTTGGCAAGGGAGGAACGGAGGGTCCTTCCTCGTTCCAGAGCTGTGTTCCAGCGGGGGCTGTCCAGCACCTGTTGCTGTGTGTCGATACAATCCCGGAAATCCCAGTACATTTGAATAAATTCGGCCTCATTCATTCTGACGATACCAGGGATCACATATCGGAGCAGAAAACCGATTAGAGGAGGTTGAGCGTCGATTCGGTGCTCTTTAAAGAAGGTATTAAGAACACCGAAAGAACTTCCTTCCAGGCCGAGTGCAAGGGAATTCAGAGGGTTCCAGCGATTCAAACGGGACTGTATGGAAAGAAGCTCTTCATCGGTCAACCCTCCCTCCAAAATGAGAAGATGAATCGTTTCGCAGGCGTGAGCTTGAACAGAAAGAGGGACCAGGCCAGAGACTACATCCGGAGGAACAGGCTTGAGATCGGAGAGATGAAACAGGTAATCCAATTCTGAAAGCGCCTCTGCCTTCATCCCCAGGCGAGCATAGAAAGCCGTCCGTGCAGATGCCTCTGCGGCTATATTCTTCGGAAGAACACTCGCATAGTAGAGGTTCGCAGCTTTCAGCAAGGAGGAAATATCGGAGGCGTCAATGAAAGAGCTTTCCTCAAGACACTGCTTGAGGCGCTCATAGGTTTCGTCTCCGTTTTTGCGAAACCCGAGCAGAAGGGTCGCAGCCTGTTGATCCGGCGTCATTGCCGCATAAGCCTCGGTGGAAGCAGTCGTTTTATTAAACTCGGTAAGATATGAATTCCATTCGGGCAACATTATCTGAATGGTTTCCCGATTTCGTTCATTAGTATAGATTTTGAGTGCTCCAAGTAGATCAACCCGATTCGTTATAACATTTCGTGCGGAATTTGTTGAAGCTTCAATCTCGGCTATACGGGTTTGGATATGCTCGAGTTGCAAGGAATAATTGGGGAGCTCGGTTGTCTCCAGACTTCCCGGTTTCGGTTTTTTGATTATTGGGGGTCTTCGAGATGGGGAGGCCGAATCCTTCTCTCCCGAATATTTTTCAGTAACTTTCTCTGAGGTCATTGAGAAGAAGGAAGATACATTAGAATATCTGTCCATCCAGAGAGATAGGGCATCTTTGTTTGTGCTTGTAGCGGAAGAAGTCTCCGGGTTCAGAGTATCGGCGCTGATTGGCGAACTCGTTTTGGCCAAAAGATACTCTTTCAAAAACGGAGATTTCATCAGGTCGGTTCCCTCGGGAATCTTCGTAATTCGCTGAACCATGTCCTGCCAGCGCTCACTATGAGTGATCTTGCGATATTGATGACTCCCCCAAAGATTTAAAACAATCAAAGCCAGGATTGCCAATCCCAGAAGGGCGAGAAACCCTGTTCCTATTTTTTTACAGACCGTGGCCATTTTCATAGCATTAAAAACTGGGTTCAGGATAATTCTTTAAGAGAGATAGTTAAACAACTTTTTTTACAAAAAAAAGCAGCGTTTCGATTCAACGGAAGTTATTTTCTACCCCCGAGGTGACCGAATAATTACCTCTTTTGGGGCGGTGCCTTGCGCCTGAGGGATCGGATAACGTTTTTGGTTTCCGGGTCCACCCGGAAGGAATCAATTATTTTCTGGAGCGCCTTGTTGAAGGTTTCGTTATCCAGGTGGTTCTCTTTCAAGTAGGGCAGGGTTCGATCCGGGAACTTGATGAAACAGGCAGAGATCGCCCAGGCCACGGCCATTTTAACGTAATAGCCTTCGTGCCGGATTCCGTCCAGCAGGCTGAGGATTCGCTCCAGGTAGGGTTCTGTGACGAAGTGAGCCAGCATCATTACGACGCCGAAACGGATATGGAACTCCCTCGAGTCGTGAAGGTAGGGCTGGATGAAATCCCAAAAACGTTCGGGATGTTTCCCGGCATCCTTGAGCCCGCAGCAAAAGACGTCGCAGGTTGCCCAGTTGGTGATTTTGGGGATGAAAGACCGGACGAGTTCGAGCCGCTCTTCCAGTTCCATCCGGGCTTGGGAGATGACCATGGCCTGCAAAACGGTTTCTTCGTGGGACTCCTCGGTGGCCAGGCTCAGCCAGGCGCGCCAATCATCGCGGCAGATTTCGCGTGCCAGGTCTCTGAGCTTGGGAGTGCGTACACCCAGGATATTGACGGCGCCCGGGATGATCGTGCTGGCAAACGCCCGGAGTGAGGGCTCAGCCAGCTCCCGGAGGCGGCATTGAACTTTCTGATGGATTGTCGGCTTCATCTCTCTGGAGACGAGGATAGTCCGGAGCCACGGAGGAGGAAAGAGCTTTTGAAAAAAAACAGGCGAAAAATCTCGGACGTTGTGGTAGGCTACGAAGGAGATGAGATGAAGGACGGGTCCCAGAGAAAACAAACCGGATATCGGAAGACGGTGTTGGGTTGCATCGGCATCACCGAAGAAGAGGGTTCCATTACAGAACTCTTTTGGGCGAAGGATGTTTTCGGAGCGGATACACGTGCCTCGGAGACGCCGCTTCTTGGGCGTGCTTTTGCGCTGCTGGAGTCTTACCTGAAGGGAGAAGCGGTGGATTGGAGCCCATTGCCGCTCTCACCTCGGGGGACGCCCTTTCAATTGAGAGTGTGGGAAGAGCTCAAAAAAATCCCTCGCGGGCAGACCCGAACCTATGGGCAAATCGCTGCCCTCGTGGGTAATCCCCGGGCGGCCCGTGCTGTCGGCAGTGCGAATAAGAGAAACCCGATTCCCATCATCATCCCTTGCCACCGTGTGGTGGCTGGTGGCGGCCGGATTGGCGGCTTCCTGTGGGGAGTGGATATCAAAAGGAAATTACTGGCTTTGGAGGAGGTAGAATATGATACGAAAAGTTGAAGCAAAAGATCGTGCCGTTTTTCTGGAACTGGCAGATCAATTCTGGCATACCCCGGCGGTGCATCAGCCCATTGATCGGAGTCATCACGAAAGGACATTTGACCTCTTGATGGAGGGGACCCCTTTTGCGGCGGCGCACCTGCTCGAATATCAGGGAGAGATCGTCGGCTATGGTCTTCTGGCCTTCACCTATTCCAATGAGGCCGGGGGAAATGTGGTCTGGCTCGAAGAGCTCTATGTTCGGCCGGAGTTTCAGGGAATGGGCATGGGGCGAGAGTATCTTCTCTTTGTTCATGAGGAGTATGGAGACTGGGCGGCGAGGTTTCGGCTGGAAATTGACTCCGGCAATAAGGGAGCCGCGAAGCTTTACGAACGGCATGGTTACAGGAAAATGCCCTACCTGGAGTTGTATCGCGATGGGAAAAATACCTCGCAGTCCGATTGACAACCGGCGTGCAACCTTTTAGTATAACCCGGTTTGGACGTGGTGGATGCCTGCACTAGAGCAGAGGCAAACCTCTTTCCAGCTAATTTGAGATATGGATTATAGAACCTACTTTAAGGAATACCCTAACGAAGAGGGTCGTTTCGGAGAATACGGCGGCAGCTATCTGCCCCCGGAGTTGATTCCCGCTTTTGAAGAAATTTACGACGCCTATAACGCCATCTGCCGTTCGGCTCAGTTTATCAGTGAGCTGCGCCGGATTCGCAGAGAGTTCCAGGGGCGCCCGACTCCCGTCTACCACTGCGAACGGCTTTCGCGCAAACTGGGTACCTGCCAGATCTATCTCAAACGCGAAGACCTGAACCATACCGGAGCGCATAAGCTCAATCACTGTATGGGTGAGGGTCTCCTGGCGAAATACATGGGCAAGAAGCGCCTGATTGCCGAAACGGGTGCAGGCCAGCACGGTGTGGCACTGGCGACGGCGGCGGCCTATTTCGGGCTGGAATGCGAAATTCACATGGGTGAAGTCGATATCGCCAAGCAGGCTCCCAACGTCGCGAGAATGAAGATCCTGGGTGCGAAGATCGTTCCTGTCTCCTTCGGGCTCAAGACGCTCAAAGAGGCGGTGGACTCGGCCTTCATCTCCTACGCCAAGAATTATAAGGATTCCATTTACTGCATCGGCTCAGCTCTGGGACCTCATCCTTTCCCGCTTATGGTGCGCGATTTCCAAATGTGCGTCGGCATAGAAGCGCGCGAACAATTTCTCTCGATGACCGGGATTCTGCCCGACATGGTTTGCGCCTGCGTCGGCGGCGGCAGTAACGCCGCGGGAATGTTCTCGGCCTTCCTGGGCGACCCGATAGAAATCTGCGGTGTCGAGCCTCTGGGTAAAGGCGAAACGACCGGACTTCATGCAGCGTCGATGACTTACGGAAGAAAGGGCGTCCTCCACGGCTTTGAAAGTATGCTCCTGCAGGAGGCCGATGGAAGTCCTTCCCCGGTTTACTCCATTGCCAGCGGCCTGGATTATCCGGGCGTAGGCCCCGAACACGCTTTGTGGAACCAGATTAAGCGCGTCAAATATGTTACGGCGACCGATGAAGACGCGGTGGATGCTTTCTTCAAGCTTTCCCGCTACGAGGGCATCATCCCGGCTCTGGAATCGTCTCACGCCATCGCTTACGCGATTCAGCGCGCCCGTCAATCCAAGACCGGCGCCATCCTGGTCAACTGCAGCGGTCGCGGCGATAAAGATGTCGATTACGTGATCGAGCACTACGGCTATGGGGATAATTATAAATTCCCCGAAAACCAGTAAAGGTCGGCTTTCGAACTTTTAGGGTAAAGACGCTTGTCGCGGGAGAGGGAGGTGCTTTTCAAGGCTTCTCGATTTTGCGGAGCGTCTTTACTGTTTTTAGAGAATAAGAGCCCTCTGGCAGGGAGGAGATTTAAAAAATGGCCGGAACTATTCATGAATCCACGACTCGGGAAGGCTCCTGCCGGGGGATTATCTTCCGGCTCTATCCCTATTCGGATACGAGCCTCATCTTCCACGTATTGAGCGAGGAGCTGGGTCTGATTTCTCTCATCGCCAAAGGGGCCCGGCGCCTCAATTCCTCTTTTGCCGGGAAGCTGGATTTATTTTACCTCTGTCAGTTCGAGTTCATCCCCAGCAGGAAATCCGATCTCCATACTCTCAAAGAGGTGCAGCTCGTGGATGCGCACCCGAATTTGACCCGGAACTATGAGCTCCTTTGCGACGTGAACGCCAATGCCCGAGCCCTGGAGCGCCTGATTGAGCGGGGAATACCTGTCCCGGAGCTCTTCGCACTCTTCAGCGATTATTTAAAATATCTGCCGACTCATGCCGAGCCCAAACTGGGGAATATTCTCTTCCGGATACGGCTCCTGGCTCTCCTGGGCAATGCACCCAAGTTCGACCGGATGAGATTATCCGAAGAGCGGATGGGGCTGATCCTGAATCTGCTCGAGATGAATTGGGAAGAGCTCCTGGCTCTTGCTCCGGGTAAAGAGGATTTGCAATTTCTCGAGCGTGTGGCCGAAGCACATCTCAGGGATTGTTCGCGCTGAGAATTGTCCCGGCCCCGAGAACCGTTGGCCCGTCATAAAAGACGACAATCTGGCCCGGAGTAACCGAGATCTGCGGAGTGTCGAAGCGCACACATACTTTTGAGGGGTCGGACTCCAAACGCACGAGCTCTGCCGGTGCGGCCTGATGGCGCTGGCGAATTTGCGCCTCCACACGCAGCGGCGTCTCTGGCGCATGGGGCAGCGACACCCAGTTGAGTTGGTCGGCCACGAGTTCCCGTGCATATAAATCTTCCTTCCTTCCCAGCGTCACCGTATGAGTCTGCGGGTCGATCTTGAGAACGTAAAAAGGAATCCCGCCGCCGATGCCGATGCCTTTGCGCTGGCCGATTGTGTAATGGATAATCCCGCGATGGCGGCCCAGAACTTTACCTTCCGAATTGACGAAATTACCCGGTGGGCACACCTTATCCCTGAATAGAGGGGAGTAATCGTCGCAGGCGATGAAGTCCTGGCTTTCGCTGCGTTCCAGGAGCTCGGTCCAGCCCAGTTTGCGGGCGGTTTCCTGGGTCTCTTCTTTGCGGTAGCCGCCCAGAGGCAGAATCAGATTGCTCAGTTGCTCCTGGGATAGATGCGAAATGAAATAGGATTGGTCTTTGGTAGGGTCGACGCCGCGGGAGATTTCGTAGCGTTGGCTCCCGGGGTTAAAGCTCACTCGCGCATAGTGGCCGGTGGCGAACCGGTCAAAAGAGATTCCCTGCCTGCGTGCCTCTTCCTGCAAGAGACCGAATTTCATCGTGCGGTTGCAGTGGATGCACGGATTGGGGGTGCGCCCGGAGAGATATTCGGAGCGGAAGTAATCGATCACGTTCTTGCGGTATGCCTCTGCCAGATTCAGACGCAGGTGAGGGATGCCGATTCGCTCGGCAGCCCTGCGTGCCGCTTCGATATTGAGCGCCTCGCGCGGTCCGAAACAGCCTGAGCGCTCCGACTCCGGAATCGGAATAGAGCCGTCATAGATGCTCATGGTGGCGCCGACTACGTTCCAGCCTTCTTCCTTGAGCAGCCAGGCCGAAATACTTGAATCCACTCCGCCGCTGAGGCCGATAAGAACGGTCCCTTTGCTATTCTTCATTGGGGGTATTAGAGTTTCTCACGGTTTCGGATGCCTCAGGAGCCCTCTGAGGAATTTCCAGAACTTCCTCTTTTTTCTGAACGGTGTTTTCCATGCTAATTGGCTCCAGAGGAAGAATCACCGGTGCCGAAGCCGGAACGCTCTGGATTTGTTGAACGGAAGCGGGCTGATTGTATTTCTGATCATGCACGATCTTGAATTCGCCCACACCCGTCGCGATAAATTGCACCCCGATACAAACCATGATAAGGCCCATAATGCGCGTCATGGCATCAATGCCCTCGGGACCGAGGAATTTTTTAATCCGGTTGGAAGTCCGCAAAACCAGAAAGCAGAGAAACCCGACAATGATGATGGCCACTGAAGAAGCGGTGTAGCTGTAGATTCTCTCTGACCAGCTTTCCTTGGAGGCGTTGATGGCCGAAATGGTCATAATGGTCGCCAGAGTACCCGCTCCGGCCATACTGGGAAAAGCCAGCGGGATGACGGCATAGTTTACGCTCGATTGACTGGCCGAATTGGGATCGATCCCGTCCGGGTGGGATGAAGGGAAAAGCATACTGAACCCCAAAAAAGAGACCACCAGACCGCCGGCAATCCTCAACGAAGGCACCGAGATGTTAAAAAAGTGCAGAAAGAGTGTCCCCAGAAACAGAGCGACCAACATGATAATCGTGGCATTGCGACAGGCTTTATCGCCCAGTTTTACTCTCTCCTCCATCTTCATGCGCGCCGTGAGGGATAAAAAAAGGGGTACCGTGCTGAACGGGTTGACCATCGGGAAAATAGACCCGACATAAGCTATGCAATCTTTGATGTACTCCATATTACACCGCAGTCTCTAATCTATCTGCAATTAGCTTAAAATCAAGGGCAAAAATATTTGGATGCCTTTTCCCGCAAGGCTTCGAAGAGAGCTTCCATGTTTTCGACCTTGGAAAAGCTCTCGGGAGCGGCCGGACTGAGCAGCCCGAAACCGGGACCGTAGGCCGGGCCGTTCATCACGCACAGATCGCTCCGGCTTTCCTCGAGCTGCCGGCGGGCCTTGGCGAGAAGTTCGGGGAGAGTTCCCTCCACTTCGTATTTCCAGCCGACGATGAATCCCCGGGGAAAAAGATCCCGGAGTTGCGGGAGAATTTTGGGTGTCGGAACCAGCTCCGCCAGGAGTGGGCGCTCGCTGCGGCTGGAGAATTTGCCCGAGTGCAGCTCCTCCAGAGAGCCATCCTCACGTTTTTCGTAGATTTTCCCGAAACCAAAATCGTTCACCGCTGCGGCATGGAAAATAGCGCAAGGCTGATCGGTCGCTAGACGGCGTAACTTCTCGAGCAAATCGGCCGGGGTGCTGAAGTTTTGAACTTCCGAGGTGCTTGCTGATTGAAACGTGGAGGCCAATCCTCTCAGAAGATGAGTCCGCGCTTGCGGCATCCGCTCCTGAAGATAATCGGCCAGGCAACTGCCCAGCCTGCCCGTGGAGAAATTGGTCAGGCGCCTGACCTCATCCAGTGGTTCAAACGTGGGTCCGGCGGTAACGATGCACTTCATCATGTTTTTATTGTAACGTGTTACTCATCGGCCGTAGTGCTCACCAGGAAGAGGGCGCTCACCGGAGGCAGGATCAGCCGTACCTCCGTGAAAATGGAGCCATCCTTCTCGAAATGGCTGAACCCGATTTGACTGACCTCTCCGTTAGAGGGATCCCAGATTTCCGGCGTGTGTTTGCCTGCCAGTGTGATGGGTGCCGTGATCGGTTGATCGGTGGAATTGGCCACGAACCAGAGGTGACGATTCTCCTTCACTTTGTGCAGGTAGGAGAGCATCCCCATGCCTCCGGGAGAGCCTGCTTTCAAATCTGCCGGGAAGCTGACATCGGGCTCCGAGAGGGCTGAATCAAGAATTTGCCGCAGAGTCGCCACGGTCGGCTGAGGCATGAAAAAGGCTTTTCCTCCGCCCGGATGGCTCATGCGCGTATAAGGAGTCACCCGCGCGGCGGCGTCCAGGGCCGAGTCTCCGAACTGAACCGATTTCAATTTCTGCCAGGTGCCGTCCACTTTTTTGTGGGGCGCCAGAGTCCGTGTGTGGGTGGATATCTGCCACATGTAGGAGTTCCGGGTATCGGCTGCACGGAAGGTGATTCCGGCTATGCTGTTGCCTGCGTCAAAATCGCATTCAATCGTGTAGTCTTTCCACTCCTTGCCCTCTTTGGCGAGCAGGAGCTGGTTTTCAAAAAGATGCAGTTTCCCTTCTTCAATGCTCGTATTGGCATCGAGGTTATCCCACTGATCGAGCCCGTGAGAGAAATCGTCCCTGAAGAGAATGCTCCCATCGGCCGCCGTGACTTTGAGATTATCGAAGCGGGCCCGTTCTCGGGTAGCCTGGCGGAAGCCGATGCCTCCGGCGCTAAAACTCTCATCCTGAGTGGTGTCGATCAGCGTTCCGTCCAGATAAGTCCGGATGGTCTTGCCCGAGACCTCGATTTTCAGGTGGTGCTGTGTGCTCGTCTTGGAGGGCTGGCTCAGGGCATCGCCTCCGAAGATGGAGAGAATCGCTTTTTGCACATCGCCGTCGTGTCCCGGCTCGGCTGAGAAAGAGGGCAACTGAGTTGAGGCAATGACCGTTCCGCCCGATTCATAGAATTGCTGAATCTTTTGCAGATTGCTCCAGTGAATCGTGTTGCCTCCGGGGATCATGAAGATTTTATAATCTTCGTAATTCACGCGGTTGGCCAGGTGGAGCGTGTCGCCACGGACCTCGCATTTGCCGTCCAAAACTTCCGGATGCACAAAGGTGAAATCCCGGCGTACCTCCTCCACGAGATAGCGGCTCAACTCCTGAAAATCGCATTCGGGATAGGTATAGAGCCCAAAGCGGGAGCCCATTTTCTGAGGCTCATCCATCCGGTAATTTGCCTGGAGCGAGGCGATGGGGTAGAGGATGCCGATATCGGCCACGTGGCGTCCGCCCTGAAGCATCATGCTGATGCGCGCGGCCCAGGTGTTGTAATGCGGCAGCGCGGGCCCCAGACGCGGATTGCGCCAGGAAATTTCCGGGGGAATATAAACCGACTTCTCATCAAGCCAGAGTCCGTGAGGCAGGAAGAAATTCGCGCCCCGGATAAAGAGCTCCATTCCGCTGCGGTAAAGCATGGCCGCATCCACGGAAGCATCGGGATAATTGCCGTAAATTTCCACCACGGTTACCGGTTTATCGTAGTTATAGGCTGCCGAGCCGATCTGTTTAAAGCCGTCGCGTCCCTGCCCGTAGTAGTGAATCGAATCCATGAGCGGATAATCCATGTGCTCATAGAATTTCAAGTTATCGCCCGAGCAGTTCACCGCCTGCGGATTGTAGTTATCCATCGGGTGGCCGATGGAGACAATTCTGTGCTCTGCGGCCCAATCGGCGATCGGCTTAACCCAGTTCTCGGCCAGCATATCGGCCCGGACCCGATGCAGCGCAATTCGCGCAGAGGCCGTCTCCGGTCCGATGTCGTACCAGAGGGCAGGGTAGTAAGAGGTGGGACTGTAGCCGTATTTCTCGATAAAGGCGTCGTTGTAGGAGGGTGTCCACATCCGGTAGCCGCCGTTGCCGCCGGTCTGCGGGAAGGCCACATCGTCAAAGAAGGACATGAAAATCGTCTCGCCGAAATACTCCGAAAATCTCCGGTAGCATTCATCATAAGTGAGCGAGAGGAATTTCTGTACCGAGCCCGGATCCAGGAAATCGACGAGGTTTCTGCCGCTGGGGACACAGGTGAAATACATCACGTTCCAGGTGCCTTGGGGTGCGCTCCAGAAGAGCTTGCCGTTGGCGACGTTTCCCGTCAGGTCGATTCTCTCCAGAGTCTCCGTATTCATTGCCACGACCGCCATGAGGGTACCCTCAGGTGCACGTTCCTCCAGTGAGGCAGGCCCCGTAACGAGCCGCTCTATTTTATTGAGCTGTTTAACGGTATCGTGAGGAAAAGCCTGGGCCATTTTGTCGCCGGCCGAGCCGGTGGGGAAATCGATATCATCATAGAAAACGATCTTCATCCCCAGGCGCCGGGCCGTTTGCAGCATCTGTCCATAACGTTCAAAATATTCCCCCGTCAGGTAGGTCGGAGTCGTACTCCGCACCGGCAGGAGGCAGAATCCGCCAAAGCCGCTTTCACGGACCGCGCGCGTCATCTGCTCTTCAATGATCTCCGGGGTCAGATGCCCGTTGAGATGCCAGAGAGGAAGCGGACGATATTCCTTATCCGGATGGGAGAAAACCTCCTTCATCCCGGCCTGAAGGTTCCCGGTTGTGAAAAACAAGGAGGCTGAAACCGCCGCTGCTAGTAGAACCGTTTTTTTATTTCTGAATCTTTTGAACATTACCATTGTCCCAATCGTTATCGTGAAAAGCATTACTTGCGGGGAGCGGGGAATTTACCCGGCAGCCACATATCCTCTGCGCTTAACCCACATTTTTCGATCACTTCCAGAGCATAGGCCAGGTGATCGCCCAAGTCCGGAGAAGCATTATTGGTGCCCAGGGTGAACTTGAGTCCGGCGG
>LSQX01128002.1_pt4 | contig 11428 bp, 9 predicted proteins | sample 654561 | NCBI WGS metagenome assembly LSQX01 (sample SAMN04489861, study PRJNA283612) | anaerobic digester metagenome | isolation source: 4 biogas reactors fed with cattle manure at either 37C or 55C with and... | place: Denmark: Kongens Lyngby | collected 2014 | reverse complement strand
AGCCTCTGTGCATTTGGCGCTGTGGCTGTTGCGTACATTTTCGCATACATCTACAACATTGACAGCATCAAGGAATTTGCCCTGCCAATGATGGTGGGATTGATCAGCGGCACCTACTCGACCATCTTCCTGGCTGGCCCACTATGGGTTATGTGGAAGACCCGGGGTGGAAAATCAGGTTTTTAATCTGGATCAACGATACAAAATAGACTCGAGTAAAAAAGGATGCCGGTTTGGCATCCTTTTGAATGACGCTTGTCTGAAGAAATAAATTACTGTTCAAACGGATAGACATCCGGGATCGGCTGTTCATAATAACCCAAAAAGAGGGTGTCATACCCTATGACGATTTCCTCATTTGTCGGGATGACCATAACCGAAAGTGGATGGTCGGTCAGGATCCGGCTGGTGCCGATCACCACTTCCTGTTTGCGGATTTGATTTTTGTCAGTATCGATGGTAATCGCCAGCGGTTGGAGATACGAAATAATCTTCTCCCTGATCAGCGATTCGTTCTCTCCCAGACCTGCTGTAAAGACAATGGCATCGGTCCAGGGCAAGGTAGCCCAGTACTGCCCAATGTATTTGGCGACACGATAGGCGTAAATCTCGATCGCCAGCTTTGCCTGCAGGTCCCCCTGGCCGGCTCTGCTGCGGATATCCTGCATCATATTTGTTTGGGCAAGCGCTTTGAGTCCACTTTCTTTGTTGAGGATACGAAATACATTCTGATAAGCATCTGCCAGCGGCAGGTTTTCTTCCTGTGCCATTTTCGCTGCAACGTGTTCAATCAAGGCCGGATCAATATCACCCGAGCGGGTTCCCATCACAACACCTTCTAATGGGGTAAAGCCCATACTCGTATCCATTGAACGACCCTTCTGAATTTTCGTCAGACTGCAGCCGTTGCCCAGATGTGCTGTGATCCCGTTAAACTGGGAGAACGGTATGCCAAGAAATCTGGCAGCACGTCGTGCCACGTACATGTGTGATGTACCGTGGAAACCATATTTTCGGACGCCATACTCCTGAAGCCATTTTTCAGGTATCGCATAGCGAAAAGCATACTCGGGCATGCTCTCGTGGAAAGCCGTGTCGAAGACTGCGACTTGCGGGACATCCGGAAGAAGCTTGATGCTTTCCTCAATACCGGTTAAATTAGGCGGATTGTGCAGCGGTGCGATTGGAATCAGATTGCGGATGGTATCGATAACGGAATCGTCAATGCGAACGCTGCTGCTGTACAACTCACCGCCGTGAACGACACGATGCCCGACGGCAGCGATTGATTGACGATCAATACCCAGTTCCCGTAGTATTTCGAAGATTTGCAGCAGCGCTGCCTGATGGTTTGCTAACGCAGTGGATGTTTGCTTTCTAGTACCTTGCCAGTCGTATTTAATGCGACTTTTCTCAACATTACCTATCTCCTCGGCAATGCCTTCGAGCAGACTCTGAAGTGTGTTTTGTGCTGTTAATTGAAATAAATTGAATTTGACGGAAGAACTGCCAGAATTCAGGACGAGAATGAATGATTTCATGTGACCTCCTGGATCAATCTTTTGATTGATTTTTTCGTTTCTACTATTCTACCATGATGACGAGGCGATCGGCCAGTCGTTCTGTTTAGTTTAATGAAATATTGTATATCATATAATTAACTATTAAATAGAAATATGCCTGATGGTGTCAGTGAAAGATAATGGTCGGAATCGAATAATCGACTAAAATAATAAAATTACAAAGAAAACAGTAAATAAAATAGTATATATTTATAAGCATAAGAGAGTTTGCCATAAATAGTGTTAATATATGCCGATAGATCCTCATAATAGTCGATAGAGCGATATCGTAATTATTTCAGCATGTAGAATATATAAATAAATTAAAAAGAAAGTAATTAATCAATAAGCGTATGTAACAATAATAAATTGACAAACCAAAGAAAACACGTTATAGTATATAACCATGTATGCTAAGTTATTAAACAAAGCAACATAAAAAAGAAATGGAGAGTATTATGAAATTAAGAAAGATTATCGCATTAGGAATCGTAATCGCCATGGCCGCAGTGCTTGTTATGAGCGGCTGCAACGGGAAGGATGAACAAACCGATAGTCTTCAGCGTGTGCTTGACTCAAAAACATTTACAGTGGTCGGCAGCGGTGGGTACAGACCGTTTAATTACATCAGTGAAGATGGATCCGTTATTGGATTTGATGTCGATACAGGAGCAGAAATTGCCAAGCGTTTGGGCGTTGAACTTGATTATGTGACATCAGACTGGGACGGATTGACGGAAGGTCTCCGCAATTCCCGGTACGACGCTATTCTCGGGAGTATGGCTATTACCTATGATCGCCAGAAAGTGCTGAATTTTTCAAGCCCGTACTATTATTCAGGTGCTCAGTTGATTGTTCGCAAGGACTCAGGAATCACCGATCCATCACAGATGGAAGGTAAAACCATTGCCGTTGCGACAGGTACAAACTTCGTCGAGGATGTTGCCAATCTACAAGCAGAATCTGCTTTGTATCAGGATGATAATGCGACCATCATGGAATTGATTGCCGGCCGCGTGGATGGCGTCATCACAGATCGACTGGTTGCTCTGGAAACCATGTCCAAGATCAGTGGCGGTGATGAAATCGAATTGTGCGGTGAACTGCTGCGTCTGGAGGAAATGGGTATCGCGTTTAACAAGAAAGACGTTACGCTTTTAGAGAAAGTTGACGAAATTCTGCAGGAAATGCACGAAGACGGGACCCTGCGGGAAATCAGCGAGAAATGGCATGACGGTATGGACATCACGGTCAAATAATGACTGAATCAGCTGAACGATCAGCCGAAAAAACATATTGAGAAAAGGGCTGTTAAAAGCAGCCCTTTCTTTTTGAAAGATAAGGAGACGAACAGAATATGAATTGGACTTTCGACTATTTCTGGGAAGTTCTAAAAGGATTTTTCCCGGCGGCATTGATGACACTGCAGGTTACCTTTCTCGGTATCCTTGTGGGTGTCGGACTGGGCATCATTTTCGCTTTACTGCGAATATCGAAGAATCCGGTGATCAATGCACCGGCTAAAATCTATATTTTTCTGATTCGGGGAACACCGCTGCTACTGCAGCTGCTGTTCATCTATTTTGGGCTGGTTCATCTGGTCTCGCTGAATCGAATGACATCAGCGGTAATCGCACTCGGTATTCATAATGGAGCCTATATTGCAGAGATTTTCAGAGGTGCGATCCAGGGGGTTGACCGTGGCCAGCGTGAAGCCGGCAAATCATGTTGTTTGACGAACCGACGTCGGCCCTGGATCCGGAGCTGGTGGGTGAGGTTCTTTACGTCATGAAAGATCTGGCCAACGAGGGAATGACGATGATGGTCGTCACCCATGAAATGGGTTTTGCCCGTGAAGTGGCTGATCGTGTTGTCTATATGGACGAAGGAAAGATTGTTGAAGAAGGCCAACCATCACACATTTTCGATGCACCTCAGAATGAGCGAACTCAGTCATTCTTAAGTCACATCATTTAAGGGTTACTGGACAAACGGCCATACGTGTGAAAAAAGATTCCGACCAATGATAGGTCGGAATCTTTTTCAGCTCAGGATCGCTTCAATCGGATCAGTTCTCTTCAAATTGAAGCTGATACAAATGAGCATATAATCCTGCCTGTTTAAGCAGTGTATGGTGGTCGCCCCGCTCAGCCAGGCCGTCTTCTGTCAGAACAATAATCTCATCGGCATGTTTAACAGTGCTCAGACGATGTGCGATGATCAACGTAGTCCGGTTTTTTGCCAGTTCCTGCAGTGCGGTCTGAATCAGTCGCTCGCTTTCCGTATCCAAAGCAGATGTTGCTTCGTCCAGGATGAGAATAGGCGGATTTTTCAGAAAGACGCGGGCGATCGATATGCGCTGCTTCTGTCCGCCGGAGAATCGGACTCCGCGCTCACCGACTTCTGTGCGATAACCATCTTCCAGACTGATGATGAAATCGTGAATGTTCGCATTTTTGGCTGCTTCTATGATCTCTTCATCCGTGGCGTCGGGGCGACCATACGCGATATTGTCGCGTATGGTACTGTTGAAAATATACACGTCCTGCTGAACGACGCCAATGTTCATCCTAAGAGAAGCAAGTGTGTATTGCCTGACATCACGTCCGTCAACCTTGACGGATCCACTGGTAACATCGTAAAAGCGCGGTATCAGCGAGCAGAATGTCGTCTTTCCGGCGCCGGAGGGACCGATCAGGGCAACCGTTTTTCCCGCTTCAATGACCAGATCGATGTTCTGCAGGACCGGCTTGTCTTCTTCATAGGCAAAACTGACCCGATCAAATGATATGGATCCCTCAATGACACCTGCATCGGCAGCATCCTGACGATCCTTTATGTCCGGAGCTGTATCCAGTACTTCCAGCATCCGCTGAAACCCGGTATATCCTTTCTGGAACTGCTCGGTGAAATTGACCAGACGATTGATCGGGTCGAGAAACATACCGATATAAAGCATATAAATGACGATATCAGTTGGCTGCATCGTCCCCCGTGAAATAAGGAAACCGGCACTTAGGATGACAGAGAGATACATCATACCCTGCATAAAGCCGTTGGTTGAGAAAAATCGTCCCATCACGAGGTAGTTATCTTTCTTGGATTCCAAAAAGCGCTGGTTCCCCTGATCAAATTTATTTTGTTCCAGATCTTCATTTGAGAAAGACTGGACGGTTCTGATTCCGGTCAGACTATCCTGAATGACGGCGTTGATATCGGCTATTTTTCTTCGATTTTCCATGAATGTGCGGCGCATCCTGCGGTTGTAATAGATGGAGAAAGCCAGCATTAACAGTGTCACCAGCAATAACAGTCCTGTGACCGGCAGATTGATATTCGCCAGTATGATAAAAGAGCCTGTCAGTTTGATCAGTGAGATAAAAAGGTCTTCAGGACCATGGTGAGCCAGTTCTGATATATCAAACAAATCGGCGATCATCCGCGACATCATGTGTCCGGTGTTGTTGCGGTCATAGTAGGAGAAGGAAAGCTTTTCGAAATGATTAAACAGCTCCCGTCGCATATCCGCCTCCATGCGCGCCCCCATGATGTGTCCCCAGGAGGAGATGTAGTACTGGGCGAAAAGACGGATGGTGTACAAGACAAGCATGAGAACGGCTACACGAATGATCTCCTGAAAGATCGTTTGCGCGTTCAGCAGCGGGAACACCTTCTTAAGCAGATAATTGATCAGCAGTGGGATAATCAGATCGACACCTGACGCTGCGCTGGCACAAAATAAATCGAAAAATAATGTTTTCCGATAGGGTCGATAATAGCGGATGAACCGACGGATAACAGACATCATGATTCCTTTCTCCTGGCCTTCGACACAAGACCGGCCACAACGGATTATATCATCAGCTGAATTGAAAGACCAGAAAGCTAGTACGTATGCGTACCCTATGTGAAGCATATCGATGTCTTGATCGATGCTAAATGGCTTCGTCCGCCGTCATGCTGAATCAATCGTGCGCTTCAGGACCAAAGATCATGGATGCGCAGCCGTCACATTTGCCCCGATAGCGGTTTGTTGATAGAATCAGGATAACGATCAGAAGAACTAGAGGTGATCAGATGCCCGAATGCGCAGCTTTTTTTGATATTGATGGAACGATTACCCGTGAAGGTCTGATCAGTGAGCTCTTTCGCAAAATGATCCGCTTTGAGCTGATCGATGGAACCAAGTGGCATGAAGAGGTCAAACCGGCCTTTACCTTGTGGAATCGACGGGTCGGTGACTACGATCATTATTTGCAGAAGATGGTCGATATTTATCGCGATGCGGTGACGAACACCAGCCCCAACATGATCGCCCATGTCGCACGCAAGGTGATCGAACAGAATTATGAACGCGTCTACACCTATACGCGTGACCGTCTGCGCTGGCATCAGAAACAAGGACATCGGGTCATCGCGATTTCCGGATCACCGATCGAACTGGTTCGCGAGTTGTCACGCAAGTATGAAATGGATGATTACCGCGGTACCGTCTACGAGGTTGGGCCGGACGGAACCTATAACGGAGTTGTCCATCCGATGTGGGATGCAGCCAGCAAGCGGAAAGCCGTTCTCGAGCTGAGTGAACTGTATCATCTGGATCTGGACTGTTGTTATGCCTACGGTGATACCAATGGTGATGCCGCGATGCTGGATCTGGTCGGTCATCCATTCGCGACCAACCCAACCATGGAACTGATTCGCAAGATTCTGGACAGCGAATCGCTGCGCCGGAAAATCACAATTGTTGTTGAACGAAAAGATGTGACTTATCAGCTTGATGTAGACTGCTTGAATTTGATTCGGTAAAGGATACGATGATGGATGACAAGATGTTGACGGATGGAATCCTGCAGGATATGCCCGTCGGGTATGCGCTGCATCAGTTTGTGCTGGATCAGGACGAACAACCCTGCGATTACCGGTTTATTGATATCAATCCGGAATTTGAACGCTTGACAGGGCTTTCTGCTACAACGGTTATAGGGAAACGGATCACAGAAGTTTTGCCGGAAATCCTGATGGATGAATTTGATTGGATCGGAACGTACGCAAAGACCGCCTTCGAGGATGTTCGACAAAAGCTGGAACAGTATTCGCTTCCGCTGAAAAAATGGTTTCGTGTAGACGCCTATTCGCCGCTGGCAGGCTATTTTGTTACGCTGATTGAAGATATTACGGAAGAGAAAGAAAAAGCTCAACAGTTCAATGAAATGCAACAGATACTGGAAAGACAAGAAATCATCATCAGTATCTATCAGTTAGATCATCTTGACCAGCAGAGCTTTCTGCAATACATTCTGCAAAGCGCATTGAAGATGCTGGATAGCAAGCATGGCTATATATTTCTCTACGATGAATCAAATAAAACGTTCACAATCAACACATGGTCAGATGATGTGATGCCGGATTGTCAGATTAAAGATCAAGAGAATATGTACTATCTAGACCAGACAGGCATCTGGGGTGAAGTTGTCAGGCAAAGAAAACCAATCATACTCAATGATTTTTCTGCACCGAATTCTTATAAAAAAGGATATCCCACCGGGCATGTGCCGATCAGAAATTTCGCGTCTGTACCTGTTTTACTCGGCGGCAAAATCGTGGCGGCAGTCGGTGTAGCAAACAAGTCGTCTGATTATACAGCGTTTGACATCAATCAGCTGACTATGCTGATGCAGAGCGCCTGGCTGATCATGGAAGCCAAACAACAGATTGCCAGGGTTAACATGGAGCGGCACAAGTATGATCAGATGCTAAGCCGGCTGCCCTTAATGCTCTGCGAGTTGGATGATTCCTTTAGACTGACATACATCAATGACGCTTTTTGTAAGTTTTATGAATTGGACAGACAGCAGTCGATCGGCAAGCACTATTGTGAGATAGTTGACCAAAAAAATATAAACCTTGGCATTGAACGCTTCAAGAAATTGAGTGTCAATCATCCAATCAGTCACCACATGCAGCAGATTGAGAGAAAAAAGGATCGGCGGTGGATCGAGTGGCGTTATTTTGCTGCTTTCAACAATCAGGATAAGGCGGTCTCTTATTATTCAGTCGGGGTTGATGTGACAGAAAAAGAAGAGGCAATGAGCGAAATCAAGCATCTGGCCTACCACGATTACCTGACTGGTATCTATAACCGCCGGTTTTTTGACGAGTCATTCGCAGCAATGAATCATGAGGGAAACCGGCCGCTCGCTGTGATTGTCGGTGACATAAATGGCCTTAAACTGATCAATGACAACTTTGGCCATGCAGCCGGTGATGAGCTGATAAAAGCTGCGGTCAATAACATAAGGACGGTCATTCAAGACCAGTATATATTGGCGCGTACAGGTGGTGACGAATTCGCGATATTACTGCCCCAGTCGTCAGAATCCGCTGTTAACCAATTGACAAATCAACTGGAAGAAGAATTGGAACTGTACACAGAATTACCGATGCCAAACAAAACGGAAGTCTATTTATCGGTGACATTTGGCTACGGAATACAGAGTGAACAGGTAAACAGTCTCGACGAGCTTGTCAGACAGGCTGAAAACCATATCTATCGGCGCAAGACGTATAACGACAAAAGTATGAGAAGCCATATGATCGTAGCCATGATGAACACACTATTCCAGAAAAGTGAACGCGAAGAGCGGCATTCTCAACGGGTCAGCCGCTATTGCGAATTGCTTGCAAAGGCGCTTTCCTGGGATGTCGAACGTGTTAACCGGACCAGAGTGGCCGGCAGCCTGCATGATATTGGCAAGATCGGAATCAGCGAAAACATCCTTAACAAACCTGGCAGGCTGAATCGTATTGAGTGGGAAATTATGAAGCAGCACCCGATCAAAAGCGCGAAAATCCTTGATGGAACCGAGGAGTATTCGGAAATAGCCGAGATCATCGAGACGCATCATGAGAGGATCGATGGCACTGGTTACCCGAACGGATTGAAAGGCGAGGCAATTCCGGAGGAGGCGATGGTGATCGCCGTTGCCGATGCTTACGATGCCATGACGCAGACCCGGACGTATCGAGAAACACTGACGAAAGAAGAAGCCATAGCAGAGTTGTATCGCTGCGCGGGAACACAATTTCACCCGAAACTGGTGGATATTTTTGTCAAAGATGTATTGATGAATGAAGGCAGCGACTAGTACTGCACTGAAGACTCAATAAATGTAAGCGAATGAAAGCTCTGCCGGCTAATGGTTATTGGATAATAGTTCTATTTGCTTTTTGGCGTCGTTTGCGAACGGCTGTACGGATGACCAGAACAACCAAAACTAAAAACAGAATAAGGACGACAAACAGCCAGTAAACCAGCGGAATGGATGTTTTTGTTTTGATCCGGACTGGAGTCGTCTGATAGACTTGCGGAATGTCCGCCGGTTCTGATGTGTCGCCGGAAAGCGTTTTGGCATAAAGCGCAACTGTCTCCCAGACTTTCAGTTGTCGCCCTTCATACGGAACGGTCAACTCTTTAAAGCGCTCCACAGGAATGGATTCGCCATTTTTGTTTTTGGGGACAATTTCCAGCTGAGGGAGAATTTCACCTGCCATCGGTAAAAAAGAGAGTATATAGGTATCGGTCACCAGATGGTATAGCGTGTCATCCCCGCGTTTTATGGGTGTATAATCAGCAGGATCGGATGTCTGAATATTTTCTCCGCGATAGAGGAATGCTTTTTTGACGGCATGCAGACTCGGCAACGGCTGATCAATAAAGGGAACGGTAAACAAGACGGTATCTTGAGGATTGTATTCGTATTGAATGCCTGAGAACTGAAGGAAATAGTCATCACCCATCAATTCAGGCAGCAAGGCAGCGACCTCAAAAACGCGACGCAGTTCTTCACCGGTCAGATAAACAGATGCAATCGAGTAACCCGGGTAGCCATCAGATCCATATCCGAGTCCGACCATATTGGTCAGATCGTAAAAGCTGATGGTACCGTCAGCGGGATTCGGTATGATACTGCCGCGGATGTTGCCATTGGCCATTACGGCCAGATCAACCGGTTGTCCGGTTACCGATTCCGTGATCAAACGCATACCATCTGTAATAAAATTGCCTGCAGGTGTCTCTCGAAAAGCCGGGCGGTGTGTCAGCATCGATTCGGACCGAAGCAGCGGGGCATGAACGTCGGTGAATTGCTGGCCGCTCATGTCAGTCAACAACTGATTCAAAGTTTGTGTGTCAGACTCAATCAACGACTGTATCAACGGGTCAGGTTTTATTTGGTCGTCAATGGCAATGACAGCCGGTCTGTTACTCTCCTCATTGCGCATCCGAACTGTTCCATCTACGCTGTTGTACGCAAGTTCAATCCGGCCCAGATACCGCGTCTGTGACCCGGCTTGAACGATCAGTGTTTGACCTTCCAAAATGGGCTCGCTGAGCAGGGTGTGACTGTGACCGCCGATGATGACATCAATTCCACTTACCGCTTTCGCACAGGCAATGTCTTCGTCTTCACCGGAGTGTGAGAGCATGATGACAACGTCTGCCCCCTGTTCTCGCAGCATCTCAACCTGAGCCTGAGCGACCTGGTGCTGATTATCGAACGTTATGTTGCCGGTATCTGATGTAACAGATATGGCATTCTCCCCGATAACGGCAAACAAACCGATCGAAAGTCCGTTATCCAGCGTGATCAGTCCGGAAGAGCGAATGAGATTTTTTTGACGCAGCGGATGATTTTCAGGAACCTGTGTGTTGGACGCGAGGACAAGCGTACGATTGTGCGCATCAGGATAACCGGCTGCCTGGAGGTAGTTCGCCAGCACATCAGGACCAAAATCATATTCGTGATTTCCGATCGTGACGGCGTCGTAGCCGATTTCCTGCATTAATTTGAGTTCAGGTGCATATCCCTGGGTTGACAGCCAGCCATAGGCCGTCTCCCCGAGAAAATCACCGCCGCTGAACAGGAGAACGGGTTCGTTGACAGATTCTTTTTCCGCCCGGATGGCAGAAACCACAGCTGCAAGCTGGGCAAAACCGCCCGAAGCTGTTTCCGGCTGACCAAGGCTGAGCGTTGGAACAAGCGATGAATGCTCGTCATTGGTGTGCAGAACCGTGAAGAACTGCTCATTGCTCCGTTGTCTGAATTCCTCTATCGGACAGATGACCGGTGCGGTTAAAGCCAGAGCCAGACTGATACAGACAGCAAGGAAAACGGTTGACAGATGATTCATCGGTTTCATCGGCGTTTACTCCAGTCATCAGGTTTGATAAATCCATTATGCCACATCGGTGTGAATCGACAAGCGCCTTTTGCTGCGGTATGGATGCTCTTTTGACTATGAACGAGATGTGGTAGACTTTCATCAGAACGAAAAATCACAGCATCCGGCTTTCTAAAAGTTAGAGGGTGGGTTGATGCCTCGTGTTTGATGATCAATCAAAATACCGGATGATTGGAGCAGGAGATGCGTATGAACAAGCGAATTGAACAACTGGCAGAGTTGCTGCAAAACTTGATAGACGGTGAAAATCCAAAAATTGTCAAAGATAAATTGACTGAACAGTTAAACCAGGTCAGCATACAGGAACTGGCGGATGCAGAGGCGCAACTTGCGACACGTGGATTCGCGGTCGAAGATATCCAGCGGGCCAGCACGCTTCATACGGAACTGGTGTTTGATCGGATAAAACCGAATCAGATCAGTGATCGTCCGGATGATGAATCCGGACATCCGGCACGTGTCTTTCGTGGAGAAAATGAAGGCCTTCAGCAATTTGTCGACGATCGGCTGTTGCCTGACCTCGAAAAGTTTATCAAGACACTGAACGAACGGGATCGGTTGGACCTTCTGTCGGATGCGCATGATCTCAGCGGTGTTACCAAGCACTACGACCGCAAGGAAAA
>LSQX01021912.1_pt1 | contig 11428 bp, 10 predicted proteins | sample 654561 | NCBI WGS metagenome assembly LSQX01 (sample SAMN04489861, study PRJNA283612) | anaerobic digester metagenome | isolation source: 4 biogas reactors fed with cattle manure at either 37C or 55C with and... | place: Denmark: Kongens Lyngby | collected 2014 | reverse complement strand
CGCAAGCGCCTGGCCCGAGTAAGTGTGGGTGAAGGAGAGCACCCGGGAGATTTCGTCGTGATCCACAGCGTAGACCGCCGGGTTGTCGAAGGAGAGCGACGCATCGGTGACCGTCGCCTCGATCGTCGCCCGGCCGAGCACCGTCCCCTTGCCGGGCGGAACCGCATTCAGGTTATCGTAGTCGCGGGTGTAGAGGAGGTCGAAGTAGGTTCCCTCGAACTCACCCCGATTCCATTTCCGCTGCTCGTGCTGGACAAAAGCGTCGAAGGATATCTCGGGCACTCTCTTGTCGTAGACTTTCCGCCACATCGCAGTGCTCATCGGAGGGATCAACCCACGCCCAATGAGGGCACGGAGGCGGCGCTGCGCGACGAACCAGGCATCGCCGTAGACCACCAGATCGATGTCCGAGGCATCGTTCTCGAGGCCGCAGAGGAGCGAGCCCGTACACCCGTACGATCCCGCAGGAAGAGAGAGATGGGAGATAAGGCGCGCCACCCGGGCATTCCGGGCTATCAGATCGGCGATCTCCTCTTCAGGCTTGTAGACCCGCGTCACGTCGCAGTGGGGAACCCGGTGGACATTATCCAGGTACTCCGGTTTGTGTTCCCGAATCCAGTCGAATGACTCGGAAAAATCATATTTTTTGTATCGTCGGCCAGCGGGATTCGTCCGCTCCCCGGCCGCGTCGGGGACGTAGCGGAGGATGCACCCGATCCGCTCAGCGTTGTCGTAGTTCGAGACCGCATAGATGCACCCCTCGCGGTCCTCGATGAAGTCACGGAGCCGTATTGATCGCATGAATCACCCTGAAGTCTCCAGAAATGCCTCTACCGCCTCCCATTCCGCACCCCTGCGAAGGATGCGCCGGGCGGAGAGGTCTACCACCGTGCTCGGTGTCCCGGGGAGATCCCCCCCGTCGACCAGGTAGTCGTGGGGAACAGAGACCTCTTCGGGGCTGGTCGGCGGGATGTCGTCTGCGATGTTCGCACTGGTGGATGTTATCGGCGCATCGAACCGCGATATGATGGCAAGCGCGATCTCATGATCGGGCCACCGGATCCCGATGAGGCCGGTCCCGCCCGTCAGCACCGCCGGGAGGCATGACTTCGCCGGGAGGACCACCGTCACCGGGCCGGGCAGGAACCGCTCGATGAACGCCCGGGAGAGATCGTCCACCACCGCGACGGCATCGAGCATCTCCATATCCGAGACCGCGACCGATATCGGTTTGCCCACCGGCCGGTTCTTGGCTTCGTAGACCCGCATCACCGCATCTTCCGAGAGGGCGTCCGCCCCGAGGCCATAGACCGTCTCAGTGGGGTAGACGATGAGCCCGTCGTGCGAGAGCACCCGGACGGCCATATCGATCGGGTCCATCAGAACTCACGCCCCCGCACACGGTTGATGTCGAAGACGGCCTTGCCGCTGACGTGCATCACAGCAAAAACCCCCGCCTGGATCGGATCGGTCACGACCAGATCGGCGTGCTCCGGAACGCTCCCGGCCATCTTGAGGGCGATCACCGGGATGCCCGCTGCCTTGACCCGGTCGACCGCCCGCGAGACCTCGCCGCCCATCAGCGACCCGGCAAGCACCAGGATCGATGCCCGGGGAAGCCGTGCCACCGCGTCGACGGCGAGCGCGAGGTTCTGCTCACCGACGAGCGGGATCGTATCGACGGAGATCCGCTCGCCACGGATGTTGTGCCGGTCCGCCTCGTTCACCGCACCCATCGCCACCTGCGCCACCTGCGCGCCACCGCCGATGATGATCACCCTTGAGCCGAATATCCGGGAGAACGGCGGATACATGGTGACTTCAACGACGGACGGCACCTTCGCCAGATCGGCGATGAGTTCAGGGTGGTTCCCGCACTCCTCGAACTCGAAGTAGAGGTAAGCCCTCCCGGTGTTCGGGCCGGTGGTGATGATCGACTGCTGGATCATCTGGATGTTTGCCCGGTAATCCGCCATCACCGTGGCCACATCGCGAAGCACGCCAGCCCTATTCTCGGTGATGATACTCAGGGCATACATTTCGGTATCACTGATCATGACCCTCTCCGGCAGGATAGCGAAACGTCCTTTGATCGTTTCACGAACAGGGCATTTTTCGTCATATCCGCGCTAATGAATAGATTTTGGTCTCACAAGGATTATAGGTTTTCGCCGAGAAGAGGAAGTCCCGGACGATGATGTTCACCGGGATCACGCCGCCGAATGTCCGGAAGAGAGCTCGCGGCGAAGATCTCGGTCTTGCATGAAGATCCACTCAGCAAGCCCCTCCACACCAACTGATCCCGGACAGAACCAGCAACGGCTCCGGCCGCACCGTTGACCCGCAGCGGCGCTTCATACCCGTTCAACTCCCGGCAGGTAGATGCCGTTTATCAGGGCTACACTCCCCGGCCGTGAAAGCGTGGCACGTCTCTCTGCTGTACGGCACAGAGAAGACGAAAAAGAGTATCGCCCCGGGCAACTTTCCCGGGGCACGTTGGACGTCTGCCCAACATATTGGGTCACCCGACGATCCGCGCATGCCGGGTCTATATCGGGATTCGGATGGTGCGTGCGAAGAGGAGGTATCAACGGGTGCGGATCTCCCGTGCCACCTTCCGCCCGAGTTCATACGCCCGGGCAAGCTCGTCGGCGTCCGGGCGGTAGTTCACGTGGAACCCGCCGTCGATCACCTCGATCCCCGCCGCCTTCAGGGCTTCCTCCGCCTGTGCGACCGCACCGCCCATGCCGCCGTGGGAGCCGAACGCGCACCCGATCTTCTTTGCGGTAAGGCGCCCCGGCCGCAGTCCCCGGAGGTAGCTGAGGAACCCTGCCACCGTGGGGAGAACCTCGTCCTGGAGCGTCGGCGACCCGACGATGACCGCCTTCGAGTCGAGCACCTCCGTGACGACGTCGCTCCTGTGTGTTCCTTCGTAGCGACCGTCCCGGAGGAGGCAGACCCGGACGTCGGCGCCTTCAGCCATGACTCCCTCGGCGATCGCAGAGGCCAGCATCGTGGTCGAGCCGTGCATGGTGTCGTAGACGATTGTGACCTTGTTCTTCGATACGCCCCGGCTCCAGTCGGTGTAGGCCTTGAGGATATCCCCGGCGTAGGACCGCCAGATGATGCCGTGGCTCGGCGCGATCATCCTGATATCGATCCCGAGTCTCCCGACCTCGTCGAGTTTCTTTAAGACCTTCGGGGCGAGAGGGGTGATCAGGTTCGCAAAGAACTTCTGCGCGTGGGCAAGCGCTGCATCCTTCCCGAGCTGATCGTCGAACCGGGCGGCGCTTGCAATATGCTGCCCGAAAGCGTCGTTCGGGAAGAGGATAGCGTCCTCAGCAAGGTAGGTGAACATCGAGTCAGGCCAGTGGAGCATCGGCGCCTCAAGGAAGGTGAGCGTCTTTCCCCCGAGGTCAAGGGTGTCGCCGGTCTTTACGACCTTGATCTTCCAGCCGCTGATGTCGTAGTGGCGGGCAAGGCCAGCCTTCGCCCGCTCCGTGCAGTAGATCGGGACATCGGGCATCTTCCTCACGAACGCGGGCAGAGTGCCGGAGTGATCCATCTCGATGTGGTTCACGACGATGTAGTCGATCGTGCCAGGGTCGCAGACGGATCCGATGCGGCCGAGAACCTCTCTCTCGAACCCGTGGTAGGCGCCGTCGATGAGCGCCGTCTTCTCGCCCCGGACGAGGTAGGCGTTGTAGGTCGTTCCGGGGAGAGTGTAGCCATGGTACTCCCGGAGATTCCAGTCGATAGCCCCGACCCAGTGGACGCCGGGGGCAAGTTCCGTAGCCATCATTATCATCACATCTCGTTCGATACGATACGAACATTCTACCATATCCGAACAATTGATATATCATCCTTTCGATGTGTACCCATGGAACAGGGGGTGGCCGGCAGGCCGAGACCTGGCCGCGAGATAGATCTCTACTCAACACCGGGTGGGACACAGGCGGTCGGGAGCCCGGTACGGCGTACGATCCTCGCCGCACTCAGGGAGCGCGATCATACCTTCGAGGAACTCGTCGTACTTGCAGGACGGGCCAAGTCAACGATCTCGGTGCACCTCCAGGATCTCACGGCAGTGAACTTGATCGAGTCACGGCCCGACCCGGAGGACTCACGGAGAAAGATCTTCTCCCTCACCGGCGACCTCGTCGCAAGCGTATCGCCCGAGGAGCGGGTGGCCGACGACCTTGCCGCCTATGCCGGGATGTATCGACCCGGGTCCGGTGACCCCTTTGCATTCTATCGCCTCGCGCTCCGGACGATCCGGGTGGCACTCATGCAGGAGGGCGTCCTCCTCGACCCGCTCCTCACCCGGTCCGGGGAATGGCTGGGCGAAGAACTCTATTTGGCGGTTGCCGACTCAGATACGGGAACGTTCTGCGTGAATATCGCCCGGTTCTGGGAGGAGCACCGCCTGGGAAAGATCGAGATCGCCGGGACGGAGCCGCTCGTCCTCCTCGTCTACGACTGCTTCGAATGCATCGACCTGCCGGTGACGGGGAAGCCTGCGTGTGCGTTCGACTCGGGCATCCTCCGGGCGCTCTTCTCCCGACACTACAACCGCCCGGTAGAAGTGGTCGAGACCCGGTGCTACTCGATGGGGTTTGATCACTGCCGGTTTGAGATTACCATCGACAGATAAGAACGTCGCCCAACCGGGAGAAAAACGGCATGCGATAGCCGGGAATCGAACCCGGGCTAGAGGCTTGGGAAGCCCCTGTCCTACCGCTAGACTACTATCGCATCGGTACCATTACATGTTGACCCGGGAGGAGATTAATCATTCGCCTCACCCGCACCCATATCCGGGTGGTAACGGGGCAGGGTGAGCGTTATGACCGCCCCCTCCCGGGGATGGCCCGGGACGCGATCCCCCGCCCGGACGCTCCCCCCATAGCGCTCCGCAAGCATCCTGACGATGTAGAGGCCGAGCCCCTTCCCGCTCTTCTTCGTCACTCCGCGCTCTTTGCGCTCGAATATCCGCGATTTGAGGTCATCAGGGATCCCGGGGCCGGTATCGGCAACCGTCACCGATACCGTATCCCCCTCCTCCAGAACACCGATAGTGACCCGCACATCAGGCCCTCCGAACTTGACGGAGTTGCCGATCAGGTTCGAGAAGATCTCATCGAGGAGGTCGTCGGCAAGAACCGTTACATCCGGCCCTTCCCAGGTGATGCTGGTATCGACGAAGTAACTGCACATCCCCCGGATCACAGGCTCAATCTGCACCGGGCGGAGCGCGGCAGGTTCATCCTTCAACCTCCGGATCGTGCTGACGTTCCTGATGATGTCGCTGCTCTGGTAGATAGCAGCAAACGACTTCCTGACGAAGGCACGAGGCGGATCGCCTTCAGACTCAAGGGCCATCTGCAGGTAGCCCATCGCCGCGGCGTTCGCGTTGTTGATGTCGTGCATGAGGATGTCCACATAGAGGTTGGCTGTCTCGGTCGCAGAGTTCGCCTCATCAAGGTAACGGTTGGCGGACGCGAGTGCTGCCTCGAGATCCTCGTGGAGCATCCCCTTCACGACCGCGTTCCCAAGTCCCTCGCCGATCGCCGTGAGGATCAGGCGTTCGTTCTCCGGGATCGTCTCCCGCATCCTGTTCGCGGCCATGATGCATCCCACCGGCCCATTGTCGCCCGGAATGGGGACTACTGCAAACGATCGGATGGCGGGATTGTCATACTCCTGGTAACTCTCGTGGAACCGGTCGACGAACCGGGCCTCACCGTCAGTGAGCACATGCCGGTAGGGTAGTTCATCCCGCCGTACGCTGAACTTGAAGTTATCTGCACCCACCGAAGCGCGCAGGCGCGCATGATCCTCTCCCGGGTACAACAGGTGCACCGCACCGATATCGAGATCCAGCAACGCCAGGGTCTTTGCCAGTGCGGCCGGAAGGAGATCGTCAAGGCGATGGGACGCGGTGGCCGCGGCTATAACTTCGTTCGTGATGAAGAGGCGCCGGATCTCCTCCCGCATCTCCTTCTCCGCCCGGCGTCGTTCGGTGATATCCCGGAGTGAGACAACCAGCCGTCCCGGGGCAGCTCCGCCCTGTGCGAAGTGAGTTATCGTGATCTCAGCAGGCCATTCGGTGCCGTCGAGCCTGTGGAGCGTGCACTCTCCAGAGACATGCGCCTCCCCGTTCAGGGCGCGTTCCCGGTAGGCCGCCCAGGCCTCCCGGTCCCTCTCGGCAACCAGATCATACGGGTTCAGCCCGATCAGATCCTCCCGGCCTGTCCCGCCGAAAAACCGAATCGCGGCCGCATTCACATCCACGATCACCCTGCCCGGATCGGTCAGAAGGAGCCCAACATCGGTGGTGTCGAGGATGACCCTGAGCGTCTCCTCCGAACGGCGGAGGTGGTTCTCCATCCGCTTCAGTTCCGCCGTTCCGGTGACCACCACGCAGCCCTCCTGCTGATCGGGGAGAAGGCTTGCCGAGAGGAGCACTGCGGATGGTGTCCCGTCCCTGGCGACGAGGTTGCAGTCCAGGCCCTCAAGCCTGCCCGCCTCAAGGGCGCCGGTGAGCCCGGTATACCCGGGCCAGATCCTGGGCACTTCGAGCGACAGGGCCTCATCTTCCGGGTACCCGAGCATCGCGGCGCATTGCTGGTTCATCTCCTCGATCTCTCCGGTCCGGGGCGAGAAGAGGAAGATACCCGCACCCGATGTCTCAAAGATCCCCCGGTACCGGCTCTCGCGAACCTGCAGGCGGCTGGAGAGATTCGATATGACGATCGCAACGATGAAGAACACCATGATGCGTAACAGGGCGTTTGCGATCTCTACCCCATTGCCCGGGGAGAAGAGCAACACCTCCGCAAAGTAGCCGGCGGCAAGTACGCCGACAAACGCAACGGCCCGCTTCGGATACTGGTAGGCCACAAGAATAATCGGGATGTAGAAGAGGTGCGGAACAATGATGAAGAAACCGATGGAGAAACAGTACAGTGCGATACCCAGAGCAGCCAGAGCAGAGATGATGATGCTGAGATCAAAAAGACGCTTTTTTGTGAGCGCACGAGGGGGACGAGAACCCGGGGATCCTCCTTGCATAGAACAGATGCTACCGTGGATATAATAAACGTTCTTAAGCTATTCCCTATCGAAAAAACACCGGATCAGGGTTTTAAGGTATAGTGGATCTATTCCTGGATCTCCGGAAATATCATGGGTATGCAGTACGAGCGAGCGGTTGTATCCGGGCACCGGGACGGCAGCCTCAAAACAAGAGAGGCAGGATGTGAGAGGGATCGGGGTCCAGACCGGATGAACATCATCGAATCAGGAGGGATGCGATCCTGCAGGCTCTGCTCCAGGGCGGGACATCTCCGATATCCTTAAGAATTCTCCCGGTGAATATGATGCAGCACAATCACGTGCTGGCTATGGTAAGTCCGACGTGCTCCCGGAAGCACTGCCCGCAAGGGCTCGGGATTACAGAAACTAGTCAGTTAAAGGACTCTTTTCTGGACTTAACATAGTGTATCTAAGGAGGTGCATGAATGGCAAGAATGTACGCTCGGCGCCGCGGAACCAGTGGTTCCGTCCGTCCTTACCGGAAGGAGGCGCCTGAGTGGTCCAATACGGATACAGCAGAGATCGAGAAGATCATCGTCGATCTCCGTAAAGACGGTATGTCAACCAGCCAGATCGGCCTTGCACTGCGGGATCGGTACGCCGTACCCGACGTCAAGCTCGCCACCGGCAAGCGGATAACCGAGATCCTCCGTGAGAAGGGACTTGAATCCGAGATCCCCGAAGATCTCAGGAACCTGATGCAGAAAGCGCTCGGGATCCGGAAACACCTCGCGGAGAACAAGAAAGACGTGCACAATATGCGCCAGCTGCAGATCACCGAGTCCAAGGTGCGCAGACTGGTCAAGTATTACGTCAAGTCTGGACGGATGCCGAAAGGCTGGACCTACAAACCGGAGACCGCAGAGATCCTGCTCACCCGCTGATGATCCATGTCGCTTGACGCCGCTGCTGCACGCCTGGCCGATCGCCTGCTCGAGCAGGAGTTCGTGGAGGTGCTGGCGCACCACGATGCTGACGGCATAGCCGCCGCATCCATCCTCTGCCACGCCATGTTCCGCGAAGGCGGACGGTTCCGGCTGAGGATACGCCCGGGCATCACCACGGCCGATCTCCCGGACGACGGCAGCGTGCTTCTCTGCGACTTCGGATCAGCACTCACAGACCTCCCGAGCGACGTCATGGTGGTGGATCACCACCTGCCCCGCTTTGAGGGGGATTACCATGTCAACCCGCACCTCGCCGGGATCGACGGCGACCGGGATCTCTCGGCGGCCGGCGCGGCCTACATCGTTGCCCAGCGCATGGGTGACAACCGGGATCTCGCGGGGCTTGCGCTCCTCGGGATCATCGGGGACGCTCAGGCGATCGAAGGGCCGAACAGGGAGATCGTGAACGAGGGCATCGCGAACGGGTTTATAACGCCACGTCGTGGCCTCCGCCTCCCGGGAAGGGGACTCGTCGAGCAGTTTGCGCTCGCCATCGACCCCTACCTCACGGGATTCTCCGGTGCACCCGATGCCGCCCGGACACTGGTTGCAGAGGTCACCGATGAGGACGACATGGACACCGAGTCGCTCCTCACCCGGGTCGTCCTCACGGCAGCCCCGGGCGCCTCGGTCTCCGCGCTCTGCGGGATCTGGGGCACCACCTACAGCCTTGGCCGGGAGGTGATCGACGAGGCGCTGAATCTCGCTGCCGTCGTCGACGCCTGCGGCAAGGCCGGGAACGGGGATATCGGCGCATCGCTCTGTCTCCGTTCAAGTCACGCGCTCCAGGATGCCTGGGAGATCACCGCCCGCTACCGGCAGGCAGTCGTCGCCGGCATCCGCGGGGTGCGCCGCCTCGACGAGCGTATCGCCATATTTGAGGTGGACGACGGGGGGGTTGCAAGCGATGTCGCGGATGCGCTCGCAAACGACTTCGTCCAGAACGGTCCGGTCTTCGTCATCGGTCGGAGCGGCGATGCCTGTTCCGTCTCGGCACGCTGCCCGCCGGGCGTCGAGGTCGATCTCGAAGCGATGATGCGGACGGTTGCAGAGGCATGCGGCGGACGGGGTGGCGGACACCGCCGTCGTGCCGGCGCCCGGATCGCCGTCGATCAGGCCGATCGGTTCAGGCAGGCGATCCTGGAGGCGATCCCCGCATGATCCGGATCGAAGGCGCCATCGAGACGCCGCACGGTTTCCCGGCCTGCGTGGCAGCGGCACTCGAACCTGACAACCTCACCCTGATCAGGACGACAACGATCGAGGGCGGGGTACGGGCCGAGATCGACGGAACCAGGCTCCGGTCGATCATCGCCTCGGTGGACGACTACCTCATGAACCTGGCGATAGCGGAGGACGTGTGTACCGCCGCCTCAAAACAGCGGCAGGGGAGTTCTGGAGTGGAATCAGGATCAAACGGACTGGAAAATCGATAATAACAGAGAGAAGTGATACCATGGCAAAGAAGAAACAGGTTGGAAGAAGGCTCGAGGGCTGGAAGGCCAAGAAGTGGTACCGTGTCTATGTACCGGACGCCTTCGGCAAAACCGAGATCGGCGACACCATCTCCGCCGACCCCGAGAACATGGTCGGTCGTGTCATGACCGCAACGCTCGGTGAGATCGTGCAGGACTACTCCAAGTCCCACATCAAGATGAGATTCAAGATCAACAACGTCACCGGTGATGCCGCGTATACCGAGTTTGTCGGTCACGAAGTGACCCGTGACTACCTCCGGTCGATGGTCAAGCGCCGGGCATCCCGCATCGACACCATCCACCCGATCATCAGCAAGGACAAAAAACTCCTGCGGGTGACGGTCGTCTGCCTGACCCTTTCGAGGGCTGACCAGAGCCAGGTGCATGCCGTACGGCAGGCAATCTCACAGGCACTCGCCGCCCGGGCGGCCGAGAGCGATTTCGAGACCCTGGTCAAGGATATCGTCTCCGGCGACATGGCCAGAGATATCTTCAAGGCCGTCAAGGAGATCTACCCGATCCGCCGGGTCGAGATCACCAAGTCCAAACTGGAACAGGTTGCGACCATATAAGGCCCACCACCCATTTTTTCGTAAAATAGATGTTTTTCGCCCTCAGCGTGAGCGCCGGAGGATGTATCCCACGGTGCCCGGGGTTCGCCACCACCCACCGGGGAAGAGTAATCAGGTCCGGGATCTCACCTGTTCTCGATGATCGCTGAGAAGGTCCTCTTCCTGGTACTGGACGGGATATCCGACCGCCCCTGCGAACCGCTGGACGGACTGACCCCGCTCGCCGCTGCACGGACTCCGGTTCTCGACCGGATCGCCGCCGAGGGCATATGCGGGATCATGGATACCATCGCGCCCGGGATACGACCGGGGTCTGACACATCCCACCTCGCCCTGCTCGGCTACCCGCCACAGGAGTTCTACACCGGCCGAGGCCCGCTCGAGGCCGAAGGAACCGGCATCCAGATGACCACGGGGATGATAGGATTCCGGTGCAACTTCGCAACCGTTGATGCTGCCGGTCTTGTGACCGACCGCCGGGCCGGCCGGATATCCGGGACGAAACCGCTTGCAAAAGCCATCCGGGAGGGTGTAGATCTCTCAGGACTCGGTGTTGGGTTTCGGTTCGAGGCAGGCGCCGGCCACCGGGCGGCTCTCGCCCTCTCCGGGGAAGGCCTCGGCGACAGGGTCTCCTCAAACGACCCGAAGGGCGAAGGAGTGCGGCCGCTCACGATCCGGCCCTGCACCGACGATCCAGCGGATGCAAAGACGGCAGAAGCCTGCAACGAGTTCATCCGCCAGTCACAGGAGATCCTTCATGAGCAGCCGATGAACGCCCGGCGAATAGAGGATGGGCTCCCGCCGGGGAACCTCCTCCTGATCCGGGGTGCCGGCAAGATGGGCACGTTTCCACAGTTTTCTGAGCGCTACGGGCTCACCGGGAGTGTCATCTCGGCAGCCACCCTCATATCCGGGATCGGGAAGGCTGTAGGGCTCGAACACATCCCGGTGCCGGGCACGACCGGCTCGGCCGACTCCGATCTCGACGCCAAGGTGCGGGCAGCAATAAGGGAACTCGGTCGAAAAGATTTCGTGCTGATGAACATCAAGGGCGCAGACGAAGCCGGCCACGATGGAAAGAGCATCCAGAAACGTGATTTCATCGAGGTGATCGACACAGCGCTCACGCCGCTGCTTGAACTCCGTGATACCCTGATCGTCATCTGCGCCGACCACAGCACGCCCTGCTCAGTCAAAGACCACAGCGCTGACCCGGTTCCGGTCGTCATCAGGGGACCCGGCGTCCGGATCGACCGGACAGGCCGGTTCGATGAGATCTCGTGTGCGGAGGGCGGGCTTCACCGCATCCGCGGCCGCGACCTCATGCCGA
>LSQX01003910.1_pt1 | contig 11428 bp, 8 predicted proteins | sample 654561 | NCBI WGS metagenome assembly LSQX01 (sample SAMN04489861, study PRJNA283612) | anaerobic digester metagenome | isolation source: 4 biogas reactors fed with cattle manure at either 37C or 55C with and... | place: Denmark: Kongens Lyngby | collected 2014 | reverse complement strand
TGAAAAAATTATCATCGCCCAGCATAATCCTCAATCTGTGAAGCAATTGGGCCCCCCTGTCATATGCAGTGGGCCCATAATCGCTCCAATCACTGAAATCCGATAAAGATTTTGATAACAAGCCATCGATAATATTTGAAGATAGAGCATCTTCTACACTGTTTTCAACAGATACGGCATAATACTCTTTGCCGGTTTTTTTACCATAAATGTGTTCTGTATATATTATCTCAGAGTACGCTGCAAAACCCTCATCTAACCACGCCTCATCAATCTGGTCATTCCCCACTATGCCATAAAACCACTGATGTGCAGTTTCATGCACTATTGTTATGATAAGGGGATCGCTGCTATAATCAGACCTGTATAACCTATCGCTTATATAAACCAAGGTTGGATATTCCATGCCACTGGGAAATTCAGTTTCAACAACAGAAAAATCACTATACGGATACTTACCATAAAACTTATTGAAGGTCTTTATTGCCTTAACGCCGATGTCAAGAGCTTTCATGCCCTTTTCTTCATGCCCTTCATAAAAATAAGATTTAATTACGGTACCATCTTGTTTTTCCTGAACTATCTTAAATTTATTATTTGCAACAAAAGCAAAATCCCGTATTGCTGATTCTTCAAATTCCCAGGTCACGTGAGTTTCACCCTCGGTTTTGTTTGTATTTTTCCCTGAAGCAGCTATAACATAATCCTTTGGAGCCTTTATACTGACCTTATAATCCGAAGCATCGCTGTAAAAAGGATCTCCAATGGGATAGTATCTGTCTAAATTCCAACCGTCTTTATCGTCATAAACCGCCGCAATAGGATACCAATTACCCAAATTAAAATGATCCTTACCGTAACCGAATCTTTCACAAGCCGGCGGTATAAATAATTTAAAACTTATCTTCAAAACGGTTCTGCCGCCAGGTTTTATGGGTTTATTCAGCTGAACCTGCAATATAGTGTTTCCCTCTCCGGAAAACGAATAATCCAACAACTTTTCTATGCCTTCTTCATACCCGCTTACAAACAAAATCTCTGCGTAACCGGGTTCAAAACCTCTTTTATATGCATTGTCAAAATCGTTAAAAAGAAACGGAGCTGTTTCTTTAGTCCTAAATGCATTAGGGTATACATGAAAATATATATCTTTCATCTCTATATTATCATTGTTATAATAATCAACAGTCTGAGTTGCAGAGAGTGTCTTATTGTCTGTATCCAATTCACATTCAATTTCATAAAGGCTTCTTTTGGGTTCTTCGTCTAAAACGAAAATCTCTTCTGTTTTATTAATTTTTACAACATAGATAACTGATGATATCAAAATAACCGATAATATAATAAACAGCCAAGTCCACCTTTTTCTCAATAAAATCAATTCCTTTCATAAACAGACTTGTTTTGAAATATATATATCTAAGCCAAAACCCATAAGATTCTTATCCCGGCTTTACTCCCTAATCCATAAGCTCATTTAATTGTTATGATAGCAATCCCAATGATATACTACAAGGGAGAAATTTTGACAATAACAGGAGTTGAGTAAATTGCATTTTTAGGGTATAATTTTATTACAAATAATAATAATGATTGGCAGAGTAGATGGTTTGCGTAAAGTGTTAGAGGATGGGACGTTGCCTCTAAACGAAAAACTAACTTTTGTTTGCGTTAAACTAATCGCGTTCGCTGGCACATCCGGAATCTGCTTTCTTGATGTGACAGTTAAGTCATATCATTTTGAAAGGAGATTTTTTTATGAAAAGACTGAATTCAAAATCAATTGCTTATTACGCTTTGTTGATTGCCCTGAACGTCATCCTATCAAGAGTGGGAAGCATCAGGATAGGCGGTGGCGGAGTGGAGTTCGTCAGAATAGGTTTTGGAGCCTTCCCTGTTGTTTTTGCAGGGCTGGTTTTTGGCCCCGTGGCCGGAGGCATAATAGGTGCGTTCGGAGATATAGTGGGAATATTGATAAGCCCCATGGGTCCTTATCTGCCCCATTTCACACTTAACGCAGCTCTGGGCGGAATAATCCCGGGTATAGTTATGATCAAATGCAAGGATAAAAAATGCTTGACCTCGTTTTGGAAACTCACCTTAGCCATATCAGCCGGACAGATTATAGCAGGTACATTGCTATGGGCCTATTTCATGAATTCGTTATTCGGCATGTCTTATACGGCAATACTGCCCACAAGGATAATCAGCCAACTGATTAACATACCCATATATGTTTACATGACAAAAGTAATTATAACACGACTGCCAATTGTGATTAAAGAAGGGTAGAGGGGTTCGAATCCCTTCTCATTTAGAAAATAAAACGCCAGGCCTTTGGCCTGACTTTTATTTTCTAAATGGCGGAGAAGGAGGGATTCCCGACGAGAGCCATGGGCTCTCTCTCTGGCCGGGGCGGATAAACGCTCCTTTAGTCGCGTTTATTGAATCCGCCCGTTCGAATCCCTCCTTCTTAATCTTTCATTAGAAAATAAAACGCCAGGCCTTTNNCTACGCCCTTAGCAGGGGCGCCTCTTCGACCTACTTGAGTACTTCTCCAGGTTTAAGTTAAAAATAATATATTTTTTTACATTTTTATGGAGGAGAGAGTGGGATTCGCGCCGCTCCCTTGCGGTCGCTATCACGCCTAGACGGGTAAATGCTCCTTTGGTCGCATTTCCTATTCCGTCCGTTCTAATCCTACTTACTATCCATCATATAGTCACTTTATCATTAAAGTTAAACTGCATTCTTATGGAGGAGAGAGTGGGATTCGAACCCACGGATGTCGTGAAACATCTCTGGTTTTCAAGACCAGCTCCATCAACCGCTCGGACATCTCTCCGATGTGAGAACATAATAAATTATAACAGGTAAAATTAACAGTGTCAATAAATGCAACTTGGATTTTCATGTCAATAGCGACACACTTAATTGTAAAAGTAAAATAGACCCCTGATACCAGCGCAGTCTAATTTAGTCTTGCTAACTGGTAAGATTATTCTTATCCTTGTAATCACTTATTTAATATTGATTGCACTTAACCGGCAAATATCTTTCCGCTTCCAATATATTTTCAAATGACTTATATTGGGCACCTGAAAAACCTTGAACCTGTATTTTGGCATCATCCCATGTCAGGTAGATTCCCGGGACAGCTCCTGCCCTGACTGCATAATACTTTTTTTTACTCATATCTTTATTATCCCTTCACATTTCTAACTATTTATAACAAGATTACAGTAAAGATTTTTGTAAAAAAACAAACCTATATTGAATATTACGGTACATATGGACTATAATATTCAATAGAAGCTATTATTTTTCTAAAAAGGAGAGTATTTTGATGGATATAAAACGAGATAGTTATCTAAAACAATTGATTTCTTATAAGTGGGATGGGTTGGTAAAAGTTATTACCGGTATTCGTCGATGCGGTAAATCATATCTTTTAAAAATAATCTATAAAAGACACTTGTTGGAAAGCGGTGTAAAAGAAGAACAGATTATAACTATAGAACTTGATCTCGCAAAGGATATAAAATACCGCAACCCATTGATGCTTAGCTCTTTTGTCCGTGGAATAGTAGAAGGCAAAAAAGAACAATACTATCTTTTTGTTGATGAGATTCAGATGTCTGATAGAGTCCCAAACCCTTATAACCCCCACGGGGCAAAAATAACATTCTATGATGCTTTAAACGATCTTCGCAGCATAGCTAATCTTGATATTTATGTGACCGGCAGTAACTCCAAAATGCTATCTTCAGATATTTTAACAGAATTTCGTGGCAGAAGTGATGAAATTCGCGTGCACCCATTAAGCTTTGCCGAATACTATTCAGCCGTTGGCAGTGATAAGAACGAAGCCTTTGAAGAATACGCTTTTTATGGCGGTATGCCCTTGATTTTATCACGTCCAAATCATGCAGCAAAAATAAATTATCTAAACTCTCTCATTCAAGAAGTTTACCTAAAAGATATCATTGAAAGAAAGAAAATCGAGCATTCCCGCATTTTAGAACAAATATTAGATCTCCTCAGTTCGTCCATCGGCTCCCTTACCAATCCAAAAAAAATTGCTGACACTATTCAAAGTAAATCAAAAATAAATATATCACAAAATACTATAAGGGCATATATAGCTCATCTAATGGATGCATTTTTATTTTCTGAGAGTAAACGTTATGACATCAAGGGTAAGGCTTATTTTGATTGGCCAAGCAAATATTATAGTGAAGACTTAGGTCTTAGAAATGCGCGCATAGGCTTTCGCCAGCAAGAAATGACACACATAATGGAAAATATTATTTATAATGAGCTTAAAACTCGTCAATTCTCAGTAGATATCGGTGTTGTCTACACTAGAACAAAAAATGAAAAAGGGAATTTTATCAAATCCCCCAGAGAAATAGATTTTGTAGTTTCTGCCGGCAATAAAAAGGTTTATATTCAATCTGCTTATGCTATAACTACTGAAGAAAAATTTGAAAGTGAAATCCGCCCATTTTTATTGACTGATGATTCTTTTCCAAAGATAATTGTAAGAAAAGATGTGGGCAAACAATGGTATAATGACAAAGGTATTTTAAACATCAATATAATTGACTTCCTATTGGATAAAGAGTTGATTTAGTTATTTGTAATTCTTTATCTTTTAGATTTCTTTAGAAACGTCAAATGTAAGCTATTAACTTGATGCTTTTTCATTCAACTCAAACAGCACTGCGACACTTTTTATTCCTTTATTGCTTTAATCATAGGCATTATTTCAAGTACTTACAAAGGGGTCTTAAGCCCCTTCACTTTTTTAGGATTACTCCAAGGTCGTGTGAACTACAGACGGCTTTTCAACCGGCAAATAAAGCGACTTCTTTGCCAATTCATCTGCCTTTTCATTATAATAGATCCCACTATGTGCCTTAACATGTCTGAAATCCACCTTTATTAGCTTTAACTTTTCCCCATAAAAATTTCTATATCCCAATGTCAATTCTTTATTTGCCTTCCATTGCTTCTTAGCCCATTTCTCAATTCCTTCATAATCATAGTATACTATTATCTCTTTTTTCTTATTTTCAATAGCCCACAGTATTGCATTTTTTACTCCCTCAATTTCACCTGCGACATTTCGTGATGTCATATAATCCATCTTGTCATAAGACCCGGATAGGCAGGTCTCAGATTCTTTTGTTATAAGGACGGCACCGTACCCGTATCTTTCTTCTCCCTCAACATCTGAAGAATAACTTCCGTCTACAAAGGCAATGACTTGATCCGGTCCCAACTTTTCAATCTCTTTCTTTATCTCATTATTGACCATCTCAATATAATCTTTTTTTTCATCTTTGTTATCTTCACCCAGCAAATACTTTTCCGCATCCAATATGTTTTCAAATGATTTGTATTGCCCGCCTGAATATCCTTGTACTTGTTCTTTTGCATCGTCCCATGTTAAATATATTCCCGGAACTTCCCCCACCCTAACAGCATAATATTTCTTTTTACCCATTTTTCACTTTATCCCTTCACATTTACTAAATCTTTTATATATCCGGTTGATGCTTGTATGCCCATCCCATGATCATAAAATTTTTGCCACACTGCTATAAATACATCTCAAACCATTTCAATGTTTCCTCCAACATCCCTGTTGTCTTATAATGGTTCAAATTAGAGGACTCTATCAGTCTTAATCTTTCAGGCATACCTTTGTATAATTTTTTTACTTCTTTGTAAAAATATCTTTGTATTTCTATTGAAACAGAAGTATCAGCATCCCCGTGAAGCATAAGAATAGGACGAGGATATAGGTCTTCTTTTTTTCCTAACGGGTCATATTCTGCTATTAACTTTCGTTGCTTCTGTGATGCGGCACCCTTACCGTCTCTGTCCAATTCTTTGAATATGCTTTCTGCCTTTTTCCATGCGCAGGCACCATTCATATTTACAAGACATTTGATCTCCTTATTAACTGCAAAAACGCCTGAAGCAATAAACCCGCCCATAGAACTGCCCATAACGGCAACTTTATTCCTGTCCGTTTCCAATAATTCTGCAGCCCCCGTTATCAATCCATCGTATTCTTTTACTGTATTAATAATCACATCCCAAAAATACTTTTTCATAGCCTCCACATTATATTTGTCCAAAGCTTTTCTTTCACCGTGATATATGGCGTCGGGAATAATTACTTCATGGCCGTGAAAGGTCAATACTTTCCCTATAAAAAGACCGTTTTCCTTTTTCGAACTCCATCCATGATAATAAATGACCGCAGATCTTTCTTTACATTTAAACTTCGGTTTTATGTAAAGGCAAGGTATCTCACCAAGTCTGATTTTTATAATTTGAATAATATCTAAATCTCCCATGAATTTTCCTCCACATGACTTTACCCTAAAGTACTTTGTAACATAATCACTATACCTGAAGCAAAACTGGCTAAATTAGCTGTAATAGCGTAAAAAACACGTCTTTTTTTCGTATGTCCTTCCAAATATTTTGAAAACAGTATGGACTCCGTTATGAGTATTACCCATTCGAAGGCTGCATAAGCAAGAACTGCCAACATTATCCCTTTATAAAACACGCTAATGTTAATAATAAGAGACAGCAACAGTTGAGTAGCCATATTTATTATAATAAAAGGTTTCCAGTTTTTCTTTAGGCTAAACCTGAACAGCAAAAGTATTAATCCTTCTATAATTAAAGTGGTTAGACCCGTTGCAATAAATTGTTTAATAGTCGGTAAAATGTAGTTTTCTTCCTTAATAAGCTTGGTATTGCAGTCGAAACGTACAACCGTATTAAAAGCTTTTCTGTCTAAAACATTTTCCGATACGATTATTTCATTATCACCGGTTACAATAATTATTTTAAATCTGTCAGGTACACCCAAATAACTAAAACTATGTCTTTTGAGTGAGCCTTCATCAATCCCTGCAAGCTTCCCAAATAGGGGTACTCTTGTACCTGTGACCAGTGCAGGACGCCATCCGTCCACGTTATAGTTTTTTAAAGTATAAAAAATATCTTTAAACTCCAACTCTTCCTCTTCAATATATTGATACAAATGTTCCGAGGTGTAATCCACCAAAAGATCCAAGTAATAAAGGGACTTTGGGGCATTTTCTACAAGGATTTCCAACGTTGGTTTTGGTCCCATATCACCATAGACCTTGCCAAAAATGACCATATGAAAAGTCAGTATTATCAAAAATAATACCATTATTTTTCTTCTCATGAATACCGCCCTTCCTTTTGTATCCTCTAATGATAAGTTCTGATAATATTATATCATTACTATTGATGAAATTACATGGATTTGAGTATATGAAGTCAAGATATACGCAATCCTAATCATATACTAATATTTTTAATGTTGGAGGCATTAGGTAAACAACAGTGTAAACTAAAATTCAAGAAAAAAAGATGCCAAAACCTCATATTGTTATCAGCATCTTTTTATTATTATTCTATTACTTTTATATTTTTTATTTACTTATCTTATCCGCACCGCCCATATAATGCCTGATGGCTTCGGGTACTATTACACTTCCGTCTTCCTGCTGATAATTTTCCAAAATTGCTGCGACTGTACGCCCAACGGCTATACCGGAGCCATTTAACGTATGAACGAACTTTGCCTTATCTTTAGGACCTTCCTTAAACTTTATATCCGCCCTTCTGGCTTGGAAATCCTCAAAGTTGCTGCAACTTGATATTTCCACATATCTGTCGTAGCTGGGCATCCATACTTCAAGATCATAGGTTTTTGCCGATGAAAATCCCAAGTCCCCGGTACTTAAGCAAACCACTCTATAAGGTAATTTAAGCAGTTGCAGTATTCTTTCTGCATCGTTGGTCAAAGACTCCAAATCCTCATAAGAGTGATCCGGATGGGCGAACTTGACCAATTCAACTTTGTTAAACTGATGCTGCCTTATAAGGCCTCGGGTATCTCTCCCGGCAGAACCGGCTTCAGCCCTGAAACAAGCGCTGTATGCGCAATATTTTATTGGAAATTCCACGCCTTCCAATATTTCCTCTCTATGTATATTGGTAACGGGAACTTCTGCAGTTGGTATTAAAAAATAATCCGTGTTATCCACTTTAAACATATCCACTGCAAATTTGGGCAGCTGCCCCGTACCTTGCATACTCTTGCTGTTAGCCATATAAGGAGGCAATATTTCGGTGTATCCGTTTGCTGTATGTGTATCAAGCATAAAATTAATTAAAGATCTTTCTAACCTTGCACCTAAACCGCGATAAAAGGTAAATCGTGTACCTGTTACTTTTCCTGCAGTGGCAAAATCCAAAATGCCCAAACCCTCGCCTATATCCCAATGTGCCTGAGGTTTATATGGAAATTTGGTAGGCTCTCCCCATTTTCTGATTTCTATATTGTCTGCATCTGTTTTGCCCTCGGGAACATCATCATTGGGGGTGTTTGGTATATTAAGCAGCAACGTAGAAATCTGGTCATCTATTCTTCTTACTGCTTCGTCACCTTCTTTAATTCTATCGGATACTTCTTTCATTTCTAAAATTAAAGAATCAGCATTGCCCTTTTGCTTCTTTATTTTTGCAATCTCTTCAGATACCTTATTCCTGTTACTTTTAAGCTCTTCCACCCCGCCTAAAAGACTTCTCCTTTTTTCATCCAGCTCCAGTACCTGGTCAATATTATAACCGCCGCCCCTTTTATCCAGTTTTCTCATGACTTCCTCCGGGTTTGCCCTTATCCGTTTAATATCAAGCATTCTTATTCCTCCTCAATAATTTTGTAAAAAAATAAACCTTCCGCTCCACAAAGGGACGAAAGGTTCCGCGTTGCCACCCTATTTAACAGCCAAAGCTGTTCTCTTAACAATTTAACGGTCTTACCGCCTGCCTTTACAGGTTACTCCGGGGCGGAATTCAAAGCCTTGCATTCCGGCTTTCACCAGCCGCCGGATCTCTGAAAATGCAGTGTCCCCTACTTTTCCCCATCATTGTATTTATTTTTATTATTTTTCTTAATAATACTACTTTTTATTCTAAATGGCAAGTATATGGAATTTTGCACCAATGTATTAAGATTCTTCGCTGACGCTTTGAATGACACGTTCCGCATAGCATCGGGCGAGCGCAGCCTTAATACCAGAGGCAAGAAGCAAGAGGCAAGAGGCAAGAGACAAGAGGCAAGAGACAAAAATCCCTGAGTTTTGAGTTCTGAGGTCTGAGTTCTAGTTAATAGGCCTTCCCAAGAACTATCATGTGTTTAGCCTCTTTGCCGCACATAGGGCAAGTGTCTCCCAAGTCTTCCTGTTCCAAAGGAATACATCTTATGGTGGCGCTCGTGTCCGCTTTTAGTTTGTTTTCACACTCAACGTCATCACACCACATAGTCTTTACAAAACCCTTGTTTTCTTTCATCAAGTTTATAATCTCATCATAGTCATTAGTGATAAAGATTTTTTCCTCCCTGTTTTTCAATGCCATTTCAAACATATTCTTTTGAATATCTATAAGCAGCTCATCTATTCTTTCATTCAGGCCATCCATGGGAATAGCGAACTTCTCCAATGTATCCCTTCTTACAACCATTACCTGATTTTTCTCTATATCCCTTGGGCCCACTTCCAGCCTAAGCGGTACTCCTTTCATTTCCCAGTAGTTGAATTTCCAACCGGCACTATATTCGTCTCTCGCATCTATTTCAACTCTGAACTTTTTACCTAATTCTTTTTTAATTTCATATGCTTTATCAAGTACACCCTCTTTGTGGAAGGCTATAGGCAATACGACTACCTGTATAGGTGCCACTTTTGGCGGCATTTTAAGTCCCCTGTTATCACCATGAGTCATGATAATACCGCCGATAAGTCTTGTTGTTATAGCCCAGGAAGTGCTCCAGGCATGTTTTCTTACACTGTCTCTGTCGAGGAAAAGAACATCAAACATCTTGGCAAAATTTTGCCCTAAATTATGTGAGGTTCCTGCCTGCAATGCCTTTCCGTCATGCATCATTGCCTCCATGGTATAGGTTCTGTCTGCACCGGCGAATTTCTCCTTATCACTTTTTACACCCAAAATGACAGGCATAGCTAGCTCATCTTCAAGCAGCTGTCTATATATTTCAAGAATCTTTAAAGTTTCTTCCTCCGCCTCGTCTGCTGTGGCATGGAGAGTATGGCCTTCTTGCCATAAAAATTCTGCAGTCCTTAAAAAAGGCCTCGTGGTTTTTTCCCATCTTACTACATTGCACCATTGATTGATTAAAATAGGCAAATCCCTGTATGATTGAACCCATTTTGAATACATGGGAAGTATTATAGTCTCCGATGTCGGCCTTATAAACAATCTTTCCGTCAATTCTTCACTGCCGCCTTGGGTAACCCAAAGAACTTCCGGGGCAAACCCTTCAAAATGATCCTTTTCTGCAGATAGATGACTTTCCGGTATCAATAGTGGAAAGTATGCGTTTTTATGCCCTGTTTCTTTCAGCCTTTTATCCAGCTCGCTTACAATGCCTTCCCACACACCGTAACCATATGGCTTTATAACCATGCAACCCCTTACGGGTGAATAATCTACCATATCGGTCTTTATTACTATATCTGTATACCATCGCGCAAAATCTTCCTCCATGGGTGTAACTTCTTTTACAAAATCCTGTTCGTTTTTACTCATAAAAATCGCTCCTCGTCGTTATTAATATTAATTTTACCTATATCCCATAAGATATTAAATAAAAAACCCCCGTCCTACATAATGGGACGAAGGTTGATAATCGCGGTACCACCCAAATTGATATGCAGCAGCATATCCTCTTACAGTCTTTATCGGGACCAAACGTTTGAGTTTAATCAAAAGCTCCAAGGCGGGTTCAAGTTCTTAGCCAAGGAAACTTCGCAGCTTCCGTTTCCCTCTCTTTTGGCATCAAATCCTTACTGTTCCTCTTCAAAGCCGAAAATATTTTATTAGGTTCATTATATATTATAGCCCCGGCATCGTCAAATGAATTACAATAATATGCTATTAACTATGGATGCAGTTGTTACAGTTCAGACATTCCTAAATCAGCTGATATAACCATACCTGCTGTAATCCTGTAGTTTTAACCGAAGGAATGCCCTAAAAAGTGTAGCAATGATCCAACGATACAAAGACTCTTCGCTATCGCTCAAAGTGACAATGGGTGTTCTGTTTTCATTTTTTAGTCCCTAATCAACCTTATTAAATTTATATTTACATGGCTGGTCAATAGTTGTAGAATTACGTTAACAGAAATATATATGCACATAATAACCTAAAATTTTTATAATTTGCCGTTATATATTTCTTGTTAGAAAGACCTAAGTCTATATATCCATTTAAAAGTAATATAGTATAACTGATATCATATTTAACATGCTAAAGACACCTGGTAATATGTCAA